>Ga0268266_10000528_pt1 | contig 53329 bp, 37 predicted proteins | sample KBSS13metaG_FD_190356 | JGI IMG/M metagenome (GOLD analysis project Ga0268266, IMG submission 190356) | Switchgrass rhizosphere microbial communities from Kellogg Biological Station, Michigan, USA - KBS S1-3 metaG (SPAdes) (version 2) | ecosystem: Host-associated > Plants > Roots > Rhizosphere...
GACGTCATCCCCACCTTCCTCCGGTTTAACACCGGCAGTCTCACTAGAGTCCCCGACATGACTCGCTGGCAACTAGTGACAAGGGTTTCGCTCGTTAAGGGACTTAACCCGACATCTCACGACACGAGCTGACGACAGCCATGCAGCACCTGTGCACGTTCCACCCGAAGGCGTGGCTCTGGTTTCCCGGAGTTAATCCGTGCATGTCAAGACTAGGATAAGGTTCTTCGCGTAGCCTCGAATTAAGCCACATCCTCCACCGCTTGTGTGAGCCCCCGTCAATTTCTTTGAGTTTCAGCCTTGCGACCATACTCCCCAGGCGGAGCACTTAACACTTTCGCTACGACTGAAGGGCTATGAGGGACCCTTCAATCCAGTGCTCATCGTTTACGGCTAGGACTACCGGGGTATCTAATCCCGTTCGCTACCCTAGCTTTCGTGCCTCAGCGTCAGAAGAGACCCAGTGAGTCGCTTTCGCCACTGGTGTTCCTTAGGATATCAACGCATTTCACCGCTCCACCCTAAGTTCCACTCACCTCTATCTCCCTCAAGCAATGCAGTTTTGAGCGCAGTTCCTCGGTTGAGCCGAGGGATTTCACACCCAACTTGCACCGCCGCCTACGCACCCTTTAAGCCCAGTAATTCCGAATAACGTTTGTACGGTTCGTCTTACCGCGGCTGCTGGCACGAACTTAGCCCGTACTTCCTTTGAGGCTATGTCAAGTATGAGAGAGTACCCTCATACATTTCATCCCCTCTGACAGCGGTTTACAACCCGAAGGCCTTCATCCCGCACGCGGCGTCGCTCGGTCAGGCTTGCGCCCATTGCCGAAGATCCTCGACTGCAGCCACCCGTAGGTGTCTGGGCAGTGTCTCAGTCCCAGTGAGCCGGGTCGTGCTCTCACACCCGGTACCCATCAATGCCTTGGTGAGCCATTACCTCACCAACTAGCTAATAGGACGCGGACTCATCCTCAAGCGGAATCACACCTTTGGTCCAAAGACGTTATCCGGTATTACCTGCAGTTTCCCGCAGCTATCCCAGACTTGAGGGCAGATAATCCACGTGTTCCTCTCCCTTACGCCGCTTTCCATCCATTGCTGGACTTCTCGCGCGACTTGCATGCCTAATCCACGCCGCCAACGTTCATTCTGAGCCAGAATCAAACCCTTCAATTTTTGTATCCTCATCCAACTGCTTTGAGAGCAAGCTCTCGCCACAGCCAGATTTGTTTACGAAACCTGAAAACAGGCTTGAACAATCTTCGCACGCTACTACGGACTAACAATCGCAGTTAAGCAATTGCTAGCCTTTGCAGCAGCCATGCATTTCTGCACGGTCACGTGCTGGCTGAACAATTTCTTGGAGATCACTACCAAATTGTCAAAGAGCATTTTCCGGTAAGCTCCAGTTTTGTGACTGGTTGCCTGCCGGGATCACGCATTCTACTGATGCGGCGAGAGCTGTCAAGCGTGGTCGAAATGAGTTTTAAAAACTTTCTTTCAAACCCGTTCGTCGCCCCGCTCGCTGCCGGAAAAGAACCGCGATTTTCGCCGTTCTGTCCAGCACCCCTCGCCTCATGCCTCCCAACATATCGACTCCGGGCCTCGAGCGAAAGACCCTAAGAATTTCGTTCGATTCTCTCGCCGCAGAGTGCGCATTTCGCTTCCAAACTCCGCAGCTTTTCGACTAAACTACTACCTAACCGATACAGTCTGCATATTGCACTGCAAACATACTCGGCGAGGGGCCACATTTGCCTTCGCTAGGGTGGCCAGGGAACTCGATGACAAAAGTTCTTGTTGTGGACGACGAGCCACAGTACGGCGTTTTTCTTAAAGACTGTCTCGCCCGCGAAGGGCACGAAGTCAAAACCGCCGCCAATCCGCAAGACGCCATGGTTTGCGGCGAAAAGTGGCAGCCCGATGTCTTGATTGCCGATTGGATGTTGCGTGGGCAGATCGACGGACTGCACGTCGCCAACACCATGCGCGCCATCTATCCTGCGCTGCAAACTATCCTGATCACGGGCTATCCTTCGCCCGAGTTGCGCGCCAGAGCCAAAGCGTCGCGAGTGTTCTCGTTCATCGAAAAGCCGTTTTCGCTAGCCGAAGTGGCGGGCGAAGTTCGCCGCGCGGCCTCGGCCGGCCAGCCGCAATTTCCGGGCGAAATCCTGGTGGTTTCTGACTCGATTGGCGTCGGCCAGACCGCTCGCGACATGCTGCACGCCGTAGGCTATGCCTGCCATCTGGCCACAACTGCGGCCGAAGCGCGGCGCGTGACGGACGAGAACCCTGCGCTGGCGGTGGCGATTTTTGATTGTCTCGAGCCGACGCTCGATCACGGCGTCCTCGCCGGAGAACTGCAAGACATTCGGCCGGATCTACTCATCATTGGCAGCAGCGAACACGACGACGCCGGCCGCTTCGCCGAACTCGGCATTTCGCGATTTATGCCGAGATTTTGGGAGCCTGACGACCTGCGTGATCTGGTCGCCGCGCCGATCCGCTGCGCAGGCTGTGGCGATGTGTTGCCATTGCGACCGGCCATGGCCGGCGACACGTCGAAGCAGTGGCAGTGCGTCGCCTGCGGAGCATCGTGCAGCGGGGTTCGCCTGCACGACGCAACGGTCGAAATGCAAAACCGGGTCCGTCCGCTCTAAGCGACGGCCCGAATCAGACCGGTGGAATATCGCTGTCGTCAGCGCTCGAATTGCCGACATTCCGCGGCCTTTTTGAGCGTCACGCGCCGTGCTTACGGCGTCGATTCGGTCAGCCGAATGCGCACGGCCATTTCTTGCCCGCCGCGAACGATCATGATCGTCACTTCATCTCCCGGCAGTTTGCTTTCAATAGCCGTCAGGAATTGATCTGCCGTGGTGATCCGCTCGTTGTCGACTCCCACGATCAGGTCGGCGGTAGTCCGGTCGACGATTTGCGATTCATAGGCGAACGGCCCTTGCCGGCGACGTTCGACGCGCACTTGCGGCCCGCGCAGGCCGGCTTTTTCGGCCGGTCCGCCAGGCGCCACGCCGGCAACGAGTAGTCCACGTTCGGTCTCATAAACGCGGATAATCCCAGCGTCCGGCCGGATCACTCGTCCTCTTTCGATCAGTTGCGGAACGAGGCGCGAAATCGTGCTCGACGGGATCGCGAAGCCAACCCCCGAGCTTTGGCCAGAACGGCTGGCAATGGCCACATTCATGCCGATTAGCCGGCTGTGGCTGTCCAGTAGCGGACCGCCGGAGTTGCCCGGATTAATGGCCGCGTCGATTTGAATCAGCGACCGCAGCCTGGTTCTTGTGCGGCTCGGCAGGGATCGATTCAGGCTCGAAATCACGCCCGTCGTTAACGTTCGCTCCAGTCCAAAAGGGTTGCCGATGGCGAAGACCCGCTGGCCGACCTTCAAGTGCGTCGTATCGCCAATGCGGACCGGAAATAGCATCTCCGGCGGTGCGTCAATTCGCAGTACAGCCAGGTCAGTCACCGCGTCGTGCGCCAGGACCTTGCCTGGGAACGACTTTCCGTTGAACAGCGCAACTTCGATCTCTTTGGCGTTTTCAATCACGTGGTAGTTCGTGAGGATGTGTCCTGATTTATCGAGCACGGAACCGGATCCCATTCCCTCAGTCGGAATATCCAGGATGAAAAAGGCGTCGCGGTTCCCCTTGGTGTTGATATTCACGACGCCACGGTTGACGTTCTCGTAAACCGCGATGTTGACCTGCTCGTCCGGGGTCAGTTCCTCGCCGCGTGGCGTTCCCTGGGGGGAGCCGGCGCCTCCGGCCGCCGGGGCTGGTCTCGCCATAAAGGCGTTCCCCTGCCCAGGTTCTTGTGCGCCGGCGCGCGTCAGTGCATCTCCTGGCTGTAGTCCCCAGGCCACCATGGCGCCGATGCAGCCTGACGCAACGCAACCGACCAAAAATCGATTCATGACGCGTTCCTTCTGAACCCTCTCAAGAGTCGCGGCAACGCCGGTTTGACGCGAAGCACTAGTCACCGATTCGGCAGTGTTTTTTTCACTCCATCGCAGCGCACGATACGCAATTGCGTTCAAGCTTCAAAGACCGCTACGTTCGCGTCGTCAGGCGCAATCGGCAGTAAGCGCAAGCTCCCAGCGTATAACCGGTTCGCATGCCAATTACCTAATGCCCCCAGCCTGCGTTCTCCGATACGTTTAGCGACCCGGCATTGTGAGTCGCGCATTTTGTGATCGCATGCCCTGGTTCGAAGGCCTCGCTTGGACGCGTCAGCAGACGCCCGAGTGAATGTCCGCCCGGCAAGGATGTCCGGTGTTGCCTGCCTGGCGTCGAATGGAAACACAACTCGGAGGTCTGATGTCGTCAGTGACGGCAACGGCCAATCCGGGTCCTGAAAAAACACGGAGATTCCGCATGAAACGCTCCAGAACCGCACTGGTGCTGTTTTTGTGTACGTTCATTGCCACCCTCTCGGCCGTCGGGTTTGCCGAGGGCGAAAGCCGCCCGCTTAGCCACTCCAGTGGGTTGCAGCCAGATGACCTTGATCAGTTGGATTTTGGTTTCAGCCCAAGCTGCTCACTGGGTCTGCCGCGAGGCGTGGCGGCCTGTGAGTCGTCACTCAACATGTGCGGGCCCGGCGCCTCGTTCTTGCCAGACGATGCGATTGCCGCCGCTAGTTGGGTCGCCAATGCCTGGAGCGATTTCGTCACCGGCCTGACCGGCGCCGTGACTCGCCAAATCAGTGAGTGCTCGGACTTCCTCGCCACGCGACTCCGCGAGGCAGAATCTCGGGCGTGGCACGCCAGCGACGCCGAACTTGAGGCCATGTGTGCTGAATGGATTGCCAGTGAGCAGGCAGTCGCCGCGCAGGCGGCCAGCGATTCGCACTTTCTGTACGCGCTCAGTGGCGCCTGGCGGGCAAAATATGCCGAGGCGACCGACTGCTTCGACGGCTTTTTCTCCATCGAGCGCTACCTGCAACATGACGATTCCTGCATCGTCAACCTGGCGGCCGATCCCCGGCACAGCAGCGGCGCCTACGACGCGATCATCCTGAATGAATCGAGCCAAGGGCTCACGGCGGATGACGCAGGCGACGAGGACACAGTCTTGCAGTTCGTGGCCGACAACTTCGGTCCTGCGTATGTGATGGCCATTCGCCGCCACGTTCCGGTCCGCGAACGCCACTTCGAAGGACTCTGGACCGGCTGTGACTCGCTGCCAGACGCCTCGACTGCAGGTTGGCTGGACGACGCCAACCGGGCCGTGACGCTGCAAACGTGGCGCGCCATTGTCAGCCCTTTGGCAGACCTGGCCGGCCAGGCTGCCGGTGGATCGCGACAGGTTGTAACGGCTATTACGGGGCACGTCGCCGGTTGGTTGGCTGAACGTGGGACGAGCCTGGCGAGCGAAACCCCGCGCTCGAAACCTGCGAAGTCCTTCATTCCGCGAAACGCCAATCGCTCGAACGAGCCCTTCATCACGCTCTAAGCCACGATGTTCGACCACGAGCGGCCGTCAAGGGACGGAGTGCGGCGTAACAGCTTATGGAAAAACAGTTTGTAGCCGTCCGCCCGTGGGGGCGGCGGGGCGCTGTCGCCACCCTGGCAGCGCCTCGGTCCGGACCAGCGTCCGCACGATTACAACACTTCGCGCAGCTCTGCCGTCTCGGCCGGTTTCAGCCAGCCCGGCGTCAGGCTTTCTGCCTCGCCTTATCCCGGTTCCGGCGGTAGCTGAGACCTTCTAGATCCTGACCCCCAATCGGGCGGTTATGCATTGGGATGAGAGTCCGCTTTTGCCCAGATTTTGTTGGCATAAGTCCCGGCTGTTGAATAGACTAGGGCTGTGTCGCTAGCGGCCGTTTCAGGCCATTTCTACGCGCGCTTTTGGCACCCGTCTCGGAACACGGAGGCCTACATGTCCAAGCCGCAATTGTTGGGGAGAGAGCAAAACATGTCTCAACGCAATGTTCTCGTTCGAGTTGCGCACGACGCCGTGCGTTCGCATTCTGCGCAATCGTCGCAGAATCGTGGGATGACAAACCTTCTGACCGCAAGTCTGCGAGCTTTCGGTCTCGGAGTTGTCGCGCTGGTCGGCGTACTGTCGTTGATGTCGAACGGCGTGTTCGCCGCAGACGCTCCGCGCAGCTCCTCGCAATTGGACACGTACACCAAAGATGGTGATTCCTCGTTCGCGCTGAGTTTGTCCCCCTCGGTGGCAAAGCCGGCCGCCAAGCCGCGCGATGTAACGATCTTGTTCGATACGTCAGCCAGCCAGGCTGGCGATTATCGTGACAAAGCGCTCAAATCGCTCGACGCGGCCTTGGCTTCGCTTGGCGCCCAAGATCGCGTGCAACTCTACGCAGTCGATTTGAACGCCATTCCGTTGACGAGCAAGCCAGTAGCGGCAAATAGCCCTGACATGCAGCGCGCTTTGGCGACGCTCCGTTCGCGCACGCCGCTGGGATCAACCGACATGGTGGCGGCGCTCACCGCGGCCTGCGATGCGCCAGGCGCTGACGCGTCGCGCGTTCGCGCGGCGGTCTACATCGGCGATGGTATGAGCACGGCCAATTTGATCAATAGCGATGCGCTCCGTGCGACGGTCGAGCGACTTGTCGCTGCCGAGACCCCGGTTATCAGCTACGCAATTGGCCCACGCCGTGACACCACGCTGTTGGCCTGCCTGGCCAATCAGACCGGTGGCATGTTGGCAATCGACGGGGACAACGTGACCGGGGCCCAAGTTGGCGCCTGGTTGGCTGAGACTGCCAAGCAGCCTGTCGTCTGGCCAAAATCAATTCAAATGCCGGCAGCCCTTCACAGTGTGACTGGCGCCCGCGCGCTGCCGCTCCGCTTTGATCGCGAGACGATACTGTTGGGAACGGGCGAATCTGCCGGGCCGGTCGAAGTGAGCATGTCGGCCGTGGTGGAAGGGAAACCACAAGAATTGAAGTGGAATGTCCCGGCCGCTGTTGCGAATCCGGATCTGGCGTTCTTGCCGAAGCTCATTGAAACGGCTCAGCGGGACGAAGGTCTCAGCCTGCCAACGCTGGGCAAACAGGGTTTGGACGAAGCACGCCGATTGATGACTGGCGAGGCTCAAGAGCTAGCGCGATTGGGGCGGATGGCCCTGGCCGTTGGTGATGTCGAGCAAGCCAGGCAATTGGCGGATCGAGCAGTCGACCTCGACGCGAACGATCCTGGCGCTAGTGCGCTGCAACGCGTCGCCGCGAGCGACAAGGGCGATGTGAAGCTGACCGGTGGCGGTGGAGCGCAGGCGGATGGCGTCGCGCCGGCCTCGGAGCCACTTGTCGCTGATGGTCGTGAGCCGACGGCTGGCGAGTTGATGGACGAATACGATCGCGATGTGCGCGTCCGCGAGCAAGCGCTCCAAACCCAGGTGCGTGTGACGATCGACAATAGTCGCAAGATGATGTCGGCCAATCCCGAACTTGTGCAAGACGACCTGAAGCTGCTGTTGGAACGGGTCCGCGCAGCAGGCGAAGTCAGCGCCGCCCTACGTGGCCAACTGTCAGGACAGATTGAGACAGTGCTGCAGCAGGCGTCACGCGTGTCGGACGAGAAGGTATTCCGCGAACTCAAAGCGCAGGCCGTGCAGGCCACGCTCGACGCCAACAAGCAGCTCACGCAGGATCTGCGAATCGATCAACTCAAGGTCGAGCAATTGATCGTACGGATGAACTCGCTGTTGGCGGAAGGGCGTCCGCGTGACGCCGAAATGCGCGCCACGCAGGCTCGTGAAATTTTTCCAGACAACATCACCACGCAAGCCGCGGTGCTCGAAGCCCGCACGATTGGTTACGTGAACGACATGATCGCGCTCCGCGAAAAGCGACAGCGTGGCGTGGTCGAAGCGTTGTACGCCGTCGAGCTCTCGCACGTTCCGACGTCCGACGAGCCGCCGATTGTCTATCCGTCGGCCGAAGAGTGGTTGATGAAGACGGAGATGCGCAAGCACTACTTGGATTCGACCAGCCTTTATAAGCCAGGCTCGGCCGAGAAGAAGATTTACGATGCGCTCAACGAGCCGATCACGCTCGATCTGGATGAGTCATCGTTGCAGGACGCGGTCGATTACATTCGACAAAAGGCCGACATCGAAGTCAAACTCGACAACAAAGCCTTGGCAGACGCCGCCATCGATGCGAGCGTGCTAGTCACCTTCCACGTGAAGGGGATCACGCTCAAGAGCGCACTCAAGCAGATGTTGGAAGACTTCGAACTGACCTATGTTGTGCAGGATGAAACGCTCAAAATTACCTCCAAAGAGAAAGCCGACGGCATCGTCAGCACGCGCGTTTACCCGGTCGCCGATCTCGTCGTCCCGGTCCAAACCCAAATGATGGGCGGCATGGGTGGCATGGGCGGCGGCATGATGGGTGGCATGGGTGGTGGCATGATGGGCGGCGGCATGGGAGGTATGGGCGGCGGCATGATGGGCGGCATGGGTGGCGGCATGGGCGGCATGGGCGGCGGTATGGGTGGATTCATGAATGTTCCACCTACTGCCAAAGCTCCTGCGAAACTCGGCCAGGCTGGTGGCTTCCGCGCGTTTGCCGTCAAGGACAGCGAGCTGAAGCTAAGCGGCAAGGCCAAGTCTGCTGCGAAGACGGCGAACACAACTGCCGCCTCGCCCACCGGTCCGCAACCGTCCCCGTCTGCACAACTGGCCCCGAGTGCAGACACCTCGGCGACGGTTGCAGTCAAGGCGCCAACGACCAAGCCCGCGGCGCCCAGCCTGTTGGCCCCGAGCACAAAATCGCAACCGGCCTCGTCATCAAAAGAGGCCGCCGGGATCCGCCCATCGGCTGGTAAATCGGCCAAGCGGATTGAGCTGCCGGCTGGCGCCGATCCCGCGACGGCCTGGAATGACCACTTTGCGACCAATCAGGAATCACCCGAGGCAGTTTGGGCGACGGTCGAGTACATGGTTTCCCGGAAGCAGTTTGCTTCCATCGTGCATTTGATTACGGCTGCAATTCAAAACGGTCAGCCTCAACCCTGGATGTACGAAACCCTCGGGCTGGCAATGAAGCTCGACAACCGCAAGCCGGAAGATGTCGAACGCGTGCTCATGTCGGCGCTCGATTTCGTCAACAGCGCGGATCACATGCTCTATTTGGCGCAGTATCTCTCGGACGCCGGATTCGAAAAGCGTGCACTGTCGATCTTCCATCAGGTTGCCTTGCTCGAGCCGAGTTGGGCCAAGCCGAACGTGCAAGGCTTGCGATTGGCAAAGCGTCTCGACGACATCGACGGGATTGAATGGTCGACTTTAGGCATCGTTTCGCAAGCCTGGAACGGCGACGAAGCGGTTGTTTGGAAAGAGGCCCACAACACGGCGGTCGCGGCAATCGAAAAGCTGCGCAGCGAAGGACGCATTTCCACGGCCGACAATTTTGAGCGCAAGTTGAAGGAAGCCCTCAGCCGCGATGTGGTGATCGTTATCTCGTGGTCAGGCACGGCCGACGTTGACCTGCAAGTGGAAGAGCCGGCCAACACGTTCTGCTCGGCGCACAATCCGCGCACCAGCAGCGGTGGCACGTTGCTCACTAGCAGCAGCAAGGGGCGCGACGTTAAGACCAATGCATTGACCACCGAAGAGTACGTCTGCCCGCAGGGGTTCGATGGCACCTACAAGGCACTCATCCGCCGCGCCTGGGGTAAGCTCCCCACCGGCAAGGTCTCGGTCGAGGTCTATACGCACTACCTCGGCAAGAATCAGGAGCGCCTGGTTCGCAAGCAAATTCCGCTGACGAACGACGAAGCCCTGATCGTCTTCGACCTGAAAGATGGTCGACGCACGGAGCCCATGTCGGATCGGCAAGTCGCCAACGCGGTGGCCGGAACCGTCGCTAAGCAGGTTGCCGTGGGCCAACAGATTCTGGCCCAGCAATTGGCTAAGCAAGACGCCACACCCACGGCCAGCTTCTATCGCAGTCGCGGAATACCCGTCGAGGCCGAGGGGGCTGCCGCCGGAGCTGCGGCTGACGGCGGAGCAGCGGTTCCGTTCTTCGCCCGAGGCGCTGTTGGCTATCAGCCGGTGCTCACGACGCTGACGTCGGGCGCCTCGATGTTCGCCCGCGCTGTCGTTTCGGCAGACCGTCGTTACGTGCGTGTTTCGCCCACGCCGAACTTCACCGGCATCGGCGAAGTCAACACGTTTAACTTCGTCTCCGGCTCCAGCGGCACCAGCAACGGCGGCAACACGGGCGGCGCCGGCGCCACGGGCATCAACGGCGGCGGTATCGGCGGCGGTGGCTTCGGCGGCTTCTAGAGTCTGAGCCACCAGTCGTGGTTACTATTGCCGATGGGCTGTGCCTGCTGCACTGCCCCTCTGCTGCACTGCGCGCCAGATCTAGCTGCGAACCAGGCCGGGCGTGATGTCGAGGTCAAGGTCTTCGACGAGACCTGCTCGCAGCCGTTCGACGGCGATTGCTCCCATCACTGCATTGTCAGTGCAGAGCTTCAGTGGCGCAATGTGCAGTGTAATACCTGCTTGCGCACAGGCGGCCTGCAATTGATCGCGGAATGGCCCGTTGGCCGCGACTCCACCACCGACACAAAGCGTGCGAACGTCACTTGCTCGGACGGCCGCCAAGGACTTGGCCACCAGCACGTCGACCACGGCCTGCTGAAAGCTTGCTGCCAGGTCCGCCACAAGTTTGGCGTCCAGAGTTGCCGGATTCGGTAGCGGCGCTCCCGGTGGCGCAATCGCATAGCGGACTGCCGTCTTCAGCCCACTGAAGCTGAACTGCAGGCGGTCGTCGTGTAGAAACGATCGCGGCAGGGCAAAGGCCTTGGGATTTCCCTTCGCGGCGGCGCGTTGTAGCGCTGGCCCTCCTGGAAAGCCCAGCCCTAGCATGCTGGCAACCTTGTCGAACGCCTCGCCGGCGGCGTCGTCGGTTGTGCCGCCGAGCAATTCGAAATCGAGCGGATCGCGACAGCGGTACAAGCTGCTGTGCCCGCCGCTGACGACCAGACCGATGCAAGGAAACACGTCGACGCCGCTGGAGATTCGGCAGGCATAGACATGCGCGTGCAGATGGTTGATTGCCACTAGCGGTAGCCCAGTCGCCACGCACAGCGCCTTGGCCGCAGCCAGGCCGACCAGCAGCGAACCGGCCAGGCCTGGTGTTGTCGCCACGGCCACAGCGTCGAGGTCAGCGAGTTGCAAATTCGCGCGGCGGAGCGCCTCATCGATTACAGGCAGCATTCGTTCGAGGTGCGCCCGCGAAGCGATCTCGGGCACGATGCCCCCAAACCTCCGATGGAGCTCGTCCTGCGACGCGACGACGGCCGAGAGAACTTCGAGCTGGTCCGTGACTACCGCAGCGGCGGTTTCGTCGCAGGTGCTTTCGATCGTAAGGAGCTTCATCCGGACGTTGGCTGACTGCTGGAAATGGAAGGACATCTAGGGCGGCGCTAAGGAGCGCTGCCGGGCGGTCGCGCGTACATGTGGATTCCACGACGCCAGGAACGAAGATAAGTCAACGGCGCGCCCGGCTCAACCGGCCTTGGCGATCTCGGCGCTCAAGTAATCGAGCGCCTTCTGCAATTGCTTGTCGACAAACCTCGGCTTCTTCGGCCTGGCGTCACTGGCGTCGTCGGCCTTCTTGTCTTTTTCGGCGGGCTCTTTTGCTTTATCCGCCTCGGGCTTGTCTTTCGCTTCGTCGCTGTCGGTCGCCGGCTTTTCATCCTTTGTTGCGTCGTCCGTCTTCGGCTTGTCGCCCTCTTTTTCGGCGGCCGGCTTGTCTTTATCCGTGGCGTTGTCTTTCGATTTGTCCTTGGCTTCGCTCTCATCCTTGGCCTTGTCGGCGTCGTCTTCCTTGTCGCCGCCAGAATGATTGATCAGCAGAATGTCCCGGTTTCGCATGTCGAGGTGCAACATCGCCACTTCGTCGTCCGGCAGTTTGATCTCGAAGCCTTCGTTCGGGCTGACGCCCCACTCGTCGGAGTCCTTATCATTGGCCTGCTTGTGGATGTTCTTGCCGCTGGGGCGCTTGTAGGCGGCCGTGGTGAGCTTCAGCGCGCTGCGGCCTCCTTCCAGCTCGATGACGTTCTGCACGCTCCCCTTGCCCCAGGTGCGCTCGCCAATGATCACGGCGCGCTTGTGATCTTGCAGGCAGGCCGAGACGATTTCGCTGGCGCTGGCGCTGTAATGATTGACCAGGACGACCATCGGCAGGTCCTCGAAAACCCCGTCTTTTTGGGCCTCCCAGCTACGTGGCGTGGTGTTACGGCCCGCGGTGCTGACGATATTGCCGTCAGCCACGAATAGATCCGAGACGCCAATCGCAGAGGTGAGCAATCCGCCCGGGTTGAAACGCAAGTCAAGAATCAGGCCGCGGACGTGCTCTCGCTTCAGCTCTTCGAGCGCGCGGGTCAGATCACGTTCGGTGTCTCGGCCGAACGCGCTGACGCGGATGTAGCCGATCTTTTTGTCGTGATCGAGCAGGAAGTCCCAGCTGTCGTCGTCCTTGCGGCGTTCGCCCAGCACGGTGTCGACGTGGACGATCTCGCGGTCGAGGCTGAACGTGCGGCGCTTCCCAGTGCTGGGGCGGAAGGTGGTAATGGTGACCTTGGTGCCGGGCTCACCCTTCAAACGCTTTACGGCGTCGTCGATCGAGCGGATCTCGGCCGTGGTCTCCCCTTCGATCTCGATAATCCGGTCGCCAGCCTGCATGCCAGCCCGATAGGCAGGGCTGCCGACGATCGGGCTGATCACCACCAGATGCCCTTCACGCGGGATGTCGACCTGGATGCCGATGCCGCCGAATTGGTTATCGACGTTAGTTTTGAACTGGCCGAGATCGTCAGGGCTGATGTAGTTCGAGTACGGATCGAGCTTGGTGAGCACGCCGCGGATGGCGGCTTCCATCAGCTCCCGCCGGCTGATGTCTTTGACGTAGTTCCGCTCGATCTGGTCGATCGTGTCGGCGAACAGCTTTTGCAGCTCGAACTCTTCGGCCGCTTCCTTGGCGGCGGCGTCCGCCTTGGCCTTCGCGGCGTCGACGTCGGCAGGTTTGGAGTCAGCGGGCGGCTCGGACGGAGCTGGCGCTTCGGCGGTTATCGCCGGGCTGGTAATCGTCAGGAACAATGCCCACGCCAAAACAGACCAGAGGTAGCCGAGACGCTGCATGATGGCCTCCCTGAAAACTCTCCAGGAGGAGAGCGAAGTGCAAATGAAGGTGGGTTCGCGACGCCGCCGGCGCCCGGCCAATCGTCGCAACGTGTCGTGGGTTCAAGAGTTATTAAGTATAAGAACGCCGCGCAGGCCGGGCAAGCAAGAACCTCGGCCTCGCGCATGCCCCTTACGCCGAAGTAATGCCTGCGCAACACCAATTCTTGCAAGGACCGGGCGCGGCGGCGCCTATTTCTCTGGCGTCAGCCGAACGTGGTGCACCCAGGCCGGCGGTAGGTTCCGCACGACGCATTCTCGGTGGAACTCGTGCGGCTTTAGTAGGGCGTAAAGATGTTCGCCAATTTCCGTCAGGCGGGCCCGCTCGTGGCGGCCGGCCAGAGTCTGTTTGACCGGTCGCACGCCAACATACTCGAAGAACGACAGCGTGCCACCGGGGGCAAGCAGCCCCGAGAGCGTTTTGAGAATCTGGCCGACCAACTCACCGGAAAAGTTGTTGAGTGGCAGCCCGGAGACGATCGCGTCGTACCCGCCGGCCGGCTCGACGGCTTCGACCGACTGGTGCAAGATCCGCGCCTGCCCCCGGGCCGGCTTGAAGAAGGGGTCGCTCTCGAAGCGCTGCTGCAAGTGCGCGACGAACGAGTCGTTCAATTCAACCAGGTCGAACGAGTCCGACGCCGCGAGCCGGGGGACGATCCAGCGCGTCACAGCGCCGGTGCCAGGCCCGACCTCGAGAATCCGCCGCCCCGGCTTCTGCCCCGGCACGTAGCGAGCGAGCGCCTGCGCCAGCCAACGGCTACTGGGCGCCAGGGCCCCGGTCGTGTGAAAGTTTTCAACGAACTGCCGGAAAAATAAGCGGTGGTCTTTGAGCATGCTGCGGCGCGGGCGTGGGACGAACGACGTGGAGGGGGCGAACCGCCAATATCGTCACCCGCAGGGGGCGAGTCCAGGGCGTGGAAGCTTCCCCCCGGGATTACTCGCCCTCGGCCGTAGTTTTGCGTTCCCAGGAATAACGGCATTCCGGGTCGTTACGGATCTTGTCCCGAAGATCGTCCCGCATGCGGCGCAGTTCGTCGGCCTGACGTTGCATTTGTTGTGCTTCGTCCTTTCGACCCAGCGCCTCGAGAGCTGTAGTGTAACGCTCGAACGCTTTCACATTCAAAAAGCGATCAACCGCCTGGTTGTCGAAGTGATTCTTGACGAGCTCGGCGGACAATTCAGCCGCTTCTGCATAGCGTCGTTGATCCGTGCGAATGGCAGCCTTCTGTGCCAATAAATTGCCGCAATATTGTTTCGGAATCACGGAAACCAGCGAAGTTTCCGCATCCGTGACAATTGTCCAGGCTTCGTCGAACTTCTCTTGGTGACAGAGCATTTTTGCTTTTAGCAGTATTGCAAGAACAAATGCCACTGAGTTTTCATCTGCCGCGGAGTTTTCACCTTTATCGGATTTCCCCAACTCGAAGCACTTGTCGACGATCGGTTGGAGTTTATCGAATCGTTCCTGATCGTATTCGGCATTGAATTCGATCTGCAACAGGATGAGCTTTTCGACCGTCCTAAGCACGCGATTCGAACCGTCAATGTCATCTTTTAATTTCCGCACGCACTCTTGGGCGCGTGAATCTTCGTCCAACAGGTCGAGAATCTGGCCGCCTCCTATGATCAGTTCCGGGACATTGGAGTCTATCAGCCCAATCTTAGTAGCGATGTTTTCGGCAGCGCAGTAAGATCGCAACGCTAGGTGGTAGTTTTCGAGATTGTATTGGACCCCACCAAGCAGGGAATGCGCTTCAAAAACAGCCAACGGCATCTCATGACTTCCGCCTGACGCCAATCGAAGGAGTTTCTCGGCAGTCGCCGCTGAAGCGTCAGTCTCATGAAGCACGATTTGTGCTATGCAAAGCTCGATCAGTCCCTTGAGCAGCACGTCCGTCGCCGGTGACGCGATTCCTTCGAGCTGTTCCATCGCGGACTTCAGTCCCTCGACACGATCCCGAGCATCGGTGATCGATTCCATGGCATTTTGAATGTCGCGATAAGCCTGCAACGCAATCGAGCGGTCGTCGTCGGTCAAGTCGGCCAACCAATCACAGTCTGCGAGCAGTGTCTCTTGACGCTGCACCATAAAATGGCCAGGCGGAAGCGATTCGCGGGCCAGGGTAATCGCCGCTTCGCGATCCTCGCGTGCCTGAGACAGGTAGCCTCGCACCTCCATGGAGTGCGCGGTTCGGTCCAGCATAACAAGCGGCTTGAGCAGGTCGACCGGAACATCGCGAAGGAAAATTGCGGGCTTCAGTAGACTCGGCCGCATCGTAGTCTTCTCTGCGGTGGGCGCTCTGTCGCTCGTCGTTTCGGTGGTCCGGTCCAAGTCCGATTGAATTTGTTCCGCAATCGCTTCGGATAGTCCTGTCGATGTGGACGGCGAGGTCAAACCGTCTTGGCCTGGAGCCGGTGGAGCATACTTCTTCGCGAGTTCATCAATTCCGCCAGCGACTCCGCGCCAGACGGCGCGCTCGATGCTATTGGTCGGGTGTCGCTCAGCTTCGGCAAGATACTCGACACGACGCGACGCAAAGAGTTCTATACCCTTCCGAATGTAGGTCGCCGTCTGTTCCGCTTCGAAACGTTTGTGGATGGCGATCACCCGATCGAGCAATTCTCGCGTGGCGCGCACTCCCGGAGGCCGTTTGATTTCGGGAATGTCGGGGTCCGGCGTCAGATTGGCGTGAGCAACGTCGTTTAGCATGGCGGCGTACCAGAGGTAGGCCAGCCGATCTGGATCTCCTTCGGCCAATTCGAACGACTGCGCTTGCATGCGGACGGCAAAACTTTGGACGGCCGTTCCCCACACCGCCAACAATCGGGGTCTGAGCTCAACCGTCTCGCGCTCGATGATCTCGTTGATCCGGTTTTCGAGATCGCGGAGCAGACTTTCGGGGATTTCGGATGCGCCCTCGCTTGCCGAGGCAGCGAGCGCCGCCGTCTCAGCAGGCGTCGCGTCGCCTGCGCTTGGCGCCGCCGCTTGTGACGGAGCATCGGATGTCGTTGCTTCAACGACCGGCAAGGAAGGTCGCGACCTGGCCACGACTACGATTGCAAGCAGTCCAAAACAGACGGCGGCTAGAATGCCGTACTTCATGGCGTCACTCCCTTGCTGTCACGTGCCTGCCCTAAGGGCGCCTAGAAACGTCGCAGTTGCGCTGGCCGCAGCGAGGCAATTGCGGCGGGGATTATCGCGACTTCTCGGACGCCGGGGCAAGCCCGAAATGGACGGGGGATTCGCGCCGGGTGGCGATATACGGGCCTCGCAGACGCGGGCCCTGGAGAAGGTTGAGCAACAGCACGTCGAATAGCTGTCAGCGCAACAAAAACGGCGGTCCGACTCGTCATGAGTCGGACCGCCGCGACTAGCTCAGACCAGACCTTCCTCCGCCCTTGGGGGTCGGAGGAGCATGCTCAAACACACTCCGTCAACTACTAGCTACCGCAGCACGAGTTCGAGCAGCAAGGGACCGGGCAGCAAACAGTGACCGGAACTTGCTTGCAGATCACTCGCGGCACGCAGCGGGTCACCGTGTAGGCAACCTGCTTCGGAACACAACGCGTGACGTTGATCGTCTTCGTGTAGTGGACCGGCTTGCAGACCGTGTAAGCAATCTGCTTGACGCGCTTCTCACTCTCAATGTGGCAGCAGGTGTACGGGACCTGCTTCGAGTGGCACTCGGAGACCACGTGGCAGACCTTGTAGGTGCAGGTCTTGACGTGATTTTCCGGGACCATCTTGCAGACCGTGTAGTTGCAGGTCTTCACGTGTTGCTCTGGCACCATGTGGCAGACCTTGTACGTGCAGGTCTTGACGTGTTGCTCAGGAACCATGTGGCAAACCTGGTAAGTGCAGGTCTTCGTGTGTTGCTCGGCAACCATGTGGCAGACCTTGTAGGTGCAGGTCTTGACGTGGTTTTCGGGCACCATTTTGCAGACCGTGTAGTTGCAGGTCTTGACGTGTTGTTCTGGAACGATGTGGCAGACCTTGTACGTGCAGGTCTTCACGCGTTGCTCCGGAACCATCTTGCAAACCGTATAGCTGCAGGTCTTCACGTGTTGCTCAGCAACCATGTGGCAAACCTTGTACGTGCAGGTCTTGACGTGGTTTTCCGGAACCATGTGGCAGACCTTGTAGGTGCAGGTCTTGACGTGGTTTTCCGGGACCATCTTGCAAACCGTGTACGTGCAGGTCTTCACGCGTTGCTCGGGCACCATGTGGCAAACCTGGTACGAGCAGGTCTTCACGTGTTGCTCTGGAACCATGTGGCAGACCTTGTAGGTGCAGGTCTTGACGTGGTTTTCGGGCACCATTTTGCAGACCGTGTAGTTGCAGGTCTTCACGTGTTGCTCTGCGACCATGTGGCAGACCTTGTAGGTGCAGGTCTTGACATGGTTTTCCGGCACCATCTTGCAGACGGTGTACGGAATCCGCTTCTCATGGCATTCCTTGACCATGTGGCAGACCTTGTACGTGCAGGTCTTGACGTGGTTTTCGGGGACCATCTTGCAAACCGTGTAGTTGCAGGTCTTCACGCACTGCTCTGGCACCATGTGGCAGACCTTGTACGTGCAGGTCTTCACGCGTTGCTCTGGCACCATCTTGCAGACGGTGTAGGGGATCCGCTTCTCATGGCACTCGGCAACCATGTGGCAGACCTTGTAGGTGCAGGTCTTCACGCGTTGCTCAGGAACCATCTTGCAGCAGGTGTACGAGCACTGCTTGACGCACTGCTCAGCCACATACTTGACGCAGGTGACCTGGCGCTCCTGAATTTCAGGAACCCAAACCTTCTTGCAAACCTTGACTGGCGGGCACTGGATCTGGACTTGCTTGCAAGGACCAGGGCAGTACACGCAGCGGCAGCAGCAAGGATCCCAAGTCCAGCAGCCTGGCTCTTGGACGCACTTGGTGATCACGCGGCCGGGGCACTCTGAGACTTGCGTGTCCCAGTGACCACAGCAGACCTTGATCGTCTTCGTCTCGTGAACCGGCTTGCAGACCGTGTAGCAGATGTCGCGGGTCTTCGTCTCGTAGACCGGCTTGCAGACGGTGTAGCAAATGTCGCGAGTCTTAGTTTCCCAAACCGGCTTGCAGACCGTGTACTGGCAGACGCGCTCTTTGGTCTCATAGACCGGCTTGCAGACCGTGTAGCAAATGTCCTTGGTCTTGGTTTCCCAGACTGGCTTGCAGACGGTGTAGCAAATGTTGCGAGTCTTCGTCTCGTAAACTGGCTTGCAGACGGTGTAGCAGATCTCTTTGGTCTTGGTTTCCCAAACTGGCTTGCAGACCGTGTACTGACAGACGCGCTCTTTGGTCTCATAGACCGGTTTGCACACCGTGTAGCAGATTTCCTTGGTCTTGGTTTCCCAGACTGGCTTGCAGACGGTGTAGCAGATGTTGCGGGTCTTCGTCTCGTAAACTGGCTTGCAGACCGTGTAGCAGATCTCCTTCGTCTTCGTCTCCCAGACCGGCTTGCAAACGGTGTAGCAAATGTTGCGGGTCTTGGTTTCCCAGACCGGCTTGCAGACCGTGTAGCAGATTTCCTTGGTCTTGGTTTCGTAGACTGGCTTGCAGACCGTGTAGCAAATGTCGCGAGTCTTGGTTTCCCAAACTGGTTTGCAGACGGTGTAGCAAATGTTCTTGGTCTTGGTTTCCCAAACCGGCTTGCAGACCGTGTAGCAAATGTCGCGGGTCTTCGTCTCGTAGACCGGCTTGCAGACGGTGTAGCAAATGTCTTTGGTCTTGGTTTCCCAGACCGCTTTGTTCACCGTGTAGCAAATGTTGCGGGTCTTCGTCTCGTAGACCGGTTTGCAGACGGTGTAGCAAATGTTCTTGGTCTTGGTTTCCCAGACCGGTTTGCAGACCGTGTAGCAAATGTCGCGGCTCTTGGTCTCGTAGACCGGCTTGCAGACGGTGTAGCAAATGTTGCGGGTCTTGGTTTCCCAGACCGGCTTGCACACCGTGTAGCAAATCTGCTTGGTCTTGGTCTCATAGACCGGCTTGCAGACCGTGTAGCAGATCTGCCTGGTCTTGGTCTCATAGACCGGCTTGCAGACCGTGTAGCAGATCTCTTTGGTCTTGGTTTCCCAAACCGGCTTGCACACAGTGAAGTTCACCGTGCGGTAGCGGGTCTCGTAGACCGGCTTGCAGACCGTATATTCGCAGTTACGGTAGCAAGTCTCTGGAACGTATTTTACGCAGTTGATTGTGCGCGGCTCGCAGACTTGTTCGTAGCACGTCTTGTAGCACGTGTAGTTCTGCTTCTCGTACACAACCTCTTTGCACGTCTTCATGACCGTGCATTGCTGCCTGCAGCAGCTGTAACTCACGGTGTCGCAGCAGTCTGCGCAACACCGAAACTTCGCCGCCCCGCACCAACTGGCGTCAGCCGCACCGGCTGTACAAAACGCCAGAAGGAAGGCGAGAATCGGCACGCCTAAAAGTGTCTTCATGTTCCTGTCTCCTCCCAAGGACATTGCATCAAAATCGGAAGGCCTGGTCCGACGAGGCATGGCTCGTCTACGCTCTCTTCGACCTGCGCAGTCAACGTGCATTAACTGGATTACCCAAATTGCACAGCCTGTAAGCCGCTAGAAGTGCTCGCAGGCATTGCAATCAGGCGCATATCTGGCCGTACAACGGCATACATCGTCACTCTGCGTTGTCTGCTTGATATAGATAGGCCTGGATAACTCGTATAACTGCGTCAAGGGCGGGTCGTCCGATCGATCCAAACGCATTTGCGAATGATTCCCCTAATTCCACTTCGGCCGGATATTCCGACGACGACTAGCTACGGTCGGCTGCGCGGAATCAAGCCGCCAATTGACAAAGCCTCTCTCCATCGCGCCGTCCGCCTGCGCGGAATCTCTTGCCTCTTCCGCAAGGCAAACACGCCTCAAACCACCGAATTGGACGGTAGGCTGTAGGCAGCAGCAGTGCGCGAGCTTTCGCGACCCGTGGGCCGTAGCGGCCGGCCCACGCAAGTGGGCGCCAGCTTGAGAACGCCTGCGCTGCTTGTCGCTAGCGGGCAGTTGCCTTAGAGTGGAAAATCCGCCGGTTCGGCGACCTGTTACTAAGAAACTCCGGGCACATGCGCGTGATGGCCGAACCGCCGGATAAAAGAGGGGCAGAATCTCCCGCAGGCCCCCCGCCAGGTCCGATCCCCAAGGCGGTCGCCAGTCGGCTCAGTCTTTATCTCCGTGAGCTCCAGCATTTGATGGAGCAAGGCGAAGAGACGACCAGCAGCAGCCAGCTCGGCCGCAAGCTTGGTTTTACCGACGCCCAGGTCCGCAAAGACCTGGCCTACTTCGGGCATTTTGGCTTCCCAGGCATCGGCTACCGCTGCGACAAGCTGGTCGGCGCCATCAAGCGGATCCTGGGGACAGACCAGCAGTGGTCGGCGGCACTGATTGGCGCGGGGAACCTTGGCCGGGCCCTGTTGGGCTACAAGGGATTCGGCCGGCAAGGATTCCGCGTCGTTGCGGCATTCGACACTGACCCCCACAAAGTCGGCTCCAAAATCGAAGGGGTGCTGGTCTACGATCTGGCCGATCTCGAAGAATTCGCCAAGGCCAACCGCGTAAGGCTAGGCATCATGGCGGTGCCGTCGAGCGAAGCCCAAGCCGTGGCGACCCGCCTGGCCGCGGCCGGCGTCGAAGGGATTCTGAACTTTGCCCCGGTGACGATCGAATTGCCAGACAACGTGCGTCAAGTCGGCGTTGACCTGGCGATTGAGCTGGAACAGCTCTCGTTTGCGATCGTCAACCGGACCGAACCGCCGCCGGGACGATAGTGCGCCGTGGCTGCGATAATATTGCCGCTCATCGCGAGCCGGGCCGTAATTTTGCCGCAAATCGCGCCGTTCAACCTGTCACTTCGGTCGATCGCCGTTGAAGACATGGCCCATCTGCGTTAAAACCCAGGAACCTTACCCGGTGGTGTAATGGTAACACTAGGGATTTTGATTCCCTCATTCTAGGTTCGAATCCTAGCCGGGTAACTTTTCTTGCAGGGCAGTTTTTAGTGCCTGCGTCGTGATGACGTGTGGTTTGGACTCGGTCTTTCGCGTCGAATGCGGCCTACCGATGGTCGGCCTACCACGTTTCCAGGCAGCAGTGAATTGGATTGGAGGCGACTCAGATGCACGCCAAGAAGATCCTTTTTCCGACCGATTTCTCGACGCTCAGCGACGCCGCGCTGCGGCATGCCACAACATTGGCGCGCGACAGCGGCGCCAAGCTCCTGATCGTCCATGTCGAAGAGCCGCCAGCGGCCTACGGCACAGGCGAAATGTACTACGGTCTGCCCGATCCAGACATGCCGGCGCTGACCAAGATGCTGAGTGACGTCGTTCCAGCCGATCCCCAGGTGCCCTATGAGCACCGGATGTTGATTGGCGATCCGGCGACAGAAATCGTCACGATCGCGACGGAAGAAAACGTCGACCTGATCGTGCTCGGCACGCACGGACGCTCCGGATTGTCGCGCTTGTTGATGGGGAGCACGGCCGAAGCGGTTGTCCGTCGCGCGCCGTGCCCCGTCTTTACGTTCAAAGAGCCGAAGCCCAAGAAGCCGGACGGTGAGTGGCTTTGATCGCGACGCGAGGTAGCGCGCGAATCGCTCGAATCATCACGCGGTGGGTCGAGTATGCGTGGTTGACCCCGTTTTCAGCGTCGCGCTATAATTCGGGTCTTACCTAAAAATACCGGCGTTCGCGACTTACGACATGCGTTGGTCGCGCGCCTATTGAGGCCTAGGTTGCAAATGGGCGAGGGGCGACCAGCGGAAGCCCCGGAGACGCGGTCGCAAAGCGCCTGTGCTCCGGCCCATTCGTTTCCTCGGTATCAATAAATCGATTTTTGCACACATCGGCCCCACTTGAGAAAAGGATTGTTATGGCCATCGCATCCGAAAACGCGCTCCATGAAGAGATTACTTCGTGCATCGGCAACACACCGCTGGTAAAGCTCCGCCGCGTCACCAAGGGCTGCGTTGCGACGGTCTATGGCAAGCTCGAAAACTTCAATCCACTCTGGAGCGTCAAAGACCGCATCGCGGTAGCGATGATCGACGCCGCTGAGCGCGATGGCAAAATAAAGGCCGACACGGTCATCATTGAACCCACCAGCGGCAACACCGGCATTGGCTTGGCCTACGTCTGCGCAGCACGCGGCTACAAGCTCACCGTAACGATGCCCGAGAGCATGAGCCTGGAGCGACGCCGCATGTTGAAGGCCCTCGGCGCCGAGCTGATTCTGACCCCGGCCGCCGAAGGGATGCCTGGCGCCGTCCGTCGCGCAGAAGAACTGGCAGCGCAGAACAAAAACTATTTCGTTCCGCAGCAGTTCAAGAACCCGGCCAACCCTGAGATTCACCGCAAGACCACGGCCGAGGAAATCTGGCGCGATACCGGAGGCGCGGTCGACATTTTCGTCGCCGGCGTGGGCACTGGCGGAACGATCACCGGAGTCGGAGAAGTCTTGAAGAGCCGCAAGCCTGGCGTGCAGGTGATTGCGGTCGAACCGATCAACAGCCCGGTCATCACGCAGCGGCGCGCCGGCCAGGACCTGAAGCCAGGCAAGCACACGATCCAAGGGATTGGCGCCGGTTTCATCCCAGACAACCTGAATGTCAGCGTCATCGACGACGTCGTGCTCGTCAACGACGAAGACGCGATGGAAACGGCTCGCAACCTGGCGAAGCTTGAAGGCTTCATGTGCGGCATCAGCTGCGGCGCCGCGGCCTGGGCGGCGATCGAAGTCGCCAAGCGCAAAGAAAACGCCGGCAAAATGATCGTAGTGATCCTGCCAGACCTCGGCGAGCGCTACCTGTCGACGAAGCTGTTCCCAGAGTAAGGGACGCGCGGTTTCACTTCATCAAGGGTTGGCGCCAAAATCCTTCCCCCGCCGGGGGAAGGTGGCGACCGTTAGGTCGCCGGATGAGGGCAGCCCGTGCACGATCGTGCTAGTGTGATCGCGATTACTCGCTTCCGGCCCTCACCCTAACCCTCTCTCGCGGGGAGAGGGGATGGTCGTTAGGCATTCGCTCTCTACTCTTCGTCATCCCGCAGCTTGGCCAGCACGGAGTAGTCTTCGAGCGTTGTCGTGTCGCCGACCGTCGTTTTGCCGGCGGCGATATCGCGCAATAAGCGGCGCATGATTTTTCCGCTGCGCGTCTTCGGCAGAGCAGCAGTGAATCGGATCTCGTCCGGCTGGGCCAGGGCGCCGATTTCTTTCCGGACGTGCTTCTTCAGCTCTTCGCGCAGCGCGTCGCTGGCCTCGCCATCCTTGAGCGTGACGAAGACCGAGACCGATTCTCCCTTCAACTCATCCGGCTTGCCGACCGCGGCCGCCTCGGCCACGCGTGGGTGGCTGACCAGCGCACTTTCGATCTCGATCGTGCTCAGGCGATGCCCGGCGACGTTCAGCACGTCGTCGATCCGGCCCATAATCCAGTAGTAGCCGTCTTTGTCTCGTCGGGCGTTGTCGCCGGCCAGATAGTTGTGAGGGACCTTTTTCCAATACTGCTCGGCGTAGCGCTTGTCGTCGCCCCAAATGCCGCGGAGCATGCCGGGCCAGGGGCGAGTAATGACCAGCCAGCCGCCCGAAGTGTCGGTGACCGGCTTGCCGTGCTCGTCGACGATTGCCGGAATAATGCCGGGCAGTGGGCGCGTGCAGCTACCGGGTTTTGTCGGAATCGCGCCGGGGAGCGGGCTCATCATGATGCCGCCGGTCTCGGTCTGCCACCAAGTGTCGACGATCGGGCAGCGCTCGCCACCGATCTTGCGGTGGTACCACATCCAGGCCTCGGGATTGATCCCTTCGCCCACGGTGCCCAAGAGTCGCAAGCTCGAAAGATCGCACGCGTCGACCCAGCGATCGCCCCATTTGATGAAGGCGCGAATCGCCGTCGGCGCCGTGTAGAAGATCGAAACGCGATATTGCTCGATGATTCGCCAGAAGCGGCCCTCGTCAGGCCAGTTCGGCGCCCCTTCATACATCAGCACCGTGGCGCCGGCCGCCAGTGGTCCATAAACGACATACGTATGCCCGGTCACCCAACCGCAGTCGGCCGTACACCAAAAGACGTCTTCTTCGCGGAGGTCAAAAACCCATTCAGTCGTCTTTTTGGCGTAGAGCGTGTAACCGGCCGTGGTGTGCTTGATCCCTTTCGGCTTACCCGTCGATCCGCTGGTGTAGAGGATGAACAGCGGGGCCTCGCTCGGCAGCGGCTCGGCCGGACAATCGGCCGTGACCTCGTCCATCAGCTCGTCCCACCAGAAGTCACGGCCCGGCTTCATCGTGACGTGGTTGCCCATGCGGCGGACGACGACACATTTCTCGACCGTCGGGCTCTTGGCAAGCGCTTCGTCGACGTTGGCCTTTAGTTGCAATTGCTGACCACGACGCCAGCCGCCATCGGCTGTGATCTGCAACTTGGCGCGGGCGTCGTTGTTGCGGTCAGCGATCGCCTCGCTCGAAAAACCGCCGAAAATGACCGAATGGACGGCGCCAATTCGCGCGCAGGCTAACATGGCAATCGCCAGTTCGGGGACCATCGGCATGTAGATCGATACGACATCACCGCGGGCTACACCCAGCTTCTTCAGCACGTTGGCGAACTTGCAAACCTCGCGGTGGAGCATCTGGTAAGTCAGCACCCGCTGCTCGCCTGGTTCTCCTTCCCAGATCAGGGCGGCCTTGTTCGCCCGCGCGCTATCGAGATGAATATCGAGGCAGTTAAACGAGGCGTTGGTTTCGCCACCGACGAACCAGCGGGCGTTCGGCTCGCGCCAGTCCAGCACCTGCGTATACGGCTTGAACCAGTGCAGTTCGGCGGCAAACCGATCCCAAAAGCCTTCGATATCGGCCGCGGCTTCATTCCACAGGGCCTCGTACGCGGCGAGCGAAGAGATCTTCGCTCCGGCGGCAAACTCGGCCGGGGGCGGAAACACCCGGTCTTCCTGCATCACGCTATCAATATTTCCGCCCGATTTCACCGCCATGAATTCCCCCTCGCTGGACGCCTTACGCGCCGCCACTGGCGCAGCCAATGGCCGAACCTTGGACGCCTGCACGCAACACGTCGATTCAGACTGATTTCCCCACACCGTCCCGAGTGTAGAAGACGCCGGCGTGGGGTGTCAACGAACGGCGGGTATTCGCACGAATCCGAACTCGGCGGGGAGTTTTGGGCGTGGTAGCATAGCGCACGGTCCGACCGTTCCTTGCTCCAAAGAGCGAATCATGAAGCGCGTCTGCTACGAATGGGGAGCGATTCTCTGTGGCAGCGTCGCCGTTTGCTGCTTGAGTTGGTGGCTAGTTTCGGTGATATCCGATCGCGCAAGCGGAGGCCTCGACTTGGATGGTCGGAATTTTGTCCGAATAGAAAATGGGTGCGCCGTGCTTGCGAACTGCGGCGCTTATCACCCCAGCCCCTGGAATGATCTCGAAGATTTCTTCGCCTATCCCGTCGATAGTCCACCGGAGAGTGTTTATCAGGAGTTCGCAGTTCCTGGTTTGCGTTACCTTCGAATCAGCTGGTTTGGAGGCGACTACGATTATTATTATGCAGCAGAGATTTCGCTTTTGATTCCGGGCACCGCGGCCGCAGTTCTCGGCGCGCTCTTGGGGTTGCTCTACTGGCGATTTCAACGAGCAACCCGGCTGACTGCAAGGCCGCAAGCAACGTAGCAATTTGCATTCCTCGCTTCGTGCTAGGATTGCCTTACCGAGCCGCCTCGCCGTAGTCTAAAGACTGAGTCGTCTTGCTCACTAATGGCCAACACAGCTCCTCGTTCGTCCCACCCATGCTCCGCATCACCGTCATCAACTCCAAGGGCCGAAAAGAGCTGTCGCATGACGGTGGCCCGCTGGAGTTCGGCCGCGTGATGCAGGGAACGACTGAGCGGGTGTTGCTCGACGACCCCTTCGTCTCGCGAGACCAACTGCGGATCCAAGAGGTCGCCGGAAAGCTCCAGGTCGAGAATCTGAGCCGACAGACCGTCGTGCAGATCCTTGGCCGCCCCGAGACGATCGACATTGGCGCCACGGCCACGGTGTCCCTGCCGGTGGCGTTTTCGATGGGGCAAACCCGCGTCGAAGTCACGTTGGAGCGAGTGGAAGAATCTCGCGGCGACTGGCAGACGATCCTGCGTCCGGCGCAGTTCGAAGGGCACACGCTCGGCCCGATCAACCTGACCGACTCTCGCGAACCGCTGACGCCGCAGCGGTTGGCCCATTGGTTCGAGACGGTGATCTCGGTCCAGCGCGCGGCAGCCGGCTCGGCCGAGTTTTATCAAGAGACAGTCCGGGCCGTGGTCGAACTGGTCGGCCTCGATGGGGCGCTCGTGCTCCTCCGCCACGGCGAACGTTGGGAAACCGTGGCCGCGCACGTCCGCGCCGGTGGCGGATCTCCGCCGACGCCAAGCCGTACGATCCTCAACCGCATGCTCGAGCAACGCCGGACGTTTTATCGCACGCTCGAAGCCGGCGCCTCGGGGAGCCTGATGGGCATCGAAGCCGTGGTGGTCAGCCCGATCTCGGACGGCCAAGGCGAAATCGTTGGCGCCATCTACGGGCAGCGCTATCAAAAGCTCGGCTCACAGGGCCCGGCAATTGAGCCGCTCGAGGCCCAACTCGTGCAGCTATTGGCCGCCGCGGCCGGCGCAGGGCTCGCCCGCCAGCAACAAGAGGCCGAGGCGGCGCGATCGCGCGTGCAGTTCGAACAATTTTTTTCGTCGGCGCTTGCGCAGCAGTTGCAGGCCGATCCGACGATGCTCGACGGTCGCGATTGCCAGGTTACAGTGCTCTTCAGCGACATCCGCGGTTTCTCGTCCCATTCCGAACGGCTGGCGCCAGCCGAAACGTGCCGACTGGTCGGCGATGTGATGGAGCGACTCACTGGGCGGATCGTCGAACATGGCGGCGTGGTCGTCGACTACGTGGGTGACGGGTTGCTCGCCATGTGGAACGCGCCTGTGCCGCAAGCCGATCACGCCGTGCTGGCCTGCCGCGCGGCCCGGGCGATGCTCGACGAACTGCCGGCGCTAAACGAAACCTGGCGAGACACGCTCGGCGTGCCGCTGGGGCTTGGCCTGGGGCTGAACACCGGGCCAGCGCGAGTGGGCAATATCGGCAGCCGCCGACGCTTCAAATACGGTCCGCTCGGCCACACGGTGAACCTGGCCAGCCGGATCGAAGGGCTGTCCAAGCATCTCGGAGTGACGGCGCTACTCAGCGGATCGACGCGCGAGGCCCTCGGCACGTCGATGGCCACGCGGCGGCTTTGTCGCGCGCGCGTCGTTGGGATCGCCACGCCAGTCGAGGTTTACGAGCTGTGCCCGACAACGTCCGAAGACAAGGCCTGGTGCGCTCTGCGAGACAGTTACGAAGCGGCGCTCGGACAATTCGAAACGGGCGATTGGGCCCGCGCGTGCCGCACGCTCTATCCGCTGCTGGCCAGCCAGCCAGACCGCTACGACGTGCCGAGCCTGACGCTCATCGGCCGCGCCGTCGAATGCCTGAAAAAGCCAACGGCGAAATTCGACCCGGTGTTGGACTTTGGCCAGAAGTAGCAAGGCGCGTTTGATCGACAATCAAACCCTTCTCCCGGCGGGAGAAGGTGGTTCGCGTTAGCGAACCGGATGAGGGCCCGCGGCGCGCTCGACTGCCGCTAGTTTGAAACCCCAAATCGCATCGGCCCTCACCCCAACCCTCTCCCGCGGGGAGAGGGAGACCCGTGAACCGAATGTGCAGTCGCGTAGGTCACGCAGCCCCCTGCGTGACAAGCATCGCGCACGGTTGACCATCCATCAATCGCTCGTGTCACGCACGGAGTGCGTGACCTACCAAGTCACCGCGGCCTACTTCAATTCTTTGATGTAGATGTTCTTGAAGTACAGCGTGTTGCCGTGGTTTTGGAGTTCGATCTGACCGGTCGGGAAGATCGGCTCGTCGTAGTTCCAGTAGTTTTCGAGCACGACATTGTCGGTGACGAGCTTGTCGTTCAGGTAGACGGTCACTTTGTCGCCGACCATCTTGATCCGGAACGTGTTCCATTCGCCGATCGGCTTGTCGGCGTCGACCAGTGGTTTCGAAGGATTCTTCTTGTTGTTGTAGAGACCGCCCGAGCCCAGATTGAACAGCACCGGGTCCCAGATCTGCACCTGGGGCGAACCACGCAGGTAGATGCCGCTGTCTCCCTTGGCCAGAATCTTCCAGTCGACCAGCAGTTCGAAGTCGCCGTAGTCCTTGGCCGTGGCCAGGCTCAGGCCTTTGCCGTCGAAGACGAGCGCGCCGTCGACCACTTTCCAGTGGGCCTTCATGCTTTCGTCGGCCGCGGCTTGCGCCTTGGCTAGTTCTTCTTTCGACGCCGCGGCGCGCTTGATCGGGTTATCGAGCGGTCCGGCCGGTAAGCCTTTCCAGCCAGTCAGGTCCTTGCCATTGAACAGCGCGGTGAAACCCGCCGGCGGTTGATTGTCGGCCGCCAAGGCGCGCGGCGCAGTCACACTCAAGCACAATGCGAGGCCAAGGCCTAAGACCACTGCGCCAAATGACAGGCGAACATTGGCTAAACAATTCGGGGGGAGTGACATACTGGCGGTCCTTAATCGTTGGCGGGAATGCGTGTGCTATCGCAAATAGATGGAGCAGCCCGCGGCGGGATGCGAGGAATGGTTTGCTGCGGCCATCCTAGACTCGGCACAAGGCACGATCAAGCAGGCTGGACCTTGCGGAATATGCCGTGCGCGACGCTGAAACCACCAGGGTATTTACGTCAGTCACGGATCGCTGCCTAATGGGCACTCCCTTCTTCCTCGAGCCACACGCCACGAGCCCCCAGCCTCGATTTAGTTGAATCGTCTTGGCGAAGCGTTACAATCGCCTTCGCCCGCGGGCGGAGCCATTACCACGCGCGGACGCCATGTCACTGCCAACACATCGCACCCAGATGACCCACGGAGGTCGTTTCGCATGAAGGATTCCAGATCCTCGAACGGAACCGGCGGCCATAGCCGTCGAGCGTTCCTGAAGGGCACCAGCGCAGCGGCCGCGGCCACTGCCTTTGCTACTGGCGCCGGCGCTGTCGTCGCAGCCGAGGCCGACTCGAAAGTCGTTGGGCCCGGAGCGACCCCCGTCACGTTGAATATCAACGGCAAAGATTACGAGTTGAAAGTCGAGCCGCGGATGACGCTGCTCGAAGTCCTCCGCTGGCAACTCGACCTGACTGGCGCCAAGCCGGTGAGTGTGGACGCCAGCAGTGGCGCTGCGACTGTGATCATCGACGGCAAGCCAGCCGCGGCGAACACCACATTGGCCGTGGCTTGTGCCGGCAAGAAGATTCAAACGGTCGAAAGCCTGGGCGGCGCCAAGCCAGACCCGGTCGCGACCGCCTTCGTGCATCACGACGGCATGCAGTGCGGTTTCTGCACGCCTGGCTTCGTGGTTTCGGTGCGGGCCTTCCTGGACAAAAATCCCAAGGCCACCGAACAGGAAATTCGCGCTGGGCTCAACAGCAATCTCTGCCGCTGCGGCACCTACGCCAACGTCATCCAGGCCGCTCTCGAAGTGGTGAAAGGAGGCGCACGTGGCTAAGGCAAAATACAATTGGCCCGCTCGAGGCACAGCGTCGATCATCGGCAAACAACAAGACCGTGTTGACGGACTTGCCAAGGCGACCGGCGCCGCCAAGTATTCGTACGACATCAACCCGGCGAACGTGCTGCTGGCTCGCGCGCTCGGCTGCCCCTTGGCGCACTGCAACATCAAGGGGATGGACTTCACCGCGGCTGAAAAGGTCCCAGGCGTAGTCAAAGTCGCCGCGATGAAAAAGAAGGGGGACGAGATCCGCTGGCAGGGGGATCCGCTGGTGGTCGTTGTCGGCACATGCGAAGGGGCTGTCGCCGAAGGCCTGAAAGCGATCAAGCTCGACCTGGAGCCGCTGCCGGTCTTTGTAACCGACGAAGATCTCGACGCGGCCGAGAAGGCCGGTCGCTCCGGCGGTGGTGGTGGCAACACGCAGCTTGAGAACGAAGCGCCCGAAGGCGAAGACGAAGCCAAGTTCGCTGACAAAGAGATCGAGCGCTTGCTGAAAGAATCGGCCGCGGTTGTCGACGGCTACTACGGTATCGACGTCATCACGCACATGTGCCTGGAGCCTCACGGCAGCACATGCGAGTGGAACGGCAAGCAACTCACCGCGCACCTTTCGACGCAGAACGTCTCCGGCACGGCCAGCCAGTACGCTGGCCCACTGGAAATTACCGCCGACGAAGTGACGATCCATTGCGATTACATCGGCGGCGGCTTCGGCAGCAAGTTCCAGGTCGATACCTGGGGCGTCGTCGCCGCGCAGTTGGCCAAGGATATCGGTCGGCCTGTCAAGCTGATGCTCGACCGCGACGTTGAGTTGAAAACGGCCGGTTGCCGCCCAAGCGGATACATCAAGGTCCGCGTTGGCGCTGACAAGGACGGTGTCGTCAAGGTTTGGGATTCGCACCACTGGGGAACCAACGGTTCGACGCCAGGCGGTATCGACCAGGGCGTGATTCCTTACGTGTTCAACCCGGCGAATCGTCGCCGCAAGCGGACTACGATTGTCACCAACGCCAGCCCCACGCGGGCCTGGCGGGCGCCGAATCATCCGCAAGCCTGCGCGATGAGCCAGACGGCGTACGATGACATCGCGGCCAAGCTCGGCCTGGATAGCTATGACGTCTTCCTCCGCAATCTCCCCAGCGTCTCGAACAAAAAAGCTGAGCTGTACGCTGAGGAAATGAAGGTCGCCGCCAAGCTGATGGACTGGAAGGCCAAGTGGCACGCCCACGGCAAAGGCCCCGCAAAAGGCTCGGTCGTCAGCGGCCTCGGTATGGCTATCCACACCTGGGGTGGTGGCGGGCAAGCAGGCGGATGCCTCGTGCGGATTCATCCGGACGGCGGCGTCGAGGTTTCCATGGGCAGCCAGGACCTGGGGACCGGCACTCGCACGGTGATCAACATGATCGCGGCCGAAACGTTCGGCCTTCCGGTCGAAGCTGTGACGGTCAACATCGGTAGCTCCAAGTATCCACGCGCCAGTGCCTCGGGCGGTAGCGTTACCGTGGCCGGCGTCAGCGAAGCGACACGACGCGGCACGCAGGACTCGCTTCGCAAGCTCTGCGAGCTGGTCGGCAAGAAGCTCGACGTGGATCCCGCGACACTTGTCGCCCAAAAGGGACGGATCTTCGTCGAAGGGAAGGCCGACAAGGGAGTCAGCTGGAAGGAAGCTTGCAGCCTATTGGGCATGACGCCACAAGAGGTGAAAGGCGAGTTCCAGCGAGCCGACGAAAACCACCTGTCGAGTTCGCAGGTGGGCGGCGTGCAGATGGCCGAGGTCGAAGTGGACAAAGACACCGGCATTATCCGCATGAAGAAGTTCGTCGCCGTGCAGGATATGGGCCTGATCATCAATCCGCGTGGCGCCACCAGCCAGATTTATGGCGCGGTGATCATGGGGATTGCAGCGGCCCTGTTCGAGCAGCGGATTATGGACCCCACCAGCGGCGCATTTCTCAACGCCGAGATTGCCGACTACAAGCTGCCGCGGCTGGGCGACATCGGTGAGATCGTCGTCGAACTGTACGAGCCGGATAGCGAGTACGAGCGCGGCGTGGTTGGTCTCGGCGAACCGCCGGCGATCAGTCCTTGTGCCGCGATCTCTAACGCGGTCTGCAATGCGTTGGGTGTGCGAGTTCCGGTGCTGCCGATGATTCCGTCACGGGTGCTCGACGCCCTGAAGAAAGCGAGGACTGCCTGATGAAAGCTTTTGAATACGCGGTGCCTACCCGCCCGCATGAAATGCTCGCCCTGCTGGCGGATTATCCGGAAGAGACGGCGATCCTGGCTGGCGGAACTGACCTGGTGCCGCTGATGGCCAAGATGATCGTCACGCCACGTCGCGTGGTGAATATCACTGGCGTGGCCGGTCTGGGCGGCATCTCCGCCGATTCGCAAGGCGTGACGATCGGCGCCACGACGACGCTCGACGAATTGCTCGAATCGAATTTGCTGGCGGATTTTCCCGCGGTATTGGAAGCCATTCGCGGCATCAACAGCGACGCGTTGCAGTGCAGCGGCACGATCGGCGGCGAGCTGCTGCAGCGTCCGCAGTGCTGGTATTTCCGCGCTGGCGACGGGCTGCTCGCCGATAATGGGCGCAACGTGGCCGTCGGCGACAATCGCTACCACGCGATCTTCGGCAACGGTGGCCCGGCGAAGTTCGTTTCGCCCTCGCGGATTGCTCCGGCCTTGATTGCGCTCTCGGCGCAGGCACGGCTGATTGGCCCAGGGCCGGAGGACGAAGCGTACGTGCCGGTCGAAGCACTCTATCGCAGTCCGCGTGACGCTCGGCAGAGCGAGTTCGTGCTCGAGCCGGGCCAGGTGCTCGCGCAGATTCACATTCCTGCGGCAGACGGCGTCACCAACGCCACCTATGAGATCCGGCAGGGCGCCGGGCCTGATTTCCCGCTGGTCAGCGCCGCCGCGGCGGTCAGTCTGGTCGGCGGCGTTGTCCGCGAAGTGAAGGTGGTCCTCGGTCAGGTAGCGCCCACTCCTTGGAACGCCTACGCGGCCGAAGAAGCGATGATCGGTCAAGCGGTGACGCTCGAAACCGCCACGGCGGCTGGCGACGCGGTTGCTGCGCAAGCGACGCCACTTTCGCACAATGAGTACAAGGTGCAGTTGGCCAGCGTCGCCGTGCGTCGCGCACTGCTCGCTGCCGCGGGACTGCCGACCGGAGGATTCGATTCGTAGTGTCCGGACGGCGAGGCCTGGCGTGAATTCAGTCGCTTGCCATGGCAGTCAACCGTTCGATTTACCTTCGATCAATAAACTTCAGGAAGCCTGATCAATGGCTACAGTAAATAATCAATCTTCGACGAACGAACCGCAAGCCGACGTCTCGCTGGGGACGGCTTGCCGCTACCTGGCGTCGAAGGGCCAGTACATCACCGGGCAGTTGTTCCCGACGCGCGAAAGCTGCGGCGTGGGCGACGGCTACTGCTGGTGCAATCAAACGCAGGAGCAATTCGGCCCGGACGACCAGTACGTGGGTCGTGAATATTGCATTTCCGGCCGCGCTTGTTTCGTCCCGCTGATGACGTAGCGGTCAACGTCCGCAGCGTAAGGCTTTACGCGCTGGCGAAGGCGCCATTGCGTAATCGCTAGTCGCGGGTTACTTCCCGCCCACACGCTCCCACCCCGCCTAACTTATTGGAGTCTGCATCATGCGTCGCCCTCTTGCGTTGTCGTTCGTCATGGTTGCCGTAATCTGTGCGTCGATTTCGGTGGCCGTGGCCAAGGATCCGCCGAGCACCGTCGTGCCGGTCCCGCGCGATGGTGGCTGGATGAAACGTCATGAGAGCTTCAACGAGCGCGCGAAGAAGGGGGACGTCGATCTGATTTTCCTCGGCGACTCCATCACGCAAGGCTGGGAAGGCAAAGACGCTGTCCCGGTCTGGAATAAGTATTACGGCTCCCGCAAGGCGATGAACGCCGGCATCGGCGGCGACCGCACGCAGCATGTTTTGTGGCGGTTGGACAACGGCAATATCGCCGGCATTAAGCCCAAGCTGGCCGTGATCATGATCGGCACGAACAACGCCAGCGCAGACACTCCGGAAGACATCGCCGCGGGCATCAAGGCGATCGTCGCCAAGCTCCGCGACAAGCTGCCGGAGACAAAGATCCTGCTGCTTGGCATCTTCCCACGCGGCGCCAAGCCGGACGACAAAGCACGACAGGTCAACATCAAGGCCAATGAGCTGGCGAAGACCGTCGCCGACGACAAGAACGTCTTCTACCTGGACATTGGCGACAAGTTCCTTGAACCCGACGGAACGCTGAGCAAGGAGATCATGCCGGACCTGTTGCACCTGAACGCCAAGAGCTACGAGATCTGGGCGAAGTCGACCGAGCCGAAGGTCGCCGAATTGCTGGGCGACAAGCCGGTGGAGTGAGGCTTGGCGCATCGATCGCGGGACGATCAAATCCTTCTCCCCTGGGGAGAAGGTGGCGACCGTCAGGTCGCCGGATGAGGGCTGGCGGTGCATTGGGTCTTGCTACTGTAAACGCCCTACTCGCATCGGCCCTCACCCTAACCCTCTCCCACGGGGAGAGGGGATGGCGTTGCTCGCTACTTCAGATTCAGCATATTCCGCACGCCAAGGTTGACCAGCACGCGCATCGCGCCGATTGCTTCGCGGAAGTTCATCTTCGTTTCGCCCAGCGTTCGATCGGGGAACGTGATTGGCGTTTCGCGAAATGTGGCGCCGACGCGTCGCAGCCGCCAAAGGATCTCTTCTGGAAACGAATAGCCGTTGGAGAGCAGTCCGCTCAGGTCGATCATCGCCAGCCTTGAGACGCGGAACGAGCGGTAGCCGCTGCTGCAATCGCGCACGTTGAGCCACAAGAACAGACGGGCCACGCGGTTCACTGCCCCGCTCATCAGGCGGCGCTTAAGCGGCCAGTCTTTCGTTCCGCCATCTTTCACATAGCGCGAGCCGATCATCACGTCGACCGCCGGCGCTGTCTCCATGCCGCCGATGATCGCCGGCAAATAGCAGGGCTGGTGACTGAAGTCCGCGTCCATCGTCACCACATAGTCGTAAGCGTGGTCAATCGCGTATTGCATGCCGGCCACGATCGCGCTGCCGTACCCTTGCTTGCCCGCGCGGCGCAATACGTGCAATCTAGGATCAGTAGCACGCTGCCGCTCGCACCAGTCAGCGGTGCCGTCGGGGGAGTTGTCATCGACCACGAGCAGATCGGCGGTCGGCGCCACTTGGGTCACGTCGGCGACCAGGCGTGGCAGATTCTCGATCTCGTTGTACGTGGCAAAAACGATCAGCGTGCGGGGCGGATGTGCCATGCGGGGGGCAAAGCGAGGCAGGTAGTGCGGGGAAGACAAAGGCAGGGCGTGCGGCGAAAGTTGTTCAGCCTGGCGATTCTAGCCACAACGCACGCAGCGGTCGACTTGCCAGTCTCACAACGAAGAATCGGCTGAACCAGCGACGTCCCACGGTTGTCCGTCAGGAGTAATTGCGTCCAGGCTCACGAAAACCTCGCGAAAACTGCCCTGCTCGCGATGTCCCTCTGGGCCTATAATCGACCTGTGCGCTGCCCAAGCGACTTAGGTCCGCCCCGCATCGGCTCCTGCCCTTCCTCACCCGCCGAACGACAACGTCAGAGCCGCTGCGATGATCTGCCGAACACCAGACACTCGGACGCCCCCCGCCGCGGTGGGCCAGTCCGGGCTTGCGGCCGAAGACCCGTCCCACGTTGCCGCCAAAATGGACGCCGCGGGCGCCACGTATGATCTGGCGTTCTGGCTGGCGTACTTGTCGAATCTGGCGCTGATGACCGCCCACAGCCTGTTGTTCCGCTACGCGGACTTCGTGCTCCACTTGGGCGGGACGAAGTTTCTGCTCGGCTGGATTGTCGGCCTTGGCATGTTGGGCTGCCTGGCGATGCGACTGGCGCAAGGGGTTGCCATCGATCGCTACGGGCCGCGCCTGATGTGGGTGGCGTCCACCGCGCTGTTCGCCATTAGTTGCTTTGGCCATTTGGCAATCACGCAAGTCGACGGGCCGGCAATTTTTCTGCTGCGGATTGCCTACAACTGCGCCATCGCTGGTTTCTTCGGCGCGTCGATCACGTTCATTTCAGCCCGGGCTCCGGTGTCGCGCATGGCCGAGGTGGTTGGCATGCTGGGCACCAGCGGATTTCTGGCGATGGTTCTCGGCGCCTGGCTGGGCGACTTGCTGCTGGGGCAGACGCCGATCGAGTTGCGTCAACTGCAATGGATGTTCTCGCTGGCCGGGTCGCTCGGCGTGGCCAGCATGGCGCTTGGTTACCTGGCGACGAGTAGCGAGATCCACGTGCCGGCCCGCCGGCACATTTCACCGTTCGCGCTGTTGAAGCGATATCACCCCGGCGCGGTGCTGTTGGTGGGCGCGGCGACCGGTTTCGGCCTGGCGCTGCCGGGCACGTTTTTTCGCCCCTACGCCGAGTCGATCGGGATTTCGAAGATCGCCGTCTTCTTCGCGATTTATGCCCCCACGGCGTTTGCCGCGCGGTTCCTCACGCGCCGCTTGCCAGAGCGATTAGGCAATCGGAATGTGATGCTGCTAGGACTCGCCTCGATGTCCGTCGGCATGCTGTTGTTGACGACCGCGAAAAACAATTGGCTGTTCGCCCCGCCTGCGATCTTTCTGGCGATCGCGCATGCCCTACTCTTTCCGTCGGTCGTTGCCGCGGCCAGCGAGGCGTTCCCACTGCGCAACCGCGGCCTGGCCACGACACTCATTCTGGCGATGCTCGACATTGGCACCTTGGTCGGTTCGCCAATCGCCGGCGCGATCCTGACCTATGCGGGCCTGGTCGGTTTGCCGAGCTTTCCCACGATGTTTACCGACGCGGCGATCGCGATCGCGACTTCGGGCGTTATTTACGCCCTGGCGCCGCGCCCGAGCAAATACGACCGAAACTCGCGGCGGTTGAGATGGAATGGGGCGCCATCATCGGCGGAACTGCCAACGCCGGCCTCGCTGGAAATTGCCCACGCGCGGCCGCAAGCTTCTCGCTAGTTCAGCCGCCGTACTCGTTTGGTCGTGTGCCACTGCTGGCTCGTCCAGCAGTGTCTTCCGCCAGCTCGCACTGCTGGGCAAGCCAGCAGTGGCACACAATCTCTAATGGCAATGGCCCCTCGCTGATTACAGACTCTGTCGTAGCTTTGCGAAGAGTTGCGAGTATTCCTGGCGGTACGCGCTCGACATCGGCCGGCGGATCGAAGGGCCAGGCGTGGGATCTTCTTCGACAATGATCATCCGCTCATCGGCGATCGCGTCCGAGGTTGCCACGGAGCATTCTTCGTGGGATGGCGCCGGCGTCTCGTACGATGTCACCACGCCCAATTGCACCGGCCGCGCGACTTCGACATGCGGAGCCAGCAATGACGACAACACTTCGCCCTCGACGCTGTAGACCTGTGGCATCTGGTCCCAAAACGCCGTATGCGACATCCCAAAGCGGTCGACAATGACCTCTTCCTCGTCGAACGATTCGGCGAACGGATCGGACGAGTCTCGATGCTTCTTCGGAGCGCGTGGCGGACGCTGGTAACCAACTTCGATCGAGTTGAGCGAGTGCTCGATGGCCTCGAGCATCTCGATCGGCTGCGGCCGCGAGGGGTGCGAATCGCGGGCGATGCGGACACTCGCAGCGCCGGCGCTCATTGTCGACGAGGCACTGGCGTCGTCAAACGCCGAAAGGCTAGCGGTCGACTTTGGTGTCGGCGCCATCGGCTCATCGATGTCGTCATCCAATTGGCCGAACTGGATCACGTCGTCCGCGGCGGCGGAACTTTGCGTCCACGGCGTGGGGAGCTGTTGTAAATCAGCCCAGGCGGCCTCGATGTCGGCGTCGCCCAATGGCCGTTGTCCGCGCGAAAATGCCAGCACCAGAGCATGGTCGCAAACCTGGTTGATCAGTCGCGGCACGCCATCGGTGGCGCGGAAGGTCGCTTCGAGCGCCGACTCGGTGAAGATCGCCATCGGATCGCCGCCGCAACAGCCGATCTGCGCGCGGACGTAGTCGAACGTTTCGGTCCGATTGAACGGCTCCAGGTAACAGCGAGCCGCGGTCCGCTGGCTGAATGATTCGAGCTTCGGGCTGGCCAGGCGTTCTTCGAGCACCGCGCTGCCGGCCAATACCAGCCGCACGCGCGGGCGTCCGCCGACCGAGACATTGGTGATCAACCGCACTTCTTCCAACACTCGCGCCGGCAAGGTGTGCGCTTCGTCGACCAGCAGCAGCACGCCGCGCTGGCTGCGGGCGGTGTCGTTCAAATAATCGATCAGCGTCAGCCGCAGCTCGCCATCGTCCATGCCCCGGCACGGTAGGCTCAACTCGAACAGGATCGTTTGCAGCAGCGCCCTGGGCGAGTCGAGGCGCGTCGTGCCTAACAGGGCCACGGCGTACTCGGCCTGGAAGTGGTCGCGCAGCAATTGGCACAAGAGCGTCTTGCCGGCGCCGGATGGGCCAATCAACACGCCGGTTCCCTCGGCGCGTTCGATACAGCGGACGAGGGTCAGCCTCGCGGCCTCGATTGCGCGGGCCGGAACGTAACGCTCCGATTGCGGCATGGCGGCGAAAGGTCGTTCGAGGAGCTGGAAGAAGGCGTCATACATGCTAGCGGTTCCTGGCTTTCCCTTCGTCCTACCCCAACGGAGCAACGGCGGACGTCGATCGCGAACAAGCGCGCAATCTGGCCTTACTACATTCGGCATTGGCTTGGCCAACGCTCCACGCGAGAATTTTTTAAACGATCTGCCTACACCCAAATGTCAAAATTGGCCGCTCGGTGACCCCCAAGCGCCAAACCCCAGGCGACGACCGACGGCCCAGCACCTACAATGGAAGCTTGCTGTCCAGTTAGAATCGCACACCAGCGCCATGTTGCTGTCAGAGCCCCCTATGTTCCAAATCAAGATCTGCGGAATCACGACCCCGGAAGACGCGCTGACCGCGCTCTCGGCCGGCGCCGACGCGCTTGGGCTGAACTTCTATGCAAAAAGTCCGCGGTTTATTGATGTCTCGGTGGCGCGTGAAATCGCACAGCGTGCCCATGCGCAGTCGCCTGGCGGCAAAATCGTTGGAGTCTTCGTCAATGCAACGGCGGCTGAGATCAGCTCTGTCCGAGCAGAAGTCGGCCTGAACCTGATCCAACTCAGCGGCGACGAGCCCCCCAGCTTGCTAGCTGAGCTAGCAAAGCTCGGCGTTGCGCCGACTACGATTGTTCGCGCGTTGCGAGTTCCGCCCGGCGGCGAGGAGGCCGCGCGCGGCTACCTGGACGAATGCCGTCGCCTCGATTGCCTCCCCGGTATGATCCTGTGGGACGCATACGACGCGACGCAGTTTGGCGGCACCGGCCGGGTGGCCGATTGGGATCTGGCCGCCCGCTGGGTGGCCGAAGGAACGACGCCCCCCTTGGCACTGGCCGGGGGCTTGAAGCCGGATAACGTCCGCAAGGCAATCCGCGCCGTACGGCCGGCGGCGGTCGACACGGCCAGCGGCGTTGAGTCAGCCCCTGGCCGGAAAGACGCGGACGCCGTGCGGCGGTTTGTCGCCGAAGCCCGTGCTGCATTCGACAATTCTGCGCCGCGCGATTAAGATAAGCCGGTTTCGCCGGTTCTAGGATGGACTCGGCGACTCTCTCGCCGCATACCCCCCCATTCGGATAGGAGCTGATACCGTGGCCCAGGTCGAAACCCGTCTGCCGTACAAAGTTCGTGATATGGCCCTGGCCGACTGGGGCCGCAAAGAGATCACCCTGGCCGAGAACGAAATGCCAGGCCTGATGGCTCTGCGCAAGAAGTATGGCAAGAGCAAGCCGCTGGCTGGCGCCAGGATCGCCGGATGTCTGCATATGACGATCCAGACGGCCGTCCTGATCGAGACACTGACCGCCCTCGGAGCCGAGGTGACCTGGAGCAGCTGCAACATCTTCTCGACCCAAGACCACGCCGCCGCGGCGATCGCAGCCACCGGCGTGCCGGTTTACGCCTGGAAGGGGATGACCAACGAAGAGTTCGATTGGTGCATTGAGCAGACGCTCTATTTCCCCAGCGGCAAGCCTCTGAACATGATTCTGGACGACGGTGGCGACCTGACCTGCATGGTCCACCAGAAAACGCCCGAGCTACTCGCCGATATCCGCGGCCTCTCGGAAGAAACGACCACGGGCGTCCATCGCCTTTATCAAATGCACGCGCGTGGCGAGCTGAAGATGCCTGCCATCAACGTCAATGACTCGGTGACAAAGAGCAAGTTCGACAACCTCTATGGTTGCCGCGAATCGCTGGCCGACGGCATCAAGCGCGCCACCGACGTGATGGTGGCCGGAAAAGTTGTCGTCGTGGCCGGCTACGGCGATGTCGGCAAGGGCTGTGCCCACGCCATGAAATCGCTCGGCGCCCGGGTGATTGTGACCGAAATCGATCCGATCAACGCATTGCAGGCGTCGATGGAAGGTTACGAAGTCACCACCATGGAAGACGCCGCGCCGCGGGCCAACATCTTTGTCACCGCCACAGGCAATCGCGACATCATCATGGGCCAGCACATGAAGGCCATGAAGAACGACGCGATCGTCTGCAACATCGGTCACTTCGATCTCGAGATCGATATGGCCTGGTTGAACTCGCAGAAGGACGTCAAAAAGATCGAGATCAAGCCGCAGGTGGACAAGTACACGTTCCCTGACGGCAAATCGATTTTGATCCTGGCGGAAGGCCGCCTGGTGAACCTGGGCTGCGCGACGGGCCATCCTTCATTCGTCATGTCGAGCTCGTTCACCAACCAGGTGATGGCGCAAATCGCGCTCTGGACCGAGACCGATAAGTATCCGATCGGCGTCCACGTCCTGCCCAAGAAGCTCGACGAGGAAGTTGCCCGTCTCCACCTGGACCAGCTCGGCGTCAAGCTGACGAAGCTGACTCCGGCCCAGGCTAAGTACGTCGACATTCCAGTCGACGGCCCTTACAAGCCGGATCACTACCGCTACTAGTGGGCGGTCGGTTCGGCTGAATTCTATGGCGTTCCCATCAGGGCACGCCTGCGCGCGGGACTAACCCGCTAGCATCGCCAGCAAGCCCTTCTCCCCTGGGGAGAAGGTGGTGAGCGTTAGCTCACCGGTTGAGGGCTGCGAAGCGCGCACGATCTTGCTGCCGGCGATGCCTGCGCGCGCTTCGGCCCTCACCCTAACCCTCTCCCGCGGGGCGAAGGGATGGTCGTGCGCGCTTGGGCGTTATCACAGTAAGTCATTTCGATTTCCTGAAGCCTCACGCCCCAAGCCTTCCCCTCCTTGCGACCTCGCCTCGGAAAACGACAATGGGGCTGCGGACCTATTCTCGTTCTTCACACTAGCTGAGGCGCTGCCGTTAGCCATGCCCGAGATTCAAGCTTTTCGCGGATTGCGTTATGACCTGGGCCACGTTGGAAGTTTGAGCGCGGTGATCGCGCCGCCCTACGACGTAATCGGACCCGAGCTGCAGACGCAACTCTACAAGCAGCACCCGGCGAACGTGGTCCGCTTGATCCTGAATCGGGACGAGCCTGGCGACGACGACCGCAACAATCGTTACTCGCGCGCCGCCAACTTTTTGAAGAACTGGCGCAAGGAAGGGGTGCTCAGCGTCGACCCCGATCCGGCGCTCTACGTCTACCACCAGCAGTTCGACTATCAGGGGCATACCCTGGTGCGGCGCGGGTTCATGGCGCGCGTGCGCCTGGAACGCTTCGGCGAGGGGCGCATCTATCCGCATGAAGAAACGATGTCAGGTCCGAAGGCGGATCGTCTGCTGCTGACCCGCGCCTGCAAGGCAAACCTCAGCCAGATTTTCGGTCTCTATCCGGATCCGGAAAACGCAGTGCAGGCGCCGCTCGAAAGGGCCATCGTCGACGTGCCGGCCCGCGAAGCGACCGACCACCTGGGCGTGATCCACCGACTGTGGCCGGTGACCGATATCAACGTGATTTCGGCCGTTTCCGCGGCAATCAGCCCGCAGCCGGTCTTCATCGCGGACGGCCACCATCGCTACGAGACAGCCTGCAATTACCGAGATGAGCTGGCTGCGGGCGGCGCGCTGGCGCCGGGCAATCCGGCCAACTTTGTGCTGATGATGTGCGTCAGCATGAACGACCCCGGCATGGTCGTCCTGCCAACCCATCGACTCTTCCGCGGCATGCCGAAACTGACGAGCGCTCAACTGATCGAGCGGCTAGGGGACGCATTCACCTGTCGCCTCGCCGGCGAAGGGCCGGACCTGGCTCAGACGATCTGGAGCCAGATCGAGCAGGAAAGCGAGCAGGGGACGCTCGGCCTATTCGCGGCGGCCGATCAGCGCTGGGTAATCGCGCGGATCACCGACAAGGGTCGCGAGCGGATGTCGAAGATCGCTGCCGAGCACAGCCAGCCCTGGCGTGACCTGGGCGTGAGCATTTTGCATCGACTGCTGATCGACGACTTGCTGGGCGGAAAGGACCTGCCCAAGCCGCGCTACGTCCATCTGGTGGACGAAGTGATCGAAAGCCTCGACAGCGACGAGTTCCAACTGGCCGTGCTGGTCATGCCAGCGACGATCGAGCACATCCAGACGATCAGCGAGCACCAGGAACGGATGCCAGCTAAGAGCACCTACTTCTATCCCAAGCTCCTCAGCGGCCTGGTAATCAACCCGCTGGAATAGCTGTCCGCTCGGAGCCGGCGTTGGGCGCCACTGCCATTGGGTGCCACTGGCTCCGCCAGTGCTCTCCGTACATGTACTCTCTGGCATCCATGCAACACCTGATTCGGCCCTCTGGCAAAGCTGGGCTATCCGACGCTGCGCGTTCACGGACCGCCTCGCAAAATTTTTTCGCCAGGCCCATTCCGCTGGTTTCACGTGAAACGGCCGTATCGGCCCTGCCGGTCCGTGAAACGGGGTGTTTCACGTGGAACAGGTGTTTTACACAGGATGTGTCGTTTCACGTGAAACGTTGGTAGCGGTCGATAGAGGTAGTTGGACTTTTCGGGCTCGTGCGCCCGGGGCTGGAATTGGCCGCCGGACGACTCGAAAAGCGGACCATCGCACGTAAAATCTGATGGCCCGAGTTGGATTGCCTGCTTTACTTTTCTTTCGCAGTCTCGCGCTGGAGTGTGGCCGTGGGTCGGATCCTTTGCGTGGCAAACCAGAAGGGCGGCGTCGGCAAGACGACCACCGCGGTGAACCTCGCAGACGGCCTGGCCAAGAGCGGCGCTCGGACGTTGCTGATTGATCTCGATCCGCAATGCAACGCCACTAGCGGACTGAAGGGCAAGCCCACCGCGCGGCACCCGCTCGTCTCAACGGCGCCGCTGTCCGAGTCGTTGATCTCGACGGAGACTGAGAATCTGCAGGTCCTGCCCGGCAGCCGCAACGTCCGAGATATCGAAACCCTGCTGCGGCAAGACGACTCGCAGGTGGCCACGCTCCGCCATCACCTGGCCAGCGGGCTGACGGCCTATGACTTCGTACTGATTGATTGTCCGCCGTCGCTGGGACAGCTCACGCGCACGGCGCTGGCCAGCGCCAGTGAAGTATTGATGCCGATCCAATGCGAGTACTTCGCCATGGAAGGACTGACGCAGATGATTGACGTCATTCGCCAGGTGATGCAGCAGAAGCCGAACCGGCTGCAGTTTGGTGGCATCCTGCTCACGATGTACGACGACAAGTTGGAGTTGACCGAAGAGGTCGATCACGAGGTGCGCGACTTTTTCGGAGAGATTGTGTTTCGAACGGTCATCCCGCGCGACGTCGCGGTGGCCGAAGCGCCCAGCCATGGGCAATCTGTATTGGACTACGCTCCCCGCTCGCGCGGGGCCAGAGCTTACGCGGAACTGTGCATGGAGGTACTAGACCGTGACTAAAGAACGACGACTGGGACGCGGATTGGAAGCGCTGTTGGGACGGGCGCCGGACGAATTCAACGAACGCCCCGCCACAGCGACGGTGACTGGCGAAGCAACCGGGCCGGCGGCGAACTCGGACCAGGTCAGCGTATATGAGATTGACCGCAATCCGTTCCAGCCACGTCGCGACTTCGATGAAGCCGAGATCGACTCGCTAGCGGACAGCATTCAGCAGCATGGCATGATTCAGCCGATCGTCGTGCGTCGCGCCGGCGAGCGATATCAACTCGTCGCCGGCGAGCGTCGCCTGCGCGCAGCAATCAAAGCCGGCCTGCCGCACGTCACGGTGCAGATTCGTGACGTCGATGATCGCCAGGCGAACGAAATGGCGATCGTCGAAAACCTGCAGCGCAAAGACCTCAACGCGCTGGAAAAAGGGGCGTCGTTTCAAGAGTATTTGCAGCGCTATGGTTGCACCCAGGAAGAGCTGGCCCGCCGGTTAAGGATCGATCGCTCGACCCTCTCGAACTTGATCCGCCTGCTGGAGCTCCCGGCCGATGTGCAAACGGCGCTGCGCAGCGGAGCCATCTCACCAGGCCACGCGCGGGCGCTACTGCCGCTAGGGGCCGAGCGCGAGCAGATCAACTTCTGCCAGCGCATCCAGCAAGAAGGACTCAGCGTCCGGGCGACGGAAGACCTGGTCCATCAGGCCGTCCAGGACGCAGATGAGCCGACCTTGCGATTGGTCACCGACGAGACGCCGACGAGCTCGAAAAAGCGTCCACGCGCCAAGCACCTGGCCTCGCTCGAACAACAGTTCCGGGCGGCGCTAGGGACCAAGGTCGACCTCCGCGAAACGTCGAGCGGCCGTGGCAAGATCGTGATCCACTTTAAGAGCCACGAAGAGTTCGACCGCCTGCAAGATCTGCTCTGCGACAATGGATCGGGCGCCAGCGCCCAGGCGGGGTAAGCAGCGCGTCAGGTAAGCCCTTAGGCGCCACCATAGTTCAAGAACATCCGGCCTCGCGACGGGCGACTGTCGCGGGGCCTTTTTGTTCGCTTCGGAAGGCTCCAGACGACTCAAATCGGGCACTTCAAAGCGGATGGAACCGGCCGTCGCCCTTTTAGAAAGATTGAATTGACATATCGCGATATTACGATATATTTAAGCAGGAACTGGACGGAGACGAAGCGTGTCCATCAAATCGAAAACCACCAGCCACCCAACGCTGATGCCGCTTGATGCTCTGGTCCAGGCGGCCGAATGCTTGAAGACACTCGCGCATCCACATCGCCTGCGGATGGTGCAGATGCTTTTGCAAGGCCGTTACAGCGTTGGCGAGTTGGCCGAGGCGTGTGAGATCCCCAGCCACATGGCGTCAGAGCATTTGAGGCTCATGCAGCGCTGTGGGTTTTTGACCAGTGAGCGCGAAGGGCGGAATGCCTACTACATGGTGATCGAGGCGCACCTGGCCAACATTATGGCCTGCGTCGAGGCGCGTTTTGGCGGGCGGAAAGTGTAGTTCTTTTGGCGTCATTATGTCGTAATATCGAGACATATGTGAATGTCTGGGCCGCTCTTGGCAGAACTGGGTGGCCACAATCAACGAGGAGCAAGCTATGAACGTTGCAACCATCAAACCGCATGAACTTGCGGTCCTTGCAAAAAGCGGTCGTGAGCTTGAACTGATCGACGTCCGCACGCCAGTCGAATTTCGGGAGATTCACGTCGGCATTGCCAGAAACGTCCCGCTCGATCAATTGGATCCTGCCACGGTCTTTAAATCGCGTAGTGGCGAGGCAATCGATCCGCTCTATGTCATCTGCCGCTCCGGTGGTCGCGGCCGGCAGGCGTGCGAGAGGTTCCATCAGGCCGGCTTCACGAACGTCATCAACGTCGAAGGGGGAACGCTCGCCTGTGCCGAAGCTGGCTTGCCCATGGCCGGGCCGGCCAGCGGAACCTGCGTGAGGTCGCCCGAAACGACGTCTTTGATTTCAATCGCGTCGCCAACGGCAAAGATATTTGGGTCGCACGTTTGCAGGTTGTCGTTGACTCGAATTCCTCCGCGCGGCCCAACGGCCAGGCCAGCGTCGACCGCGAGTTTGTTTTCCGGGCGAACGCCAATCCCAAATACGACCAACTGCGCGGCAAGTATTTCGCCACTCGTCAAGCAGACCGCCAGGCCGGCAGAGACGGGTTCGATCGCCTCGGCCGCCTGACCGAGTATTAATGTCACCCCTTTTTGTGCCAGCGCCTCGGCAATCGGTGTCGTCATCTCTTTGTCGAACGGAGTGAGCACCTGATCGCCGCGCTCGACAATCGTTGTCGAAATTCCCAGGCGAACAAGATTCTCCGCCAATTCAAGATTGATAAAGCCGCCGCCCAACAGGACGGCCTGTCGCACGCCCTGCTGGGCCCGCGCCTTGATGTGGTCGGTGTCTTGAAGATTCCGCAGGGTGAAGACATCGGGTAAATCCGCGCCGGGAATGTCCGGGCGAAACGGCGCGGCGCCGGTTGCCAGAATCAGCTTGTCGTACGATTCGTCGTATTCGCGACCGGACGCCAGATCGCGAACGTGGACCTGCTTCGCCACGCGGTCAATCGATTCGACCGACGATCGCGTCCGCACGTCGAGCTTGAAGCGGGCTTTCAATCGCTCAGGCGTCGTAACCAGCAGCTTGTCGCGGTCGGTAATTTCATCGCCGATGTAATAGGGCAAACCGCAATTGGCGAAGGACACATCCGGCCCACGCTCGAAGAGCACGATGTGAGCGTCGTCCGACAAGCGCCGCGCGCGGGCGGCGGCAGAAGCCCCGCCGGCTACGCCCCCAACGATGATGAGTTTCATCTGTGATACTCCTAGGAAATAGACGATTTCGCGCCCGCAGCGGCGCATGCGGTAGTTGGTGTTGGCACGCATTGGTTCCACGGCATGCGAGCCAGGATCATCCCCATGCCGCAGGTGTCTGTGATCCCGGCGAATACGAGACCGGCTCCGATAAACGCCGACAGTCCGATGAACGCCGGATGGACAAACAGGGCGAGGGCAGCGCCCACCAGCACCAGGGAACCAGCCGCGATGCGGACCTGCCGCTCGAGTGAGATCCTGGTCGCCAGATAGCCGCGTTGCCCTACCTGGCAATAGGCGGCAATCGGGCTGTCGCGGGGTATTTCACCCAGCCGGGCGCGCAAGTCGTCGACCGGAATGTTGATAGCGTCTGGAATGTGACTAGCGGCAAACTCCTGCGGAGTTCGGACGTCGAGCAGAAACGGTTGTTCGGTTGCGGGCATCGCTACGATGGTTTCGACGTCGAGCTGCGGATGGTCATTGCGCAACAGCCCGGCGGCGACAAAGCCTGCCATGTTGACCGGATCTTTGGCGGATCCGAATTGCGGCGCGTACGCCAGTTCCATTTCTTCGAGATCGTAGACTTCCGTAAGCCGAGCAGGCGGACGTTGCCGGCATTGTCTCGGAACTGCACCGCCTGGGCAGTTTGCTGGCCTGGCTATGAGCGAATCAACGACGCGGGGGGCTCCCCGCCTGATTTGGTGGATTCGGCGTAGATTTGCCGTTGCGGCGAAGACCCGGTTTGCCGAAATGGCCTCGTCCGGGTACTATCCGTTATTCACAGCCTAGCCGGCGGGCCGATAGAACCTACTGGCAAGGCAGTTAAAGAGGCTCGGGGTGTAGCGCAGTCTGGCTAGCGCACCTGGTTTGGGACCAGGGGGTCGGAGGTTCGAATCCTCTCACCCCGACTTTTTCGGGGACATTCCGCCTTGAGGGTGGGATGTCCCCTTTTTCTTTGGCAGCGAGCGTTGCTGGAACTCTTTTTTCGCCGCGCTCTCGTCATCAAGTCTGACGGTTGTGACGGACTCGCTGGCGGTGGTGCTTTGCGCAATCTTGCTGGGGTCTGCCGGTCGAAGAGATTGGTGGTCTCTTAACGCCACCCGCTTACGAAAAGGAGTTCGAAATGTTGCGACGGATATGCATTGTTGCGCTGATTGCCGTGTCGCTCTCGAGCATGGCTCGAGACAGCCACGCGGCGCCCCAGTGTCGCTCACGATGTGGAGCAGTCGTCGAATATCTGTTCGGCGGCTACTGCAAGGGTCCGTTCGGCCACGGCCCGGTTTCATACGCCGGCCATCCCCCGATTCACGCTTGTACCGAGTGTGGTTGTCAGATGTTCTAGAACGTGAGCAAGATCACGCGCGGCGGCTGGCGAGCGCTCGACGCAATTCGGCGCCGATCAGCGTCGAGCGAGGACGCCCGCGCGTGACTGGAGCCTCGACGAGCGCTGGTCCAGTTCGCAGTTGAGTGGCGGCTGGTCGTTTGCAATCGAGCGCCCGCCGGCGATTGCTCAGCGCCGGCGGGAACCTGATTGAGTGGTCAGCAGCAGTGTCTGAAATTGGCGCGGCGTTAACCGAATGCTTGCCGGCCCTCGAAACCGCGATCGCAACCCGCCGTGCGACCCTCAGATGCCGCTACCCTGATGTCATTCCAACAGCAGGCGGGGTGGTAGGCTGCAAACGTCGACTTAACGGCGTGGGCTTCGTTTAGCAGCGGAAGTTCTCGTTCTCATCCAGCAATTTACCTGAGGCGCAGGAAGTCCAGCGAGGGCCGGCTTGCCTTGCCAGCGCGGCCCTGTTTGCTAGGCTGCACCTTTGTGCGCCTGTAGCTCAGGGGATAGAGCAACGGTTTCCTAAACCGTAGGTCGCAGGTTCGAATCCTGCCAGGCGTATTGGCTTTCTGCCTCGGATGCGGCCGACGACTCGCCCGCTGGCGCCGGCGCCTCGCGTCAATCTGGCCATTCGGTCTGCAGTTTTGGCTCGCGCTCTGTCGATACTACGCGCCGAGTGTTCCATCGATTGTGCTCGCAGGATGTGCGCACGGAACGCTAGCGTTACCAATCAAGGGAGTGAGTGGCCGCATGGCGACAAGAAGCAGATCGTCGAAGAGCAAGACCGTGGCGCAGCAGGTGGTTGGGACGGCAGCGATCGGCATGCCGAGCCCTGTTAAGGGGGTCGTGGCCACTCGCTGGGGCGCCCGCATCACCTTGGCCGTGGTTGGTATCGCTTTGGCTACCGGCGTGCTGACCGTCAAGTGGGACGGTTATGTGCCCCACTTCCAACTCGACAAGAAGCGGGCCCAGGAAGTCACGGCCGAAGTTCGCGACAAGGTCGAGGACGTTGCTCACAAAGTCGAAGGAGAGAAGCACCCTGGCTTCCATCCGCCGAAAATTCATCGCTAAGCGCGTTATTTCGCGAGTTCCCTGTCTCTCGGCCGTATCCGCCGGCGCGCGCTCTGCCTAGACTGCATGGTTTGGGGAAAATCCCCAGCGCGCAGTCTTGTTGCGGAGTGGTTCTATGCGTCCGGTGTTCTGTTGCTTGATTGGCCGAGGGTTGCTGGTCGCACTGCTGCTTAGCGTTTCGCTGCGGGCGGCGACCGCGGCCGAGCCCTACCTGATCGGTCGCGGCAAGATCGACATCACCGGCCCCGCGGTCGGCGTGAAGATGCTGGGCTATGTGCGGCCCGATCAGATCACCGAGGGAATTCACCTGCGACAGTACGCCCGCGCGTTTGTCGTGGTCGATCCGGCCAGCGAGCGTCGCCTGGCGATCGTCAATACGGACCTGATGAGCGTGACGCATTCGCTCGTATTGGCGGTGCTCGACAAGGTGAACGAGCGCGCCCCGGGGCTCTACAAGCTCGATAACGTGGTGATCGCCGCCACGCATTCGCACGCCGTTCCCGGTGGGTATTGGCACTACGGCGCTGATAGCCCGATCGGCACGCCGTTTCACCCAGAGCACTTCGACGCGTTGGCCAGCGGAATTGCCACAGCCATCTTCAACGCGCATAAAGACCTGCAGCCGGGCCGAATCCGTATCAACGCGGGTCCGGTCGAAGGCGCCGCGGCGCAGCGCTCGCGCGTCGCCTATCGACGCAACCCCGAGGAAGAACGCAAACGCTACGCGACAGACACCGACGTCGATATGACGCTGTTGCGCTTCGACACGGCCGCTGGGCCGATTGGGCTGTTGAACTGGTTTCCGGTTCACCCGACGTCGATGAGCTTCAACAACAAGTTGATCTCCGGCGATAACAAGGGCTACGCCGAGTACGCTTGCGAGCGAGCACTCACGGCCGGCGGAAAGGTGAAGACGCCCTTCGTGGCGGCGTTTGCGCAGGCGAATTGCGGCGACGTCACGCCGAATCTCACGCTCGACGCTCGCGGGCCTGGCGCCGACGAATTTGAAAGCACGCAGATTATCGGCGAGCGTCAATCCGCGGCGGCGCAGCGGTTGTTCGCGCAGGCGACCGAGGAGCTGAGTGGCGCCGTCGACTCGCGGCAGTCGTATGTTGATTTCGCGCACGTGAAAGTCAGTGACGAATTCACCCACGCGGGCGAGCAGTACACCGCGCCCGCCGCATACGGCTATTCGTTCGGGGCCGGCTCGACCGAGGATGGCGGCGGGCTGCCGATCTTTCGCGAGGGAATGACCAGGCGCGAACCGCTGATTGATCGGATCGCCAAGACAATCGTCCCGCTACCGGCGCCGACCGATGAATTGCGCCGGCTGCATAGCCCGAAGCCGATTTTGCTGTCCGTTGGATTGTCGCAGCCTCCGGCGCTACCGAATGTGCTACCGGTCAGCGTAGTGCGAATTGGTCAATTGGCGATCGTCGCCGGTCCGGCCGAGTTCACCACGATGAGCGGCCGGCGCTTTCGCGATGCCGTGATCAAGGCGCTGCCGGGCGTGAAATACGTCGCCGTGGCCGGCTATGCGAACGATTACGCCGGGTATGTCGCGACGCGCGAAGAGTACGGAGTGCAGAACTACGAAGGGGCAGCCACGCTGTTCGGGCCGTGGACACAGGCCGCGTATCAGCAAGAGTTCGCTCGACTGGCGGCCGACATCGCGGCCGGTCGACCGAGCGAGACGCACGAGAAACCAGTCGAGATGCGTGGCAATGTTCGACCAACGCCCTTGGCGGCCGTCGACAAGCCGCCAGAAAGTGGCAAGTTTGGCGATGTTGTCGAAGACGCCAAGCCGGAGTACGAGAAAGGCGCTCACGCCACGGCGTCATTCGTTAGCGGCAACCCACAAAATGGTTACCGCCCTGATCGGCAGTTCGCGGTCATCGAGCGGAAAACAGGCGACGCGTGGAAGCCGGTCGCCGTCGATGGCGATTGGGAAGTGAAGATCCGCTGGAAGAACGGCGTCGCCACGATTGAATGGGCGATTCCGGCGGACGCCAAGCCGGGCGAATATCGCATCGCCCACCATGGGGTTTCGAAAACCGACGCGGACACCGAGTTGCAAGAGTTCGACGCGATGAGTCGGACGTTCCGCGTGGACTAGCAGACCGCTGATGGGGCCGCCAAGACGTTCGTTGAGTGCGTATCGGCCTCGACCCGTTAATCAATCAAATGGAACAATGGGTGATAGAAGGCCATCCATCGTGCGAGCCCTAATACGATGGCTACAAGTGTTACCATAGTGAGCAGGTCTTGCATGGAATAACCCTTTTGCGACAGGAGTGTGCCTGCTTCTTGCGCGGCCGAAAGTCGCTCGGCCCACGCGTTATTCTGCACGCAAGCTGCGATCAGTTGACTGCCAATAATCGCCGCCACGAAATTCGCGGGCCAGTTGTCGCCGGATTTCAGCGAGATCCCCATGGCGACAATTGCAAACGTCAGCCAGGGCCAGCCCAGCATAAAAAGCAGCCATGCGACAAAGTGCGCCGTCCACGGTTTACGCCAGACGATCGAGCTGTATTGAAGCAACAGGACCGAGCACGCGGCCGGGAGGAGAAACACCGTCAAAAACCATCCTCCATCCGGCGCAATCGCCACGGCAATCGCCATCCAAACCACTGCTTGGGTAATCACCAGCACGGCGGAGACCGTCAGCAACCAGCCTGCTTTTGGTTGTTCGGACATGGGTGTTATCGAGCAGGCGGTGACGCTGTTGCCGTTGAGGAAGCCAATTACAACGGAGACGAGTGCAAGTCGGATCGCCTTTAGTGGTAGTGCGCTTCGTAATACGCACGAGATGTGTCTCGGTCGAATATGGCATGGACTCCGCGATCCTGTTTCGACCAGTGATATTGTAAGCCATTCGTGACGTTGGCATTCGTCGCGCTGGCGGCATTCGGACCAAATTCGAGATATCGACGAATCGACGCGAATCCGTTGATTGGCTGCAGTTGAACGCCCGCGGACTGCGCTTCGATCGATCCTAATCCTTCGTTGACCCAGTTGATGAACCCCTGCTCGTCGATCGTGAACTCGTAGGCGATTGTGCCGCGGTATCCTTTGCCGAAGCTGACATCTGTGGCTCCCGCCGGCAAACCAGCGGGACCGTCGCTGAGTGCTACATGTTCGCCGAACTTACCGGGGTCGCTGCGGACTAAGGAGGACACGATGCCCGTTGTTATCGCGACAACAGTGACGGCGCCAAACAATTCGCGCAGCGTGAAGACGGGCCGCGCTGGCGCCATTCGCGTTGCGTTAACGGCCTTCAATACTCTTGCCCAACGCCGATTGGCCCACGCAGCAACGCCAACTGGGATAGCAATTGCCAGGAAGAATCCGACGAAGCTAATCAAAAATCGCCACTCGATACCATCGTTTACAATGGCTTCACCGACGTTGGCAATCATTGCAAACATCCAGAGTCCACAGATAACCGCCAGCGCAATACCAACAGTTTCTGCAGCGGCTGCGCTGTGGCGAACAATCGCACTATACTGCGTTAAGCCTAAAAATGCGGCGAAAGGCATCAATAGAACAGCTGCTGCATACGCAAACGGGTCGCCCTGGATGCAACCGGCAAGACTTACCGCAATCCACAGCACTGCCTGCGCAATCACGAACCATCCCGTGACGAGCAGTAACCAGCTTGGTTTAGGTGCTGGTTGGTTGGCCTCAGGCTGCATTAGCTGTTCAGACATATTGCGCCCGTTTATCCTGCCCACGAATTGGTAGCTATCGGCGAATGCCGCTTTCTGGAGGAGACGAGGGCGACTTTCTGGGCTGCCGGTTCGCTAGCAACCTCGATTATACTACTGTCCGAGTGTCGAGGCGCCTTCTCTTTTTCCAACCAGCGCGCTGGTTCGCGTGCCAACGATCTTTCGCAAAAGGCCTAGGCCCTGCATGGCCGAGCAGTTCGATTATCGCGAGGTGTTGCGAGCCTACCCAGGCCAGTGCCAGCCGACGCAAGTCGAAACGCTCCGTTCGGCGGGTGGTTTCAGCGGCGCCCAGATCTGGCGATTGATTACGCCGTGCGGCCCGCTCTGCTTGCGCTGTTGGCCGGCCGAGCATCCGACGCCGGAGCGATTGGAGTTCATTCAGGCGGTGCTATGGCACGTGACGCAGGAAGGCTTTCGCCTGGCGCCGCTGCCGCTCGAATCGACGGCGCATCACGGCTACATCCGCCACGGCGGAAGGCTCTGGCAGCTCGAACCGTGGCTCGACGGGGAGCCCGATCATGATACGCCAACTCCGCCAGCGCGGTTGCGCGCAGCTATGACGGCGCTCGCGCAGTTTCATCTCGCCGCTGCGTCGTTTCCGCTTGAAGCGGACGAAGCGACTCCTTCGCCAGGAATTGCCGAGCGGACGCAGCAGTTTCGCGAGCTGGTTAATCAGGGCCACGCGC
>Ga0268266_10000529_pt1 | contig 53323 bp, 53 predicted proteins | sample KBSS13metaG_FD_190356 | JGI IMG/M metagenome (GOLD analysis project Ga0268266, IMG submission 190356) | Switchgrass rhizosphere microbial communities from Kellogg Biological Station, Michigan, USA - KBS S1-3 metaG (SPAdes) (version 2) | ecosystem: Host-associated > Plants > Roots > Rhizosphere...
TTTAGGATTTTAAATTCAACTACGTAACTCCTGACTATATAACGCCGCGGTAAGCTTCGGCGCGGGGATCCCGTTGCCCGAAGCTTCTTCAACCCGTCGAGGCGCTGGTCAGCGTGTTTCTGCCCTCGGGCTGCCGGCTTTGCGAAAGGCTGCTCGTTCGTCGTCCCGGTACCCCTGCATGAAGTGCGCCGTAAGGAGCGCGGCTCAACTAGGCGGAGGTCCTGTCAAAACGAGTCGCACAGCGGCTAAGACCGCCTCACCAGGGGGGATTGCTGGTTCGAAAGCGCCCGAGGCCAGCTAAGCATTGGTTAACAGAACGTGAACGCTGGGAGGCGGTTCGTGGTGCTTTTGCCACACGTCCGGGCAGCCAAGTTGACAACAAGCGCGTCTTACTGGTAGATGATGTAATGACGACTGGTGCGACGCTTGATGAGTGTGCAAAAGCGTTGCGCGAAGCGGGTGCTACTGGGGTGTCCTGCATAGCGGTGGCCCGAGCGGTTGTTTGGAACCCGCACGAAGTCGGCAGCTTAGGGCTGGCTTGAGGTACGCGCGATGAGCGCAGTGCGAAAAGAGGGTGTAAGTTCCCGCCGATTCGCTGCGGCGAATTCGGCCAGTTCGGTTGTGCCTGCCAACGAAACTCCCGCAGACAGTAGAATCCACAATTCGGCCGTACCCCGGCGTGTTTCACTGATGCACGAGCCGGTGCTGGTGCTCAATGCCACCTATGAGCCGATCAACGTGACGGCCGTGCGCCGGGCCATGGTGCTGCTGCTGAAAGGCGTGGCTCAAGCTGAAGAGGTTCATATCTCTGAAGTACATTCCGCCGCGAACTCTCACAAAGTTCCCTCTGTGATTCGGCTGCTTGCTTACCGGCACATTCCGCAGCAGAGCCGCGCACTTTCGCGGAAAAACATTTTGCTGCGCGACCGCAACACGTGCCAGTTCTGCGGACGGGTTTTCCCGAGTTCCGAGCTGACGCTGGATCACGTCGTTCCCCGCTCTCGCGGAGGACGCTCCTCTTGGGAGAATCTGGTAGCGTGCTGCTACCGCTGCAACAACAGCAAAGGCGACCGTACGCCGGAAGAGGCGGGTTTCAAATTGGCGCGGCGCCCTAGACCTTTTACACTACATACTTCCCGGCAGCTGATGCGAATGATTGGCCATCGCGACGAGCGGTGGCGTAAGTACTTGTTTTACTGAGCTTTTCCGACACTTACGAAAACCTCAAGATTTTTTCATTTTGAGGAAACCTTTTTTGCTGGCATACATCTAACCTAACAAAACCACTTCGAGGACACACCCCGGGAGGCAGTTGGGACCAAAATCCCAACTGCTTCTCTCCTTTTAGGGCCAATAAACTTTTGAAGCTCCTTGAGCGCAGTGGAACCTCAGCAGAGAATCGCCCTCTGCCGCTCCCACGTTCACTTCTTCGTGCCACACGCGGCGATGTCTGGAGTTCCGTTCAAGAAAACGACCGGATCAAAATCCTGGCGTGCAAACCAGCCGTGCACCTCTTCTTGAGAGTGAAAGTGCACGAATTCCGGGGATAGCGTGTCGTAGAAAGAATAAGCAGTCGAAGAAAGCCGATGCCTGACCTGCGACAGCCGAAATGCTTCGCGCACCTTGTTTAACGCATGAAGCGGCAAAGCAAGAGTCCATGAAAGCGTATAGAGCGCGGCGGACGGAAGTAAGTAAGGTTTGCGCAGGATTTTCCGCGCGAGGCGATACGGAGTCGTAACGCGGTTCGAGTAAATCCACACATACAACTTCCCACTCGGTTTCACTAAACGCGAAAGGCTCGCAAAACTGCGCGCGGTGCTTGGCGTGTGATGGATTACGCCTTCGCTCCATACGAGATCAAACGAGCGTGTGTGAAATGGCGGCAGCGACAAGTCTGCTTGCACGATGTGTACATTCGGAATTTCACGGCAGCGTGCAAAGGCCACGCGCGCGGCGTCGCTGAAATCCATTCCAACCACTGTTGCTCCGGGCGCCGCTCGCCCGATATCGGCCGTCAACTCGCCTGATCCGCAACCTGCGTCCAGAATGAAGCAATCTCGAAGCGCGCTCAGATTTTTGAGGCTGAATGCCTTGCGAAAATCGTCCAGGCATTCTTCGCGGCTCTTGCTGTAAATCAGGTCACGCTCAAAACTTCCCTGGCTATGCATTTGCCACTGTTTTCCAAATGATCTCTGCGTCCGAGTTGTCGGAGCCTTCGCCCGCAACATCCGCGGGACTCCAGCGTCCACCGCAAATCTTGCGGGACACTGCGTGCAAGCCAATTTCCCGGTCAAGACTTGCTGATTTTCGCCGCGTTCACCGCTCAATCGGAGCGCACCAAGGCATTCGGGACACCGCAGAAGATCGAGCAAGGATTCACGCATGAAAAACATCCTTCAAAGAAAAGTTGGGCGGGTGGTGTCGTTCAGGCAGGGCTGCTTCAACCGCAGTTTCGCCCAGGGCGCCGCCTGCGGTCAAGCTGCATTAGTCAAGGCCGATTAAGAAATTTCATGAAGCAATTCTTTCATTGCGCAAAACTGCGCAGCGCCGTCTGTTCGTCGGGAAATTCCTGAAAAACTTGCGAAAGGTGGGTAACCTTCAAAATCTCGTCGACCTTTGGCGCCAACCCGACCACTTTCATGGCGCCGCCCTGCTTCACGACGGCAACATAAATGCGCGCCAGTTCGCCGATGCCGGAACTGTCCAGATACTTCAATTCGCTGAGGTTCAGCAGGATGTTATTTCGCTTTTCGCGCAGCAGAGATTGCACCGAGTCACGCAGAGCGCGCACTTCAAAAAAGGTCAGGTGGCCGGAAACATCTACGAGCGCGACATGGTCCTGCTGCCGAATCTTTACGGAAAAGCTCACGAGGAATAACCTTTCGGATTGCATTGCGATTATAACCCGTCAACTCACGAAAGGTTGTTGCCTCCAAGGCTACGGTGAACTACTGACGCAGAATGACGCACAATCCGCGGCGCCAGTTTTCCGCTAGCCCCACCCTGATCACTTTCCATTTGAGGGTGTAAATAGCGCAGCAACGATCCGGTTGTCGGATGAAAACGCAGGGCAGGGGCCAGCAAATATACCACTGGCGGGTTCGTTTGTAGGTTTACGTCTGTAAAATATCCGTAACGCGAAATGTCCTGCTGCTCCAGATGCTTTCGAATAAGCAGCCAATATTTAGCGGCCTGCAACAGGAAGATAGGATCTTGGTTCGCTTCCCGCTCTAAGATGGCTAGTCTTTCGCTTCGCGTCCCGATAGCGCGTCCAGAATTCCATGCTCACCGCCGGTCGCGGCCGTACCTTGAACGTTTGCAAATCGTGAATCCAGCGCTGGGTCGATACGCGTAACGTCCGCACGCACTAGGAACTCCAGCCAGCGTTCCGGTTGTGCGCGAAAACAACTGATTACTTACGCGAGGGGCTAGTAGATGGCGGCACGTCTCCAACTCTTCCGCCAGTTTTCGCAGAGAGGTTTCTTTGCCTGCTTGCAGCTTCCTTTGTGCATCTCGCGCCCCAAAGAAAATTCCCGTTTGCTCCCAACGCAGGAAAGAGGTCCGCTCCAGCCATAACAAGGCGAAAGTTAAGCACCTTGCCGGGTCCTCTGCATTCTGTAGCTTGGGCACCGCTCTAGTATAAAATGAGATAGGTAGCTAGACGCTACCGCTGCGCGGCTGCAAATTGTAGGCCCGACACCTGCACGGTCGGCATCTGCATGTTCCATGAATCTGGAACGTGGTCGAAGGAAACTTGAAAATGCGCTGTCGCACCGGGCGCCAGATCTGCCGCGCGGCCGCCCAGCACTGGCCGCGTTTCCCGCAGCGCGATCTGGTTCATGAAGTCGCGAAACTCTATGACCACCTCTATTCCAGTCAGTGTGCGCTCGCCGGAGTTCTGGACGTCGCCGTCCAGGTATTTCACTTTTTGATGCAGAAAATTTTCCGCTTCGCTCATCGCAAAATTTCCGAAGCGCAGTTTTGCGGCGTACGCTTGCTCGGCGGCGCTGAAAGGCAGCCGCGGTTTCACGCTGCTGGGCGTAGGGACTGGCCCGCGAAAAAACAGAAGGTATAGCGCCGCGACGCCGAACAACGTAGTCAGCGCAATCACCGCGGGGTGCCGGAAGATGCCTCCCGGCTCCTTCTGGGGCGCCGGCAATGGCGATTCAAACGCGTCCTGCATTTTCTCTTCCGTTCAGCGGCCGAGCGACAGCCGGTGGATTAGCGGATCAGGTAGGTCGGCTTCGCGCATGCGCTCTTGCACCGCAGGGATATCATACGGCACGCGCCAGAATTCCACGATGTTGTGCTCGAAATCCGCGATCGCAAACGCTGCGCGGGGATCGCCGTCGCGTGGCTGCCCGATAGATCCCGGGTTCAGCAAATATTTGTAACCAGGCTCCAGGTGCAATGCCGAGAAAGTCTCGGTCAGTCGCGGTCGCAACGGCAACAACTCAATGTCACTTTCGTGGTAGGAAAATCCTCCCTGGTGGTGCGTGTGCCCAAAGAAACTTAACGTCGTTGATGAATCCAACAAGCCTTCCAGCGCTTGCGCCGGCGTAAACACATACTCGTCTTCGTCCTGGAATGCGCCGTGGATGAGCACCACTCCTTGGGCTTTACGCGGACCTGCGGGTAGAGCGCTGAGCCACTGCAACAGCTCGGGTGACAATGCTTCTCGCGTCCAATCGACTGCCAATTTGGCTACAGGATTAAAATCTTCCGAACTCATGATTCCCGCGACCGCTTTGTCGTGGTTTCCGCGAATCACTTCTTGCGTTAGCGTCTGCAGCCTCTGCGAAACTTCCACCGGGTCCGGGCCATACCCCACCACGTCACCCAAACACACAGCCGCGTCCCACCGCCCCGAAACCGCGGCCAGTGCCGCTTCCAGAGCCGTCAAATTGGCATGGAGATCGCTGAGAATCAGCAGTCGCATTCCACCGGTCCAAAGAGCGCACCTGAGTATAGTGGAACACGCTCTGCGATGCACGAAGCTCGGTATAAGTCCGAGTACAGATAATGAGTACGTGACGCGTTGGCAACCATTTTGGCTCAAAATCGTCGCTAAAATTTAGCGACAATTCACCTGTTAAGCGTTGTTACATTCTATTTTCTAGTCTTTTTTGTCTCCATTTCGTTTCCCTTTGCTTCATGCACACACCGCCTCAGCTTTTTTGAAAAAACTTTTCGCCGCTCGCGAAACATTCCACCACCCTGACTCGTCTATACGGGTGCGGCCGATTTTGGGGCTGTACAAGTTTGAGACAGAAAAAACCCCGCGGTGGCAGCCGCGGGGCGTTTTGACACGCACGATTTTCCGGCGGTTAGTCCAGAAACTTTGGTGTCGTGCACGCGAATCTACTCGCACCATTGTGGCGTGTCAACTGGTTTCAGACCCCATCCCCTCGGCTCATTTTCACAACTTGAGCGAAAGGGAACCAGCTGTCCTTTGATAGCTGGGAAGGTGACACGCATGAAGCTCCACTCTGTTTCTCGTATCGCGGCATTGTTCGTTGCACTCGCAATGGTCGTGCCGGTTTTTGCCAAGCCATTTACCAAGACCATTAATCTTTCGCAGGCGGCCAAATTCGGCAAAGCTTCGCTGCAGGCGGGCGAATATCAACTCTCCATCGACGGCAACAAGGCCACCGTCCAAAAGGGCAAGAACACCCTCGCCGAATCCGAAGGCCGCTGGGAAGAGCGCGACAGCAAGTCCGAATACACTTCCATTCTCGTGGGCGAAAATGGCCAAGTCCGCGAAGTTCGCTTCGCCGGCCAGAAGAAAGTTTTTGTCTTCAGCGAATAAGCGGTCTTCTTGTTGACTGACCTACTCCACGCGAAAGCGGAGGCTGCGGGGTGCTCCGTGCCAGCTTCCGCTTTCGCTGTTTTTTTCAGTCCAGCCGCGGCGTTGCCACGCGCGGAACAACAGTTAGCGAATCAGCATGCAATCGCCGTAGCTATAGAACCGGTAGCCTGCTAAGACCGCATGGCCATACGCGGCGAGTACCCGTTCTCTCCCCGCAAACGCACAAACCAGGGCCAGTAGTGTAGATCTCGGCAAATGAAAATTCGTGAGTAATCCGCCCACAACGCGAAATTCGTAGCCTGGCGTGATGAAAATTCCCGCTGCGGAATGCCCCGTAACCAACAGTTCGCTCGTATTCTCCTGTGCGGCACGCTGCGCTGCATCTTCCAGCGCTCGCACGACAGTCGTTCCGATCGCAATCACCCGCCGGCCGGCGTTTCGCGCTTTCCGAATTGCTTGCGCGGACGCCTCGGGAATTTCGTAACCTTCCTCGTGCATCACGTGCTTTTCAAGCGTTTCGCTGTGGATCGGCTGAAACGTTCCCAATCCCACGTCGAGGGTGATTTCGCAGGACTCGATTCCCTTACTCCGCAGCTGCTCGATCACGCCTTGCGAAAAGTGCAGTCCAGCCGTTGGCGCCGCTACCGCGCCCGGCTGCTTTGCAAATACAGTCTGGTATCTCTCCCGGTCGAATCTCTCGTCTTCCCGATCAATATACGGCGGCAACGGAACATGGCCGAGCCGCTCGACATGTTCGGCTGGCGTTCTGTCATCGCAGCTCATGAGTCGCACGGTCCGTAATCCCAACTCGCCGCGCGAAAGTATCTCAACCTCGAGTTCGCCGCCTCCGAAAATCACTCGCTCGCCGACGGGCAGCTTTCGGCCCGGCCGCACCAGCGCCTCCCAGGTGTCCGGCCCAACCATCTTCGTCAGGAATACTTCCACCATCCCGGTTAAGTGCTCATGCTTCGTGGCTCGCGAGAACGGTTGAGCATACATTCCGGCTCGCCTTCCGAATAAACGCGCCGGGATCACCCTCGCGTTGTTGAAGACCAGCAGTTCGTCCCCTCGCAGAAGCTCTGGTAGCCTCGCAAATCGGTCGTCTGACCACTCTCCCGTGCGGCGACTGAGGAGCAGCAGCCGCGACGCATCCCGGGCCTCTAATGGCCGCTGCGCAATCCGCTCTCGCGGCAGTTCGTAATCGAATTCTTCAATTCGCACAGCCCGGAAGTGTAGCGCACACGCCCAACGAATTGAAAATGCACCTGTTAACCGTGAGGGACTCAATCGCTCCACTCTCCGCGTCTACCCGCTGTAGGACAGAACCGGTTACTGTTTATGCTCTATCCAACACATTTTAAATGGTTTAGCTCCGCTTTCGGGCAACCTGAGTTTATAGTTGACATTAATACAAGCATATTTTATTATAGCGTCGCTGTAAGTTCATGGAGGTGCTGTCTCATGGCTACTTTGGATCGTTGGGAGCCCTTTCGTGGCTCTTATGACTCTCAGCTGAGCCGCTTGTTCAGCGATTTCTTCGGCCGCACGTCTCAGGACCAAAACCTGACGCCGTGGGCCCCCGCAGTCGACATCCTCGAAGGCGAGCACGAGCTCGTCGTCAAGGCGGATTTGCCGGATATCCAGCCGGAGGAACTCGACATTCGCGTCGAGAACAACATCTTGACCATTCGCGGCGAGCGCAAGTTCGAGAAAGTTGCCCGCCCTGCCGGCTCCGGTGAAAAAGCGGAGGAGAAGAACTATCTGCGCGTTGAGCGCAGCTACGGCTCATTCGCCCGCAGCTTCTCGTTGGCCAATACGGTCAATACAGAAGCGATCAAGGCCGATTACAAGGACGGCGTGCTGACGCTGAGCATCCCGAAACGGGAGGAAGCCAAGCCGAAGCAGATCAAGGTGAACGTCGGGCAAGCAGCTGCGGCCGCCGCGCGATAAGGCGCGTTGGTCGCATATTCACCAAACCGCGTCAGGAGTAGCATGGGCTGGCTCGTGTCAGCCCTCTCTTTTTAGGTTGGAGCAGTTCATATGATTCGATTCGAAAAATTAACCGTAAAAGCGCAGGAAGCGCTGCAAGATGCCAACGAAGTCGCCGCGCGCCGCGAAAATCAAGAGATCACCCCACTGCATTTGCTGGCCGCTTTGGCCAATCAGGTGGACGGTGTCGTCCCGCCGCTGCTAGCACGGCTGGGCATTCGCAAAGAAGCGCTGACCGCGGAAGTCGACCGCGAGATCGGCCGTTTGCCGCGCGTCCATGGCTTTTCCGAACAACGCCTGGGTCGAGCGCTCAACGACGCTCTCGAACGCGCCTTCAAGGAAGCCGACAATTTCAAGGACGAGTATGTTTCCACCGAACATCTCTTTCTCGGCATCGCAAGCCTCGATCGCGATCCGGCGGGTCAGCTTCTGAAAAAGCTCGGTGCTTCACACGAAGCGATTCTTCAGGCGCTGACTGGTGTCCGTGGTTCGCAGCGTGTCACCTCGCAGAATCCCGAGGCCACATACGAAGCGCTGGAAAAATACGCGCGCGACCTCACGGAACTTGCGCGTAAATCCAAGCTCGATCCGGTCATCGGCCGCGATGAAGAGATTCGCCGCGTGATGCAGATTCTCGCGCGTCGCACGAAAAACAACCCCGTTCTCATCGGCGAGCCCGGCGTTGGCAAAACCGCCATCGTGGAAGGCCTCGCGCAACGCATCATTTCCGGCGACGTACCGGACGTACTGAAAACCAAGCGCCTCGTCGCGCTCGATCTCGCCGCCCTGGTTGCCGGCGCAAAATTCCGTGGCGAATTTGAGGATCGCCTCAAGGCTGTTTTGAAAGAAATCTCTCAGGCCGAAGGCCAGATCATTCTCTTCATCGACGAACTGCACACGTTGGTCGGCGCCGGCGCCGCCGAAGGCGCTATGGACGCGTCCAACATGCTTAAGCCAGCTCTGGCTCGCGGCGAACTTCGCGCAATCGGCGCCACTACGCTCAACGAATACAAGAAATACATCGAGAAAGATCCCGCGCTCGAGCGCCGCTTCCAGCCGGTTCTGGTCGAAGAGCCTACCGTTGAGGACACCATTGCCATTCTGCGCGGCCTGAAGGACCGCTACGAAGTCCATCACGGCGTGCGCATTAAAGACGCTGCGATCATTGCTGCTGCAACCCTTTCACATCGCTATATTTCCGACCGTTTTCTCCCCGACAAGGCGATCGACTTGATTGACGAATCCGCCGCCAGTCTGCGCATGCAGATTGATTCCCTGCCCACGGAAATCGACGAAATCGAGCGCCGCATCATGCAGCTCGAAATCGAACGTCAGGCATTGCTGAAAGAAACCGACCCGCACTCCAAAGAACGCCGTGCGCAAATCGAAAAAGAGCTTGCTGCATTAAAAGAAGACTCCAGCGGCAGAAAGGCGCGCTGGCAAGCTGAAAAACAGGCCATCGGCAGAATCCGCAAGCTCAAAGAGCAGATTGAGCAGCTCAAAGCAGAAGAGCAACGTTACGAGCGCACCGGCGAACTCGCGAAAGTCGCCGAAATTCGCTACGGCCGCATCGCCGCCGCGGAAGCCGAACTGAAAAAAGCGCAGGACGACTTTTCCGCGATGCAAAAAGATGCGCCCATGCTCAAGGAAGAAGTCGACGAAGAGGACATCGCCAAGCTGGTCAGCAAGTGGACTGGCATCCCCGCGGGCCGCTTGATGGAAGGAGAAGCGCAAAAGCTAGTGAAGATGGAACAGCGCTTGCGTCAGCGCGTCGTCGGGCAGGATGATGCCCTGGGCCGCGTCGCCAACGCGGTTCGCCGCAGCCGCGCAGGCCTTTCCGACACCAAGCGTCCGATTGGCTCATTCATTTTTCTCGGTCCGACCGGCGTAGGCAAAACGGAACTTGCCCGCGCGCTCGCCGAATTTCTTTTCGACGACGAAAAGCTCATGATCCGCATCGACATGAGCGAGTACATGGAAAAGCACAGCGTGTCGCGCTTGATAGGCGCCCCTCCGGGCTACGTCGGCTATGAAGAAGGCGGCCAGCTCACAGAACAGGTCCGCCGTCATCCTTACTCGGTCGTGCTCTTCGACGAAATTGAAAAAGCTCATCCCGACGTGTTCAACGTGTTGCTGCAAATTCTTGAGGACGGCCGCCTGACAGACGGCAAGGGCCGCACAGTGGATTTCCGCAATACGGTTCTCGTGATGACGAGCAACGTGGGCTCGACCGCAATTTTCGAACTCTCGTCGCAAAATCCGGAACGCGCTCGCCAGGAAGCCATGGAAGCTCTGCGTGCGGCCTTCCGGCCGGAGTTCATCAATCGTATAGACGAAATCGTGATCTTCAATCCGCTCGGCAAAACGCAGCTCGAAGGCATCGTCAAGCTGCTGATGAAGAACGTCGAGAAACTTCTCGAGGAACGCAAAATTACGCTGGAACTCACGCCAAAAGCGTACGAGCTTTTGCTCGAGGAAGGCTACGATCCCGCCTATGGTGCGCGGCCCCTGCGTCGCACCATCCAGCGCCTAATCCAGGATCCGTTGGCGCTGCAAATTCTCGAGGGCAACATTCTCCCCGGCGACCACGTTAAGGTGGACCGCGACGGTAAGAACGACGCCATGCGTTTTGAGCGGCTAAATGCGCCGTCCGAGCGCAGGCAACCGGCGGCTGCAGCCGGAATCTAATATCATAGAAATCGAGGCGCGCCAGATCCAACCCGAAGCGCCTCTTTTTCTGTCACGGTGAAACTACAATGAAAGTTTTACGCACGGCCTTCCTGCTGACCGCACTGACTCTGGTGTTGTTGGTTGTAGGCAATGCACTCGGCGGACCGAACGGAATGAAGCTGGCTCTGGGCGTTGCTGTCTTCATGAACGCGTTTGCATACTTTTTCTCGGACAAGATCGCTTTGTGGTCCAGCGGCGCCAAGCCGGTTTCGCGCGAACAGTCGCCGCGGCTTTATGAAGTGATGGAACGCCTTGCGGGCAAAGCGAATCTGCCGGTTCCGAAGCTTTATATCGTGCCGGAAGCCGCACCCAACGCGTTTGCCACTGGCCGCAACCCGCGCAATGCTTCAGTCGCCGTTACGCAAGGTCTGCTTGAGTTGATGAACGATGACGAACTGGAAGGCGTGATCGCGCACGAGCTTTCGCACGTCCGCAATTACGACATCCTAATCAGTTCCATCGCTGCGACGATCGCGGGTGCAATCACTTACGCGGCTCGGTTTGGTTTTTGGTTTGGCGGCGGTCGCGATAACGAGCGTGGGGGCGGTGGTGCGACCGGAATCCTGATGCTGATTCTTGCCCCACTGGCTGCGATGATGCTTCAACTCGGCATCTCCCGTCAGCGCGAATACGCCGCCGACGAAACCGGCGCTCGGATGGTCGGGCAGCCTTACGGCTTGATTAGCGCGCTGCAGAAACTAGGCGCCTACAACCAGCGCATTCCCAGCTCGATTCCGCAGAGCACGGCTGCGCTCTGCATCGTTAAGCCGCTTTTCGGAGGCGGAGTCGGCTCGGTCTTCGCTTCGCTCTTCAGCACGCACCCTCCGCTCGAAGAGCGCATTGCCGCCCTCCGGGAAATGACCATCACTCGCCAAGGCTAAGGCTAAGAACTGCGGGCAGCAAACCCTTCGGGCTTGCGACAACATGCGAAATTCTTTCTTCGTAAGCGTTTACCATTATCGTTGATCTCCCTGTTTCCCTTTTAGTTTCAGGTGGATACGCGGCAGGTGTATATTCGGGCCTTTGGCCTCCGAAATGCACTTTGTCCTCTCAGTTGTTCACCGCGCCGCAGGGCCACTGAGGGTTTATTGGTATGAATTGCCGTGACACTATCCATCTGATTTGTTGGTACTTAGAAGGGAAACTCGCCCCATCGGTGTCGCGGGACATCGAGACACATCTAGCCGCTTGCTCCAATTGCAAGCTGGTTTTGAAGGCCGCGACGAGCACTCTGGACCACTATTTCGAGCCGGTAAAGACGATCGATCCTGTGGTCGAACTTCGAGCCTCTTAACTGAAACCGTCCGAACGTACACGAAACAAAGTATTTAGGGGATCCCTCATGGATTCCTTTTTTCTTTGACGAATTCCGGCTCTCACTTTGAACCCTTCGTGAAAATTCAGCAAAAATTACAGAGAAGCAGGTAACTTGGTAATCTTTACTGGTACTGGTACCGTTTTGGCCTCCTCTTAGCTTCGTCAGCTTAGCCGCTAACCCCTGCCTCAGCTTTGGGTTACGCAGCACATCAGGCGGCAGACGCCTTTGGCCAGGGGGGTGCTCGTTTCACAAAGCACAGGGCAAGAGCTGACAAGGAGAGGGAGTCTTATATGAGCGAGTATCAGGATTCAAATCCCACGGTAGTGACAGCGGCAACGCCGCGGTGGGTCGGCTTGGCGGTAGCCGTTTTGGGCGCGCTATCGCTGCTTGGCTTGGGGGTCGCCTGGAGCGCGATCAATCACGCCAATAGCGTGGAGCAGTCGACGCAGGCAGCGTTGAAGCAGCAGAATGACACGCTCGGCCAGCGCCTGGCGAAAGCTGAAGACGAGAACCAGCAGCTTGAGAGCGACTTGAAAGTCGTGACCGACAAGCTGAACGTTACACAATCCGATTTGATCTCAGCGCGCAAGGCGAATAAGGCCGCGGCCGTCAGCTACAACAAGAAACTCGAAGAACTCGGTACCAACGTCAACACGCAACTCGCCACCAAAGCCAGCAGCGATGATGTGACCAAGCTCGGCGGCGACGTTACCGGAGTTAAGAGCGACCTCGACGCCACCAAGAACAACCTGCAGATGGCCCGCAGCGAAATGGGCACTCTGATCGCGCGCAACCACGACGAAATCGATCAGCTGCGCCGCATGGGCCAGCGCGACTACTTTGAGTTCACCGTCACCCGTAAGGCCGGAGCGCAGAAAGTCGGCGTCGTGCAGGTTGAGCTGAAAGACACCAACATGAAGAAAAACCAGTTCACCATCAACGTGCTGGCCGACGACAAGAACTTCGAAAAGAAGAATCGTTCCGTTAATGAGCCCATCTTTTTCTACACCGGCGGCAGCCGTCAGCCTGTTGAACTGGTCATCAACAAGGTCAGCAAGACTACCGCGAGCGGCTACCTCAGCGTTCCCAAGAACGCCGGAGCCACTTCGGCCGAAAATACGGGCACTGGAACCGGCCAGTAAGTTTCTGCATCTAACGGTTTCAGGGTTGTTTTACAAACCCTGACCTAATAAAGACTTTGTGCCCTTCCGAGGGGGCGCAAAACCGCGGGGGGATTCGCAAGAATCCCCCTTTTCCTTTTGGGGTTGGTGGCTCATCCGTCCGGCTTGGGACACCGTATTTACACACGAGGTTCTGGACACCCTCGTAGCCCTGTGCCAAGCTAACGGCCTAGGTTTGGGGGAGTCTAAACCGGGTTCAGGATTTCAGGTTCCCACCAGCTTACTTGTGAATTCTGAACAGCTCACCAATCGCAGCAGTTTCCTGGAGGAGAGAGATGAAACTTCGTTTTGCAACCATAACCGCAGCGACCTTGTTTGCCGCAGCTATGACCATGGCCGCCGATGGCAGCTGGACCGGCTGGATTTCCGACAGCCAGTGCGGCGTCAAGGGCGCTAACGCCAAAGCCGGCGAATGCACCACCAAGTGCGTCAAGGAACACGGCGCCAAGTATGTGTTCGTCAACGACGCCGATAAGAAAATTTATGTAGTCGACGCTCAGGACAAAGTTGCTCCTCACGCGGGCCATCACGTTACCGTCAAGGGCTCCGTCGACGGGGACACCTTGAAATTGAGCAGCATCGATATGGCGCCCGAAAAGGGCATGTAATTTTCAGCACATAAAATTTGTCACCGCGGGCGGATGAAAGTCCGCCCGCTTTTTGCTTTTAGAGCAGTGATTTCTCTCCGAGCTTCGCGTGCAGTTTGCCATCCTCGCGGAATCCGCTACGATACAAACTGACCATGACCACGACCCTTCTACACGTCGGCAAGGCCATTACGCCCAAAGGAGACATCCCCGATGCGGGCATCCTGATCCGCGACGGCGAAATCGCGTCCATTGGCTCACGCGCAGATCTCACGCTTCCCGCGGGAGCGCAGGAAGTTCGCGCCGAAGATTCGACCGCGATTCCAGGCTTCATTGATGTACACATTCATGGCGCAGGTGGTCGCGATGTCATGGAGGGAAAGAACGACGCGCTCGCGACCGTCACCGGTAAACTCGCTCAATTCGGCACAACATCCTTGCTGGCCACAACGGTGACTGCTGATGCGGATGACACCGTCCGGGCGGTGGAAGGCATTTCCAGCTACATCTCAACACAGCACGAAACGAATCAGCCGCGCGCGGAAATCCTCGGTATTCATTTTGAAGGGCCGTTCCTCAGCAAAGAGCGTCGCGGCGTTCACCGGACTGAATTCCTGCAACTGCCGTCCTCCGAATACCTGCAGCGCCTTCTCCATGCGGCGGCCGGCAACGCGCGCATTCTCACCATCGCGCCGGAACTCATCGGGGCGATGCCGTGTATCGACGCCGCACGCAGCCTCGGAATGGTCGTTTCCATCGGCCACACTGACGCTACCTACGAACAAGCTCGCGCCGCCGTTGCGCACGGCGCGCATCATGCAACGCATGTCTACAACGCGATGCGGCCATTCACGCACCGCGACCCCGGTGTCATCGGCGCGGTGCTCACTACGCCGGAAATCACCGCGGAGCTGATTGCAGATGGCATCCACGTGGACGAAATCGCCATGAAGGTCTTGCTGCAAGCCAAGGGAGCCGATGGCATCGTCCTCATCAGCGACGGCCTTTCCGCAACTGGCATGCCGGACGGGCAATACATGCTCGGTGGGATGGAAGTAACGGTCAGTGGAGGCGTGTGCCGCAGCACCGCCGAAGGCAGGCTCGCCGGCAGCACACTCACACTCGATCGCGCCCTCCGCAACGTCGTGAAACTCGGCGTGCCCTTCGCCAGCGCTGTGCAGATGCTCACGCTCAATCCGGCCAAAGTTCTGGGAATCGAATTCAAGAAGGGCGCGCTGCGCACGAGCGCAGACGCCGACATCGTCCTGCTCAACGACAGCCTCGAAATTACCCAAGTCTGGGCGAGGGGAATTTCAGTACATTAAGCCCTTGCGACGCGAACAAAGCAGCTGCTGAAAACACAGAACTTAGCGGAAACCAGAACTATAGTTCTGGTTTTGTGGCGAAGATCGTTGGCGTTACCGATTCAGGTGGAAGGGCAGGTTTAGTTCGTGTGCGAGCTTCACTGGATTGAACGGGCTGCACGCGAAAAAATGTTTGCCGCTCTGAATCGTGGGAACCTTGCGCCGGCCATTGTTGACGCGCAGCACCAAATCTTCGGCGTCTGGATCTTCTTCGATATTGATTTCGCGGAATTCCACACCACGATCCTTCAGGAAATTCTTGGCGCGCCGGCAATCCGGGCACCACCTTGTGCTGTAAATCACCACAGGATCCATGGAGCTTCCACGTTCATCCATTAGATGCGGATGACAGTCTTACCGGGCACTCGCGATATTCACGCCCTGATGCTTGGAGACTACCTGAATGCGGACCAGCGCGCGTGCCAGAGAGAGAGTCGCGCGATCCCAGTCGATATTTTCGCCGCCCTTCGCAATGCGTTCCTGCGCGCGCTTCAACGCTTCCTGCGCGCGAGCCAAGTCGATGTCTTGTGCGAACTCGGCGGCTTCCGCAAGAACTGAAACACGATCGGACAAAACTTCCGCAAATCCGCGAATCACCGCCAGCAATCCCGCTTGTCCGTCCTTCGTGCGATACGTCAACTCACCCACGCCAAGCTCAGTAATCAGCGGCGCGTGCCCGGGCAACACGCCGAGATAGCCGTCCGCGCCGGGCAGCGTCACTTCCGAAACGGTCTCTTTCAGAATCTGCCGCTCCGGTGTAACGATCACAAGTTGGATTGCATCAGGTAGCATTCGCCGTTATGCGCTCGCCTTCATCTTTTCGGCCTTGGCCAGCGCCTCTTCGATCGTGCCGACCATGTAGAACGCCTGCTCCGGAATATCGTCGTACTTGCCTTCGACGATTTCGCGGAAGCTGCGCACGGTGTCTTCGATCTTTACGTACTTGCCTTCGAGGCCGGTGAACTGCGCGGCCACGAACATCGGCTGTGACAGGAACTTTTCGATCTTGCGGGCGCGAGCCACGGTGCGCTTGTCTTCGTCGGAAAGTTCTTCGATACCCAGAATGGCGATGATGTCTTGCAGGTCCTTGTAGCGCTGCAGAATCGACTTCACCGAACGCGCCACGGTGTAGTGCTCCTGTCCGACGATGCGCGGATCGAGAATGCGCGAATAGCTGGCCAGCGGATCGACGGCGGGATAGATGCCGCGCTCCACGATTTGCCGCGAAAGGTTGGTCGTTGCGTCAAGGTGAGTAAACGTCGCGGCAGGAGCGGGATCGGTGTAGTCGTCGGCGGGCACGTAAATCGCCTGCACCGAAGTGATCGAGCCCCATTTGGTGGAAGTAATGCGTTCCTGCAATTCGCCGATTTCCGTATTGAGGTTCGGCTGATAGCCCACGGCGGAAGGCATACGGCCGAGCAGCGCTGAAACTTCCGACCCCGCTTGCACGAAGCGGAAAATATTGTCGATGAAAAGCAGCACGTCCAATTTTTCCTGGTCGCGGAAGTATTCCGCAACCGTCAGGCCGGTAAGTCCGACGCGCAAACGCGAACCGGGCGGTTCCGTCATCTGGCCATACACCAGCGCGCAGCGTGACTTTTCCGTGTTGCCCGGAGTGATTACGCCGCCTTCAGACATTTCCAGCCACAGGTCGTTGCCTTCGCGTGTGCGCTCACCGACGCCCGCGAAAACCGAAAGGCCGCCGTGCTTCATCGCGACGTTGTGAATCAACTCTAGAATCAAAACCGTCTTGCCCACACCCGCGCCGCCGAAGAGTCCGATCTTGCCGCCCTTCACGTACGGCTCCATCAGGTCCACGACCTTGATGCCCGTCTCAAACATTTCGAGCGTGGTCGACTGATCTTCCAGTTTCGGCGCCGGCCGGTGAATCGGAAAATACGTTTCCGCATTGATCGGACCGAGCTGGTCCACGGGTTTGCCGAGCACGTTCATCACGCGGCCAAGCGTCTGGCGACCCACTGGAACTTTGATCGAGTCGCCGGAGTCGACGGCTTTCATGCCGCGCACCATACCTTCCGTCGGCTCCATCGCCACTGCGCGGACGCGGCCTTCTCCGAGGTGCTGCTGCACTTCCGCCGTCACATCCAGCGGTTCCGGCAGGTTGTAGCCATCGCTGGTGACGCGCACCGCGTTATAAATCGCGGGCAGATGTCCTTCTTCAAACTGAATGTCGAGCACCGGTCCGATGACCTGCACCACGCGACCGACGCCGGTTTTCTTCTCTGCCATTGTTTCTCCCTACGCGCCGTGAGAGGCGCCGCTGACAATTTCGATAATCTCTTTGGTGATGGCCGCCTGGCGGACTTTGTTCATGTGCAGTGTCAAAGCCTGAATGACTTCGCCGGCGTTGCGCGTGGCCGATTCCATCGCTGCCATCCGCGCCGCGTATTCCGCCGCGGACGATTCCAACATTGCGCGTAAAATTTGCGCTTCGATGTACTTCGGTAATAGGGCTCCCAGCAATTTCTCCGGCGCTTGCTCGTAGATGTAATCCACCTGCGAAACTGCTTTTTCCGAATCGGTTTCTTCAGAAGCCTTTTCCGCCTCGACGGGCAGCAGCTTTTCGACTTTCAGGTTGGCCGTCATTACGGTCTTGAATTCACTGAAAATGAGGTAGACCGCGTCAATTTCGTCTTTTGTGTAAAGCTCGGTGACCAGCCCCGCGATTTCGCGGGCCGTTGAAAATTCGACCTTGGCAAGGACGTTGATGTATTCCGCGGCGAAGGAAAAACCAGCGCGCTTCAGCGAGTCGCGGCCTTTTTTTCCGACCGGAACAACGGACAGGTTTTTATCTTTGTGCTTGCGCAGGAACTCGTTGGCTTTGCGCAGGATGTTCGTGTTGAAGGCGCCAGCGAGCCCGCGTTCACCGCTGAGCACAATCGCCAAAATTCGCTCTTCCGGCCGCTTGGCGAGCAACGGATGCCGCGGCTCGTCAATTCGCGCCATGATAGAGCGCAGCATACGCGCCAGTTCGGTCGCATACGGACGCGCAGCGAGCGCCGATTCCTGCGCACGGCGCAGCCGGGCCGCTGCTACAAACTTCATCGCGCGGGTAATCTGCTGGGTGTTTTTCACCGAGCGGATGCGGCGCCGGAAATCGAGAAGTGTGGGCATGGCTTACTTGGCAGCGGCCCCCTGCGCAGCAGTGAAGCGCTCTTTGAACGCTTCCACGGCTTTCTTGATTTCCGCTTTGATGCCGTCGTCGAGCGCTTTTTTCTCGGCAATGCTCTTCAAGATTCCAGAATGGCTGGTTTCCACAAACTGCAAAAACTCTTTTTCAAAGCGGCGGACGTCCGGCACCGGAATATTGTCAAGGTAGCCGCTGGTGGCGATGAGCAGGCTGAGCACCTGTTTCTCGACGGGAAGCGGAACATACTGATCCTGCTTCAAGATTTCGGTGAGACGCTGGCCGCGGCCCAACTGCGCCTGCGTCACTTTGTCGAGTTGGTCGGCGCCGAACTGCGCGAAGGCCGCCAGCTCGCGAAACTGCGCCATGTCCAAACGCAGCGTACCGGCAACCTGGCGCATGGCTTTGATCTGCGCATTGCCGCCGACGCGGCTGACCGAAATACCTACGTTAATCGCGGGACGAATGCCGCTGTTGAACAAGTCCGCTTCCAGATAAATCTGGCCGTCGGTAATGGAAATGACGTTGGTGGGAATGTACGCCGAAACGTCGCCAGCCTGCGTTTCAATTACTGGCAAAGAAGTGAGCGAACCTGCGCCCAGTTTATCGTTCAACTTCGCGGCGCGTTCCAGCAAGCGCGAGTGGAGATAAAAAACGTCGCCAGGGAACGCCTCGCGCCCAGGCGGCCGGCGCAGCAGCAAGGAAATTTCGCGGTAGGCCTGCGCGTGCTTGGAAAGATCGTCGTAGAAAGTGACCGCGTGCTTCTTGTTATCGCGGAAGTATTCGCCCATGGCGCACGCGGCGTAGGGAGCGATGTATTGCAGCGAAGCAGGTTCCGCAGCGGAAGACGCGACCACGATCGTGTATTCCATTGCGCCAGCGTCGGTGAGGGCTTTCACGACCTGTGCGATGGTCGAGCGCTTCTGCCCGATCGCGCAATAAATACAAATCATTCCCTGGCCCTTCTGGTTGATGATCGTGTCCAGAATGACCGCGGTCTTTCCCGTCTGGCGGTCGCCGATGATCAGTTCGCGCTGGCCGCGGCCGATCGGAATCATGGCGTCGATGGCCTTGATACCGGTTTGCAGCGGCTCGCGCACCGGCTGGCGATCCAGCACGCCGGGAGCGATGCGTTCCAGCGGATTGCGCTGCGTAGCCGCGATGGGACCTTTGTCGTCGATCGGTTCGCCGAGTGGATTCACCACGCGCCCGATCAACGCTTCGCCCACCGGCACCGACATAATCGTGTTGGTGCGCTTGACGGTGTCGCCTTCTTTAATTTCCGTGTACTCACCGAGCAGCACGGTTCCGACCTGATCTTCTTCCAGGTTCAGCGCGATGCCGAAAACGTTGTGGGGGAACGCGAGCATTTCGCCGGCCATGACTTTTTCCAGGCCGTGGATGCGCGCAATGCCGTCGCCGACGCTGATGACCGAGCCGACTTCTTCGACCGCGACGGTCTGTTCGTAGTTCTCAATCTGCTCGCGCAGAATCTTGCTGATTTCGTCTGCCTTGATGTTCGCCATTCCTGCTCCAGCTTTTTCTTAACGCGTTCTTTTGCCCACCGCTGCACGTGCGGCGCAAACTTTTCGACTACTCCGCGGCGAGCCGCTCGCGCAAATCGTCCAGCCGATTGCGTAGCGACCCGTCGTAAATCGTGTCCCCGACGCGAACGAGCGCGCCGCCAAGCAATCTTGCGTCGAGAGAAAACTTTGCTTCCACCTTTTTGCCAGTCAGCTTTTCCAGTGCTTGCGTTATCTCTTTTTTCTGCGCGTCGTTCAGGGTCGTCGGAGAAAAAATTTCAGCTTCAGCGATGCCCTGGCGCTCGCGTATCACTTGTTGAAAGGACTGAAAGATTCCGGGAAGCTCGTGTGTGCGCCGGTGATCGATCACCACAAACAAAAAGTTGCGGACGATTTTGCTGGCGCCCAAGCGCGTCGCAATCCTTTCGGCCACTGCACGCTTTTCGGTTTTGCTGACCGCCGGGCTGGCCAGAAAATTACGCAATTCCGCCGAAGACTCGTAGGCTGCCGCGAAATCGCCGAGTTGCTGCATCACGGGAACAGCCGCGCCCTGAGCAAGCGCGACATCCGCAAGCGCGTTCGCGTATTGCAGGCTGGCGGACTTCAATTCGGGCTCCCCTGCAAGCTCTTCACAAAGCCGGCGATCAGCGCATCCTGCGTTTGCGGCGTTAACTGCTTGGAAACTAGTGATTCAGCGCGGTCCACAGCGAGCTTGGCAGCGATCGCTTTCAGTTCCAGGCGGGCGGCGCGTTCGGCAGCTTCGATTTCCGCTTTGGCCGCAATTCCCACTTTTTCCACGTCGGACTTGGCCAGCGCGCGAATCCGTTCTGCTTCGGCGGCCGCATCTTTCTGAGCTTCGGCGCGAATGGAGTGAACTTCTTGTTCGAGACGAGCCAAGCGCTGCTCGGCATCTTTCAACTGGCGGTCCGCTTCGGCCTTCGCTGCCTGCGCCTTCGTAATCGCAGAGCTGATGTTTTGCGCATTGGCGCGGAACTTCGGTGGCAGAATCTTTGCAAACACCCAGATCAGAGCAATGGCAACGATGGCAAAGTTAATCCACTTGAAAATTTCGGTAGGACCTTCAGCTTTCGCGCCTTCTTCTGCAGCAAACGCCGCAACCGAAAAGAACAAAGAAACGCCACACACGAAGAGCGAGGAAAAGATGGTCTTGCGAAGGTTCATCGGGCCTCTCGGGCGGGCTCTAGGACGCGCGTTGCAATTTTGGAGGCAAGCTGGGCGATGCTGGGTTCCAGGTCGCGGCGGGCGGCGGCGAGATCGGCCGCAACGCGGTCTTTCGCGGCAGCGACTTCGGCTCCGGACTTGGCGCGAGCGTCCTTCAACTGGGCGGCACGTTCATCGAGCAATTTCTTGCGCGCGGCTTCCTGCTCGGCATAAACCTGGGCGCGGGCCTGGCGCAGCGCATCCTGATACTGCTTGACCTTTTCCGCGGCAGCAGCCTGCGCTGCTTCCGCAGCCTTTTGCGCGCCGATCGAGCGCGCTTCGCGCTCCGCCATCACCGCCAGCAACGGCTTGAAAAACAACGACTTGAGGATGAAATAGAAAATCAAAATCAGAACGACAGTGGGCAGAGCGCCGAGAAAGAGTTCGCCTAGTTGGTGAACAATATCCATGCTTAGAAATTTGGTCCTGAACTGCGGCTGGTAGCCACTCCCCGCACACCCACCCGTGACCACTGTGTACGGCTGGCTTCGAGCTGCCGACTCGGAACAAAAAGAGTAGCATCCGATAGATTTTCCGTCAACGCGACGGGCATCGCCGGTACCCGAATAAATTGGACACATACGCTCTGCAGCGGTCGGGCGGTACAAATGTGACGGCACTTCTTCCGAGACCGTCAATCAGGACTTCTTGTAGCCATCAAGGCTTCAAAGTAAATGTCACTTCAATTGTGGTCTCCATATCCATCGGCTTACCATCGACTAACGTCAGCTCATAGCGCCAGTGCTTAGCAGCCTCAATTGCTGCGGGAGAAAGCATGGGATCGCCTTGCAGGACACTTTGTACGGTGACGGATCCATCCTTCGCCACGTCATTAGGATACGCGTTCATGGCTTGGGATGGCTTTTGTGCGTCAAGACGCAGGGGCAACACTGAGGACGCAAGATACCAGAATGCTAAAGCACTTAAAATAAACCGTCTCATATTCGCGGGGATTCTATCTTAGAACGCCACTAAGTCCGAGGAACTCAGGATTTAGGCTTGGAGACGAGGTCGTAGATGTAGCGGATGGAGATTTCGGTGTTGTTGCGGCCGACTTTGAGGAACAGCGTTTCGCGGAGCTGCTGGTTGCCTTCGAGGACTTCGTAGGAGCGTTCGTATTTGTTGCCGCGCGGGTCTTTGCCTTCCATCGTCAGGCGGTACTCGTCCCACTTGGCGTCGAATTGCTGGTTGCTCGCGTCCTTGGATTTCTCGATCTTGCGGCCGTCGGTGAAGGCCGTGATGTTGAAGTCGGAGTCGTCGCGAATATCGATCTGAGGATCCTTCTGGTAGATGTTCAGCTGCCGCGCGGGCTGAAGAAAGAGCTGCATTTTCTGGCGCTCTTCTTGGTTCTCGCCGCCTCCACCGCGGCGTCCGCCATAACCACCACCGCCAGGCCAGCCCCCTCCACCCATGCCGCCTCTCTGACGTCCGCCGCCTAGTCCGCCTCCACCGTCGCGCGCTTGCTGCATTTTCTTGCGCGGGTCGTCGCTATCGTCGGTGTTCAGTTTCCAGGTGCCGGCCAAATTCTTGATGCGGGGCGCATCCGGCGCGGGCGCCTTGGCCGGCGGCGCTGACTGGGAATCCTGGGAGCTTGTTCCGGGAAGCGGGCCCGGAGCCGCTTGTGCGCTTATTTTTGCGGGAATCACTAGCGCTGTAAGCGCGATGAATGCGGCACTGATAAGCGGAAAAAATCTTGCGGATCGGTTGCTCACACTACGCCCCTGTTCTTAATTCCCCGGAACGAGCGGAAAAGTTCCCGAGCACCGGCATGCCGATCGTGGTGTGAGGTTTGCCGGACGCGACGAAAAAACAGATTCCTCGCTCCGCTCGGAATGACCATGGAAAGGGGCGCGTTCTAACGGTGGCGGAGGCGAAGCGATTCCCAGCTGCCGTCCGCGGTCCATCCGCCATCCACGGCGAGAGCGTGACCGTTAATGAAGCCGCTCGCCTCATCGTCCGCAAGGAACCTAACCGCACGGGCGATGTCATCAGGCAACGCGAATCGTCCCATGGGCACGCGACCGGTGATGTCGGCATCGGTGTAGCCGCCGCCAGCCTGGTCGGCGACGTCCATTTCGGATTTGACCCAACCGGGGCAAACCGCGTTGACGCGCACACCGCGGCCACCCCACTCTGCGGCAAGTGTGCGCGTAAGGCCAACCAACCCGTGTTTCGAAGCGTTGTACGCCGCGCGATCCGCGACGCCAAGCAGGCCTGCGACGGAAGCTATGTTAATGATGGAGCCTTTGCCCGCCGCCAGCATTTTCTTGCCGAAGCTTTGCGCCAGCAAGAACGGAGCAACCAGATTCACCTCCAGCACGCGGCGATAATCTTTAACCGCAACCGTTTCGGCAGGCGCGATGAAGCTGATGCCCGCGTTGTTCACCAGAACATCCACGCGGCCCCAGCGAGAATCCACAGTGCGCGCGAATTCGCCAACAGCTTCTTCGCTCGTAATGTCAGCGGCGACGCCAAGTACATCCACATTGCCGCTCTTCAGCGCCGCAACAACCTCCACCGGCTCGCGCAAATCAATCAACGCCAGTGCATATCCGCGCTCCGCGAGCACTTCGGCAGTCCGACGACCAATCCCCTGTGCTGCGCCTGTGATGACGGCAACTCTCATTTGCAGTCCGCTCCAGTTAAAGATTTTTTATCCTACAGGCAGGCGCGTGACTGGAACAACTCGTGGGGTGTTGTGTCGGTCATGAAGAAAAACTTGTAGCCGCGGCCACGCACGGTCTGGATGTGCCGCGGGTTCTGGGGACTATCGAGCTTCTGCCGCGGCCACGCGATGTGCACGTCCAGCGCGCGTGAGTTTACTTCGCTGCCGTACTGCCAGACCTTTGGCAACGCCAAACGACTGTCGGTTCGAATGACCTTTCGATCCACCCTCCGCTCTTGCTTTGTCACTCCGTAGTTCTCCCGAAGTCTCCTCGTGCCCGCCACTCGGCACCCGCCTCTACGTCGCTTCCGCCTGTCCCAAAGGCCTGTAAACCATTTGGAGACAACGCCTCCACACACTCTTGTATCCAACTTATCAGAGTCCTACAATCGCCTTTGCGGTAGGGGAGAAGCCAGCCTTGCAACTTGACGATCATCTGAAAAACCTGCTTCGCGAACTCGGTCACGCGATCAACGACACCGTTTCGGAGTCGGACCGTATCACCGGAGCGATCGCCGGTGTCCGCGCGCACGGTTACGATATCGTACTGAAGCTCGACGCGACCATCGGCCTGGCTCGCCGCGATTCCACCGGCAACCAGCAGGACTCCCGTCTCACCACCCTCGACCGCCGCTTCCTCGAATCACTCCGCATTCAAGTTGACCAGGATTCTTTCAACGAAGCCGAGCCGGAAAGAAAAGCGGTTGCCAGGCTCGCCATGACGCCCCAGGACATTCGTTTTCTGAAATCTCTTCGCATCGCTACCGACGACTCCGAATGAAAATTCTGCGCCAATCCGTACTTGTTCGGGCCGCTCTGCTGGCCGCCATTGCTGGCTGCTCCGCCGCATACGCCAATGCACAGGTTCCAGTGCCGGTCGCTGCCGCCGCAGTAGATACTGCCGTCCCCATCATCGTCAAGACATTAAAGCCGCGCAAAGATCCTCATCCCAAATTCGAAGGCACCTTTGTCAATGCCACCGTTGCGCAAATTACGGTTCGCGCCAAGGGCAACGACTTGGCGATCCAGACATTCCCTCTCTCCGAAGACGCCTCCGCCAAAATGCTCTCGATCATTGATAAAGGCGGCTACCAGTACGGCGACAAAGTAACGGTTTTCTACGACCCCGACACCAAAAAGGCCCTCAAGGTCAAAGGCAAACCCTCGAAAGCCTCATAATTCTCCTGAGGCCGCCATGCTTCGCTTGCCTGCTGTTTCCGGTGCTTTCTATCCCGCCGAACCCCACGCTCTGACTGCGCTGATTCGCAAATACGTATCACCCGGACCTCAGGTTGAAAGAAAAAACGTCCGCGCTTGTCTTGTCCCGCATGCCGGCTACATCTATTCAGGAGCCGTCGCGGGCGCAGTTTTCGCCCACATCTCGCTTCCCAAACGAATCATCATTCTTGGCGTCCGTCATTTTCCCTACGGAGAAGACGCCGCCATGCTCTCCCGCGGTGTTTGGCGCACTCCGCTGGGTGACGCGCCGATCGACTGCAACCTCGCCGCAAAAGTCTCCCACTCCTGCGAGATTCTTCTCGAAGATCCTGTCGCCCACGAAAGTGAACATTCTCTCGAAGTCCAGATTCCCTTCCTGCAGGTACTTGATCCGGGATTCACATTCGTTCCCATAGCGTTGGGCTCTCTGGATTACGAAGCGCTTGTCACCGTTGGCAAAGCCCTTGGCAAAATCTTGGCGGAAGAACCTGATGTCCTTCTTCTTACGACCACTGATCTCAATCATTACGAAAATCAGTCCACGACGATCCGCAAGGACAATCTCGCCGTCGAGAAAATTCTGCAGCTCGATCCCGCGGGCCTCTATGAGATTTGTCACAAAGAGAGAATTTCGATGTGCGGTCTGGGCCCTACGGTCGCCATGTTGACCGCGCTCCGGCAGATCGGCGCTGAACACGCCGAACTCGTGCAGCACACAACGTCTGCGGACTATTCCCATGACACCAGAAAAGTTGTGGGTTACGCTGGGCTCTTGTTTTCGTAAGTCAGCGCCAATCGCAAAAAAGAAAGGCTCCTCTTTGGAGCCTTCCTCACAACAACGATTCGAATCAGCGAATTATTAGTGCGGTCGTCCGCCACCCGTGCTTCCGCCAGTACTACCGCCCGAGCTACGCGGGCTCCCACCAGACGAGCCAGCTGCGCCCGATGAAGCCGAGCCGCGAGACGCTCCGCTCGAGGCTCCCGCGCCACCTGACCCCATGCCGCGTCCGCCACCCTGCCCACCGCCTGCGTTGCTGTTCTGATTGAACACCCGCTCATTCGTAACCGCACGCGGAACACTCGGCGGAGGCGGCGTGTTCCTGGTAGCCGGCGGGACTTGCCGTCCTGGTCCTTCTCTCGCATTCATCCGGTCGCTCGCGGGTGGGACGCGCGCGTCGTTTCCACTACGCCCCGGAGAGACTTTCATCCCGCGCTGCGTCGGTTCGACGTTTCCTTTGTTCGCTTCCGCCGCAGCCCCTGTTGTTGCTTGTGCAGAGTCGCCCGCTCGCCCATTCGTAGAATTGACGAAGCGCCCTTCGTTCCGGTCAAACATGATCGTTGAACCGGCACCACTTGCCGCATTTCTTCCAGTCGCGCCGCTCGTGCTCGCTACCATCGAACGCGATACTCGCGTCGGCGCAGACGCCGACGCCAGTTGATTCTGTATAACGTCGCGTCCCGGCTTGTTTTCTACCTTCCATTTCGCATCGCTTTGCGGGGTAATCTGCCCTGTCACTCCCCGCGTAGTCACCGCGTAGATTCCCTGCGAAAGATTCAGTGGAGTCTTGCCGCGCCCGTCCATCGGATGCGCCGGCACAATTCCCATCGCCCCGCCGGAAGCTCGCATCCACACGCCCGTTACCGGCTGCCACCTCCCGACGCCCGGTGCTCCCCGCGTTCCACGCGGGCTCCAGACCCAACCTACTCCCGGCTGGAACAGCCATCCGCCGTAGTGATAAGGCAGCCAGCCCCACGAGTATCCGCCCAGAAACGACCAGCCAAAAAACGGATCGAAGTACCACGAACCATAATCAAACGGCGACCAGCCAAAGCCCACTCCGTACGGCCGCCAGCAATTGCCATAACCCGCGGCCGGAAACCACGATCCGTAGGTGTACAAGTCCCCGTACCCCGAAACATAGCCGCTACCACCGGTGTATTGCAGCGAAGCATTCGTCGCCGCTAGCGACGTCGAAATTCGACCAGTTGCCCATTGATCAAACTCGTCGTTCTCACCCTTCCGCGCCACATCGCCCGATCCTGCATCTCCGGCGCGCATCGAAAATTCTTCGCCCTTCGACAAGTTTGTATTTTTCCCGTTCGCTAGCGCCGTCACATGGCCGTGCAACACGCTCACGTTGCTGCCATCGTCAAAATTGTTCATGCGGAACGTCGCTTTCGACTCCGCTTCCACGCTGAAATCGCCGCCCGTCACGCTGAAATAATCTCCGCGCGCCGGATCCACATAAAACTCCGCCGAACCCTGCCGCAGGATCAGCCGCGTGGTCATTCCGCCGTCTTCGCTGGAGAGATCGTAAAACTGCAACACCGTGTTTTCCGCCAGGAATGCCAGCGCGCCGTTTTCAAATTCGACCTCCACGCGCCCATTGTCCGTCGCGACCACATAACCTTGCCGTATCGGCAGGTTCAGCGCCGCGGTCTCCCAGCTCACCTCGGAGCTATCGGTCAGCGGATCGCCCTTCACGTCTCTGGCGAACCGCACATCGCCCTGCACCAGGCTTAGCCTGACAATTCGCGCGTGGCTCGTGTCCGCATTTGCGGGCACACCGAGACACCCAACAACAAAAAAGCCCAAAAGTACGATTGGGAAAATCCTGCGAAGGCTGGCCATTGCTCACCCCCTTGGTGGGGACCCCGTCCATTAGTAGGACGCTTGCTGCGGTGCCGGGGTTACTTACGCTACTCGCTACAAAGCCGAATTTCGACTTGATTGCGACCCGGTCACGCTGCCGTCCATACTGGCTGTCGGACCCAGGTCCGTCAAGCTTCATCCGGGTCAACGTCATGTCACGGGCAGGTAGGGCTTTTGCATTTCGTTGTTCGGCTGAATTGTTCGTGAAAATTCGAATATGTCGGATGGAAACGTTGCGCGCAGAGTTTCTTGACACTCCGGAAGTGAAACACTAGTTTCAGTATTAGGGGGTAGTGTCCAAAACCTCCCGCGCTGTTCCGCTTGATCCTACTCGGGGTGGGGTCGCGAGAGTCTCTGGCTTCGACAAACCAATTCACGAAACCTGAGTTCGCAGTGCAGCCAAGTTAGGGGATAAAAAACAATGTATCGCAGTTCGCAGGTTGTTCTTGGGGTGTTTCTATTCGCTCTCTTTAGTCTTTCCGCCAGCCAGCCGGTTCACGCCCAAGGCGGCGCCACCGGTGCCATCAGCGGCGTGGTCGTTGACTCCTCCGGCTCCACCGTTGCCGACGCCGAAGTTCAGATCATCGCCACAGCAACTGAATCCGTCGTCCGCAAAATCAACACCACCACAGATGGATCCTTCGTCGCCACTCTTATTCCGCCAGGTAGCTATTCTGTCGTCGTTAACAAGTCCGGTTTCTCGCAAGCGAAAGCCGAAGGCATCGATGTACGCGTTACGGAAACCACCAGGGTTACCATATCCCTCAAGCCCGGTTCCGTTTCCGAAAAAGTCGAAATTACCGCCGACGTTACCACCGTCGAAACCTCCAACGCCACCACCGGTCAATCCATCGGCTCCAACGCAGTTCGTACTCTTCCGCTCGCCACACAGAACTTCCAGCAGCTCTTGACCCTCTCCGCGGGCGCGCAGAGTGAACTAAACAGCTCCACCGGCCTTGGCCGCGGCGACGTGCGCATCATCGTCAACGGCCAGCGCGAAGACAACAACAACTACTTGATCGACGGAATTTCCGCCACAGACTACAACGTCGCGCAGCTCACAAATACTCCGCTTCCCAACCCCGACGTCATTCAGGAATTCAAAGTCCAGACTTCTCTTTACGACGCTACGCAGGGCCGTAATAGCGGCGGCAACGTCAACGCCATTCTGAAATCCGGCACGCGCCAGTTCCACGGCGACGCCTACGAGTTTTTCCGCAACGACGCACTCAACGCCAACGATTTCTTCCTTAACGCCGCTGGACAACCTCGTCCGGTTCTCAAGCAGAACATTTTCGGAGGTAGCTTGGGTGGGCCAGTCGGCAGCGAAAAAGCTGGTTTCTTCTTCGTCAACTATCAGGGCACGCGCCAGCGCAGTGGCGAAGCGCCGGGCACCTTCATCAGCGCCCGCATCCCAGCCATTCCTCTAGATCGTTCTGAGGCTTCCCTTACTTCTACATTCTTTCCCGGCGGGCTGCCCAGTGGAGTCACGGGACTCGACCCTGTTGCCCTGGCGCTGCTGAATTTCAAAAGCAGCCAGTTCGGCGGGCTCTCGAACGGTTATCTCATCCCTAGTGTTCCTGACGACGGAACCGGCTTCGGCACTTTTACCTTCAGCTCGCCCGGCAAATTCACTGATGATCAGTTCACCGCGAACTGGGACCGCGAATTCAACGGCGGCGCCGACAAGGTTTCCTTCCGCTTCTTCTTCTCTAACGCTGAGACGTTTGAACCGTTCGGCGCGGGCGGCTTGCAATCTTCTCTCGGCGGCAGCATCGCTGCGTCCGACCTCAATTTCCCCTACACTTTGCCCGTGCGCAGCCGTTTCTTGAATTTCACGGAAACGCACCTCTTCTCGCCGACGCTGGTCAACGAATTCCGGTTCGGCTACAACCACATCAACAACTCCGCGATCAACAACGATCCTGTCACAACCGCGGACCTCGGCATTGACCGTCCCACGAACAACCTCACGAGCAGCATTTACAAATTTACACTCGCCAGCTCCGGTTTCCAGATCGGTCCGACGCCGCAAGCAAACACTGCGAATGAACAGAACAATTATACTTTTCTGGACACTGTCTCCTGGGTGCATGGTTCACACGTAGTGCGCTTCGGTGGCGAACTCGATTTCGTGAATCTCGATAAGCTTTTTCCTCAAGTCTTTAACGGCCAGTTGTTTTTTGTAAACACCTCCGACGGCAACACCGATTGGCAGGATTTTCTGCTCGGCGCGCCCGCCTTCAGCTTTGGCGGCGGTGGTGTTTTTGACCATAAATATCGCCAGAACAACTTCGCTCTCTTCGCGCAGGACGATTGGAAAGCCACGCACAATCTGACTCTTAACCTCGGACTCCGCGCGGAATTCTTTGGCGCATGGACCGACGGTGCCTGCCATATCGGCAACGTGCAGTCCTCACTCACGTTGCAGGATCAAGATCCGCTGGTCTATCCGAGCTGCGTCAACAGCCTCAATGTGCCAGGCCTTACAGGAACCGCCGATAATTCAACCTTTTTCAATCGCTATTCAACCGGGCTTGGACCTCGCATCGGGCTTGCTTACGATGTCTTCGGTCATCACACAACTACCATTCGCGCAGGCTACGGCATTTACTTCGTCCGTGAAGATGTTGGCGCGGTGGACCAGATGAGCTTCCAATCGCCCTTCCTGCCGATCGCTTTCGGTGGCGGTGGCCCAGGCAGTCTCGGCAGCTTCTTCCTGACTCCGCCGAACGCGCTGCCTCCGGCCGGCTCGCTCGATCCCACGTTCATCCCTGTCTTTTCGCACCTACAAGGCTTTGTAGACGGCAACGGCAATCCGACGACCGACACCACGCAGACTCCTGTCTACGACGGTTCCACGGTCGGCCTGTTCATGTTGGAAGTTCCGCGCAACTTCAAGGTGCCCAACACGCAACAGTGGAACTTCACGGTTCAGCGCTCGTTAGGCAAGAGCTGGGTACTTGAAGTTGGTTACGTCGGTACTCATGCGATCCATCTGCGTGAAACACGCGATGCGATTCAGTCTCTGAACGCGACGCCAACCAATCCTGTGAACGTAACGCTCGCCGACGGTACGGTGCTCCCTATCACGGCCAACACTTTTGCCAACGCTATTGCGCGTACTCCAACTCCGGGACTTAACGGCTATTCTGGCTACCAACTGTTTGCCAATGACGCTTACTCGCACTATCACGCGCTGCAGACGACGTTGTCGCGTCGCTGGTCCCGCGGGTATTTCCAGGCTGCCTACACCTGGTCCAAATCTACAGACGCTACGTCTACCGGAAACACTGCCTTCAACACGGCGTATAACGACCAGAGCGATATAAACGCATCCCGCGGCTTGTCTGATTTCGATCGTCCTCACCGCCTCTCCGTCAGCTATGTTTACGACCTGCCCTTTTTCTCCAAGTCGACGGGCTTCAAGCGCGCCGTGCTCGGCGGATGGGGCGTCAGCGGCGTCACCATCATCCAGTCCGGCTTGCCATTCTCCATTTTTGACTCCGGAGCCGGCACTGCATTCCTCGGCGCGGGCAGCACTCCGCTCCTCGGTGCCAGCCTCGCTTCCGGTGGGGCCATCGCCAACGGCTACACCCATGGGGATATTCACACGCGCTTGAATGGCTACGTCGACATCAACAACTTCACAACCACGCCCCTGCTCTATCCGGCGCTCTGCGATCCAACCCAAACCGATCCTTCTGTGACACCAAACTCCAATTACTGCGTCACCGGTTTCGGCGACCTCGGGCGAAACATTTACCGCGGCCCCTATCAGCAGAACTGGGACTTCTCGCTCATCAAGAATTTTCACCTGACGGAGCGGCAAAACATCCGTTTCACAACGGACTTCTTCAACATCTGGAATCATGCTAATTTCGCGAACCCGGTTTCCACCGACGTCGAAAATCCCGGCAGCTTCGGGTTCATCACCAGCACCAAGGGTGTACCGCGCCTGATTCAATTTTCGCTGCGATACTCGTTCTAGCCTTTTCTTTCAAAACTGAGGGCGCGATTCGCGTCGCGCCCCCCTTTCTTACAGCTTCCGTTCGCCACTAAACCAGAACTATAGTTCCGGTTGTCCAGCTCGGCGATGTGACGAATCCCACTGCGGACGGTAAACTGCTAACCGTAAACGACTTATCCAATTACGCGGCTCCGCAAGCCGCTTGGGAGACACTGATGTCCGATTCTCCGCGAGTGCACCTGCTCGAGCGCGATACCGCCTCACCCGACGCGCAAAAAATCTACGACGCTCTCCTCGCGACACGCGGGGTTGTTCCCAACATGTTCAAAGTCCTCGCGCATCGCCCGGAAATCGCCGCAGGCGCCGCAGGCTTCCTCAAGCCGCTGCTTTCCGACAGTGCTCTTCCCGGCTTCTACAAGGAACTGATCGCCGTTCGCGTTTCGCAGCATCACAACAGCATCTACGCCGTTCGCGCGCACAGCATCTCCGCGCGTCAGAAAGGCGCCACAGACCAGCAGATCGACGGTGTCACGAATTTTGAGACTGGACCTTACTCGGAAAAGGAAAAAATCGGCTTCCGCCTCGCCGATCGCTTGCATCAAGGAGCGGCTTCGGTCGACGACGAATTTTTCGCCACTCTCGCTGCCGCATTTTCCGAACCCGAGCGTATCGAACTGTTTCTCACTGCCGCTGCTTTTGAAATGTTTCCGCGCTTCATCGACGGCCTGCGCATTCCCGTAACTCCGCCGCCAGCGGCCAAATAGGATCCGCTGGCAGTACCTGCGGGCCTCACTCGCAGAGTGCCGCCAGTGCTAAACTTTCTCGCATGACCCGCATCGCAAGCCGCGTTTCGCAACTTACTGGTGAAGGCGCCCTCGCCGTTTTTTCTCGTGCCAAGGAACTCGAAAAGCAAGGCCGCTCCATCATCCATCTCGAACTCGGCGAACCGGATTTTCATCCGGCCGCACCCGTTGTGGACGCCGTTCGCAACGCAGTCGCTTCCGGCCGCGACCGCTACTGCGCAACGCGCGGCATTCCAGCGCTGCGCGAAGAAATCACGCACTACCTCGCGCGCACCCGCAAGCTCTCGCTGAAACCGGAACAAGTCTTGGTCGCGCCCGGCTGCAAGATGGCCCTCTCGCTCGCTATGATGGCGCTCATCGAGCCTGGCGATGAAGTGCTCTATCCCGATCCGAGTTTTCCCATTTATCCCTCGTTCACGCGCGGCCTCGGCGGCAAGGCGGTTCCATTCGCGCTGCGTGAAGAAAATAAGTTCCAGCCTGACCTCGACGAAATTGCGCTGAAAATTACGCCAAAAACCCGCGTGCTCATTTTCAATTCGCCGAACAATCCCACCGGCACGGTTTATGACGACAAGTCCATCGAAGGAATCGCGGCCCTCGCGAAAAAACACGACCTCTGGGTCATCACCGATGAAATCTACGCGCGCATTGTTTTCGGGAGCGAATACAAATCCATTTGGAATCTCGCTGGCATGTCGGAACGCACGGTGATCATTGACGGTTTCTCCAAGAGTTTTGCGATGACCGGCTGGCGTCTCGGTTATGCCGTCGCCCCTGTTCACGTGATCGACGCGATGGACATGCTCGTACTGAACACCTTCACCTGCGCCGCCGAATTCACGCAGGTCGCAGCGATCGAGGCCCTTCGCGATTCCACCAACGCCGTCGATGCGATGGTTGCGGAATACAAACTCCGCCGTGATCTGTTCCTCCAGAGCCTTTCGAAAATTCCCGGCTTCCGGTGCCACACGCCCGAAGGCGCTTTCTACGCCTGGGTCAACATCGAAGACACGGGACTTGCCGCCGAAGAAGTCCAAAGGATCTTGCTCGAGGAAGCCGGCGTTGCCGCGATCGCCGGAGCAGCATTCGGCGCCGAAGGCAAAAACTATCTGCGCTTCTCGCTGGTTAGCGCGCGCAATCTTCTCGAAGATGCGCTCGACCGCATCCAGCGCGTCTCTGTAAAATGGCGTGCCGTTCCCGCGTGAAAGTTTCCGCGAAAAGTTTGTAGCGCAGGGATCTTGTCTGTGCATTTTCTAGCAGGAAGCTTGGTAGGCGAGGGTAAAAATGAAACGTTTGTTTCAAGTGTGCGGCGTCATAGTTTTGACTCTCGGCCCGGCGAGCCTTGGCTGCGCGCAGTCTAGCCCTTATCCCACCACGGATGTCCGCAAGCTCTACCAGGACCTGCTCGGCAAAATCAACGCCATCCCGCTCTACGACAACCACTCACACCCGGGCTTCGCCGATGACTCCGACGTGGACGCCATGGCCGCGCCGCCAGACGAAAGCAGTGTGTTGCGCCTGCGCGATGACAACCCTGAGTTTGTTACCGCGGCAAAAGAGCTATTTGGGTATCCTTACGACGACTTCAAACCCGAACATGCCAAATGGCTGGCCGACCGCACCAACGCCGCGAAGAAATCCGGCAGCCCCTCTTATTTCAATCAGATCCTCGACAAACTGAACACGGAAACTTGCCTCGCCAACCGTGCCTTCATGGCGCCGTATCTGGACCCCAACCGCTTCCACTGGGTTTTCTTCGCTGATTCGTTTTTCTATCCCTTTGACAATCGCGACCAGACCGCCAGCAACCCGGACATGGGCGTGTACATTCCGCTGCAGGAAAAAATGCTGGCGCGCTACAAAAAGCAGATGAACGTCGCAACTCTCCCGGCCGATCTCGCCGGCTACGAAGCGTTCGTCCGCAACACCATGGCCGACAATCAGAAGCGCGGCGGTGTAGCCATGAAATTCGAAGCGGCGTATTTCCGCTCGCTGTATTTCAGCGATCCGCCGCGTGAAAAAGCCGAAGCCATTTACGCGAAGTATCACTCTGGCGGAGTGCCGACTGCCGACGAATACCGGATTTTTCAGGACTACATCTTTCGCGTGATGGTGGACCAGGCCGGCAAGCTCAAGTTGCCGATGCACTTCCACACTGCAGTAGGAATCGGCGATTACTTCAGCCTTCGACAAGGCAACGTGCTGAACCTGGAAAATGTATTGCGTGATCCGCGCTACCACAACACGACGTTCGTGCTGGTGCACGGCGGCTGGCCGTACGAAAAGGAAGCAGCGCTCCTGACCGCTGTGAAGAATGTGTATCTGGATACTTCGTTCCAGTCCGAACTGCTCTATCCGTCGCAGTTCAAAGATGTGTTGAAACAGCTGATCACGCTGTTTCCCGACAAAATGATGTATGGCTCTGATGCGTTCCCATTCAGTGACGCTCTGGGCGCGGAAGAAAGCTTCTGGCTTGCCGCGCATACGACGCGAACAGCCCTCGCCGCTGCACTCGCGGAATTAGTAAGCGAACGAGCCATCACGCAGGACAAAGCGCTTGAACTCGCGCGCTTGTATCTGCACGACAACGCGGCACAACTTTATGGTTCCAGCAGCACGGGAGGTGCGAAATGAGCTCCACGCCAACGTCTGGCAAGATCGAACCGAAATACATTTCCTGGAAAGATGTCGAGCGCGAAAAGCTGAATCCGCTGATCGATCGCGAAATGATCACCGGCCAGGAAATCATGATCGCCCGCGTCTTTATCAAAAAGGGTGGACACGTTCCGCTGCACCACCATCACAACGAACAACTTACCTACATCCTCGAAGGCGCGCTGAAATTCGCCATCGACGGCAAAGAGATCGTCGTTCGGGCGGGCGAAGTGCTTTGCATTCCTTCGAACATGCCGCATGAGGCATGGGGTCTCGAAGACACACTCGACCTGGACGTGTTCACGCCGCCCCGCGCCGACTGGCTCAACAAGACCGACGATTACCTTCGTCATGGCCGCTAACTGAAAATGGCCGAGAAATCGCGAGCCAATTTGCGCATTGCGTTTCAGGGCGAGTACGGGGCTTTCAGCGAGGCCGCTGCGATTCAGCTCCTCGGCGAAAGTATCACCACGGTTCCACGCGCGACATTTGACTCTGCGTTCCAGGCGATTGACGACGGTGCAGCCGATGCGCTGCTTGCTCCGGTGGAAAACACTCTGGCTGGTTCCGTGGTCCGCGTTTACGATTTGCTGCTCGAAAGCAAGCTGGACATTGTGGCGGAAACGATTCTTCCCATCGAGCATCACGTGATTGGGATTCCGGGAGCCACGCTGCATGGCTTGCATTCCGTTGCGTCGCATCCCATGGCATTGGCGCAGTGTGAAAACTTTTTTCTGCAGCATCCAAATATCAAGCGAGTCCCAGCCGAAGATACGGCAGGAAGCGTGCGCGACGCGATCGCGCGCGGTGAAAAGTCGGCGGCAGGAATTGCCGGCCGCCGCGCAGCGGTTCGCTACGGTGGCGTGATCCTCGCCGAAGCCATTCAGGACAACAAAGAGAATTTCACAAGGTTTGTGCTGCTCGTCCCGCGTGACTCCGTCAATCAGAACGCACTTCTGAGCCCGCACATGGAGTCAAAGGTTCACAAGCTTTCGCTAGCATTGCGGTTGGCACACAAACCGGGCGCGCTGCTAGCCGCGTTGCGGCCCTTCGCCGACCACGGCGTCAATCTGCTGAAAATCGAAAGCCGCCCGATTCACGGACGTCCGTGGGAATACCAATTTTTTCTCGACGTGCAGACGGAAGAGCCCGCGAAGCTTCACGAGGCGCTACACGAAGCGAAGTCCGCCACGAGTTTCTTCCGCATCTTGGGACGCTACGCTCCGGCGCAGTCCGTTTCTTCGTGAAAATGTTCATCGCAAAAACCAAGAGGCCAGCGAGATTCGCAGGCCTCTTGGTTTGATTGCTCGTGAAACGGCAGCGACATAACCCGCTCCCACATTTTCATGGATCAGCAGTAGGCGCAGTCGGGATCGGCCATACCGCCTGTCATGTCGTCCTTCATCCGCTTCAGGCGGCGGCCGAGACGCTCCGCCATCTGATGGCGAGCGCGCCACAGGCGAGCCTTCAGCGTATTTTCGGTGACGCCCAGTTTTTTGGCGGCTTCACCGGTGGAATAGCCCTGCACCTCGCGCAACACGAACGCGGTGCGCAGCAGCGGCGAAAGCTCGTCCAGGTTTTGGTTAATCATTTCGCGCAATTCCGTGCCGGCATACACCTGCTCCGGATTCGGCGAATCGTCGGCAAAGCGCTCGCTGGCCGGCAGCTCGTCCTCGCGCGGCGTGTCGTCGAGCGAAACGGCCGGACGCGATTTGGCACTGCGACGGCGCATCAAAGCCGCGTTGATGACGATGCGCGTCAGCCACGTCGAAAATTGCGAACGCCCTTCGAAGCGCTTCAGGTTGCGATAGGCGGAGAGGTATCCGTCCTGCAGAGCGTCTTCCGCGTCTTCGGTATTGCCGAGCACACGCAACGCGGTCTGGAACAAGGGACGCTGGTAGCGGCGAAATAGTGTTTCCACCGCCTGCTGGTCGCCCCGTTGACCCGCGCGGATCAGCTTCGCTTCGTTCAGCTCAGTTCCCACTGCGACTTGTGTAGCCATCGTTTGCCCCCTAATAAATCGAAACTCGCTCAAGCTCGTCTTTGTTCCACTTCGCCCGCAATTAATGGACTGGTGCGCTGGCTCCTTTCGGTGGCCGCTTCAGCAGCATCAGAATCGGAATCACAATCAGGAACACGAATCCGAGCATGTAAAAATTGTCGATAAAGGCCTTCATCGCGGCTTGCCGCTGGACCAGGCCGTATATCATTCCGTAGGCCTGCGAAGCAGCACCAGGCCCGCTAGAACCGCCGCTGGTGAACGCCGCGGAGATCGCATGCAGCTTGTTCTGGAAGGCAGTGTTCAGCGAGTTGACATGCTCCATGAGCTGCGCCTGATGAAACTGTGTGCGGCGTTGCTGTAGCGTGGTGACCGTTGCAATGCCCACGCTCGCGCCGATATTGCGCGCCAGGTTGATAATGCCCGTACCCATATTGGTCTTTTCCTTCGGCACGAAGGCAAAAGCCGAAACGTTGATGGGAATGAACAAAAATGCCAGGCCGAAGCTCTGCAGCATGCGAGCCGTCACTGCGTGTTTGTAGTCAATTTGCAAGTTCCAGCCCGCCATTACAAAAAGCGCCGCCGATGACACCAGGCAGCCAAAAGCGATCAAGTACTTCGTGTTGACGCGCGACACCAGAAACCCCACGACCGGCATCATGAACATGATCACCGCGCCGCCCGGCGACAACGCCAAACCCGCAAGCTCTGCCGTGTAACCCATCATTTGCTGCAAAAACTGGGGAATGAGAACCGTGCTGGCGTACAGGACAAACCCTAGGAAAAACATTGCCAGCGTCGCGACTGCGAAGTTCCTGTCTTTTAGCATCCGCAAGTCGACGACCGGATGCTCCTGGCGGTATTCCCAGATAATACCGGCGATGATTCCGACCAGCATCAGTACAAAAAAAGCCTGAATGAAGCCGCTGGAAAGCCAGTCCTCGCGCTCGCCTTTGTCCAGAATGATCTGCATGCTACCTAAACCGAGACTGATCAAGCCGATCCCGATGTAGTCGATGCGGAAACCTTCTTTGACCTTAGTGCGCTTCATGTAAGGCGGGTCGCTGACGAGTAACGACGTAAGTATCAAAGAGACGATGCCCACGGGAATGTTGATGTAAAAAATCCAGCGCCAGGAAAAATTGTCAGTAATCCATCCGCCGAGCCACGGACCGATGGTCGGCGCGACGACCACGGCAACGCCGTAAACCGCGAAGGCCATGCCGCGCTTTTCGAGCGGGAACGTGTCGTTCAGAATTGCTTGTTCGCTTGGCTGCAAACCGCCACCGCCGACCCCCTGCAAAATGCGGAAGAAAACGAGCACGCCGAGACTAGGCGCTAGGCCACAGAGAAACGAACTGACGGTGAACAAAGCTACGCACGCCATGTAGAAGCGCTTGCGCCCGACCAATCCCGAAAGCCAGCCGGAAAGCGGCAGGACGATCGCGTTGGAAACGAGATACGAAGTGAGAACCCAGGTCGATTCATCGGCGCCCGCGGACAAATTCCCGGAAATGTGCGGAAGCGCGACGTTGGCGATGGAAGTGTCGAGCACTTCCATGAACGTGGCAAGCGTGACGGTAACCGCGATCACCCAGGGGTTGATCGAGCCGTCCGGCATCCGCAATTTCGCTAGCAACCTGTCTTTCACTGCGCGCCTGCTCCCCTCTGAGTTTTTCTACGCTGGCTGAGCCCGTATATTTCAATCCGAGATAACAGTGGCGACGACGTTCATGCCGGGCCGCAGAACGGCCTTTTCCTGCGGAATCGGATCGAGAACGATCTTGACCGGAACGCGCTGCACAACCTTCACGTAGTTGCCAGTGGCGTTTTCCGGCGGCAGCAAGCTGAGCACTGCGCCGGTTGCTCCTGCGATCGAATCCACATGGCCGCTGAATGTTTTTCCGTATGTATCCACTTTCACTTCGGCTTTTTGGCCGGCCTTCATCGAACGCAATTGCGTTTCTTTGAAATTCGCGGTGACCCAAACATCGTGCAAAGGCACGACGACCATGAGCCCTTGTCCTTGCTGGACGATCTGGCCGACTTCGACCTGCTTGTGCGTGGCGACGCCATCCACCGGCGCGACGACGGTCGCGTATTCGATATTGAGCTGCGCAGCGTCGACGGCGGCGCGGGCTTGTTCGACCTTGGCGATTTTTCCTTGCGCGTCGGCCTGGCGAATAATCACGTTGCGGGTATCTGCTTTGGCGGCGACCACACCGGCCTGTGCTTGGGCCACTTTTGCTTTCGCCGCATCAAGCTGCGCTTTCGAGATTTCGATTCCACGCTCGGCTTGCGCGAGTTTTTCCTGATCGGCTTTCAATGCGCTGCCAGTGGCGTCTGCATTGGCTTTTGCCGCGTCGAATTGTTGCTTGGAGATTTCTCCTTTTTGGAGAAGCGGCGTGTAGCGCCCCAGATCGGCTTGCGCCAACGCTGCGTTGGCCTTGCTCTTTTCCACGTTCGCTTGTGCCCAGGCGAGATCAGCAGTTTTGGCCTCATCGTAAGAGGTTTCCGCGCGCATCAGGTCGGCTTGTGCTCCTGCGAGCTGCGCGTCTGCGCTGGAAGTGCCGCTCTGCACGTTAAGCTGCGTTCTCGGCACTTCGATTCCGGCAGACTTCGCATCGCTTTCCGCCAGCGTGAGCTGCGCTTTCGCCTGATCGAGCGCGGCTTGGTAGTCGCGCGGATCGAGTTTGACCAAGATCTGTCCCGCCTTCACTTGCTGGTTGTCATTCACGAGCACTTCGGCTACGCGGCCGTAAACCTTGGAAGAAATTGGCGTGATGTGGCCGTCGACTTGCGCGTCATCAGTGCTTTCGCGATTGCGGTAATAGAGAAACAAGCCGACGATAACGGCCAGGAGCACAAAGCCCCCCGCGAAGATCAGGCGCTTGGTCTTGGGATTGGCCAAGCCCTTTTGTGGCGGCTCGAGCTTCAGCTCTTCCACCGTCGTTTTAACTCTTGACGCGTTCTCTAACCCCACTTCGATTTCGACACTCATCCCTGGGTCCTCTCTTACTTCGCGTAAACTTTTTCCATTTGGCCGACAGATTTGGCAAAATCCGCGCGCGCCTGGTTGAAACGGTAAAGCGCGGCGATCTGGTTGTCGTTGGCGCGGGCCAGCGCGTCCTGCGCCTGAATCACCTCGATATTGTTGGCGACACCTGCTTTGAAGCGATCGCGCGCCTGGTCCACTTCTTCCTTCGACAGCTGAATGCCTAAATTGGCGACCTCAACCTGATTTCGCGCGGACTTCAGATTCAGGAGAGACGTTTTGACGTCAAGTGCGATCTGGTTGCGCAAATCCGCTTTCTGTTCGTCGAGTACTTTCAGCTGGAGATCGGACTTCACGACCTCCGCGTGCGTCCGGCCGCCGGTGAAGATCGGCACATCCAGTGACGCCGCATAGTTGTAGACCGGGATTCCGTTGTTGAGCCGGGTCCCTTCGTAGGCCCAATTTCCGTCTACTCGGACCGATGGCAGCCGCAGGGCTTGCGAGGCCTTCTTGTCGTACTCCGCCGCCTTTGTTTGTTCCTGAAGTCCTTTCCACTCCGGTCGCGTCCCAAGTGCCTGGTCGATACTCGCGTCCACATCGGGCTGCGGCGTATCGAAAAAACTCAGAGAATCGGCGAGTTGAATCTCCTGTCGAGGATCAAGATTCAGCAGGCGGCTCAAGGCAAACAGGGAGGAATCGCGATCCGTTTGCGCAACGAGCAGTGCCTGTTTCTCGTTTTGCAGTTCCACGTTCGCGCGCAGTGTGTCAATGCCGGTGCCGACTCCTTCTTTTTGCAGATCGGCGGCTTGGTCGTAGAGAGCCTGGGCCAGCTCGACGCGAGACTGCGCAGCTTCTACCGTTGCCATCGCGCGCAGCGTGCCGATGTACTGCGAAACAACCAGCAGGATCACCTGCTCGCGTGTCGAAAGGCTGTTCGAACGGCTCGCATTCGCGCCTTCCCGTGCGGACTTGTAACGGTTCCAAAGAGTCAGATCAAAGACCGGAGTTCCGAAGTTTGGCCCGGCACTGAAAACATTGATTGGGCCCACGTGGCCGGGAATTCCCGGGAAAGGCAGGGCACCGCCAAGTTGCTCTTCTAAATTGCTGCGCCGGACGGAATCCGATACTCCGAAGCTGGCCTGGGGAAGCAAGGCCGCGCGAGCAATGTTCTTGTCCTGTACTGACTGCGCCGCTTGCAAAACCGCGATTTGCGCAGTCGGATTTTGCTTCAGCGCCAATCCGACGGCACGATCGAGCGTGAGCTTAAGCGGTTGTCCGCCGGGTTGTTCCGCTTGCGTCGTCGGCTGCTGAGCGCGCACTCCCGAAGCGTTCAACAGCAGGCCCACCAGCAAAAGGTAGAAGATGATTGGCGTCTTCTTGTCGGAAGCGTTCTGGCCGCGCGCGCCATTCTTCTCCTGACCTACGATTTCCTGCACGATGGCCTGATTCAAACAGCCGTCTGCGATCAACTGGCCCCCTTCGCGATACATGGTCTTCAGCAGCATTTTTCCCGCCCCGTCGATAAAGCTCACCCCACAAAGGTTTACGTAAAACTTCTCCTGAGGTGACGCGGAGCGGAGTTCGCGCCAGCACTGCTCGAGGGTGGCGACATTCTGGCCCGCCAAGCGGCCCTCTACGCTGAGGACCGTTTTGGACTTCTTTTTGTCTGTGGTAACACGCAGCATGTCGAATTAGGGAGTGGTACGATGCAAGCAATGTCCCAAAGTGTACGAATATTTTGTGAATCTGTAATTGGTTTATTTTCAAAGAGATAAGCGTAACGCAGTGAGAGAGGACACGTTGCGATATGCCAATATATGGGCATACGCCTGCATGGTCGCCACAATAATGCGACTATATATGGTCATTTGAGTTCGCGTAGCACGGGTGTTGAGGTGCTCCGCCGCACTAATCTGGCCTAAGGCTTTATCTAGTGTTTTCTTTCGTCTGCCCTGCCCATTATATTAGGGCTTCAAGATTTCTGACCAGGCGTTGGTTCCGCAGATCGGACGGATCGCTTCCCCGCATGAAACGTTGGCAACCTGTTCTCTTCCCCATGGTGCTTGGCCTGGCGATTGTTGGTATTTGCATTTCGTGCGCGTGGTCGCAGGAGCCGGAAAAACCTGACGCACCGGCAGCGAAACCACAAGGGCCGCCCGAGCAAAACCTCAGGATCATCGCAGCGCAGGCGCCCTACGAGCCGCTTTCGGGAAAGCAACGAGTGGAATGGGCGGCATCACAGACTTTTGGTCTTGAGAGCCTGCTGGTGGGAACGTGGACCGCCGCTATTGGCACGGCCAAGAACAAGCCCGAAGAATACGACCCGCACTGGGATGGATTCGCCAAGCGGTATGGGATGCGGTTTACAGGTATTGCGGCGAGCAACACTATGGAGGCCGGATTCGGCGCGCTGTGGGGCGAAGATCCGCGTTACGTCCGCAATCAGAATCTGCCATTCAAGAAACGGATCGGAAACGTGTTCTTGTACTCGGTAGCTGCGCGCAATCGCGAAGGAAAACTGATGCCCGCGTATGCGCGGTATATCGCGATTCCGGGGAACAACTTCCTGTCGAACACGTGGCGAGTGAGCAGCGAAGCGACTACGAATCAGGCGCTGGCCCGGACGGGCTATGGTGTACTGGCCGAAGTCGCCGGTAACGCCTGGAGCGAGTTTTGGCCTGATGTGAAACGAATTGTTTTCAGGCGAAAGTAGCGCGCTGCGTCCGAGCTAGCGCTTTACCGCAATGGCCTGCAATTCGAAATGGCCACCGCGCAGGAGCGAACCGGCTCCCACGAATTGGCGTGCAGGGAATTCCTTGGTGAAATACGTTTTGTAGATGGCGTTGAACTTGTCGAACAGCGACAGATCGGTGCAGGAGATTTGGACGTAAACAAGATCGTCCATGGTCATCCCGGCCTGGGCCAGAACGTCTTTTTCGCCGTCCAGAAGAAGCTTGATCTCATCTTCGATCTTGTCCGGAGCTTTGCCCGTCTTCGGATCGAGTCCGATGCGGCCCGCGAGATAAAGAGTGTTCCCGGTCATCACCGCATCGCTGAACGGGGCCTGAACACTTTTGCCCGGCAAATCAATGTATTTGCGGGAAGTCTGGGGCGTTGGCTGCGACGAGAGTCCCGCTACTGTAAAAATTCCGGCGACCAGTAATCCGGCTAGGGCGATTCCCACTCGGCGATTCATGAAAGGCTCCTTCGCTGTCCGCTTGAGCGCGGGGAGAGGCATTGAGTCTGGAAAGTGTAGTGCGGCGTGCGCTGCGGCGGCAAGGATAAATCCTGCGGCACAGCACAGATTATTGAAAGCAGAGATTCGCAAAAGCCGAGCCTACAGCGCAATCCATCCCATTCGAATGAAATAGAGCGAGGTGACACCGACAAGAATCCACAGAAGAACGCCCTGAGCAAGCGGCCGCCAGCCGACTTCTTTAAGCGTCGCGCGGGAGATTCCCGTTCCGATCAGGTAGAGCGTGACAGTAAGCCCCAGGCGACCGAGTTGAAAGAACATCTGAGAAAGACGTGGTTCCTGCGGGCCGTAGGTGTTGATCAGGGCGGCCAGACAAAACAAGAAGATGAACCAGGGGATTTGGACTTTCGAGCGGCTATGTCTTACTGCGGCCGTGGCTAGCGCCAGCGGCACAATCCAGAGTGCGCGAGCCAGCTTTACTGTGGTGGCGATGACCAATGCTTCGTTGCCATAGCGGGAAGCGGCTCCCACGACCGAACTCGTGTCATGAATCGCGAGCGCCGACCATAAGCCAAATTGCGATTGCGAAAGGTAAAGGTGAGCGCCGATGGAAGGAAAGATGAACAGGGCGATGGAATTTAGAATGAAGACTGTGCCGAGAGCGACGGCCATTTCCTCGTCGCCAGCCTGCAGAATCGGGCCGATCGCGGCGATGGCACTGCCGCCGCAAATCGCCGTGCCGGCAGAGATGAGGTATGAAATCTTGCTGCGAACCGAGACTAATTTTCCGATCAGAAAGCCTGCTGCCAGGGCAAAGCCAATACCGAGCGCCGTGTAAATAAATCCGCTGCGGCCTGCTTTCAGCACTTCGTGGAGATTCATTCCAAAGCCGAGAGCCACGACGGACGCTTGCAATAGAAACTTGGCCAGGGCGCGGCTATCGGACGCGTAGGGATGCTCTAGCGAGAGGCCAAAAATGATGCCAGCACAAAGCGCAATCGGCGGAGAGATAAATCCAGTCGCGCTGAGAATCAGCAGCAGGAAAAAAACTGTTTTCGTGTTCATTCAGCAGAGCAGCGCATTGGCGACGACTAGTGTACGACAGCAAAGCACGTGATAGAGTGCTGCGAAAGGAGTGGGAGGAAAAATGTCCGGAACTCTGGCGAGCCGAGGAGCGGCTCCGGGAACTCCACAGAATCCAGCCGGCGGAACGGGACAATCTCGCAGAAAAGGTTGTGGGTGCCTAGGGTCGGTGACTTTCGCGATTCTGCTTGCGCTGGGATTGCTATTGCTGCTGAATCCGTGGTCGCTGCACATGGGTGGTCGGTGGACTCCGGCGCTGACGTGGCACGGCGTCGGCAAACTCCATTCCAGCACTGGTGCGACGTATGGATTGTTCATGGAACTATATCCGCACCTGGAGCGAGGGGGACGCGGCCGTGGCTCGCGCCAAAATCTGGAAGGCATTGCAAAGATTTGCACGCCACAAGGCGAAGTCTACGCGATGACGGTGGACGGTTACCTGAAAGCGTGGCTCGATGCCGACAAAAAGCCGATTACGTTTTACTTGCGTTCAAGGAAAGACGCGCAACCCAAGCTCAGAGCGGATTTGTATGGATCATGGCAAGGGCAGGAGCTCGTGCTGGACGATAAAGGAAGCATGGCGATGTCCTTTGCGGTTAACGGAAATGCCAAGGGCTACCTCATGGGCACGAATGCGCCTACGGAAGATACAACCGGAAGCTTGCGGTACGCGACCGAAAGCGAATTCGCGTCAGCTTGCGGCGAAAAAGCAAAAAGCAGTTTCTGACCAAGTGCTGCCGGCTAATTTTGAGACTTCGGTGAATCGACGGAAGGGGCTGCGGATTTTACTTTGCTCTTCGCGCCGCCCGCGATTTGCTGGACGACTTGACCGGCAAGGGCCAGACTGACACGGCAGGCGCTGTCGTTGATGCGGCACTGAGCGAGTGTTAGGCCGCAACCGCAATCGCAAGATTTGGCATTCAATTGACGAAGAGCCGCCGTCTTCTGCTCAGCGGTCAGTTTCGAGAAATCCACGCCAGGCAGGTCCGTAGCGCGCTCGGCATTTTTCAGGAAAACCTGGCCGTTATCTTCGAAATATTCGACTCTTGCCTCCACCGGCATGCCGAGCATGGCTTTCAGTTCGCGCTCGTAGAGCGTGGGATCGTTCAAGCCGACGTGCTTTTGAACTACACGTCCCTGCGCATCGATCACGAACGAAGTGGGGAGAGCGGCGATTCCGCCGTATTCACGCACAACATTGTCAGAGGCCATTGCGACCCGGTAGTTGATGCCGGAACCTTGCACGAAATGCCGAACCTGATCTGGATCGTCTTCCTCGGTTGCCAAAGCAATGATTTCAAGCTTGTCGGCGTAACGTTTCTGGAGATCCACCAGATCGGGAATCTCCGCGCGGCACGGCCCGCACCACGTAGCCCAAAAGTTCAGCAGCACGATCTTGCCCTTGGCTTCAGCGAGCGACACCGGCTTGCCGTCGAGATCGTTCAGCTGAAAATCCGGCGCCGCGTCCGGATTTTTAACAAAGCGAATTGGCTCGGCCGGCGGGGCATCCTGCTTTTCGTGTGCGGCGTCGGCGTGCGCGGTCTGGGTCCGACCGCAGCCTGTGACGGCACAGAAGCCGCTGAGCACAAGGACCAGCCATCCCGATTTTGCGCGAGAGATCATTGCATCTAGTCTAGCAGGAAGAACGCTCCCGACCGCGAACGCGGGAGCCTACGGATACTTCAGCCTGCGAGTTTCAAGGAAGCCGCGCCCAAAATGCGCCGGCTCTTTTTCTCCTGCACGAAAAGCACGGCCGTGAGGTTCTCGCGCTTCCAGTTGGACTTCAGCTTCGCAGACGCGTCGCCCTGAAAAGCGTTTCCATCTGCGCGAGCGTCGGCATTGCCCACCCGCCGCAGCGACCGCAGCACGGAGGCGTGACTAAGGTTGCGGCCGGCATTTTCGCCGCGAGACACTTGGGACGAGAGTCCGCTCTCGGTGATGGCGAGCCATACTTCCGGCGAGTCTCCCGCGGAAGGCTGCGGCAGCTTTCCAACGGTCACGGTAAAGTGAGGCTCATTCGCATTGCCGACTGTTGCAGCCAGCGTTATTGGCAACGCCGGAATTTCGCCCGACGCTTGCACGGCTTTTACCGCCTCGTCGGCCCTGCTCCCCACGAACTGCGAGCGGCCGTTCACCACCATTTGCGGCGTGAATGGACCTTGCTGCCGAAACGCATCCGTATAAACCTGCTGTCGCGCGGTCCACTCGATCGACGAATACGGATCGACCCAGCCCTGCTGGTTCCAGTAATCGACATGTTCTTCGATCGCGATGACTTGCACGCCCTTGAAAGGCTGAGTCGCTTCCATCTTTGCTAGCAGGGCGTCGGCCGGCGGACAACTGGAACAACCTTCCGAAGTGAACAGCTCCACCACAACCGGAGCAGTTGCTTGTGCAGCGGCTTCGGATTTTGGAGACTGAGTACTGCTCCGCGCAATCAGGCCAGCGACCATCAGTGCGCTCAAACCTATTGGTATGACGGCGGGTTTCATGTGGAACACTCCCATGATCAGACTGAGATGTTCCCTCGACAGGAAGGTTTCCGGAGGCCTTTAAAGCGCACCAAACGAACCGTTTACCGGCCCGTGACCACTTCCCGAACCACTCCCGGCTCGCCGCGTTCGCGAGCCTGGTATTGATCGTAAATCCAACGGTACGTCTTTTCCAGTCCCGCGTGCAGCGAGGTGTTCGGCTCCCAACCCAGATTTTTCTGGATGAGAGTATTGTCGCTGTTGCGGCCGTTCACGCCCTTGGGCGCGCTCAGATCGTAGTTCCGTTTCAGTTTGATGCCGGCGAAACTTTCCGCCAGGTCGACGAGCTGGTTGATCGTCACCGCTTCGCTGGAACCCAAGTTGATCGGGTCGATGATGTTCGACCCCATGATCATGTCGATGCCTTTGATGCAGTCATCGATGAACATGAAGCTGCGCGTCTGATTGCCGGTGCCCCAGATTTCAATTTCGTGCTTTCCGGCCACCTTCGCTTCGATGACTTTCCGGCAAATTGCAGCGGGCGCTTTTTCGCGGCCGCCGTACCATGTGCCCCACGGGCCATAGACGTTGTGAAAGCGAGCCACACGCGTGTAGAGCCCAAAATCTTCACGGAAGTGCCGGCACATGCGTTCGGAGAAAAGTTTCTCCCAGCCGTAGCCGTCTTCGGCGAGCGCAGGGTATGCGTCTTCTTCTTTAAGTGAGGGCGCTTCGAAAGTTTTCTGCTTGTCGCCGTTGTAAACGCACGCCGAGGACGAATAGAAGAACCGCTTCGCGCCCGCGTCCACGGCTGCCTGGAGCATGTGCGTATTGATCAGTACGGAGAGCATGCACAGCGCTTTGTTGTGCTCGATGAAGCCCATCCCGCCCATATTGGCGGCGAGGTTGTAGATGTCTGTCGCGCCACGAGCCGCTACTTCGCAGTTTTCCTTGAGGTTGAGATCCAGCGAAAGATTTTCGACGTCGTCAAAGCGCTGGTACCACTGATCGAGCGGTTTGACGTCAATGCCGCGAAGGCGCTGAAAGCTTCGTGCACGCAGGGACGAGAGAAGGGCCCCGCCAATAAAGCCCCCAGCCCCGGTTACGACAACCAGTCCCTTGGTGTCTGCCATTGCAGCCGCCTCCGCGGATCATCGAAGTGGAAAAATGAAAAATCCTGCCAGAGCAGCCCATGAGAAGCGTCTTAGAGAAACGTTTCTGCATGCGCGCGGCATGTCAATCCGGTGGGCCACAAAAGGCTATCATAGAATTCCGAGCCACAGCGTGGCCTGAGCGGCCCGTATGCAAACGCGCTGTTCATCTACACGATTTTCCCGGTAGTGACTCATTTTGATTCCAAAAGGTCAGCGATGTCCGAAATATCCCAAACTCGGTCTGTCACGCCAGCGGCCATAGCAGGGGTAACCCGCAAGGTTTTATGAATCCGGCAGAAATTGTAGTGCATGTAATGGAGGCAGATAGCAAAGAAATGGTTCTCAATCTTCTTGCTGAACCCGTTGGTTAGGCGGGTGAATCGCCGCATGGACATACGCATTGTAAGGTTCTGGCGCTCAACATAGCTGGTAGAGATATTCTCTTCGTCTGGACGGCCTGTAATCGCTACAGACTGGCTTCCAACCCATTCTGCTGGACTATAAGTGGCCTCAGTATCGCGGTCTGCTCCGTACATTTTGACTAACATCGCATAGTCAATTTCGGAGCCGAAAGCATCCTCCACGGCTTGCAGGTAGACGCGATGGCCGTCTGTGGTCAGCTGAATACGGCTCTTCAAGCGCGATGCCAAATCCTGCATGAATCGGTGAGCAGTACGTGACCCACGGTCCCCAACCATAAACGAAGGAACTAGCTTGGTTTCAGCGTCAATCGCAACCCACGTCCAAACATCCCCACATCCAAACTGTCCTTGTTTATCACTCGGTACATTCTTACTTTTAGCATAACAAAACGACCATATCTCATCACATTGCACCAGCTTACAGGAGAGATTGCGCAGTACTTTGTCCTGATATTCCATGCAGGCCATTCCGATATGAGGTACCAGCTTGAGGACAGTGTTGAAGGCCACGTCGCATATGCGAGCGGTCGCACGAAGCGAGTTACCTTCGACGAGTGCGTTGATGATTTGTGTGCGCTGCTGTTTGCTCAAGCGATTCATAATGATTAATTATGCTTGAGCCGCTCACGCATGTCAAATAGTATTTGTGGGTAATATTCGTATTACATCGGACATTCTAAAACCTATGCATACTGGCTCCCGATGCTCAGACTGCGATTGCTCTAGCTCTTCAGGACGAGTTACGAAGACTACCTCCTCATCCACCTCGATGACTACTCTAACCAGTTTATTATCAATAGCATCCACAACCTCTACGCGATCTCCATATTCCATGGCTACCTCCCGAAGGCAGCTTAGAGCCGAAGGGAGTACTAGTCAAAATTAGTCCTTGCCTTGCAGCAAGGAGGTCATCTAATCTACGTTGGTACTTGATGATACCGGAAGGAATACCGCCATGCCACAAGAGGCTCAGGTTAAAGCTGCTCCGTATCTTCCCCTGAAAACATTTGAAGCTGCGCTCGATGCGCTACGGGAAGGTGTTCCAAAGCGTATTGACCGAGAAATTTGGCGCACAAAATCTGGCGCTGTACAAGCTCAAATCATGGTCGCGTTCAGATTTTTCGACCTGTTAAACGATGCTTATGCGCCTACACTTCCACTTCTAGATGACTTAGCAAAAGCCGATGAATCCGGTCGCAAGAAAATTCTCAAAAAACTGGCCGAGCAAAAGTATAAGAGCATTATAGACCATGACCTGACCAAAATGACACCAGGTATGTTGAGCGACGAAATGGCCAAATTCAATGTCTCTGGAGACACACTTCGCAAGGCCGTGACGTTTTTTCTTCAGTTGGCGAAATATGCCGATCTTCCGCTTTCCCCATATCTTAAGGACAAAACTAGAACATCTCCAAACCGAAGAAAAGCCACCAAAACGCAAGCACCTCAACTAATACCTCCGAGCAATGTAGGAGCGGTCAGTGCCACGACTGGAGGAAGCACTACCGCCGTGAATTTACGCGGCGGCGGCACCGTTACAGTCACAATCACGGCAGACGTTTGGAAGATGCCGAGTGACGACAGAACATTCGTACTCGAACTGATCGATAAAGTTCAGGGCTACGAGGGAGTTTCGGTTGCGGGTAAGCCGAAATGATTCGGAGGAATACGTTGAGGAGGGATTCGTGCCTGTATTACCGGACGCTTTACCTGCCGGGTAGCACAGGCCCAATTAAGTACAAGGCCCACTCTCAATAGCCTTTGCCGGAAACTGAGAATGGGCCGTGGTGGGATACAAAAATCGTGACCTAAACCGTTGCGATTATACCTTTTTATCTGACCAACGTGCCTTAGCTGCTTTACGGGCTATGGCCTTTCTCTCAAAGGCGGAAAGGCGTTCAGCTCGCGCCTTTCCGCCTTTGAGACCGCCGTTCCTGCCGATGGCCGCCAAATACTCTTTGACCGATTGCGTTTGCTTCGGCTCTTCCACTGACATGTTAACAATCGCAGCAGCCAACTGGTTTACGTCCTTTGGTAGTTTCTTGCTTGAGCGCCTCATGCATGAGAGTGTCGCTCAAATCATGAAAACCGTCAAGCCCGTCTCAGCCTGAGAATGCGTCACTACCATTTTCCCCGTTTCCTTCCCCCTCCTCGGGCTTTGGTGTAGATTGTATTGTTGCGAGGTTTGTTCGATGGATTCCCTTACTTCCACCGCCAGCTCCACTAAAACCGAGGCTCCCTCCATGTCCCGCGAGACGCTCACCATCACCGACAACCGCACGGGGAAGGCCTACGAAGTCCCTATCACCAACGGAACCATCAAGGCCGTCGACCTTCGCCAGATCAAAACCGGTGCCGAAGACTTCGGGATGATGAGTTACGATCCCGCCTACACCAACACGGCGTCCTGCATCAGCCGCATCACTTATATTGACGGCGACAAAGGGATTCTTCGCTATCGCGGCTATCCGATCGAAGAACTCGCGGAGAAAAGTACTTACCTCGAAACTGCGTACTTGCTTCTACAAGGCGAACTTCCTACTGATGCCCAACTGAAAGATTGGACTTGGCACATCAGCCATCACACCTTCATTCATGAAAGCATCAAGAAGTTCCTCGACGGCTTTCACTATGACGCCCACCCCATGGGCATGATGATTTCCACCATCGCCGCGCTTTCGACCTTCTACCACGACGCGAAAGACATCCTAAACCAAGAATCGCGCCGCAAGCAGACGTATCGCCTCATCGGCAAGATGCCTACCATCGCGGCGTTCGCCTATCGCCACACGCTAGGCATGCCGTTCGTTTATCCCGATAACGAACTCAGCTATCCAGGCAATTTTCTGAACATGTTGTTCCGCACAACCGAAACGCGTTATCGCCCGAATCCCACGCTCGAACGCGCGCTGGACATTCTCTTCATTCTGCACGCCGATCACGAACAGAACTGCTCCGCCAACGTCATCCGCGGCGTCGGCAGCTCGCACGTCGATCCCTATTCCGCGACGGCAGCCGCGATCGCCGCGCTCTACGGACCTCTCCATGGCGGCGCCAACGAAGAAGTTTTGCGCATGCTCCTGGAAATCGGCACGGTGCAGAAGGTTCCCGATTTCATCAAGCGCGTGAAAGCCGGCGAAGTTAAGCTGATGGGCTTCGGCCATCGCATTTACAAGAATTACGATCCGCGCGCCCGCATCATCAAGCGCGTCGCCTACGAAGTCTTCGAGCTGATGGGGAAAAATCCCTTGCTCGAAATCGCTCTCGAGTGCGAGCGCATTGCCCTCGACGACGAATACTTCGTCAAGCGCAAGCTCTATCCCAATGTGGACTTCTATACCGGCCTCATCTATCAGTCGATGGGCTTCCCTATGACCATGTTCCCGGTCCTCTTCGCAATTCCGCGCACGTCCGGCTGGATCGCGCAGTGGCAGGAAATGCTTCTCGACCCGGAACAGAAAATTGCGCGGCCGCGCCAGGTTTACTTGGGCCACGGAACGCGCGACTACGTACCCATCGAAAAACGCGCTTAGTTGTCTGGCGGGCCGCGAACGCTGTTTACCCTTTCCTCGCCCACGCCCTTGAGCTGTCTTCGTCGCTTCCCGGCCCTGCGTTATATTGGATGAATTGAAAGGCAAGCGAGTCCGTTATGTCCCAACCACTTCAGAATCCTACAAACCTTGGCGTGCGGCGGCGCAGCCAGCGCGTTCTTATGCAAGTCGGTGTGCAAGTCTCCGGCAATGATGCGCAGGGCAAGTATTTTCGCGAAGAAACAGACACACTTGCGATCAACGCCCACGGCGCTCTCGTCCTGCTACACGCGCGGATTACCAGCGGCAGCGTTCTCAAGCTACAGAACAACCGCACCAAGGAAGAACAGGAGTGCCACGTCGTTTTTCTTGGCCCCGTGCGCGGCGAAAAAGCGGAAATCGGCCTGGAATTTTCCGCTCCTCGGCCGCAATTCTGGCGCGTTACTTTTCCGCCTGAAGATTGGACTCCCAAGAGCCCGGAAGCCCGCACGGCTCAGCCAAAGGCCGTTCCTAAATAATAACGGCTGGACGAACTTCTTCGCCCGGCGCCGTCTCATCCATTCCTCACTCGGTCTCGTCGTCAAGCACTCACTACGATCACCAGCACGCGAATTTCTGGGTGCACTATGTCCACGAGGTAGTACTCGTCTCCGTCTTCTTCAATGTAGCAATCGTCGTCAAATGACCAGCCAGCCGGCCAAACTTCCACGACTTCGAACCAATACCCGCTGTATTGGAATCGACGGTTATCGCCTCCGCCGCGCGCTACGCGAAAATGATGTTCGCGTCCGAAGCGGGCACGGAATTTTTCCTGTGGAATCCGCTGGCCTTTTCCTGACGCCTGCTGCTTGCGATTGTTTTGCGGCGCGGTCTGTTCCTGCGGACGCCGGCTCTCTTCTTTGTTCGCTTGTTCTTTCTGCTGTTTTTCCTGCTCCTTCTGTTGCTTTTGCTGCTTCTCGTCCGGTTGTTGCTTTTCATCCGGCTTTTGCTGTTTTGGTGGAGGCGCTGTCTCAGGCTTTGGTTTGGGTTTTGGCTTCGCCTTGTCGTCGGGCTCTTGCGCAGGTTTTGCTTTCGGTTCCGGCTGCTTTTTGGGCTCTTGTTGTTTCGGTTTCTCCTTCTCATCCGGTTCTTGCGTGCGAAGGGGAGAACCCACAATGGCCAGAGCCAACATGCTGCTTAGAATGAGTTTCATCGGCTGCTCCGTCCTTAGCTTGGATTTGTCGTCCGATACGGTGAGGACTCGACCACGTTTCGACGGGCCGGTAAGCGAAACGCCTGCGATATGGAAACACTTGTCTGGCGCGGATGGCATTACCGCGTTCGCGGTAGTCCAATGCGCGAAGTCGTCTTAGGGAAAAATTCGTATGAGCAACTCGCCGCGCTGGCGACCACAAAGAAAAATGCGCGCAGTTTCACAACCTGCGCGCATCGTTCATGTTGTCGTAGCTGTTCTGCTCGCAGCCGTCAAGGGGCCAGCGTGTTGATCAGCCCCGCGCCGTTCGGACTGCCCCAGCCCGTCACCAGGTCATAACCTGTCACAGCTGAGTACGCGCCGTTGCTCCCGCTGGTGATGTCGTGGAAGTTCGTTCCGTGGTTCGCTCCCAACCCGATCGTATAGAGCGTCGGATTCAGGAAGCCGAGG
>Ga0268266_10000530_pt1 | contig 53318 bp, 47 predicted proteins | sample KBSS13metaG_FD_190356 | JGI IMG/M metagenome (GOLD analysis project Ga0268266, IMG submission 190356) | Switchgrass rhizosphere microbial communities from Kellogg Biological Station, Michigan, USA - KBS S1-3 metaG (SPAdes) (version 2) | ecosystem: Host-associated > Plants > Roots > Rhizosphere...
CCTGTACCTGACCGATTGGTATCCGAGCTCACGGCGCGCAGCAGTGACGGGCCAGTTCATGTTCGCGGTTCCGGTAGCCGGCATGGTGGGTGGCCCGCTATCCGCCTGGATCATGTCGTCATTGGACAAAGTGGCCGGACTCGATGGCTGGCGTTGGATCTTCCTCATCGAAGGCTTGCCCACCGCGTTGCTGGGCATCGTGTGTTTTCTCACGTTGCGCGACAAGCCGGCACAGGCCGCATGGCTGACGGATTGCGAAAAAGCCCTCGTGCTGCGTGTCCTGAGCGCGGATGTGAGGGCCCGCGAGCAGGGCCACTTCGGCCACGGATTTTCCCTGTACAGGATGTTGGCGGATGCGCAGGTATGGATTCTGATCTTCGTCTACTTCGCTTGCGCGGTCGCGAGCTATTCCTTCACATTCTGGCTTCCGGCGATGATCAAAGGGCTCGGCATAGAGGACATGGTTCGAATTGGCTGGTGGTCCGCGCTGCCGTACGCCTTTGGGGGTGCCGGCGTTCTGCTCATCACGCGAAGCTCGGATCGCCGCCGGGAGCGGCGCTGGCACGTTGGGGGATCCCTGATCGCGGCAGCGATTTTGCTGGTGGCGACCGCCATATTGCCCCAATCGCAACTCCTGGATCTGGCGATCCTGTGTGTTTGTGCGTTCTTTTTGCTGGGCGCGGCGATCGCGTACTGGTCGCTCCCGCCCACGTACCTTGATTCACGCGCCGCGCCTGGCGGTATCGCGTTGATCAGCTCCGTCGGTGTGATCGGCGGCTTTGTGGGGCCCGCTATCTTTGGCTTCACAAAGGATGCAACAGGAGATTTTGCCGCGGGCATCTACGTCGTAGCCGCCATCATGATCGCGGGCGGTGTCGCAACACTACTCACTCTCACAAAGGGGGCCACTCGGGTGGGCGCAGCGGCATGAAGTCGGCGAACTCAACCGCGCGCGTCTGGTGTCTACCGAAAGCCGTAGTCGCGGCGGTGCTCGCGTTCTTTGGACTGCAGCTGCCAGCGAGCGGAGAGGGCCACGGCGCGCGCCCTGCATCGGCGAGTTGCCCCCAGCTGAAAGGTTTGGCGGTGCCCGCACCCAGCATCGGTCTTCCCACGGGCGGCGCGTTCGTGACGTCGGCTACAGTGATAGCGGCGTCCACTTGGCTACCCGAGTACTGCAAGGTGGAGGGAAGCATCAAGCCTGTGGATTCCCACGCCCCGTCGATCAAGTTCGAGCTCGATCTCCCGTCAGCTTGGAACCTGAAATTGCTGATGCTGGGCGGGGGAGGGTATGACGGTGTCATCCCCAACACCGCGGGCCCTGTTCCAGCCGGGCCGGCCGACAAGCCGGTGCCCCTGGCTAGAGGCTATGCCGTCATCGGCAGCGATTCGGGGCACCAGGCAGCCGAGCAGGGGCTGCCAGGGCTGATGGATGCCTCATTCGCGCTCAATGCGGAGTCTTTGCATAACTATGCGGGCGACGCGATCAAGAAATCGCACGACGTCGCTGTCTACCTCCTGCATGCGCGCTATTCAGCGAGTCGGCTGGCCCATGGGCCTTCCGGGCCGAAAAGGGCCTATTTTGTCGGCGGCTCAACAGGCGGCCGCGAGGCGCTGGTGGCCGTGTTGCGTTGGCCACAGGACTGGGACGGCGCGATCTCTCTCTACCCCGCATGGAACGCCATCGCGCTCGATCTTCAAGTAGGGCGAGTGGCCAGAGCGCTCGCCCAACCAGGGGGCTACCTGCCCCAGGCGAAACGCGACCTCCTATACAAGGCGACATTGGAAGCGTGCGACGAGCTGGATGGCGCGGCCGATGGCATCGTCAGCAACGTCACAGCGTGCAACGCTCGCTTCGACCCTTCCACCACGACCTTCAGATCAAAGCCGCTCCGCTGCCCCAGCGGTGCAGATGAGGGGGATGGCTGTCTATCTGACCGTCAGATCGCCACGCTGCACGCCTACGCTACGCCCATAGTCTTCCGGTCCCCGCTCGCCAGCGGCGAAGCGCACTACCCGGGCTACAATATCTACGGTGCCGACCTCGGACGTCCCGGCACCAACCCGCTGCAAAGCCTCGTAACCAGCTTGGCCTTGGGTACCGAAGCGCCCACCACGCCGGTACCCGCACAGACGTCATCGCTCAATCTGTTCTGGGATCACTGGATCCGGTATTTCGTCGCACAGGATCCCAACTACAACGCTCTCGCCGTCGATCCGCAGAACCTGGGCGCGCTACAGGCACGCGTCAACGCACTGTCTTTACTACTCGACATCAACCAAACCGACTTCTCGGCATTCGCCTCGCATGGAGGCAAGCTTCTGATCGCCCACGGTACAGCCGACGTACTCGTGAGCACTCGCGCGACCGAACAGTACTTTGACCGACTGCGGACCGCCGTTGGTGAGGCGAAGGTTCGCGACTTCGCCCGCTTCTACGAGATTCCAGGCTACGGACATGCAGTGAGTACCGTGTTCAATGCGGCGTGGGACTCTCTGACAACGCTCGAGAACTGGGTCGAGCAGCACACGGCACCGCTCGATCAGGTCGTAATCGACACCGTCGGTCGGCCCGGTCGCCAGCGTCCGCTGTGCGAATACCCGTCCTGGCCTAAGTACCGTGGAGAAGGTGACCTCAATGCCGCGTCCAGTTTTTCCTGCACCTCACGATAGCGAAGTGAAGGCGCCCGATATCGACTTTCGCTTGCGCGCGGCCGCTCGAGCGGCGCCCGGAAAGCTGGCGCTCTCCGATAGCCAGCGGTCCGTTACCTGGGGCGAGCTCGATCAGCGTGTCAACCGTATTGCCAGGGCCTTGATAGCCCGTGGTGTCAGTCCTGGCGATAGGGTCGCGGTGCTCGGCGTAAATTCGGTCTCCTATATCGAGGTGATGCTGGCCACTATCCGGGCCGGCGCCTGCACGGTTCCACTTTCAACCTACGTGACTGCGAAGACGCGCGCGATCATGGTTAAAGACAGTGGCTCACGGCTCCTGTTTGTTTCCGCGCTCTACGAGGCGGAAACGCGCGCGCTAGCCGCTGAGATGGGCCTCGCTGACTCCAGGCTGTTGCCACTGGACGATGCGTTTCTCGATGAGTTCATGGTGGATGAGTCTGCCACGCCGCCCGAGGTGGAGGCCGCTCCAGGGCTGGGGTTTAACCTGATCTACTCCTCGGGCACAACGGGAATACCCAAAGGCATCCTCCAGAGTCGGGGCTATCGAGCGTTCGAGTCTGAATCGGTGATTTCCAGGACCGGCTTGGACGCGCAGACGCGCGCGATCGTAGCGACCCCCCTTTGTTCAAACACGACCCTGTTCTTTCTAACCGCCGTGCTCGCGATCGGTGGCTCGACTGTGCTGATGGAGAAGTTCGATGCCGCCGGCTGGCTGGCCTTGGCCGAACGCTGGCGGCCCACCGATATCGTACTGGTTCCCGTTCAGTACCGGCGGCTGTTGGATCACCCCTGTTTTGACCGATTTGACCTCGCGTCGCTGCGAAACAAGTTCTGTACCAGCGCACCGATGTCGGCGCAGACGAAGGCGGAAATCCTGGCGCGTTGGCCGGCTGGAGGCTTCACGGAGCTTTACGGTATGACCGAAGGAGGAGTAGGCACCACGCTGCGCGCGCACGAGCATCCCGACAAGCTCGATACTGTCGGTGTCCTCAACCCCGGGGTCCAGATGTGCGTCATCGACGAGGCCGGCCAGGTGCTTCCGCCAGGCAGCGTTGGCGAGCTCGTTGGCCGCTCTCCCTCGATGATGTCGGGTTACTACGGGCGCGAGGAGGAAACGGCCGAAGCGAGTTGGTTCGATGCCGGCGGCCAGCGCTTCCAGCGCAGTGGCGACATCGGTTGGTTCGATGCGCAAGGGTTCCTACACCTGCTCGATCGCAAGAAAGACGTGATCATCAGCGGGGGATTCAACGTCTACGCCATCGACCTGGAGAATGTCCTGATGCAGCACCCGGACGTCGTTGAGGTGGCGGTAATCGCGGCGCCGAGCCGCGAATGGGGCGAAACCCCGGTGGCCTTTGCGGTCCTCCGCAATGACGCGGCGGCCGAAGTCGTCCGCCAATGGGCCAATGAGCGACTAGGCAAGACCCAGCGTATCGCTCGGGTTCTGGCGATCGATGCGTTACCGCGCAGCTCGATCGGAAAAGTCCTCAAGCGGGAGCTCCGCGAGCGTTTCAAAGAGGCGCTCTCGTGAGGGTTTGAGGCGCAGGAGCGCGTCTGAGCAATTCTGCGCCTACTGCGGCCGCCCCTGGCGGCCAGCAAAGCCGCGACCGAAGTTGATGCCGCTCAGTGTAGAGTACTTGCCTTTCTGATAGCAGAACGGTATTAACGCTGCATGGAACTGCGTCACCTGCGCTATTTTCGAGCCGTCGGCCGCGAGCAGCACTTCGGGCGTGCCGCGAAAATATTGCATGTGGCCCAACCGGCGCTGACACGTCAGATCCGCCACCTGGAGGAAGAGCTGGGTGTTGCCCTGTTTGAGCGTCGGCCGCGCGGCGTGCAACTTTCGGCCGCGGGTCGGATGTTCCTCAACGAGTCCGAGGCCATCCTGGCGCAGGTGGACCGCTCCGTCGAAAAGGCGCGCAGCTATGCCAGCGGGCATTTCGGAACGGTGCGCGTGGGTTTCAGTGAGATTGCCTCCGGACACCAGGAGATTCCGAGCAAGCTCCTGGCCTTCAGGCTCAACGAGCCCAACGTCACGTTGGAGCTGCTCCCCATGAGCTCGCAGGATCAGATCGAGGCAGTCCAAGCCGCCGAGATCGATGCTGCGATGGTGTACGACGTGCATCATGACGCCGTGAACAGGCACCTGCTCGCGTACGAGGAGGTCGGCCAAAGTGACATCGTTCTCGCGCTCTACAAGGGGCATCGGCTAGCCGACGCCAAGCAGATCCGGATGAAGGATCTTCAGGGCGAGAGTTTCCTGTGGCCGTTCCGTAAAGGCGCGCCGCGGTATTCCGACACCCTGATGCAAGCTTGCGCGGCCCACGGCGTGGTCCCAAATGTCATCCAGGAGACCGCGACGCATTCCATCCTCCTGAGCCTGGTGGCCGTCGGGATGGGGATCGGCTTCGTCGAATACTCCGAGCATCGCTGTCAGTCGGCCAGCGTCGTGTTGCGCAAAGTGTCCGATCTGGACGTGTCGTTCAAGATCCGCCTGTTCTGGCGGAAGTCCGACGAGTCAGTGGCCTTGAGTCGGTTCCTCGACGCCATGGTGCCGCGGAGCCGGCGCGCCGCCGGCAAGTGATACTGGCCGGGCGCCCGCGCGACCGGTCGTGCGATAGCCGGCACTCAGGGTCATTTCTCTGCCGGGTGTAATCGCCCACAATCATTTGCCTGCTGAGCGCGCCTTTAGCAGGCCCGCCTTGCGCCGCGACCACTCCTCCAACTGCCCATGGGCTTCGGCCTTGGCCTTGGCCAGAAATCCCGGCGCCTCCGTGCGAGCAGCGACCTCCAGTCGCAACCCGTTCGGATCGAAAAAATAGATCGACCGTACGAAGCCGTGATCCACGGGACCCACCACCTCTACGCCGTAGCTCTTCAGACGCTCGCGCATGGCGAGAACGCTCGCGACCGAATCGGTCTCCATCGCGAAATGTTGCACCCAGGCAGGCGTGTTAGGGGAGGGGTGCGGCGGCTCATTCTTGCCCAGGTCGAAGAAGGCAATATATGACCCGTCGCCGAGCTCAAAAAAGAAATGCGCGTAAGGCCCTTCCTCCCCTGAGCTGGGCACCCGATCCGCGAGCATGGTATGGACCAGCGGCACCCCGAGGAGGTCCTCGTAGAAATGCCGCGTTTCTTCGGCATCCCGGCAGGGATAGGCGAAATGGTAGAGTCGCTTGAGTTGCGCACCGTTTTCCATAGAAGCCTCACTCGAGTAGCAGCCGCTTGTCGCGGCTCCACGCAACCAACGCAGCCGTGCACTGTTTGAGCAGCTCCGGCTGCCCGACATAGTAATGCGTCGCGCCTTCGATCCGCACGAAGTGTTTGTCCGGGGTGGCCAGGGCCGCATGGATCGCCGGGTTATGGGTCGCCGGAACGGCGTCGTCCGCGGTATTTTCAATCTGCAGGACCGGCGTACGGCGGATCTTCGCCGCATTCATCGGCCCCTTGGCATTGGAGAGGTCGTAGCTCCACTGGCTCAGCCAGGACCGCAGTGTCGAGTAACGCGCCAGTCCAACGGGGCCGACATTCACGGCGCGAGGATCGCCCATGTAACACCAGCCGGGCTTGCGACCGTTGGGGTCGACGCCGGGGTCCAGCCACCGCACGTCGCACATCGTTCTATGGACCACAAAGGCGCGTTCCATCTCCGCGGTCTTCGATTTACGCAGCGACTCCAGCTTCTCCTGGCACCAGGCTGTGATCTTTCGGTTGCGGGCGATTTGCGCAGCGCGAAACGCAACGATGAACTCCGGTCGGTAGGGCGGTTGAGCGGGACACCCAGGCGAGTAAATGTCGAGCGCGGGATCACGCCAGTCAGGATCGAGCTCGTCCGTCACTGACGGGTCGATCCACTCGGTCAGCGTCTCCGCGCGCGACAGATGTGCGGCAACGAAAATCACACCATCGGCCGGTGTCAAGTTCTCAGCCACCAGGTCCACTGAATCGCCCGCCGGCGTGTGCGTAATGTCAGTGCGCTCGGCCTGCGCCTGGTAGAAGAGCGAAAGAGACCCCCCGCCCGACCAACCGACCAGAATGACCCGTTCGTAACCGAGCACGTCGCGCGCGTGCCGTATCCACCGACCGAGATCGATCGCGACCTTTTCCATGATCAACGCGCTGTCGTTTTTCATGTAACGACTGGCCGCGCACAACACGTGCAGCCCCAGGTCGGCCAGCGCCATCGGCATGGGCATCAGGTGCAGCGTGGATGTCGGATGCATGAAAAGGTAGAGGGTTTGGGAAGGCCGACCCCTCGAGTGCAACAGTTGCCCCTCCAGGTTGACCTTGCCCGAGTTGCCGGCAAAGCCATACGTTTCGGTGAAGCCGGGACGGTCGGCGAAGGACACGATCTGAAGGACCCGCTCCCATGCCGCCGCCGGTGCAAGCTCATTCATATCGGAGTACCCACCGCGTCATACTCGAACAGCCACTCGTACCGCTCCTTCACTCGATCGGGCCGCCATTCCCGGTCAACATATGCTTGTGCGCCCGCGGCATCGGCCAGCACGGGGTTGTGAAAGCGCTTCGTGTTGGCCGCGGCACCGAGGACGACGCGGGAGGTCCGCTCCAGCCGCGCCTGTTCGTACTTGAGCAACGCCGTTTCCGGGTCATCATAACTCGACAATGCGCGGGCCAGGACGATGCCGTCTTCGATGGCCATGCACGCCCCTTGCGCGAGAAAGGGCAGTGCGGGATGACAGGCATCACCCAATAGCGTGGCCCGTCCCTTACTCCAGTGCTCCATCGGCTTGCGTGCAAACAAAGCCCAGCGGAACGGCGTGTCGATGTTGCGGATGTAGTGGTGCACGTCCGGGTTCCAGCCGGGGTAGTCGGCCAGGTAATCGGCGACGGTGCCCGGTTGCGACCAGCTTTCGATCACCCAGCCGCGATTTTCCACCACGCTGGTGAAATTCATCAGCGTCCCCCGGCGGACGGGATAGTGGATCACGTGGCCGCCGGGTCCGATCCAGTTGGTTCCGACCGGGCGCCGCAATCTTTCGGGGAGCCGCTCGATGGGAATCAGGCCCCGCCACGCGACGATACCCGTGAAGCTGGCATCGCCTGCTCCGAAGAGAGCCCTGCGCAACGTCGAATGCACCCCATCCGCACCAATGACGAGATCGCAAGTTACCGCGGGCTGGTTGTCGAAGCTCAGCCGGACGGAAGAGCCATCCTGCTCGACCAGCTGGCAGTGATGGTCGAGGTGGATCGCGTCCGGCCTGAGTGCGCGCAAGGCATCCGTCAATACGTTGTGCAAGTCACCCCGATGCACGGTCAGGTAGGGAAAGCCGTAGCGCTCGACCGATTGATCGCCCAGATCAAACAACTTCCAGGTCTGGCCGCTGTTCCATAACCGCACTTCCTTGCCCTGCGGCCGGAAGGCCGTCGCGAGAACCGGCTCGAGGACTGCGATGTCGGCCAGCACCCGGGTTCCGTTGGCACCGATCTGCAGGCCGGCACCAACTTCCTTCAGCACCTGCGTCTGCTCGTAGACGTCCACCGCGAAGCCCCGACGCGCCAACGCGAGCGCTGCGACCAGTCCACCGATGCCTGCACCCACGATTGCTACCCTCATGAGTTTTACTCTATCAAATGGAATTCACCATTGACAAATGAGGCGCGGCCGCCAGCGCACACTCGGCAATACCGGGCAGGCATCAGAACGGCAAGCACAAAGAATTGGACGGCAATCGGCGCCGGGGAGAATGATGCAGCGTAGTCGCCGCGCGCCGGCCATGAGGCCTTACAGGGAGCCGATCGAGAATGAGTACCGAGGCGAGCACCGCTGACTTCCTGAAGGCGGCGGAGCGGGTCGAGATCCAGGGTCTGAAGTTGGAGCTGATAGTGAAGGGCGCGGGGTCGCCGCTTCTGTTTCTTCACGGCATGGATGGCGTGGAAGGTTGTTCACGGATCATCGACTTGTTGGCGCGCGATTTTACGGTATACGCACCATCACACCCTGGATTCGGCGGCTCGGAGTTACCGCGCGCGTTCAGCACGATCGACGACCTGGCTTACTTTTATCTCGACCTGCTCGATCATTTCGACCTCCGGGGTGTGACCGTCGTTGGATTCTCGCTCGGGGGCTGGATCGCGGCGGAGATCCTCGTGAAGGACACCAGTCGTGTCTCGAGGCTCGTCCTCGGCGCGCCCCTGGGTTTGCGCACCGCCGAGGGCCGCGTGCGACAGGTGGCCGACATCTTCATGCTCCATCCGAAGGAGGTGGCCGCAGCAATGCAACTGACGCCCACCGCCGACAACGTGCCTCTTGCGGAGTTGCCCGAGTCGTTGTTGGAGCGGATTGCCCGTAATGCCGAGGCGGTCTGCCTGTTCGGCTGGTCGCCTTATCTCTACAACCCCAAGCTGCACTTGCGGCTGCACCGGATCAGGGTTCCGACGGTGTTGCTGTGGGGCGAGCAGGACCGCCTCGCGCCGCTCGACTACGCCAAGAGCTTCGTCGCCGGGCTGGGCCAGGCACGCCTCGAGACACTCGAGGCCTGCGGGCATCGCATTTACGTGGACCGACCCGAAGCGGCCGCGGCGCGGATCGTCAATTTCGCCTGAAGGAGCCTTTGTGAAAGTCTGGCAATTCAGCGAACAAGCCTACCACCCCGCCTTCGACGTCCCGGGAGCGATGCGGGTGACCTTGTCCGCGAGCCATTGCGATCCGGCTGTCGCCGGCACTCTGCTCAATCGCTATCTGGACGAGTACGTGCTCGCCGACGAGTTGGGATTCGGCATCATGGTGAACGAGCACCATGCGGCGGCGACGTGCATGTCGACGTCGTGCATGACGACGTTGGCGATCCTTGCGCGCCAGACACGCAAGGCGCGGCTTCTGGCCCTCGGCATTCCGATCGCGAATCGCTCGAACCCGGTGCGGGTGGCCGAAGAGATCGCCATGGTCGATGTCCTGTCCGGCGGCCGCCTGGAAGTCGGCATGGTCAAGGGCGCGGCCTACGAAGTCTTCATGTCGAACCGCTTGCCGGCCCGCTTCTCCGACCGCTTCTGGGAAGCCCACCAACTCATCATGGAGGCCTTGCGCAACACGGGCGAGAACTTCTCCTGGGACAGCGAGAACTACCAGTATCGTGCGGTGAGCTTGTGGCCACGACCGCTGCAACAACCCACGCCGCCGGTCTGGATGACCTCCTCGAGCGCCTTCAGCTCCGTAGAGCACGCCCGGTTTGACTACACCTGCGCGACATTCCTCTCGGGGGCGGTCGCGCGAGTCGTGTTCGAGGGTTATCGCAAGGCCTATTTGGAGGCGCACGGTCGCCCCGCACCCGAGAAGCGGCTCGCCTACCTCGGTGTGGTCGCAACGGCCGGCGATCGCAAGACCGCCTTCGAGCGCGCTGAGCAGATGAAGGGATACTTCACGACAGCGGCGCGGCTCGATGTGCAGTTCCGCAACCCGCCGGGTTTCAACCCGGTCAAGGCAAATGTGAAGATGATGCAGGCGGGACCTAACGCGGTGCGCCCTCGGTTGCGCAGCGGCGCCCCGTTGCCCGCAGATCCAACGATCGAGCAATACATCGATGCCGGACTGATGTTTGTCGGGACACCCGCTGAGGTGTACGAGCAGATCAAGCAGTTCTATGTCGATGTGGGCGGTTTCGGCAACCTCCTGATGATGGGGCAGGCGGGCACCCTCAGCCATGCCGATACCGTCGACAATCTGACCCTGTTCGCCCGGGAGGTCATGCCGCGTCTCGAGAATATTTCGCTCGACGCGCCGAACGTGCACTACGAGGCGTTCGCTTGAGACCGCAGTACGCAAGGCATCTGGCACAGGTGGGATCGATGCCGGAACTCGCAGAAGGTCTGGAGTTGTATATCGAGCTCATGCGCTCGGCCAAGGGTGGCCAGTCCCTCCCATTGAGCGCGCAACGCCTGCGCTCCGACCTGGACGCGTCCGACTTGCGATGTCCCCGGTATCGCACAACGAAGACCCTCACGACGTTCATTGTCGCGGGTGGCCAGGAAATTGCCGTGAAGCTGTATTTCCCCGGCGGTCCGACACGACGTCCGGCAATCTGCTACTTCCACGGTGGCGGCTTCACATTCGGCAGCATCGAGAGCTTCGATGTCGTGGCTACTGGGCTCGCGGAGCAGACCGGGGCCGTGGTGGCCAGCGTGCAATATCGCAGGCTGCCGGAAAACAGCTACCGGGCGGCGCAAGAGGACTGTTATACGGCGCTCGTTTGGTTATGTGAGCACGCGGCGGATCTGGGCGTCGATCCCTCCAGGGTTGCGGTTGCAGGCGATAGCGTGGGGGCCCTGTTGGCGACCATTGTGTCCGTGATGGCTCGTGACCGCGGTGGGCCGGCGATCGTGTGCCAGCTCTTGTTGTATGGAGCCTTTGCCATGCAGCCGGGCCGCAGTTGCTATGCAGACTCGAGAGATCCGCTGCTGACGGCGCAGCGGGTTGACGGGTTCGTCTCGGTGTACAACCGCCAGAAGGACCCGAGCTTCTACCCGGCGCCGTTGGCCTTGAGCGATCTGTCGCAATTGCCGCCAGCCATCATTGTGGCGGCGGAGCACGACCCCTTGCGGGAGGAGGCCCTGGAGTATGCGGACCGGCTGCGTCACTGCGGAGTGCAGGTGGACGTGTCAGTGGCTTCCGCAATGATTCATGGCTTTCTGCGAGCGCGGAAAATGTGTCCTGCCGCAGAGCGCCAGCTGACCGATCTTGCGCACAGGGCGCGAGAGTATCTCTGGCTCAATGCAGCCGACGCCTTCCCCACCCGCGGAGAGAAAAAATGAGTGATGCAACTGAACGGGGCCGGCAGCTCCGCGAGGCGATCTTCGGCCCGGAGGGCCTGAAGAGTCTCGACACTGCCGACGATTTCCAGATGCCGCTCCAGGACCTGGTGACGCGGATCTGCTTTGGCGAAGTCTGGAACCGCCCGGCGCTGTCTTTGAAGGTGAGGAGCATGCTCACCATTGCCATTCTGGCCGGCCAGAGCCGGCCGGATCAGTTGAAGCATCACGTCAAGGGTGCCATCCGCAACGGCGTCTCCAAGGAGGAGATCCGCGAGATCCTGTTGCACGCCACGCTGTACGTGGGCCTTCCGGCCGGCAGTGACAGCTGGCGGCAAGCCACCGCGGCACTGAAAGAGATCGAGGCCTATTAGCAACCTCCACCATGCAAACCGGAACCGCTGAAATCGCCACCGCTTTGAGAATCGGGTTGCGCGGCCTTGCGAAGGCGGTGACGGTCATCAGCTGCTCGCACGGCTCGAGCCGGTATGCCATGACCGCTACCGCGGTCAACGAGGTGAGCATGGACCCACCCTCCATGCTCATCTGCGTCAACAGGCGGGCCAGCCTGTTTGCCGCGCTCTGCGACGGAGCCCATTTCTGTATCAACATCCTGCAGGCATCCCAAGCGGAAATCTCCGCGCTGTGCAGTGGCAAAGCGCGGGGCGAGGCGCGTTTTGCCGTCGGCTCCTGGCGCAACTCCCCGCTCGGCCCACCGTATCTGCTCGAGGCCCAGTCGAGTTTCGTCTGCCGCAATGTCTCCAAGCTGGAGTTTGGAACGCACGGGATCTTCGTGGGGCAGGTTGAGCAGGTGCTGCTGCGCGAACGGAACGACCCTCTCGTTTACATGGATGGCCGGTATGGAGCGTTTGCCAGTACCTTCACCCCGGGTATTCCCGGAAGGCCTTACGAGGGGGGCTGCGAATGCGCGAAGCGATGATCGGGAAGTTACTGGTGGGCGGAATCGACCTGCACTGTCACAGTGGACCTTCGGTCATGCCCCGGCGGCTCAACCACGTCGAGGCGATCCGCGAGGCCGAGGCGGCCGGGCTGCGAGCCATCCTGTTCAAGGACCACTACTACTCGGTGTCCCCGGTCGCCGAGCTCCTCAAGGAAACGATTGCGCCCAAGATCGAGCTGCTGACCGGAGTCCCATTGAACAATACCGTCGGCGGGCTCAACCCCTACGCCGTCGACCACGGCTTCAAGCTCAATGCCCGGCTGGTGTGGATGCCGACGTTCTCGGCCGCCAATCATCTGCGCCACTCGCATCGCAAGAACTACCTGGCGACCAAGGAGACCATGCTGAAGCCGAAAGGGCTGACCGTGGTGAACGATTCCGGTGAGTTGCTGGATGAGGCGAAGCTCATTCTCGACCAGATCGCCCGGAACGATGCGGTGCTCTCGGCGGGCCACCTGCACATCTGCGAGATCTGGCCATTGTTCGATGAGGCCAAGGCCCGCGGCGTCAAGCGCCTGTTGGTCAATCATCCGACCTTCCTGATCGATGCCAACATGAGCGACATCCGCGAGCTTGCGGGCATGGGCGCGATGCTGGAGCACAGTTGCTGCATGTGGGCCGGCGTGCAGAACAAGAGTGGCAAATACACGGCCGACGGACTGGATGCGCTCATCAAGGCCGGCGGTGTCGACCACACCATCATCGGCTCCGACCTGGGCCAGGAGGGCAATCCAACTCCCGTCGAGGGCCTGCGCTACGTCATCGGGATGTGTCTGGATCTGAAGTACAGCGAGGCCGATATCCGCAAGATGATCGGCGGCAACGCCGCGCGGCTGATGGGCCTGGAGGCCAGCCCATGAATGACAGTCCGACCTGGGCGCTGATTGCCCGCTCGCCCATGCACGTGCGCCAGTTCCTGCTGGTGGCGCTGTGCTGCCTCATCAATACGACGGACGGCTATGACATGTTGTCTTTGGCACTGGCCGCGCCGCAACTGAGGAAGGAGTGGGGCGTTGCGCCGCAACTGCTGGGCATCGCGCTCAGCGCGACTTCCGTCGGCATCGTGCTGGGGTCGTTTCTCGTGGCCCGGCTTTCCGACCGGTTCGGGCGGCGGCCGGTGATGTTGGCAGCACTGTTTATCGTTGCGGTCGCGCATGGATGCTCGGCCATGGCCACCTCGATCTGGCAGATCGGCGTCCTGCGCTTGGGGTTGGGGGTCGCGCTCGGGACCCTGGTCGTGAGCCTCAATGTCCTGGTCGCCGAGTTCAGCAACGATCGCTGGCGCAATGTGCTGCTCGCCTTCGGGCACGCCGGCTTTTCGCTCGGCATGGCGGTGAGCGGTGCTATCGCCGCCTGGGTGCTGGAGCCGTATGGCTGGCGCTACATTTTTGTCGGCGGCGCCGCCCTGAATCTCGCCTTGCTGCTGCTCGCGACCATCTTCCTGTTGGAATCCCCCGAGTACCTGACCCTTCGCCAACCGCGTAACGCTCTGGCACGCATCAATGTGATTCTGACACGGTTGCGACATCCGACGCTCGAGTCGCTGCCGCCGCTGGCAGGTGGCAACCCCCCGAAAACCCGGGCGGCGGCGCTGCTGACGCCGCAACTGCGCCAGGTCTCCATTCTCATCTGGATCGCCTCGCTCACGTTTGCCGTCGTCGGGTATTTCCTGATGAGTTGGAATCCGCAGATCCTGGTGAATGCGGGCATGACCCCGACCCAGGCGAGCTACGTGGTCATCATCAACGCCGCTTTCGGCACCCTGGGCCACCTGTCCATGGCCTACCTGTCGAAGTGGATCGAAGAGGCCCGCCTGACCGCCATCTATTTCGCCCTGATGGCCGCCATGCTGGTGGCGTTCGGGACCGTACCGGCGAGCTTGCCGGTGCTGTTGGGCGCTTCGGGAATCCTCACCCTGTTTACAGTGGGCTCCTACACCGGCCTGTTCCTCGTCGCCGTCAAGTTTTATTCGACTGAAACGCGTAATGTCGGGGTGGGCTTCGTGGTCGGCTGGCAACGAGTGGGCTCGATCGTCGGCCCGATGTTGGGCGGCTTGCTGATCGGTGCGAATCTCGACCGCCTGATGACCCTGGCGGTGTTCGCCGCCATCGCCGTGGTTCCCGTGATGTCCATGTCCTGGGCCGCGCGGGCACGTTCGGGAGCCTCATGAGCGAGTCTCCAGCCGCGGCCGGCACCTTCAATCTGCGCCGCCTGCTGCATCCCGCCACCGTCGCGGTCGCCGGCGCATCGCCGGATCCGCGCTCGATCGGGGGCGCGATTCTCAGGAATCTGCGGGGATCCGGCTTCAGCGGCCCCCTCACGTTTGTCAGCCCAACTCGTGCCGAGATCGATGGTCAGGGCTGCGTGAAGTCCTTGCGCGACATTCCCGATGGCACGGACGCGGTCATTCTGAATTTGCCGCGCGGGGCGATTCGGCAGGCGATCGGGGACTGCGTGGCGCGCCATGTCGGGGGCGCGGTCGTGTTTGCTACGGGCTTTGGTGAAAGCGACGCGGCCGGTCGCGCTGAGCAGAATGCCATCGCGGCCCAGTGCCGCGAAGCGGGGCTTGCGCTGCTCGGCCCCAACTGCCTCGGGTTTGCAAACTATGTCGACGGCGTGTGCGCCTCGTTCGAGGAATTGTGCTTCGAGCAGCGCAGGATCGAGCCCGGTCGCCCGCGCGTCGCCGTCATTGCGCAAAGCGGCGCCACGGCTGCCAACGTTCGCAGCTCGCTGCAGGCACGCGGCATCGCGGTGTCGCATGTCATTTCGACAGGCAATGAAGCCGTCCTGCAGATCGAGGATTTCATCACCTACGTCATGGGTGAGGGCGTCTCGGCAATTGCCCTTTACGTTGAACAGATTCGCAACCCCGGCGCCTTTGTGAAGATCGCCCGACGAGCGCGTGAGCAGGGGATACCGATCGTCATGCTCCATCCCGGGAGGAGCGCTCGCGCGCGTGCGGCTACGCAGTCGCATACCGGGGCACTGACTGGCGACTATGTCGTAATGAAGACGGTTGTCGAGAACGAGGCCGTCGTGTTGGTGGAGACGCTCGACGAGCTGTTTGACGCCACCGCCATCCTGCAGCGCTTTCCCCGCCCAACGGCGGCAGGAACGGCCATCATTACCAACTCAGGTGCGATACGCGCCGTCGCACTGGACATGATGGAGGACGTCGGCCTGCCGGTCGCGCGCCCTGACGCCGCGACCTTTGCCAAGCTGCAGGCGCTCGTGCCGGGTGAAGTCGATATTCCACTCGATCTGGGCGCGGCGGGCTATGCCGACGGGAGCATCTTTACGCAGACGTCCGAGGCGCTGCTCGGCGACCCGGCGACGGGGTCGGTCATCTGGGCCATGACCGGCGGAGGCCCGCACCAACAGCGCGCCAAGGTGCAGGCCATGATCCCCTTGATCCATACAACGAACAAGCCGCTCATCCTGACCATCACCGGCGATGGCGCGCCGCTCGATGGCCAATTCCTCACGGCCGTCCGTGAGAATGAGATTCCCTTGCTGCGCTCACCCGAGCGGGCCCTGCGCGCAATGGCGGCCTTGCATCGGCATGCCGTTGCCCGTGATGCCGCGGCAGAGCGCCGCAGTCCGGTGCGTAAAGTCCCTGCCCTCGATGGCGTGGGCGCACTTCCCGAGCATGTAGGGAAGGCGTGGCTCCGGAAGTTGGGTGTGCCGGTGCCATCAGGTCGACTCGTACGGACGGTGCAGCAGGCCCAGGACGTCGCACGCGCCGTCGGCTTTCCGGTGGTCATCAAGGCCCAGGTACCGGGCCTGCAGCACAAAAGCGACGTGGGTGCCGTCATCGTTGGAATTCGCGACGCGAGCGAGCTGAGTGCGGCGTGGGAACGGTTGCACTCCAATCTTTCAGCCTGCGCGGCTCCCGCGCAACCCGACGGAGTGTTGGTTGAGCAGATGGCGCCATGCGGACTGGAGATGGTGGTCGGAGCCAAAAACGATCCGCGCTGGGGCCCCGTCATCCTCGTCGGTCTCGGCGGCGTCTGGATCGAGGCTTTACGTGCCGTCGAGTTCCTGCCCCCTGACATCACTCGAGCGCGCGCCATCCAACGTATCAACACCATGAAGGGCTCGGCCTTGCTCGGGCCGTTCCGCGGCCAGCCGGCGCGTGACGTGGGTGCACTGGCTGACCTGGTGCTGACGCTCGGCAATGCGGTGCGAGCCGACCCATCGATTCAGGAAATCGACATCAACCCGGTCATGGTCCTCGCGGCGGGCGCGGGCGTACTGGCGTTGGATGCGCTCATCGTCAGACACTGACCACAAGCCTCTGCCTAACCCTCACACTCTCTTCCTGACCACGACACTGGAGTTATCGATGGAGAACAACAAAGCCGCCCCGCACGAGCCGGGTCTGCCAGGTGGAAAAAATGTCGCAGTCGAGCTCGAGCAGGGCATCGCCTGGGTCAGGCTGAACCGCCCGGAAAAGCGTAACGCCATGAGTGTGGGCATGGCCGAGGAAATGAACCAGGTGCTCGATGCACTGGAGATCGATGCGCGTTGTGGAGTCGTCGTTCTCACTGGCGTGGGAGAGGCGTTCTCAGCGGGGATGGATCTCAAAGATTTCTTTCGTCTCACCGATGGCCTGTCCGATATCGAGCGCCACCGCGCGTATCGCTCAACGCGCGCCTGGCAATGGCGCACCCTCATGCATTACGCCAAGCCGACCATCGCCATGGTGAACGGCTGGTGCTTTGGAGGCGCGTTCACGCCATTGATCTGTTGTGATCTGGCGATCGCCGCCCAGGATGCGGTCTTCGGCCTGTCAGAGATCAACTGGGGCGTCATTCCAGGCGGTGTCGTCAGCAAGGCAATCTCGACCGTGATGGGCGACCGCCAGGCGCTGTACTACGTCATGACGGGCGAGCAGTTCAGTGGCGCGAAGGCCGTCGAGCTGGGCCTGGTCAACGAGGCGGTGCCGGCGAGCGCACTCCGACAGCGGACGACCGAGTTGGCTCAATCCCTCCTGAAGAAGAATCCGACGGTGCTGCGGCAAGCTCGCATGGCCTACAAGTACGCGCGCGAGATGGATTGGGAACAGGCCGCGGAGTACCTGACCGCCAAGAGCGATCAGACTCACTTCGTCGACCCGGAAAAGGGGCGGGAGCAGGGGCTGAAGCAGTTCCTGGATGAGAAGAGCTTCCGGCCCGGCCTGAAGAACTATTCGCGGCCGTGATCCTCACGGATCAGGTCGGCGGCCTTTTCGGCAATCATGATGACCGGCGCGTTGGTGTTTCCCCCCGGGACAGTTGGCATGACCGACGCGTCCACCACGCGCAGCGCATCTACGCCGTGTACCCGCAGTCGTGGGCAAACGACTGCGTCCGTCGAGGTTCCCATCGTGCAGGTCCCTACCGGATGTTGGGTCACACGCACGTTGGCGCGCAGATAGGCGTCGAGCGCCGTATCGTCCGCTACTTCCGCGCCGGGCTTGATCTCACCCTGGATCAGCCCGGCGAGCGGTGCAGTTGCGAACAGCTTGCGCACGGTCGCCACGCCGCGGCGCAACTCGGCAAGGTCATTCTCGGTGGCCAACAAATTCAGCGCTATCTTCGGCCGCTCGTGCGGATCGCCGGAGCGCAGCTCGAGTCGCCCCCGGCTCTCGGGGTGGAGTTGGATCACCATCACCGAGAACAGGTGCTCCTGCGGCGTGCCGAAACCGGGAATCCAGGGTCGGGCGTCCAACCTGACGGGCAACACCATCAATTGGATGTCCGGGCGTGCCAACCCCTCCCGGGTCTTCACCATGAGCGCGCAGTTGCAGACCAGTGTCGCCAGCGGTCCGGCTCCCTGGAAAGCCCATTGCAGCGCCGCGAAGGCCAGCCGGTCGAGGCGCAGGTTATTCAGGAACGTGATCGGCTCGCGCACCGCGAATTCGGCGTACACGACCGGGTGCTCGGACAGGTTGCGTCCCACACCGGGCAGATCGACCACCACGTCGATGCCATGCTCGCGCAGATGCTTGGCAGGCCCGATTCCGGAGAGCATGAGCAGTTGGGGCGAGTTGTATGTCCCGCCTGACAGAATGACTTCGCGCCGAGCGAGCACCTGCTGCGTGCTGCCGCGGTGAACGTAGCGGATTCCCGTGGCGCGGCGGTCTTTGGTCAGCACCCGGGTGACCAACGCCCCGGTCAGGACTGTCAGGTTCGTTCGTCCGGCCGCCGGCCGGAGATAGGCGCGCGACGTGCTCGCCCGTCGCCCCTTCCGATCGACCGTGACTTCGCATTCTCCAAAACCGGTGGTTTGCTCGAAGCTGAAATCGTTCGTGGACTCGTGACCGGCGGCTCGCGCTGCCCGCCAGATCGGCTCGCCTCCGAGCCGGCGGCCGTCGACCCGTTGCACGCTCAAAGGGCCGCTGCCACCGTGTACGGCACTCGCGCCGCGCCAGCTGCTCTCCATTTTGCGGAAATAAGGCAACACATCCGCATAACCCCATCCGGTACAGCCCAGATCGCGCCACTCGTCGTAGTCGTGCGGATGACCTCGCATGTAGATCATGCCGTTGGTCGTCGAGCATCCGCCCAGGACCTTACCGCGGGGCAGGGGGAGGGTGCGTCCATTCATGTTGGGCTCGGGCTCGGTGGCATAACCCCAATCGAGGGCGGGGCTGCGCGCTGCGGCCAGGAAGCCCAGTGGCATGGCCAGCAGGGGATGGTGGTCGCTGCCGCCCGCCTCCAACAGCAGGACCTGCGCTTTGCCATCCTCACTCAGCCGGTTGGCCAGCACACAGCCGGCGGACCCAGCCCCCACGATGACATAGTCATAGTCCTTCACTCGGCTCCCCCCCGTTGTACAATTCCATATAGTATTCGTCATTGACAAAATCAAGCGTTTCCCACGGAGACCTCCATGGATGCCGCCGCACGTGCCGTCGCATTGGAAAAAGCCAGCAGGTTCGCCGCCTCACGGCATGAATTGCTGATCGGCGGACGCTGGAGTGCCGCCCGGTCCGGTCGCACCTTTGACAGCTACAACCCGGCGACCAAGGCAAAGCTGGCGACGCTCGCCGCGGCGGACAAAGCCGATGCGGATCTCGCCGTCCTCGCTGCCCGGGCCGCACTGGAAGGGCCATTGGCTGCCCAGAAAGTGTCCGAGCGTGCGAAGTTGCTATGGAGACTGGCTGACCTGGTCGAAGGGCATGCTGACGAGCTCGCCGTGCTGGAAACGCTCGACAACGGCAAGCCCCTGAACGAGGCGCGTAACTTCGACATCCCGCACGCGATCGAGGTGATCCGCTACAACGCTGGTTGGTGCACCAAGCTCTCGGGCGAGACGATCCCGCTGTCCGGTCCCGGGAATTGGCATGCCTACACGGTGCGCGAGCCGGTGGGCGTGGTGGCCCAGATCGTGCCGTGGAACGCTCCGTTGGCCATGGCGGCGACGAAAATCGCGCCGGCGCTCGCTGCCGGATGCGCCGTCATTTTGAAGCCCGCCGAACAAACTCCACTCACGGCGTTGCGCCTCGCGCAGCTCGTCCTGGAAGTGGGTTTTCCGGACGGCGCCTTCAATCTGCTGACCGGAACCGGCGAGGAGGCCGGCGCGGCGCTCACGGAGCATCCGGGCGTGGACAAGGTCACGTTTACCGGGTCCACCGAAGTGGGGCGGCTGATCCTGCGTGCCGCGGCCGGGAATTTCAAGCGGGTGACACTCGAGTTGGGCGGCAAGACGCCGGTCATCGTGTTGCCCGATGCGGATCTCGAGAAGGCCGCGATGGGCGCGGCGCGCTCGATCTTCACGAACGCCGGCCAGATCTGCAACGCCGGCTCGCGCCTGTACGCTCATCGCGAAGTCTTCGACCGACTCGTCGAGCGGGTCGCCCACTACGCCGACAACATTGTGTTGGGGTCGGGCCTCGACCCGGCGGCCCAGATGGGGCCGGTGGTGTCGGCGGAGCAGCAACAGCGCATCCAGGGATATGTCGAAAGCGGCCTGAGCCAAGGAGCCACGCGGCTGACCCGGCGCTGCGTAGCCGACACGAGCGGGTATTTCGTGTCGCCGACCGTTTTGACCAACACCACAGCCGCCATGCGCGTCGTCCGGGAAGAGATATTCGGCCCGGTCCTGTGCGCGATGCGCTTCGAGGAGGAAGACCTATCCGAGATCGCCAGGCAAGCCAACGCCGTCGACTACGGTCTGGGTGCCGTTGTGTGGACGAACAATCTATCCGCGGCACACCACCTGGTCCGCAAGCTCAAGGCGGGTACCGTGCGCGTCAACGGTGGCGGACTCGACCCCGCGCTGCCTTTCGGTGGGTTCAAACATTCGGGCTGGGGCCGCGAAAATGGCCGCGCCGGCATCGAGGCCTACACGGAGCTCAAGTCGGTCGCGATGGCTTTTTAGCCCCGGCTACACCCCCTCCAGCCCTCACAACTTTTCCTTCCGCCCTTACTGCACCCGTGGCACCTGATGCGCCCACTCTAACCCTCACAACTTTTCCTTCCGCACTTACTGCACCCGTGGCACCCGGGTGCAGGTCGGGTGCGCCGATGGCGCGCGACAGACCTGCTGCCATTTGCAGGAGGTCTGCCACACACGATTTCAGCCGGCTGCTGGTGAGGTATCGATCCGGGCCGAGCACCGTCAGCGCCGCCGTGACGTCCCCATAGTGATCGAACACCGGAGCCGCCGCAGCCACGAAGTTGGTATTGACCTGACCGGAGGTTGTAGCGAACCCCTGCTTGAGCACTTTGACCAGGATCGTTTCGAGCTTCTCCCGCGGGATGTACCCATCGGGGTTACGCGCAGCGTGCCCATATTCCCGGTCGAGCAGTGCGGCTCTTTGCGCCGGCGCCTGATAGGCCAGGAGGACCTGGCCGGTCGCGGAGGACGTCAGGGGCAGGACATAACCGAGTTGAACCGACAGGGCTCCGTGACGGACACCATCGGACTTCGACACGATGGCAGGCCCGGTCTCGCCGAGAATCGACAGGTAGGCAGCGCACTCGGTGCGGTCGGAGAGTTGCCTCAGAAAGCTACGCGCCTCGTCGACGATCGAGAGCTGGCGGATCGCGGAAAGCCCCAGCCGGGCGGCAAACGGCCCGAGCCCATAGTGACCCGTCTCGGGGTCCTGGATAGCCATCCCTTCCCGGACGAGGCTGGCGAGATACAGATGTGCCTTACTCGGCGTCATCCCCGCGGCCGCAGCAATGGCACGCAGCGGACTCGGGCGCTGTGCCGCCAGCAAGGCACGGATCACGCGAAATCCAACCTCTATCGATCGTATCCGGCGCCGGGTCACGGAGCCTTTTTCCGCTGCAGTATCCATGCTGCGATTATAGTCGCATTTGCACGCGCCCGACCCGGCAGCTACTTCGCCTGGCGGTCTGCTCCGGCGCTATTTCACCGCCGCGGTTGGCCCGGCGCTGCTTCACCACGCAGCCTGCTCCGGCGCCACGTCACCGTCGCCCCCCGGCGTTACTTCGCCCCCGCGGCCTGCTCCTGCTGTTGGACCAGGTCGAAGAATTTCCGGCTCGCACTGATGGCCGAAGGCCAGGAAGCGTAGAACGCCAGGTGCGTGATGGCCTCACCGATCTCCTCCTTGCTCAGCCCGTTCTGCAAGGCGAGCGACAGGTGCGCCGTGAGCTGCTCCGGCCGATACATCGCAATGAGTGCCGCCACCGTGATCAGGCTGCGATCGCGCTTCGACAGAATCGGTCGCTCCCAGATCTCATCGTAGAGAACGCGGTTGGTGTATTCGACGAGCGCTGGCACCACCGCCGCGAGTTCGTCACCTTGCTTGCCACTGGGTTTCTGCATACTCGTGAATCCCGCTCGAGAGCCGTTGGTGCCCGATCATATGCTGGCCCGCCCGGCGCGACACAAGCATTCTGTCACCCGCTTCGATGCCGCCGGATTATCAAAAGCGGTCCCGAAAGGTCTTGGACGGTGCTGACGCAAATAGAATACGGTGCAACGATACAAAATTGCGTTGGGCGGGGGGCAACGATGCAATTCAGTCAGGCGACGACACGGACAGGCGCGGGTCAGCGCGCCCTGCGGGCGAGTATCAAACTGGCCTTGCTGGCGGCGGCTTCCGCGGCCGCAGCGCAGGAAGCGACCACCACGACCGAGCCCCTCGAAGAGGTCGTCGTGACCGCCACCGGCACGCACATTGCCGGTTTTGACGCGCCGACGCCGCGCACGACGGTGTCTGACGAGCAGTTGAAACAGAAGGCGGTCGACCGCGTTTCGGACCTGATCATCGACATTCCGGCGTTCGCTGCGAACCAGAACATCGGTCAGACCAACGTACCGGTCGGCGCCAGCAACTTCGATCTACGGGGGCTCGGGCCCGCGCGGACACTGCTGCTCCTCGACGGCCGCCGCGTTGCGCCCACCGAGCCCAGCGGCACCATTGACACCAACATCATTCCAGTCGGGCTGATCAAGAACCTGGAAATCGTGACCGGTGGCGCATCCGCCGCGTACGGCTCCGATGCGGTATCCGGCGTTGTCAACATCACGCTGGACGACAGGTACGAAGGCGTCAAAGGCGATGTCCGTTACGGGATATCGATGTATGACGACAACAAATCCCCGGGCGCGACCCTCACCGCCGGCCGTTCCTTCGCTGACAGTCGTCTGCACCTGGTCGGCTCACTCGACTACTTCAAGGATGACGGCCAGTTGCGCCAGTCCACCCGCCCCTGGGGACGCAGCAACTATGCCCTGATCACCAACCCCACCGGCCCGCCGACCCGGCTCATGGCCGCGGGCGCGACTTTCTCGCAGCTCACCAATGGCGGTGTCGCGGCTCTCACCAACCCGGTGGCGCTCAGGGGCATCCAGTTCGGGCCGGGCGGCACGGTGCTGCCGTTCAACTATGGAAAGGACGTCGGCACGCAGTTCATGGTCGGCGGCGACGGCGCCACGATGACGGGCAGTGCCAACATCATGCCCCAGATCGAGCGCAAATCTGCGTTCGAGCGCGCGAGCTTCGATATCACTGACAAGGTCAGAGTGTTCGCCGACGCGCTGTTTGCGGACATCGACACCTACTCCGACAGCGCGTATGCCTCCACCAACCGCGCGGCGCTGCCAATCGCTCTCGACAACGCCTTCCTGCCCGCGCAGGTTCATAACCTCATGGTCGCCAACCACGCGACCACCTTCGCCCTGGGACGCATCATCCAGGAGGAGGGCACGACCAACACGACGACCAACGACAAGGTGCAGCGCTACGGCTTAGGTATCCAGGGCGAATTCGGCGACACCTGGCATTGGGACGCCACCGGCCAGTTCAGCAAGAACAACTATTACCGCTACGACGGCAACAATGACAATACCGTCCGGTTCGGGCTCGGTGTCGATTCGGTCATCAATCCCGCGACCGGTCAGCCGATCTGCCGGGCGCGGCTGAAGAATCCCACCAGCACCAATCCGGACATCGCCAACTGCGTGCCCATCAATGTCTTCGGCAACGGCTCGATCAGCCAGCAGGCGCTGAACTATTTCACCGGTACCGCCTGGCTCAACTCGCAGCAGAAGCAGAATCTCTTCAGTGTCAACCTCGACGGCAAGCCGTTCAACACCTGGGCGGGCGCCGTGTCGATGGCCGTGGGCGGCGAATATCGCAAGGACACCATCGGTGCTTCCGCCGATGCCGTTTCCCAGCAGGCGGTGAGTCCTTCGACCATCGGTGCCTGGTATGCCACGGATCCGAAGCCACTCAGCGGTAGCGTGAACGTCAAGGAGGGCTACCTGGAAGCGGATATTCCGCTGCTTCACGACGTCCCGCTCGCCCGGTCGATGGACGTGGACGGCGCCATACGCCTCACCGACTATTCCACCAGCGGTCGGGTCACAACGTGGAAAGGTGGCTTGAATTATTCGCCGATCACCGACCTGCGCATCCGGGCCACCATTTCACGGGATATCCGGGCGCCGAGCGTCAACGAGCTGTACTCCGGAACCAACCAGTTTGTCAACAACGTGATCGATCCCCGCAACAACTCGAACCCGGTCGTCCCGCTGCTCACCGGTGGCAATCCGAACCTGACGCCCGAGATCTCCACGGCCTGGACGGCGGGGCTGGTCTACCAACCCTCCTGGCTGGAGGGCTTCCGGGCCTCCCTCGACTACTACTCGTTTAGAATCACCAACGCCATCACCTCGCTGTCGATCCAGCAGATCGTCGACGGTTGCTTCAAGTTCAACCAGACGCTCCTGTGCAAGCAGATCAATCAAAACGCCGCAGGTACCATCACCTCGGTGACCGGCACGCTGCTCAACGCCGCAGCCTCCTCCAGCAACGGCACGGACATCGAGTTGGGTTATGGCCATCCGCTGGGCACCGGTAAGGTGGATCTACGGCTGCTCGGCAACTATGTGAACCAGCTGACGACCACGATCAACAGCGTGACCACCGATATCGTGGGCCAGCTCGGCTCCATCGCCTCCGGCGGTATTCCGAAATGGCGGTTTGTAGGCTCCGCGCATTACATCGGCCGGCTCTACACCGGCGGCGTGACGATCAGGTACATCGATCACGGGAAGTACCTCACGACCTACGTGCAGGGCATCGACATCAACAACAACTCCATTGCGTCGCGCACCTACGTCGACCTGGATATGTCCCGGTATGTCGGTCGCAGTTTCCAGGTGTACGCCAAGGTCAATAATCTCTTCAACATCTTCCCGCCGCTGGCGCCCAGCCCGATCACGGAGCCGACCTACTTCGGCGGTGCCTACGGCGATCGCGTCGGACGTTTCTACATCGTCGGAGTGCGCTTTCAGTTCTGATGCAGGCGCGCCCTCAGTCATCCAACGCCGCATTGGCCCGCCTCTGAAACTCAGCGACGCCCATCGCACCAGGCACGCGAGGCGACAATGGCTTTCCAGGCACTGGCGGCGCCGGCAAGCACGACTGCAACCACAGGAGAATAGCGTTGCGCGTCGGATCCGCCTGCCACCACCCACCAAACGCACCACCCCAACCAAACGATCCGACTCCGGCGCCTCCCCATGCTGGTCCGGTTCCGACGACAACGGGCATTCCCAGGCCGAAACCCAGCCCATCCCAGGGGACGCCGCCCATGAACGGCAATCGACGCTGCGCCTGGCTGAGGTGATCCTGGGTCATCCTCTTCACAGTCGCAGCGCGCAACAGTCGTTTGCCACCCACTGCGCCAGCGCCCAGGAGCAGCCGCGCAAACTTCAGGTAGTCAGGAGCGGTGGAAACAAGCCCTTGTCCACCCGACGTGTAGGCCGGCGGGCCATCACCGAAGAACCCCGACACAGGTGTCGGCTTGAAGTCCCCAGCCCCCGGCGAGAAGTAAATTCCCGCCGCCCGCGCCCGCTTCGCCGGTGGTATCCAGAAATCCGTATCCACCATCCCCAACGGATCAAACAACCTTTCATGCATGACCTGCCGCAAACTGCGGCCCGCCGCCCGGCCCACAACAAAGCCCAGCACGTCGATCGAATGACCGTAGTTGTAACGCTCACCCGGTGCATACGCGAGGGGCACGGCAGCGAGCTCACGCAGCCATTCATCCGGCGATAGTTTGCTCTCAATCCCCATACCGAACTTCGCGAAGAGCGCCCCCGCCAACGGCCCCTGCGCCAGGAAGCTATACGACAACCCCGAGCGATGGGTCATCAAGTCTTCAATGCTAATAGCCCGCGGTGCGGGATAGGTGTCATCCAGAGGCCCATCCGCTCGCCGCAGAACCCGCATGTTGGCAAACTCAGGCGCCCAACGCGTGATCGGATCGTCGAGTTTGAAGACCCCCTGATCCACGAGCATCAGTGCCACCGCGACCGTCACCGGCTTGCTCATCGAGGCAATAGCAAACAACGTCGACAGCTCCACCGGCGCATGACTCTCGATGTCGCGTACACCCGAAAGCTGAGTGCAACGCACACGTCCGTCCTTCCAGACGACCGACAAGGCTCCAGGGATATCGCCGCTCTCCACAGCGGCCGATGTAGCCCTGCGGACCCCATCGAACCCCGTAACGTCTTTTGCACCGTTTGCCCGGTTGCCGCCGGAAAATTGCGCGCCAGGTATCGGATGGGGTGCGACGGCCAGCGCCGCCCCCGCGGCAAGCAGGCCCCTACGAGTCATGTTAGTCATCAGCCAATCCTCCCTTGTTTTTCCCGCATCTTAGGCTGCCCAGCACTCTCCGCAATCCGCCTGTGACGAGCGGGACACACGCAGTGTCGAACGGCTTTCCGCCGCCTCGCCGACGCCCGCCGTCCCCTCACCGTGCGCACCCCGCGCGGTACTTCCCTGTGATACCGGACGTCCCCGACGCACGTCGACCTCTCCACGCCAACTCTCACGCCGAAAGCGAGTTAGTGAGCATCGAATATCGGGAGCCCCGGTTTGGCGTAAGCTGTACCCCTTCAGCACGCTCAAAAACACCCACCCCGTGCCCACGCCGCCGCAAGCCCCCCAACCCCCGCACCCCACCACGATCGAGCTCCGCTCAATCGATTACATCCCCGACCCCGAACGCCACGGCGCCCTCCTGAGCCAATTCACCCTCTGGCTGGGGGCAAACCTCCAGATCACCGCCATCGTCACCGGCGCACTCGCCGTGGTCCTGGGCGGCGACGTCTTCTGGTCTCTGATCGCGCTCCTGATCGGCCAGATGCTCGGTGGCGCAGTCATGGCTCTGCACGGCGCGCAAGGCCCGCAACTGGGCCTCCCGCAAATGATTTCCTCCCGAGTGCAATTCGGCGTCTACGGCGCCGTAATCCCCATCCTGGCCGTCTGCCTGATGTACGTAGGCTTCTCCGCCACGGGTTCCGTCCTGGCCGGGCAGGCCGTCGGCCAACTCCTCGACATCAACGACACCGCGGGCATCGTGATCTTCGGTTGCTTCATCGTGGTGGTCACCCTGCTGGGCTACCGCGTGATTCACCTGGTTGGCCGGATCGCCAGCGTCGTCGGCGTCGTCGCGTTCTTCTATATGTTCAGCCGCCTGTTCGCGACCCACGACGTGGCCAGCCTCCTGGCCATGCGCCACTTCTCACTCAACGAATTTCTACTCGGGATGTCACTCTCAGCGTCATGGCAGATCGCCTATGGCCCCTACGTAGCCGATTACTCCCGCTACCTGCCGCGCGAGACATCCTCACTCGGAACTTTCACCGCCGTGTGGCTCGGCTCGGTGTTGGGCTCCCAGACCTCGATGACGTTTGGCGTGTTCGCCGCGGCCCTGGGCGGCAGGCAATTCGAGCACCACGAAGTCCCCTATATCGTCGGCCTGGGCTCGACCGGTGCCGTCGCCACCGCGCTCTTCTTCTGTATCGCGTTCGGAAAGGTGACTGCGACTACCCTGAACGCCTATGGCAGCTTCATGTCCATGGCTACCATCGTCAGCGGATTCCGCCGGCCGGGGCCAAACCTCCAGCTCTCCATGCGCCACCGGTTCGTCTACATCGTTGCGATGGTTGGCGTATCCATTCTGCTGGCGCTGCTCGGCCGGCACTCGTTCCTGAAGAGCTTCGAGGCCTTCATCCTCTTCCTGCTCGCCGTCTTTACGCCGTGGAGCGCGATCAACCTGGTCGACTACTACTTCATTACCCGATCACGCTACGACGTGTCGGCACTCTCCGACCCGGATGGCCGCTATGGTCGGTGGAACGCGACCGGCATCGCGATCTACCTGGCCGGCATCGGCGTGCAACTGCCATTCCTGTCCAGCAGCTTCTATACCGGCCCGCTGGTTGCTGCGCTCGGTGGCGCGGATATCTCCTGGATCGTCGGCCTGATCGTGCCCGCCGCGCTGTATGTCACTCTTGCTCGAGCCAGGCCTGAGCCTGGCCCATATCCTCAAACGTCCTGATCCAGTCGTGGCACCTGAGGCCCGTGGCATCCAATCCAGCAGCCGCAGCCCGTCGCCCGATTCGGCCTCGCGCCCGAAGCTTCCGGCCAGATCGGGTCGCCGCCGTCAGCGCAAACGGCGGCGGCCGCGTAACAGCCGCTGTTACTGAATCGTCTTGGTCGCCAGGTTGGATATCGCGCTCTCCGTTCCAGCGCTGCTGTAGGCGGAGACACCGAAGTACCAGGTGCCCGTGGTCAGGTTGGTGAGCGTGTAGCTCGTCAGGCCAGCCTGGTTGACCTGGATGGTCTGGTTGAGCGCCGTGCTGGACGTGCCGTAGTGGATGTTATAACCGGCAAGATTCGCGAGCACGCTGCCGTCGGTGTTGTCCAGGGGCGGAGTCCAGTTGACGGTCGCCGTACCACTCGAAGCCTGGTTGACGGCAATCGCGAAGGCGGGCAGGGCGGCACTGCTCGTCCCGTCACTGACCGAGATCACGATGTTCGAATAAGTGCCGGCGTACGCCACTGTCGGCGTCCCGGAAAGCTGACCGGTGGCGATGCTGAAGGTCGCCCAGCTCGGCTTGTTCTGAATGCTGAAGGACAGCGTAGTGTTGTTGGCGTCTGTCGCGGTTGGCGTGAAGCTGTAAGGCGAACCGACATTGACCGCTGTCGTCGGAGTGCCCGAAATGGTCGGCGGCGAATTGACGGTGCCCGTCACTGCGATCGCAAACGGCGCCAGGGCGGCGGTTGAGGGTCCATCGGTCACTTTGATCACGATCTGGGAGAAGGTACCGGCACTGGTCGGCGTACCCGACAACCGGCCCGTGCTGGTGCTGAAAGACGCCCACGCGGGCTGGCCCGAAATCGAAAATGTCAACGTGCGGCCCGACGGGCCGGTGGCACTGGGAGTAAAGGAGTAGGCTGTGCCGACTACGTCGGTCGTGACAGGTGAGCCCGAGATCGTCACCGGAGTTTTCCACCACCTGTAGCCACCAGCGCTGGCGTCGAACGCCACGGCCAGTCCAACGAGACCCGAGAGAGCGGCGACCCAGGAGAGACTCCGGCCGGCCGAATTTTTTTTACCATGCATGCGCTTGCCCACCCCGAAAGAAAAAAGTTGGTGCTCAGGGCGAGCTAGGCGCGATGCAACGCGACGCGAGGTCGCAGGTCGAATCGATGACGGCAGGTCTGTGTGTGCACTCTTGCCGGCAACCCCGCTATCTCGCGACGGGATGTCCGCTCGCGAGACCGGAGGCTTTGCGTCCCCGTCTTACGACGGGTTTGCCCTTGAGTCGGGCACAGTAAAACCTCAAGCCCAACGTCTTGCAAACTGTCTCGGCGAGCAGACGTATGCGATCGGCGACGCTGTGATGCGTCCCGCAGGTCACCAGGAGTGGTCTTGACAGCTTAGCGGCCGAATTGCGCCGCAGCAATACGTGTTGATTTAGTCAGTCCCGGTGGCGTTTCAACCTCTGACGCTTGCCCCGCGCTACCTCCGTTGCGAGCGCTTCCAACTTCGGCTCCCAGAAGGCGCGGAACCGGTCGAGCCAAACATCGACGTCGCGCATCGGCTCTACGTTCACCGTGTAGATCCGGCGTGCGCCGTTGATCCGCACGGTAGCGAAGCCGCTGTCGCGAAGGACTTTGAGATGTTGGGACACGGCCGACTGCGTGAGTCCGAATTCCGTTTGCACGATAGTCGTCATGTCCCCCGAGGAGCGCTCCGTCTCGGCAAGCAACTCCAGGAGCCGCCGGCGCACCGGGTCGGCCAACACCTCGAAGGCGTGCATCAGCCGCTGCCCGTGTAGAACGCGATGGTCTGCTGCGCCATCCCGCGGGCGACTGCGGGATCCTCTCCCCCGGCGATGTGAGCTTCGGCCCACGCTTTGCCGCTCGAGCGCATGAACTCCTTCCCATCTTCCGACATCATCCAAGCGTGAGCCGCCGCGTGGTCGACCGGCGCGCCACCGCTCTCCAGGTGCTTGCCCAAGCCGTACAAAGTCAGATCCCAACCAACACCCACCGCGCCGGGCCCGAACCGCTTCCAATGCTCGTCCGTGTCGGAGGCGTGGACGATATGTTCCAAGGTGAGCTGCGTGCGCTTGCCCTCAGGCGCCAGGCGGACGGTGACCCAACTCATTCCACCGCCGAATTCCCAAGTGACGTCCAGCGCGTGTGGCGGATCGCAGCGGGTAATGGTACCCCCCGCGTTGCCCTTGAGCTGATAGCGGCCCCCTGACTTCAGGTCTCCCTCGATGGGGAGAAACCAGCGGGGAATGCGCTCGCGGTTGGTGAGCGCGTCCCACAGGTCCTCGCGGTCCGTGTCGTAGCTGCGGACGGCGACCACCACCCGCGCGGGCTTGCCTTCGTGCTCGCGATTCTCGAACCGGCGGAATTCCGCCCCCAGGGCCTTGGCCAACAGCATGGTGGGTTCCTCGTGAAGGGTGTGGCCGGCAAGATAGCAGCCGGTTCTTATATTAGGCAAGTCTAATATTAGCTGCGCCAACGTACCGCGGCGCCGAGCCGCCGCGCCTCGGACAGCCCCATCCCCCCGTTTTGCTTTCCCGCGCGCGCCCTCCAAACTACTCCCTATGAGCACACCTCCCGTTGAATTGAATTCGGCCACCGTCCTGCTACGCCTTCTGCGCGAGCGGAAGCTCGGCTCCCTCGAGCTGCTCGACCTGCTGCTCGCACGCCTCGAGCGCATCAACCCCGCCCTGAACGCAGTGGTCGCCACCGACATCGAAGGCGCCCGTCAGAGCGCGCGCGCCGCCGACGATGCTCCGTCTGATCGCCGCGGCCCGCTTCATGGCTTACCCATCACGATCAAAGACGCGTTCGAAGTAGTCGGCATGCCCGCCACATGCGGGTTTCCGCATCTCGCGAAACACGTGCCCCAGCAAGACGCAGCTGCCGTCGCCCGGCTGCGCGCCGCCGGCGCGGTTATCTTCGGCAAGACGAACGTGCCCCTCGCTGCCGCCGACCACCAAAGCTATAACCCCGTCTACGGCACAACGAACAACCCTTGGGATGTAAAGCGCACACCCGGCGGATCCTCCGGCGGCGCGGCGGCCGCAGTGGCCGCGGGCCTTGCGCCTCTCGAGCTGGGAAGTGACATCGGCGGCTCGATTCGCTGCCCCTCGCACTTCTGCGGCGTCTACGGTCACAAATCCAGCTACGGCCTGGTTCCCACGCGCGGCCACATCCCGCCACCTCCCGGAGCCCTCTCGGAGCCGGCCTTAGGCGTCGTCGGCCCCATTGCCCGGAGTGCCGCGGATCTCGAGCTCGCCCTCGACACCCTCGCGAGTCCTGCCGCTCCGGATCTGCGCGCCTGGTCGATCCGTATTCCGCCCAGCCGCCACGAACGACTCAGTGATTTCCGCGTGGCCCTCTGGGCAGATCAAAAGGCCTACAGCGTCGAGCAGCGCTGCGTCGAAGCCCTGCATTCGTATGCCGCGGACCTGCGCAAGGCCGGTGCACGGGTCGATGACCAGGCCCGCCCGGAGATCGATGTCGAGGCCAGCGACGATCTGTACGTGGCGCTGCTGTTCAGCACGGTATCGGCGGGAATGCCGGAGGATGTGCTCGCCCAAACGGAGCAGGTTGCACGCGAGCTGAATGCGGGACCCCGCAGCTATCCGACCCGTATCGCCCGGGCGGTTCGCCTCACGCACCACGACTTTCTGTCCTTGCAGGAGCGCCAACTCCACTTGCAACAAGCGTGGGCGCGCTTCTTCGCAAAGTATGACGTGATCCTGTGCCCCATCATGCCCACCGTGGCGTTCCCACACGATCATTCGGGCGAAGGCCCCGGACACATCGCGCAGTACTCGCGCCAGATGACCGTAGACGGCAAGCCCACGCCGTATCTGAATGGACTCCAATGGCCGGGTTTGGTAACGGTCGCGCATCTTCCGGCGACCGCGATTCCAACCGGGCGGCGGATTGACGGCATGCCGATGGGAGTTCAGGTTATCGGTCCCTACCTCGAGGATCGGACTCCGCTGCGCTTCGCGCAACTCGCCGAGCAAGCTCTAGTCGGCTTCGCGCCACCGCCACCAGGCTAGCCTCTCGAGGCTAGCGACGCCGACCCGCGATGTCATTGGCAATCCAACGCGCCTCGATACCGATATCGCGCAACATCCCGGTAGCCGAAACGCGAAACCCGCAGAAGTACAGCCCCTCCGCGCCGACGACCTTGATCTGAGCTCCACCGGTCCCAACGGCCACGTCCCTCTCGAGAAAGCGCTCGAGCCCCGGCCGAAATCCGGTGGCCAGCACCACCGCGTCGCAACGCCGCGTCCGGCCGTCATCGAAACAAATGTCGGTTTCCCCTTGGAAGGAACGCACATCGCCCAACACCGCGATGCGTCCCTTGCGGAGCCACTCCAGGGTCCCTACATCGATCAGCGGCACCTTTGCTGACGTCTCGATCTGCGTAATAGGCCCTACCGGCAGCTTGCGCAATCCCAACTTTGAGATGTCTCCGACAGTCAGCCGGATGAGTGGCGCAGCCAACATGTCGGCGACGCGTGCCGGCAGCCGACTCAGCGCAATCGCAATAGCCAGCACCGGCATCCCGAGGATCTCGCGGGGAATGACGTTCAGTGCGCCGCGAACCGCCAGCGCCACTCGGGCGCCATGCTCGCTGAGGTCGATTGCAATCTCGCCCCCGCTGTTGCCCAGCCCGACCACGAGGACATCCTGGCCCCGAAACGCCGCGCCGTTGTGATACTCACTGCTATGTAGAATCCGGCCGCGAAACCCAGCTTGCCCTGGCCAGTGCGGAACGTGGGGCACCGCGTTACAACCCGTTGCGACGACAACCCGCTTGGATCGGTATACGTCGCCGGCTGACGTCGTCGTGATCCACTCACGATCGCGGTAACGCACACTCTCCACGCGGCGATCGAAATTCGGGCCAATCCCAAAATGCAACGCGTACCGCTCCAGGTAAGCGACCACCTGGTCCCGCGACGGGTAACGCGGCGTACCCCGGGGAAAGTCGAGGTAGGGCAGGGCGGAATGGCCCTTGTCAGTATGCAGATGCAGCCGGTCATAGTGCCGACGCCAACTCGCCCCGAGAACGACCTCCTTTTCGACGACAGCAAAGGGAACTCCGAGCTTGCTGAGGCACGCCGCTACGGCGAGCCCCGCCGGCCCTGCGCCGATAACCAGTGAGTCGGTCTGGTGTTCGAAGAAGCGTCCCCTATTGCCGGCGGACTTCCGCCAGCAAGGCGTCGAACGCGTCGGTGATGAACTTCAAGGAAGCCGCATCGGTCAGGCGGCCATCCTGGACCTTCGTGTTCACCATGGGAACGAGGACCTCCGGGACCGGGACGAGCCGGGAAAGGGTCCCCGCCAGGGTCTGGCGCAATTGTCCCTGGGCGCGGGAGCCGCCGCTCGTTCCGGGGGAACTGGTGATGACCAACACGGGCTTGCCCTTCAGCACCGACTGGTAGCCGGGCCGTGACGCCCAATCCAACGCGTTCTTCAATACCCCCGGAACCCCGTAGTTGTACTCCGGGGACACGAGCAGCAACCCATCGCTGGCTGCGATGGCATTTTTGAGCGCGACGACGGCCTCGGGCTTGGTGTCACCATCGAGGTCGGCGTTGTACATCGGGATCGAGGCGAGCGGAAAGGCGTCGATGCGCGCCCGCTCACCCACGGAGCCCTGGAGACCGCGCAATATCGCCCCGGAGTAGGAGTCCCGGCGCAAGCTTCCTACAATAGCCACGATGCGCGGCGGATCATTCGTCACTGCAAGCCCCCATCATTCATTTAAGCGTGATGGCTGACGTTACGGCGCGGTGCATCCGCCATCAATTTAAGAAAATCCCGGCCGCTGACATGCACCAGCGACTCGTGATCACCGCCTTCGAAATACGCATCCGGCATGTCGCCGAAACTTTGATCGAGCACCATTTCGATCCCATAGGCGCATCCCAACGGCGGGACCGCCCCGGGCTCGCAATCCTTGAAGAGCTCCATGATCTCGCGCTCGCTCGCCAGGCCCAGGTCCCGATTCAGCTCGTGGCGCACGGCCCCCAGATCCAGCCGATGGCTCGCGGGAATGACTGCCATGACATAGCCGTTGTCGTCGCCGAGCATGACGCACTTCGCCAGGCGATCGCCGGGCACGTGAGCCGCCTGCGCACTATGCGAGCTGTCCCGCGTGCGGGAGTGGGTAATCGTGCTGTACTCAACCCCTTCCTGAGCAAGATATTGTCGGACAGAAGCTGCGATGGTCATGGCGCTCTCCCGGTCGCGAGGTGGAGTCGAGAAAGCATATTCGCGCACCCGGCCCACCCCGGCAATCCCGCCCCAGGAGCCTGTCGGGCTTAGGCCCGCCTACTGCGGTCGCCCCACATCGGCTGCTTTCGGCGATCCTTTCGCTTACATAGTCCCTCCGGGCTATGCCCGGAGAAACGATCGCCCCTAGTCTTCGTAAGACTTGTCAGCTCGATGTGGGGCGCCCTCGCTACGGCGTTCCTAAGCCCGACAGGCTCCTAGGCGGAGCGCTTACCGGACCGACCCAGTGCCCGGCGCGCCACTCGCACCGCGAACCCGAAAAAGACCACCACCAGGACGATCGCCAGCAAGGGCGCCACCAGGGCGAGCACCGCCAGCAGGAGCGCCCCCACCAGCTCGAGCGTCGAGAGGACGGGATTCCCCAACCCGCCGGTCATGACGGTCGACTTCGCTCGCAGCAGCGCGGTCACGCCCTGCGTAATTCCCGCGACGCCGCCACCCGCGATGATCGCGGTTGCCCACTTCACGGGGGACGGTAAGTTGGTGATGGTGGCCGCGGCCACCAACGTACCGGCGACGAGCGCCGTGGGGGTGGTGATGGTGTCGAGCAGGTTGTCGACCGCCGGAACGTAATAAGCCAACACTTCGATCACTGCGGCCACACCGAGCATCACGACCGCCGGCAGCGTCCCGAGCCAGGTGAAATTGTCGCTCAACTGCAAATGGCCGGTGTAAGCCGCGACGCTGGCGACCAGTAGCGGTAGAAACACGCGGAACCCGGTGGCCGCGGCCAGCCCGACGCCGAGCGCAATAGATACCGCGATATCGAGATTCGACATGTTGCCAAGCATAGCTCGACTCGCTGATTCCTACACAAACGGGGTCCTGGCACTGCGGAACCGGCGTGGCCGCTGGTGCGTTCGTTTCTCAAGTTCCGACTCAGGTGTTTCCCATGACTACCGAACAGTGGGCGGTTGCAGCGGTGATTGTCGTAGCGGTGATTTTGTTAGCTTGGCTGGTCGTGCGCGAACAGCGCCGCAAGCGGTCGATACACCTGCGACAACGCTTCGGCCCGGAATACGCGCGGGTGGTTTCCGAACGGGGCAGTCAAGCGCAGGCGGAGTCCGAACTGCTCGCCCGGGAAAAACGCGTCGAGCGCTTGAAGATCATTCCGCTTGCGCCCGCGGAGGCGGCGCGGTTCTCCCAGGCCTGGGGCCAGCTTCAGGCCCAATTCGTCGACAACCCGACCGGTGTCGTGATCGAAGCCGACCGGCTGGTCCGCGACCTGATGGTGAAGCGTGGCTATCCCATGGCGGACTTCGAGCGCCGCGCCGCCGATATTTCCGTTCACCATCCAACAGTGGTGGACACATACCGCTCGGCGCGTGACATCGCCGCGCGCAGCCAACAGGGCACCGCGAGCACGGAGGACCTGCGCAAGGCGGTGGTCTACTACCGGTCGCTATTCGACGAGTTGCTCGAGGTTCGCAGAGATCCCGCCGCCGCCTCTGCTGATGCGGCCGCCCGGAAGGACGAGGAGGTCCACTCCTGATTTCCTGAACCCGCGGCAGGCTCCCACCCGCCGCCCAACGCCTTGACCAGCGCCGCATAGTCCTCGAGTGACTCCTGCGCAGCACTGACCCATGCGCGTTGGGCTGCCTGATAGGTTGATTCCGCCTCGAGCACAGTGACGCGATCATCGTCACCTTTCTGGAAGCGCTGTTGGGTCATCTCGAGAGCCGCCGCACTGCGTGTACGTGCGGCCTCCCGCTCGTCGAGCGTCGTGCGCGCGGATGCATAGCGATTGAGGGCGGTCTCGCTGTCAGACAGGGCCCCGAGCACGGCCTTTTCGAATCGCGCTCCAGCAGCGTCCGCACGAGCATCGGCAGCGCGAATCTGTGCGCGAATGCTGCCACCAGCAAAAATAGGCCAGCGCAGGGAAGGCCCGACATTGAAGAAAGTGCTGGCGCCTTGCCCGAGATCGCCCGGATGTTGCGCCTGTTGTCCCAACGATCCGACCAGTGAGAATGTGGGGAAGAGGTTGGCCGTCTCGACCCCGACATCACTGGTCGCCGCAGCGAGGTCCGCTTCCGCCGCCCGGATGTCCGGCCGGCGGCGCAGGATATCCGCACGAAGTCCAACCGCAACGGAGGAAGGAGGCAACGGTATCGGCGCGTCACTCGTTGCCAGATCGACCAGGGACTCGGGCGCTTGCCCGGTAAGCAGAGCCAACTCATTCGCGGCTGCATGGACGGAAGCATCAATGCCGGCGACTGCTGCGGCGGCGTTGTGCGCCTGGGTGTCCGCGCGTGCGTCGTCCAGGTTCGACGCATCGCCCACACCGAACCTTTGATGAACCAGCCCCGCAATGGCCTTCTGAGCGTCGGCGTCTTTGCGGGCCGCCGCCAGATTTGCCTGGCTACCTCGCAGCTCAGCGTAGGTCCTCACAACTTCCGCTACGACCTGCAGGAGTGCGTCGTGTTGGCGCGCCTGCGCGGCTTGCGAACGCTGTTGCGCGGCCTCGACGGTTCGCCGGGTGCCGCCCCACAAGTCGATTTCCCAGGAAGCGTCGAATCCGACCTCGTAAAGCGAGATGCGACGGTTGAACCCCGGGATGCGATTGATGGGTAATTCACCATTCGCGGAGATCTGTTGCTCGGTTGCGGAAGCTGTGGCGTCAAGCTGCGGGAGCTTGTGACCCGCTGCTGCATCCCGCTGCGCCCGGGCCGCGCGCAGGTTGGCTTCCGCTTCCCGGAGGTCCAGGTTGTGCGCGACTGCAGCCTGAATCAATCCGGTAAGGACAGGATCGCCCAACGATTGATACGGTGTTACGTCTAGCGGTGCCGTATTGGCCGCGGCTGCCTGGCTCCAGTGGCCATCGGTCCCTGCCACGGTGGGTCGATGATAGTCGGGACCTACCGTACAACCCTGCAATGCCAGACCCAAGGCCAACACGGGGATGGAATATCGCATAGTCATATCACTCCATGCGCGACCGGAACAACAGGGCAGAGGCTGACAGGGTTCCAGCGCAGATGAGGGCGAGTGGCCAGCAGTTGTTCAGCACATCGCCGGCGGGCATCGCTTTGAGAAACACGCCTTCGGTCACCCTGAGGAAGTAGGTGGCCGGATCGAGATGGGCGATCACCTGCAACCACCCCGGCATGTTGTCGACCGGGCTCGCATAACCCGACAACAGAATCATCGGGATCGCCACCAGGAACATGCCGAGGAAGGCCTGCTGCTGGGTGGCAGACAGGACGGACACCAACATCCCGACGCCCGTGAGGGCCAGCAGGTAGATGAACAGGGCGCAGTACAACAGGATCACCGAACCGGTCAGCGGCACCCCGAACGCGAAGGGAATCAGCAGGACATAGACGGTTGTGATGAAGGTGCCGACCAGGACCGGCGGAACCATCTTGCCGACCAGGATCTCCCCGACACGCAACGGTGAGACCATCAACTGGTCGTACGTCCCGAGCTCGCGCTCACGAGCCACGGACTGTGCAACAACGGACATGGCGGAGATGGCCGACATGACCGCAATCAACGCGGGCATGGTGAACCACAGGTAGTCGAGATTGCGGTTGAACCAATTCAGAACGAGGGCTCCCGCGCTCGCGGTTGCCGGTGCCTCACGCGCCACCGGGCTGACGGAGGCCCCCACACTTGCGACGATCTGGTCGAGGTAACTGGAGACGATCTGGGCGGCATTCGAGCGGCGGCCATCGGACACCAGGCCGATCACACCGCCGCGTCCGCCGGCGACATCCGCCGAGAAGTGCGGATCGAACCGTAGTACAGCGATGACCCGCTGTCGGTTGATCGCCTCGCGCAGCTCCGGCTCGCTGTGCAGGGAAATGATGCGGGTGACGTTAGGACTGCCCGCGACCCGCTGGAGGACCTCCTGGCTCCAGGCGCCCCCGTCGCGATCCAGCACGCCCAGAGTCATGTTCTTCACCTCGAGCGTGGTCGCCAGTCCAAAGATCAACAACTGCAGAATAGGGGGCACCAAAAGGATGATGCGCGTGCGCGGATCGCGCAGAATGGCCCACAGCTCCTTGATGATGATCGACCGCAGTCGCGCGACGTTCATGCGACTCTCCGCCGGGTGACCCGGATGGCAATCGCGAAAAACAAGGTGCCGAAACCCAACAGCGCCGCCATGTCGGGCAGATACAGTCCCCAGTCGTCGCCGGCCAGGAAGACGGTCTGCAACTGTGGAATCAGGTACCGCGCCGGCACCAGGTAGGTGAGCAGCCGGATGAATTTCGGCATCGAGTCGATCTCGAACAGAAACCCCGACAGCAACATGGTCGGCAGGAAGGCCGTCAGCAGGGCGACCTGGCTGGCAACAAACTGGTTCCGGGTGACCGCGGAGATCACCAACCCCTGGCCGAGAGCAGGGATCAGAAAGACCGCCGCAATGGCGAGCAGCGCCCACGGCGAGCCGCGAAAGGGCACGCCGAACAACGTGACGGCCAGCAGGGTGCACAAAGCCATGGAGCACAGCGCCAACACGAAGTACGGCACGACCTTGGTCACAATGAATTCACCCATACCGATGGGAGTGGCCATCAGCCCCTCGAGGGTGCCGCGTTCCCACTCACGAGCGACCACGAGGGCCGTCAGCAGAGTGCCGATCATGGTCATGACAACTGCGATCGACCCGGGCACCAGGAAGAAGCGGCTGAGGAGCTCCGGGTTGAACCAGTAACGGTGCTCGATCCCGATGGCTTGGGGAGCTGCGACGCGTCCCTGCTCGATGGCGTGCTTGGCAGCCCAACTCGTCCTCACGCCTTCCGCGTAGGCCCCGACGAATCCCGCGGTGTTGGGTAACGACCCGTCCGTGATGACCTGGATCGAGCCGCCGCCTCGGGCCACGTCTCGACCAAACCCATCGGGAATGACAATGATGCCGCGAATCTCCCCTGCTACCAGCTCATTTCGCAGGATGCTGACAGGTTGGCTGTCGACCACTTCGAACCAACGGGAAGACACGAAATCCTGAGCAAGGCTCACGGCGGCCTCGCTGCCATCGCGACGGTCGATGCCGATGCGCGTGCGGGCGGTATCGAGGTTCACGCCGTAGCCGAATATGAACAACAGCAACAAGGGCAGGACGAAGGCGATCAACGCTGTGGACGGATCGCGCAGGATCTGCCGTGTTTCCTTGACAAGAAGGGCGCCGAAGCGCCGCGCGTCGAAGCTTTCCGCCAGGGCGAGGCTCATGCCGCCTCCTTCTCGCGGTCGGCATCACTCGCCTTGATGAGCGCGATGAATGCATCCTCCATGGTCGCGTCGTCGCGGCCAACCCGCGCCTTGAGATCGTCCGGGGTTCCCGTAGCAATCTGCCGGGCACGGTAGATCAATGTAGCCTGGTCGCAGTACTCCGCCTCGTCCATGAAGTGCGTGGTGACGAGGACGGTGACTCCCTTTTCAACCAGTCCGTTGATGTGTCCCCAGAACTCGCGGCGCACGATGGGATCGACGCCCGAAGTCGGCTCATCGAGGAACAGCACCGGGGGCTGATGCAACACCGCGCAGGCGAGTGCCAGGCGCTGTTTGAACCCCAGTGGCATGGTTCCGCTGTTTTCCTTGAGATAGCGCTCCAGGTGAAACACGGAGATGGCACGGTCTATGGCCTCGCGTGCTGCCGCGCCTGTCAGTCCGTACGCCCCGGCAAAGAAGTCCAGGTTCTGACGCACCGACAGGTCGCCATAGAGCGAGAATTTCTGCGCCATGTATCCAAGGGACTGACGCGCGTCGTCTTTCGCCTTGCGCAGGTCGAAGCCGGCGACGGCCCCGGTGCCTTGCGTGGGAGTCAGGAGTCCGCACAACATCTTGAACGTCGTCGACTTGCCGGCGCCATTGGGTCCCAACAGGCCGAAAATCTGCCCGCGCGGCACGGAAAACTGGATATGGTCGGCGGCCGTAAAGTCCCCGAACCGCTTGGTGAGACCGTTCGCCTCGATGACGGGGCGATTGGAGGCCGGGATGGTGCGATAGTGTTGGGCCAAGGCGGACGTGCCGGGGGGCCCGCCACCCAGCAGGTCGACGAACGCATCCTCAAATCGAGGTTGCGCCGATCGGATTTCGGCGTCTGCGGGCGCCTTGAGATCGGCCGCGGTTGGGCGCGCGGCGCCCGCTTTCAACATGATGCGCAACGAGCCGCCCTGAATCGTGCCGTCCGCCACCGCATCTGAATCGAGGGCTTGCCGTAAAAGGCCGCGCCGCCCGCTACTGGGCAGGAAGATCCGGAACACTCGATCCCGCAGTGCGTCGGTGAGCTCCGCGGGCGGCCCCGAGTGCAGGCAATGTCCCTCATTGAGCAACGTGACACTGTCACACTTTTCCGCTTCGTCGAGATAGGCGGTGGACCACAGCACGCCGATGCCTTCCCCGGCAAGCCCCTTCACCATGCTCCACAGCTCCCGGCGGGAGACGGGATCCACGCCGACACCCGGCTCGTCGAGCAACAGCAACGTGGGCGCTCGGATCATCGCGCAGGCCAACCCCAGCTTTTGCTTCATGCCGCCCGAGAGTTTGCCGGCGAGCCGGTCCGTGAAGCGCTTGAGATCGGTAAAGGCGAGCAACCGGTCGAAGCTTGCGGCGCGCTCGCTGACGGGCAGTCCGCGCAGATCGGCATACAGGCGCAGGTTCTCCATGACCGTGAGGTCTTCGTAAAGCCCGAACCGCTGCGGCATGTAGCCGATGCGACTGCGATCGGTGGCGGTCGCTGGCCGACCCAACACCTCCACCTGTCCCGAGTCGGGATCGATCAGCCCGGCGAGAATGCGGATCAGGGTCGTCTTGCCGGCGCCATCCGGTCCCACCAGCCCGGTCATCTGCCCGGCGGCGATGGTGATGGAAACCCCATCGAGCGCTGGCTTGGGTGTCTTCGCAAATTGCTTGACGACACCACTGGCCCGGGCAATCACGGCTGCGACTCTACCGTTACACTCACCGGGGCGCCCTGGCGGAGTGCGTTGTCCGGGTCGTCCACGATCACCCGCAAGCGATACACCAGGTCGGTCCGCAAGCCCACGGTTTCGACCGTCTTGGGGGTGAATTCCGCTGTGGGTGCGATGTAACCGATCGTGCCGTGATAGGTCTTGGGGTTCCCATCGGCTGTGACGCGGACGTGCATGCCCGGCGCGATACGGTGCAGATCCGGTTCATCAACATAGGCGCGGACTCGCATCGGTCGGTCGATGGTCAGCGTCATCACGGTCTCGCCCGGTTGCACGATGGCCCCCGGCTCCCGCACCCGGGTCAGTATCGTGCCGTCGTTGGGGGCGCGCAGGACTGTATCGGCGAGCTCGATGTTGGCCTTGTTGTTCTGCGCAACGGCCTGTCGCTGCTGTGCTATTGCAGCTTCGATATCCTCGCGCCGCGCACCTTCGCGCTGCAGCGAGAACGCCTGCTCCGCGACGGCAACCTGTGATTCCGCGTTGTGATACTGCTCTAGTGTTGCGTCATACAGGGCCTGGCTCACGGCTCCCGTCTTGAGCAGGGGAGTGCGCCGATCGAGGTCTGCCTTGGCTCGAACGAGCGTCGCCTGAGTTTCATCCAAGCGCGCGCGGGCCTGTGCAACGTCCTGCTTCCGGTTGCCGTTGCGTTGCTTGGCTAGCTCTGCGTCCGTCACGCCCACCTGTGAAAGAGTCGTCGCGGCCGTTGCTTCATAAGGCGCTGCGTCCAGGCGCGCCAGGATCGAGTTGGCCGGCACATGCGCACCTTCCTCGAAGGGGATGGCTGCGATGCGCCCCATGACCCGGAATCCCAGGTCGACCTGCCGGATGTCGACGTTTCCGCTCAAAACGAGGCGGTTGTTGTGGTGATTACCCAGGAGTCCGAACCCGCGCGTGAGCAACGCTGTTACCGCAAGTAACCCAACCGCAACAAGGGCAATGAGCTTGGGTCGACTGAGGCTCATGTCACGACTCCTTACGTTTGGCGAGCCGATCGAGTATGGCGTCCAGGTGATCGGCCAGAACCCGGCGGATGGTCTCGAGCTCCTTCGAGCCGATGTCCTGCCAGCCCCCGGCGCGGAGTGCCGCTGCGCGCGCGACGCGGAATACGAGGACCTGGCCCATGAGAGTGATGGCCCGCACTCGCGCTTCACTCTCGTCGAGTTTTCCCCCTGCCGCGACAACCAACAGGAAGGCGAGGCGCCCCAACATAGGCCCCATCAACGCATCCCAGATGCGGTTGAAAGCCTCAGTCGGGTTGGCTTGCTCGCGCACGATGAAGCGGGCAAACGGTGCGGCCTCCGCACTCACCAGCACCGCTGCCGCATGCGAGTACAGAATATGGATCGCCTCTCGCGCCTGCGCCGGGGTGCATCCCGGTTGGCAAGTGGCCGCGACCTTTGCAACGGCCGGGCCGAGGAGTTGCCCCATGCGCTCGGCTATATGCGCAGCCGTCGCGAGGTAGAGCCCTTCCTTCCCGCCAAAGTGATACGTGATCGAAGACATCGGTGTATCCGCGTCTTTCGCGATCGCTCGCGTACTCGCCCCGTCGATCCCGAACCTTCCGAAGTGGTCGACGGCGACGTCCAGCAACCGCGAATGGGTGGCGTTGTTCATGGTCGCTAGAGTCGTTCAGTCGAACGAATTAGTCAAGAGACGCATGGACGTGAAACTAGACAGAGCATGAGGACTCTATGCTAATTAATTGACTTTACGTGGGAAGTAACAGCCGCGGTGCCGGCAGGTTTGCCGGCATTAGCGCTGGCGCCAAGTCGCCAGGCCCGGGCGCGCGCTCCGCCCGAGCCCGCGTGAGCGCCGCGCAAGCCGCCGTCACGGGGTCCCACGTGAGAGCGCCGGCCTCAGGCGCCTGGCGCTCCCGCGCGAGCCGCTACTGCCGTTCCGTCGCCGGCAGCCCGCCAAGGTCCCCCGACCACGGCAGCGCCGACCCACACCAGATCTGCCGCCGTGGTGCGAGCAGGGCCCGCTGCCGCAAACATCCCACGCGCAACGAGAAGGTCTGCGGGTCCGTCACGTCGGCCGCATCAACCGGCGCCGCGCAATTCGGGCAGAACGCATGCGCTCGCTTGTTACCGCTGTCCGCGGTTTTCACGTAAATCCGCGGTATCCCCGTGAGAATCTGGAACGTCTCACTCGGCGCGGGAATCGACACTCGATACGCCGACCCCGACAACGTCTGACAGTCAGTGCAATGACACAGGCTCGCCTTGTCCGGATCCACTGTCGCCCGATAGGTCACCTGCCCACAGTGGCAACTTCCCTCGACTTCCATGGCTCACTCCTTCGGCGGCTCCTTGCCAAACACCAACTCGTAGTCGACCCGGTCGCCCTTGGCGTTCGTTCCCTGGGTCTTGAACGTCACCGTCTTCCCGTTCTTGCCCATCTTACGCACGGTGGTCTGCACCACCTTGCCATTCTTCTTGAGCACCGAGCGTGCCGTATTCTTATCGACCCGCTGCACCACGATCGTATCGGCGTCCGGATTTCCCGTTATCGGGTATTCCTTGCCATCGTACTTCGCCGTGAAGCTCGAATGCGTCGGCTTCCCCGCCGCATCGACGCCGTCCACGGTCTGTTTCACCGTATCCCCTGATATCTCGTAGGTCCGCGTCTGCTTCAGGATCGCCGGCCCGGCATGAAACCTCGACATCCCCGGGTTCAAATACCACGTCCCATTCAACGGGTCCGCGTCCGCAGCCCCCACCTGTTGTGTCGCGATCGCCACCACAACTGAAGACAAGAACAAGAGCGCCAGGCGTCTCATCACGCTTCTCCATCACCCGCCAAAATACTGCGGCGGCAATCCTCGCACGCCACCCGTATCCACCTCAAACAGCGCGCCCGCCTGCGGCTCGCCAGCCTTGTCGATCGCAGCCGAGGTCACAAACATCCGGTTGAGCCCATCCCCGGCGAACACGCAGTTGGTAACCTGTGAGACGGGCAGAGGAATGACCCGCTCGAGCTTCCCGTCGGGAGCAAAGCGGCTCACCCGAGCACCACCCCAATGCGCGATCCACAAGCCTCCCTCAGCATCCACCGTCATCCCATCCGGCAACCCCCAGTCCGGCTGGAATTTCACAAACTCGCGCTTGTCACGCAACTCGCCATCGGCAGTCAGTGTGAAGCGATAAACCACACCGCGCCCGGTATCGTTGTGATAGAGCCACTCGTGTCCGGGGGCGATCGCAGGCCCGTTGGTCACGATGTACCCGGTATCCTGGCGCGTGACCCCGAGGTCCGCCCCGAGGCGATAGAGTGAGCCGGTCTCGAGCGCGGCGCCGCAATCCATGGTGCCCGCCCAGATGCGCCCGAGGTGATCCACGTTCGCATCGTTCATGCGGTTGTTGGGATACTGCGGCTCCGGATCGACCAGCAGGCGACACTCGACAGGTTCGAGCGTGAGCTCGCAGAAGCCGCTCTGCATTCCCGCGATGAAGCCAGGCCGATCGCGGCGCTCGATCACCCAGCCGATCTTCTCAGGCATCGCCCAGGACGCGATCGTCTCGTCCGCCAACGACAGCCGGTGCAGCGCCGGCGCCAGGATATCGACCCAGTAAACCGCGTTCTCACGCTCCGACCACAGCAGTCCCTCGCCGAGCTGATCGCGCGCCGCCCGCGGAATAATCCTATAGCCCTGCATAGATGCCGCCTGACCGAACTCTCAAAAACCCGTGACGCCTGCGCACGCCGTCCTTTACCCCGACCGGCGCGACCGATTGCCGCGGCATGCCTTCCGGCGATGAGCGCCCGCGCCGCCCGGTGCCGTGACGCCCACCCAATCAATGATTGTGCCGCGGCACTCCCACTTTCTGCGCAATGCGCTGATACTTCACCGCATTCTCCAACACCGCCCCGGTCTCGAGCTGCCCCACCACCGCACGCTGCATCTCCTGCCAAGGCGTCTGACTCGGCGGCACCGGGTACCCGCCGCGCGCCTCCAACTCCTTACGCCGGGTCTCCAGCTCCTCATCACTGACCAACATGTTGGCCTCACCGCGCCGCAGGTCGATCCGCACCCGATCCCCGGTGCGCAGCAGCGCCAACCCACCCCCGATAGCCGCCTCCGGCGACGCATTCAAAATAGACGGCGATGCGGAAGTCCCCGATTGCCGCCCATCCCCCACGCACGGCAGGTTATGGACCCCTTCCCGGATCAAATACGCCGGAGCGCGCATGTTCACCACCTCCGCCGCCCCCGGATACCCGATCGGCCCGGCGCCGCGCATGAACAGGATGGTGCGATCGTCGATCTGCAACGCCGGATCATCGATCCGCGCGTGATAATCCTCCGGCCCGTCAAACACCACCGCACGCCCGTCAAACGCATCGGGATCGGCCGGATTGGACAGGTACCGTGCCCGGAATTCCGGGCTGATCACGCTGGTCTTCATGATAGCGGAATCGAACAGGTTGCCCCGCAACACGGAGAACCCCGCCTTGTCCTTCAACGGCCGGTTGAAAGGGCGAATGACGCGCTCATCCTCGATCCGCGCAGCGCCGCAATTTTCCCCCATCGTCTTGCCGTTGACCGTCAGCACGTTGGGATCTATCAACCCGGCCCGCAAGAGTTCCGCAACCACGGCCGGCACACCCCCGGCCCGATAGTAGTCCTCACCAAGATATTCACCCGCGGGCTGGAGATTGACCAACAGCGGAATATCGCGCCCGAATTCCTGCCAGTCATCCAGGGTCAGCGCCACGCCAATGTGCCGCGCCAGCGCATTGAGATGAATCGGCGCGTTGGTGGATCCACCAATCGCGGTGTTGACCCGGATGGCGTTGATGAACGCCTGGCGCGTGAGGATGTCGGAAGGTTTGCGATCGGCAGCAACCATCTCGACGATCTGCTTACCGGTGAGATAGGCACACTCCTGGCGATCGCGATACGGCGCCGGGATGGCTGCCGAGTTGGGCAACGACATGCCCAATGCCTCGGTGAGGCTGTTCATGGTCGTCGCCGTCCCCATGGTGTTGCAATATCCGGTGGAGGGCGCCGAGGAGGCAACCAGCTTGATGAAGCCCTGACGGTCGATTTCTCCGTTCGCGAGCATCTCGCGCGCCCGCCAGACGATGGTTCCGGAGCCCGTACGCTCGCCTTTGAACCAGCCGTTGAGCATGGGCCCGACCGACAGGGCGATCGCCGGAATGTTCACGGTCGCGGCCGCCATCAGGCACGCAGGCGTGGTCTTGTCGCACCCGATCGTCAGCACGACGCCGTCGATGGGATAGCCGAACAGCAACTCCACGAGTCCGAGGTAGGACAGGTTACGGTCCAGCCCCGCGGTCGGCCGCTTGCCGGTCTCCTGGATCGGATGCACCGGAAATTCCATCGCGAGACCCCCGGCTTCCCGGATCCCTTCGCGCAGACGCTCAGCCAGGACCAGGTGATGGCGGTTGCACGGCGCGAGGTCGCTCCCGGTCTGCGCTATGCCAATGATGGGCTTGTCCGACTGCAGTTCGGACAGCGAAAGACCGAAGTTCATATACCGCTCCAGGTACAGAGCGGTCATGTCGGTGTTGGCAGGATCGTCGAACCAGGCGCGCGAGCGCAGGCGGGGAGCGGAACCGGACTTCGATACGGTCATGGAAATTCCGTTAGCTGGCGATTAATCAGACAAATGTCCCGGCTTACGATGGCACCAAGCCGCAGGCCACGCAAGCCAAGCGAAGGGTCTATTCCTGTACCCGCCGCGTCGGTGCCGGTGCGGCGGTGGCGGCGGCCGCGCGCCTCGGCCGGCGCAGTTCCCGCGCCCGAGCCTGCGTCGTGTCGCGCAAAGCGAGCTCGACGAGACGGGCCATGGCCTGCTCGGCGCGCTTGGATTTACGATCCCGCACGGCCTCAAAGACGCTGACGTGATCCGGGATTGGATCGCGCATGAGGGGCTGGTGCCGTTGTTTGAAGAGTGTCGTGCGGGCGACGGCGGCCGAAATGCTGCTCGTGAGGGACTCGAGAAAGGGATTGCCGCTCGCGCTCAGCAACGCGGCATGAAATTCCTGGTCTCCCGCGCGCCCGGCATCATTGGCCAGCGAGTACTTCGACATGGACTCGAGCGCCCGCTCCATGACCTTGAGATCCGCGGTGGTCCGCCGCGCCGCAGCAAGCCCGGCCGCGGCCGGCTCCACAATCCGGCGCAGCTCGAACAGCCCTTCAATGAGTTGCGGATCCGGCTCGCCCGCGAAAATCCAGCCCAGGACGTCCGGGTCGAGCAGGTGCCAGCGATGCAGGGCGCTCACCCGGGTACCGACCTTAGGTCGTGCCTCCACCAGTCCCTTCGCCGACAGGATGCGTACGGCTTCGCGATACGCGGTACGCGACACCCTCAGCCGGTCGCTCGCCTCGACCTCGTTCTCGAGCACCGTCCCGGGCTTGAGATTTCCCGTGACGATCTGGGTACCCAGGTCCTGCGCGATCGTACCGTGCAGCCGCAGACGCTTGTTGGGAAGGGGTCGGGACATAACTTGAGGCTCTCGAGCCACCGCTCACCGGCCGCTCTCGCTAGAATTCGAACGACTCTACCGGAATCTGCTTCGCCACGAGAAATATGTCGGAGACGAGCTGCAGCGGCCGCGTGTCGACATCCGACTCGCCGCGGACGATGAGGTCATAGAAGCGCTCATAAATGGCCGCATATTCCGCATCCAGCGAGCCCGGGTCGGCCGGTACGGGCTGCTCGCCGAGCGTGAGATGACCGCCTCCGGCTGACAGATGCACAGCGCCTTCATCGGTCTCGAGGTCGATGTTCCAGCGCTGCGGCCCCGTTTCGCGGAAGTCGAAGCTGGCAAGGATCCCGATACCACTGTCCGTACGCAGTACGACCTCAGCGGCGATCGGCGCCCCGCGGTTCACGGGTACGAACAATTGCGCCGCCTGCGGATAGATCGCCTCCGGCACGAGCCGGGTGAGAATCGACAGCGCATTCATTCCCGGATCGAACACGCCGAAGCCGCCTGGCTCCCACAGCCAGTTTTGCCCTGGATGCCAGCGGCGGACGTCCTCTTTCCAGGTAATGTGCACGCGACGCAATTTGCGCTGACCCAACAGGCGTGCGGCCGGCTCGACCGCGCGGGCGTGCTGCGAATGCCAGGTCTGGTATAGCGTCCGGCCGGCAACCTTGGCGAGTCGCACCAGGCTGTCGAGCTGGCCGAGGGAGGCGCAGGGCGGTTTTTCCATCAACACGTGTCGCCCGGAGGCGAGCACGGCGCGCGCGGCCTCGTAGTGAGCCTGCGGAGGCGTACAGATCGCTATGGCATCCAGATCCTCAGTCCCTTCGAGCATCTGCTCGAGACTGGCGTAGCTCGCGACCCCGGCGACGCAGCTATGGCGGCTCGCGACGGCGACGAGTTTGAATCCCGGGTGGGCCGCGATACACGGGATGTGCTGGTCACGTGCGATCTTGCCTACCCCGACAATGCCCACCCGAAGCGGCGGCTGCATGATTTCGGCCCCCTGGCCGCGCTGCCCTTGATTACTCAGACAATACATGGTGAGCTTGGGCCGCGGCAATGTCCCCCGCATCGAGAGACCATGGCAGCACCCGTAGGAACAGTCGTCGTCGGGCGTCCGAACACGAGCGAGCGCTACGGCGCCGCGCTCGCCGTCCTGGCCACCGTTTTCTTCATGTGGGGCTTCGCGACCGTTCTGAACGACATCCTGGTCCCCCACCTGAAGGCGGTGTTCTCCCTCAACTACGGGCAGTCGCTGCTCATCCAGTTCGTCTTCTACCTGGGCTACCTGTTGATGTCCCTGCCGGCCGCCAAGCTCCTGGAGCGCATCGGCTATAAGCCCTCGATCATTTTCGGACTGCTGGGGATGGCGGTCAGCGCGCTGCTGTTCGTTCCGGCGGCGGCGTTCGCGTCCTTCGGCGTTTTCCTCATCGCCCTGTTTTTCCTGGCCAGCGCCATCACCTTGCTGCAGGTGGCCGCCAATCCCTACGTCGCGGTCATCGGACCGGCCACGACGGCCTCCAGCCGACTCAACCTGGTGCAGGCATTCAACTCGGCGGGGACGACCGTCGCACCGGTTTTCGGCGGCATCCTCATCCTCGGTCGCAGTGCGGGCGGGACAGCCGGGCCGGGTGATGTTGCGTTGACCAGCGCGCAACGCGCCGCCGATGCCCAAGCCGTGGAGCTCCCGTACGTGTTGATTGCAGTCGTACTGGTGGCGCTCTCACTTTTGGTGTGGCGGGTCCGGATGCCCGATCTTGCAGCCGAGAACCGTCGCGCGGCGCGCGAGGAGCGCAAGCGGCATAGCCTGTGGCACCACCCCAACCTCGTGTGGGGGGTGCCGGCGATCTTCATCTATCTCATTGCCGAAATCGGCATCGGCTCGACCCTGGTCAACTTCATCTCCCTGCCGCAGATCGGTGCCATGAGCCATGCCGAGGCGGCGAACTACCTGACATTATTCTGGGGCGGCGCGATGGCCGGGCGCTTCCTCGGCGCGTGGGCCATGCGCCGGGTGAGCGGCGAGCGTGTGTTGGCGCTGGTCAGTATCGGCGCGTTGGTGTTGACTTTGACGGCCGTGGGCACGCAAGGGCCGCTGGCCATGTGGTGTCTGATTGCCGTCGGCCTGTGTCACTCGGTGATGTTTCCGACAATTTTCACCTTGGGCATCCGCGGGCTGGGACCGTTGACGGAGGAGGGGTCGGGCCTGCTCATCATGGCCATCGCGGGCGGCGCGCTCTCGGCCCTCCAGGGTGTGATCGCCGACCGGGTTGGGCTGCAATTGTCTTACTTATTACCCGCCGCGTGTTACGTGTACGTGTTGTTCTATGCCCTTTGGGGCAGCAGGGTACGGGGGGAAGCCCTGCCCAAGGAAGAGCTGACGACGTAAACGTAACCGGTGCGCAGGCCCGGCGCCCATGCGCGCGCCCGACGACCACGCGCGACCGCCCGCCGCCAAGCGCCACGACCCACTCGCGCCGCCGACGAATCCTCAGCGCTGTGCGCCGCGCTTCTTGCGCATCGAATCGATCCGCCGCACCCCGATATCGATGACCTTCAACATGGCTGCCGCCGCTGCTTGGCTCTCGTGAGCCTCGATCGCATCGACGATCGCCGCGTGACTGTTGACCGTGAGCTCGTGATCGCTCGCGTCGTCGATCGGGGAGCTGTGGGAGAAGGGCGCCGCGAGCGCGGCTTCGATCACACTGGCCATGGAGCGCAACAACGGATTACCCGAAGCAATGGCGATTGCCAGGTGAAAGTCGAGATCCGCTTCCGCAAAACTCTGCCGTGAATGACCCGATTGCCCCATTTCGTGCACACAGTCCCGCAGCCGCGCGATGTCGCTCGGCGTCCGTCGCTGCGCCGCCAGCGCAGCGGAGGCCGGCTCCAACGCACGACGGATCTCCGTCAGGCTCCGCATGAAATCATCATCCAGCCCGATCCGCACGCGCCACACCAGGACATCGACATCGAAGAAGTTCCAGTGCAGCGGGTCGCGCACCCGGGTGCCGATGCGCGTCTTCGAGACGACCAGCCCCTTGGCGGCCAGTGTCTTCATGACCTCGCGCATCACGGTACGCGAGACCTGGAAACGGGCGATGAGATCGGGCTCCGCGGGCATGTTGTCCCCGGGCTTGTGAATGCCGCGCAGAATCTCGGTCCCGAGAATCGCGGCAATCTGATCGTGACTCGACAGGGCCCTGTCGACGGCCAGACGACTCAGACGCGGCACCGGTCGCAGGATGGCATCCCGTGGCGCGGTGGGCGGACGTGTTCCCGTCTCTGCCATGTGACCCCCTCAGGTCAGCTCACCAAGGTCGCGGATATTATAATAGTATTAATCCGCCGTCGACTTTCGCGTGCACCCGGCCGCAAGCTGACGCGGCTCGACAAGTACCTCCTGCAACAGCACCGCATGCGATATCGACGTTTTTGTGCAGTTTCCTGGCTGATCGCCTGCCTGTGCGCCGCGCTCGCCGCTTGCGGCCGCTCGGCGCCAACACAGACCCAACCTGCTGCGGCCGCAGAAGAGCCGGTCGTCAACGTCTACAACTGGTACGACTACATCAAGCCCGACGTGCTGCGCGAATTCACGGCGCGCACGGGGGTCCAGGTCCACTACAACGTCTTCGATTCCAACAACACGCTGGAGGCGAAGTTACTCGCCGGGCATTCCGGTTACGACGTGGTGTTCCCGTCCGGGGCCTATCTCGAGAGCCTGGTAGCGGCCGGCGTTTTCCGGCCGCTCGACAAGACGCGCCTGCCGAATCTCAGGAACCTCGACCCGCGCATCATGGCGCGCCTGGCCGCCCATGATCCCGGGAATGTCCACGCGATCGACTACACGTGGGGCATCACGGGAATCGCGTACAACGTCGCCGCGATCCACGACAGGTTGCCACAGGCGCCCGTCGATAGCTGGTCGATGTTCTTCGATCCCAAGGTGGCCGCCCGCTTCGCGGATTGCGGCATCGGCGTGTACGAATCCCCTAACGTGATCGTGCCGAGCGTGCTGGCCTGGCTGGGCGAGCCACCCGACGCAGAGGATCCGGCGAAGTTGGAACGGGCGCAGAACGCCTTGCTCGCGGTGCGACCGTACATCCGCAAGGTCAGCAGCGGCTCGCTCGTCGATGACCTGTCCACCGGCGAGCTCTGCCTCATCGTCGCGAGCAACGGCGATGCCATGCAGGCGCAGGAGCGCACTCGAATCGCCGCCAATGGCATCCAGGTCCGTTTCAGCATACCGAAGGAGGGCGCCGTGATGTGGTTCGACGCCGCAGCCATCCCTACGGACGCGCCTCATCCGGAAAACGCTCATCGGTTGATCGACTTCCTCATGGATGCCGCGATTGCCGCCGAAAACAGCAATGCCATCCATTTCCCGAATGGCAACGCCGCCTCGCAGCCCAGGTTGCAACCGGAGCTGACCAACGCGTCGATCTTCCCCACCGGCGAGCTCGCCGCGCGCCTCATTCCGGAACGCGCGAAGAGCGAAAGCTACGTGCGCCTCAGAACGAGAATGTGGACACGGTTCCGCACCGGCCAATAACCACTATGATCCCCGTCCCCATCCGCATCCCTCCATCCGGCTCCTGAATATCCAAGCCTCGCGTCTCTCATGAAGCACAAGCTCTTGCTCAAATGCCTCCTGGCCGCGCTGGCTCTTGGCGCCGCCGTCGGCGTTCCACCGGCCGTCGCACGCACCGATGGACACGCTGACAGTGACATGGCCCGGTGGCGCGCCCAGGCCGCCCGGATCACCATCACGCGCGATGATTGGGGCATTGCGCACGTCAGAGGCCGGACCGATGCCGACGCCGTGTTCGGCATGACCTACGCGCAGGCCGAGGACGACTTCAACCGGGTGGAGAACAACTACCTGGTGAGTCTCGGCCGGCTGGCCGAAGCCGATGGCGAGAAGGCGCTGTGGCAGGACCTGCGGCAACGATTGTTCATTGATCCGGCGGTCCTGCGTGCCGAGTACGCCTCCTGCCCACTCTGGCTCAAAGACCTCATGCAGGCGTGGGCGGACGGTCTGAACTACTACCTCGCCACCCATCCGGATGTGCATCCGCAGGTGCTGACCCATTTCGAGCCCTGGATGCCGTTGAGTTTCTCGGAAGGCAGCATCGGCGGCGACATCGAGCGAGTGCCGTTGACCCAGCTCCAGGCGTTCTACGAGAAACGTCATGTCGCGATGACGGGCCTGGAGCAGGGGCTCGTGTTCACCGAGCCGCAGGGCTCGAACGGCTTCGCCATCGCCCCCTCCCACACGAAGGACGGGCACGCACTGCTACTGATCAACCCTCATACCAGCTTCTTCTTCCGCTCCGAGCTGCAGATGACCAGCGAAGCGGGACTCAACGCCTATGGCGCGACCACCTGGGGCCAGTTCTTCATCTACCAGGGCTTCAACGCCAAGGCG
>Ga0268266_10000531_pt1 | contig 53279 bp, 60 predicted proteins | sample KBSS13metaG_FD_190356 | JGI IMG/M metagenome (GOLD analysis project Ga0268266, IMG submission 190356) | Switchgrass rhizosphere microbial communities from Kellogg Biological Station, Michigan, USA - KBS S1-3 metaG (SPAdes) (version 2) | ecosystem: Host-associated > Plants > Roots > Rhizosphere...
AAGTTGCAGCTGCAAAAATGATCGGTGCGGGCATTGCCTGTATCGCCCTGGTCGGCGCCGGCATCGGCATCGGCAACGTGTTCGGCTCCTACCTGTCGGGCGCGCTGCGCAATCCGGGCGCTGCCGCCACCCAGACCACCAACCTGCTCCTGGGTTTCGCGCTGTGCGAAGCCACCGGTCTGTTCGGCCTGGTCATCGCGCTCCTGATCCTGTTCGCGTTCTAAGATGGCCGAATCCGCCGCCACCACTGCGACGACGGGCGTTCCCGGGGGCCACGAGCCCGCGGGTTTCCCGCCGTTCAAGCTCGAAACCTTCCCCAGTCAGCTTTTCTGGCTGGTGATTACGTTCGGCTTTCTGTTCGTGGTGCTGTGGCGGGTGGCGGGGCCGCGCATCAATGCGGCCATCACCAGCCGGCGGGGCGCGATCAATGGCGCCATCGCCGAGGCCAGCAAGGCCCGCGCCGATGCGGAAGCGGCGCAAGGCCAGTATCAGGCGGCGCTGACGGCGGCCCGCGCAAAGGCGAATGCCCTGGCGGAGGAAACCCGCCAGAAGCTGAACGCGGAAATTGCCAAGGCCAAGGCGGACGCCGATACCAGGGCGCACGATGCCATGGCGGCGGCCGATGCCCGCATCGCAAAAACCCGTGAGACAGCCAAGGCGGCCGTGGGCACGGCGGCGCGCGATGCCGCCATCGCCATCGTCGAGCGGCTGACCGGCGACAAGATTTCGGCCGACGAAGCGGCCAAGGCGCTGGGAAGCTAGACATGGAAATCCTCCACGATCCCGAAACCTGGGTTGCCGTCGGCTTTGTGCTGGTGATCGCCCTGCTGGTCTGGAAGGGCGTGCCGGGCATGGTCGGCAAGATGCTGGACCAGCGCGCCGCGGTAATCGCAGCCGAGCTGGAAGAGGCCAAGCGCCTGCGCATCGAGGCCGCCGCCCTGCTCTCCGACTATCAGAAGCGCGCTGCCAGCGCCGAGGCCGAGGCCCGCAGCATCGTGGATGCCGCCACCGCCGAGGCCGCCCAGTTCCAGAAGGACTCTCGTGCTGCCCTGGAAGCGCAGATCGCGCGCCGGGCTGCCGCCGCACAGGAAAAGATCGCGCAGGCCGAAGCCGCCGCCCTCAACGAGATCCGGGGCCTGGCCGCCGACGCTGCCGTGGGCGCCGCCCAGAAGCTGATCACCGCCCGCCTGGACGAAAAGCGCGCCAGCGGTCTGATCGCCGACAGCATCAAGGGCGTTGGCGACAAGCTGAACTGAGTTCGGTTTCTACCGCTTCTGCGTCGTCTGCAACCGGTCAGGTCTTTTCGGGATAGACCACGCGCAGATGCAGTTCTTTCAACTGCTTCTGGTTCGCCGGGCTGGGCGCATTCATCAGCAAGTCCTGCGCCGACTGGGTCATCGGGAACATGGTGACCTCGCGCAAGTTCTCCTCGCCCGCCAGCAGCATGACAATACGGTCGATGCCCGGCGCGGTGCCGCCATGCGGCGGGGCGCCGTAACGGAACGCATTCAGCATGCCCTTGAACTTCTCTTCCGTCTCTTCGCGGGCGTAACCGGCGATCTCGAAGGCTTTCAGCATCACATCGGGATCATGGTTGCGGATGGCGCCTGAGGACAGTTCATAACCGTTGCAGACGATGTCGTACTGATAGGCCTTGAGGCCCAGGATGGTGTCCTTGTCGTTCTTGTCCAGCGCAAGGAATTTCTCGCGCTCGAACTGCGGCATGGAGAAGGGATTATGGGAGAAGTCGATCTTCTTCTCGTCCTCGTTCCACTCATACATGGGGAAGTCGACGATCCAGCAGAACTTGTATTCGTCGTCCTTGATCAGACCCAGTTCACGGCCGAGGCGCGTGCGGGCCATGCCGGCCAGATTGGCGGCGCGTTCGGTCTTGGCTTCGGCAACAAAAAACAAAGCATCGCCCGCGTTGCAGCCAGTTTTGTACATCAACATCGCAAGTTCATTTGAAGGAACAAACTTAGCGATCGGCCCTTTGCCCAATGAGTGCAATCTGCCGCTCGGGTTCGCCAACTCTATTTCATAGGCTCGCCTTTTATCATCATCATCGCCGAGAACTTCAGCAAATGAGCGCAGTATATCCCCCACCATGGTTCGGGCTGGTGGATTTGGGTTGTGTTCGAACTGAATGTAACCAAGCCCTGCCGCCCCCTCGCTGCGGGCCCATTCGTTCAACTTGTCAAAGAAACTCCGTGGCTGTGAGGCAGCGCCAGGGGCGCGTATAGCCCTGACCGTCTTGCCTTTAAAAGCCTTAAATTCAACTTTGTCCCGCGCAAACACCGATGAGACATCGACGATTTCAATAGGATTGCGCAGGTCCGGCTTGTCGGTGCCGTATTTCAGCATCGCCTCGGCGAAAGGAATGCGGATGAAGGGCGGCTTGGTGACCTTTTTGCCGTTCGCAAATTCCTCGAACACGCCCGCCAGCACCGGCTCGACGGCGGCGAAGACATCGTCCTGGGTGACATAACTCATCTCCAGATCGAGCTGGTAGAACTCGCCGGGCGAGCGGTCGGCGCGGCCATCCTCGTCCCGGAAACAGGGCGCGATCTGGAAATAACGGTCGAAGCCCGCCACCATGATCAACTGCTTGAACTGCTGCGGCGCCTGCGGCAGGGCATAGAACTGGCCCGGATAACGGCGCGACGGCACCAGGAAGTCGCGCGCCCCTTCGGGCGAAGACGCGGTCAGGATCGGGGTCTGGAATTCGGTGAAACCCTGCGCGGTCATGCGGCGGCGAAGCGAAGTGACGATGTTCGCCCGTAGCATGATGTTCCTGTGCAGCCGCTCGCGACGCAGATCCAGGAAGCGATAGGTCAGCCGCGTCTCTTCCGGATAATCATGGTCGCCAAAGACCGGCAGCGGCAGTTCCTGCGCGCGTGACTGGATCGTGGCTTCCTCGATGCGCAGCTCCACCTCACCGGTGGGCAGATCGGAATTGACGGTCTCGGCCGTGCGCGCGACCACTTTTCCCGTAAGCGTCAGCACCCATTCCGAGCGCGCCAGATCCACGGTCGCAAAGGCGGCCGCATCCGGCTCGATCACGCACTGGGTCAGGCCATAATGGTCGCGCAGGTCGATGAAGATCAGCCCGCCATGGTCGCGCCGGCGGTTGACCCAGCCCGACAGTCGGACCGTCTGTCCGACATCGGCTTTGCGAAGCTGGCCGCAATTATGGGTGCGATAGGCGTGCATGGAATCCGCTCAAATCCGTGGGAAGACGGGGGTTTTGGCGGTTTATGGGGGGCCGGTCAAGGGCGGGTCACGTGACCCTTCTTGCCCCTATTTCAGCTCCATCAGGATGGCGCTCTGCCGCCCCGATACCAGGCCTTCGGTATGGCTGCGATCGCCGGGCGTGAAGCGAACTTCGCCAGCACCATAGCGGATGATGGTGCTTTTGCCGGCCGGGTCGGTGGAATTGAGCGGCCCGTCATAGCGGAAGACGCCCACGATATCCTTGTCGTGATAATGCATCGGCGTGGTCTCGCCAGTGGCCCAGGTATAAACCCACACCGCCGCGCGCTTGTTGTTCAGGGTGTTTTTCGCCCCCGGACGCGGAAAGCCCAGCGGATAGCCGGTGATGTTGGGATGCGGCGGGCGGCTGTCTTTCAACACCACCTCCACCAGGGTGATTGCCGCGTCACCCTCCACCTCTTCCGTCACCTGTTTCCCCGCCGGAACAAAGATGGCGTCGCCAAAATGACGATCCGCCGATTTGCCATCCGTGGCGAGCCGCCCATCGCCTGCGATCAGCAGCACGGCATCCTGGGTATGCCGATCGGTGGTGTAGGGCCTGTCTGAGGCCAGGCGGACCTTGGTCACCGTGACGCGCGGATTATCAATCAGAGCGCCTTGCGCCCATGCAGGTGTGGCGGCGGCCAGCAACAAGGCCAAGAAACGGCGTCGCATCGGTCCCTTTTCTTCTTTGGGTTGTCCTGTCGCAATTTGCCGTTAGGGTACTGCGTCTGCCGAAGGAATCGCCATGAAATTTTCTGCTATTTGCGCCTGCATGCTGGGGCTTGCCACCACCGCCCTCGCCCAGCCGGTACAGAAGCCGCACAATATCATCATCTTCGTGGCGGACGGGCTGCGCTATGGCAGCGTCGAGCCGGGCAACATGCCCAACCTCACCAAGCTCAAGACCGAGGGCGTGGATTTCACCAACAGCCATTCGCTGTATCCCACCATCACCACGGTGAACGCCTCGGCCATCGCCACCGGCCACTACATCGGCGACACCGGCGATTTCGGCAACACGATCTACACTGGCACGCCGATGATCAGCGGACACGGCACGACCATCGCGGGCCTCGAGGACGATACGGTGCTGGCCGAGATGAACCAGAAATTCGGCGGCAATTATCTGAACGAGGAAACCTTGATCGCGCGCGCCCGCGCGCAAGGTTTCGAGACCGCGGTGATCGGCAAGCTCGGCCCTACCCGCATTCAGGATTCAACGGCCGCGCCCGATGGCAGCCAGACCCTGATCCTGGACGACGATACCGGCCATGAGGGCGGTCTCGCCCTGCCCGCATGGTTCAGCCGCGAGATGAAGAACGCCTTTCTTCCCGGCAGCGTACCAGCACGGCAGGTCCCCAACATCCCGCAGGAGGTGTGGCTGATGAAAGCCACCACCCGCATCGTGCTGCCGCACTTCGCCCAAAGCGGCAAACCCTTTGCCATGCTGTTCTGGTCGCGCGATCCCGACATGAGCCAGCACAACACCAAGGACAGCGTCGGCGAATATGTGCCAGGCATCAACGGACCGTCAGGTCTGGCCGGCACCCGCGATGCCGACACCACCCTGGGCGAGCTGCGCCGGGCGCTAAAGGAACAAGGCCTAGAAGACACGACCGACATTTTCGTCACCGCCGATCACGGTTTTCTCACCGTCAGCCATTCCAGCGCCTCCAGTCCCTCGGCGCGCACGGATCCCAATGCGCCGCTGACCGAACTCTCCTACGGCTTCCTGGCGACGGATCTGGCCAGCGCGCTGCATCTGCGTCTGTTCGACCCTGGCAAAAATTTTGCCACGGTGGACTATAGCGGCGGCGCCAAGCTGGCGACCGGCGCGGGCCTGCTGGGCGATCCGCAAAATCCGCATGTTGTGGTGACGCCCAATGGCGGGTCCGATCTGATCTATCTGCCGCAGCAGAACGCACCGCAACTTGCTGCCGATATCGCCCGGTTCCTGACGGCGCAGGACTATGTCGCCGCGGTCTTCGTCAACGACAAGCTGGGAAAATTTCCGGGCGCCCTGTCCATGAGCGATGTGAGCCTGATGGGCTCGGCGAAAACGCCACAACCGTCCATCTATGTCAGTTTCCGCAGCTTTTCCGGCGAGTGCGCCAACAAGCTGCAATGCGCTGTCGGCGTGCATGACACCATCCAGGGGACCGGCCAGGGCAGCCATGGTTCGCTGTCGCGGGCCGAGACCCGCAACTTCATGGCCGCGGTAGGGCCGAGTTTCAAAAAGGGTTATGCCGATCCGGCACCGGTCTCCAATGCCGATATCGCGCCGACCATGGCGAAGATCGCGGGCATCGAGCTTCCAGCCAAGGGCAAGCTGCGCGGGCGGGTGATCAGTGAAGCCTTGCCCGGCGGCGCCGCGCCACGCGTCGCCAAGCACACCATCCAGTCAGCGCCGGCGGAAAATGGCGCGCGCACCATCCTGAATTACCAGCAGGTCGGTGACGCGCGCTATTTCGATGCCGCGGGCTTTGACGGCAAGGCGGTCGGGCTGACGCCTCCGTAGGCATCAGCCCTTTAACTTTACGCGACCTTCGCCTGCGGCGCGGCGCAAGGACCTTTGACCGCCAGGATGTCGAAGGGCTTGCCGGTTTCCAGGAAGCTCTTGAGGCCGGAAAGCACCAGGGGCCAGCCCTTGGAGATGCCACCGGCCATTTCCGACCCGGCCCAGAGCTGATCATGGACGACATTCAGGCGGACGACATCGCCGATCGCCTCGATGTCGAAGGTCACGCGCGAATGTTCGGATTTGTTGCCGGCATTTTCCGGGCTCGCCCAGCTCAGCACCAGGCGGCTGTGCGGACGGCTTTCCAGGACTTCGCCGGTGATGTTGACGACATCGGAGCCGTCAATGCTGACCATGCTCCATTTGGAGCCGGGCTTCCAGTCCGAGACATTGGCCTTGCCCCAATATTGGCGGGTGAACTCGGGGTTGGTGATGGCGTCCCACACCTTCTTGGGCGTGCTGGTGACGTAGGTGGTGTAGACGAATTCGGTTTTTGTTTGGGCTTGGGTCATTGGTCTTTCTCGCTTTCGGGTTTAGGCCGCCGTGGCGTCAGGCTTGGTGGCATGCGAGTCGCAGGTCCTGTCCTGGCCGGCCCAGGTGTTGAGCGGCGTGCCGGTTTCCAAGAAGGTTTTCATGCTCGACAGTACGCGCGGCCAACCGGCCGAGATGCCCCGCGCCATTTCCGAACCCGGCTTGAGCCGGTCATGCGTGACGTTCAGCCGGACCATGTCCTCGAACATGTCTATCTCGAAGGTGACGCGGGAATGTTCGGTTTGGTCGGCGACACTGTCGGGGCGCACCCAGCTCAGCACCAGGCGGCGGGGCGGATGGCTTTCCAGGACCTTGCCGGTCATCAGCACGCTGCCATCCGGTTTCTGATGGTCCCACCGGGAGCCGGGCCTCCAGTCCGAGATGTTGCCGTGGCCCCAATATTGGCGGGCGAATTCGGGGTTGGTGATGGCATCCCAGACACGCTGGGGCGTCGTCTTGATGTAGGTGGTGTAAAGAAATTCGGCTTGCGCTTGGGTCATTGGTCGTTCTCCAGAGCTTGTTTGAGGTTGTGAAGCGCCTGGACACGGTCCTGCTCGAACTTGCCGATCCAGCGCATGTAGATCTCGTTGATGGGGACGGGGTTGAGGTAGTGCAGCTTCTCGCGGCCTCGCTTTACCGTGGCGACCAGGTTGGCCTCTTCCAGCAGATTGAGATGCTTGGTCACCGCCTGGCGGCTCATGTCATGGTCCTCGCAGAGTTCCCCCAGAGTCTGGCCGTTCTTCCGGCGAAGCCGGTCGAGCAGCTGACGCCGGCTGGGATCGGCAAGAGCCTTGAACACTTTGTCGTCTTCGTCGGTGGCCATGGAAGACAATATGCAACCATTTAGTTGCATGTCAAGCGTGAGCCGGGAAAAAAGCGGAAGATCCAGTGGACCTTTCGCCCCGGCGAACGCCGCAGTGGCGTGCGGCCAAGCGCGCCACGAGGCCTTCCCCGGTGAAATAAGATGAAAAATCCCCGTTTTCCGCCCGAATCCGCTATGACCCGGCCATGCGAATTGTCGAGACCAATGAAGCGCTCAGCGCCTTTGTGACGGAGCTGGGCCAGGCGCCCTATCTGGCGCTGGATACCGAATTCCTGCGCGACCAGACCTATTATCCCAAGCTCTGCCTGATCCAGGTGGCGGCGCCCGGCATCGAAGGGATCATCGATCCGCTCGCTCCGGGCATGGACCTCACGCCCTTCTACGACCTGATCCGGCGTCCCGAAATCGTCAAAGTGATGCACGCCTCCCGCCAGGACATCGAGATTTTCTATCTGCAGGGTGGCGTCCTGCCCGATCCGTTGTTCGACACACAGATCGCCGCCATGGTGGCCGGCTTCGGCGATGCGGCGTCCTATGAGACTTTGGCGCGCAAGATCGCCCATGTGGAGATCGACAAGTCGGCGCGCTTCACCGACTGGAGCCACCGCCCGCTTTCGAAGCGCCAGCTCGAATATGCGATGGCCGACGTCACCCATCTGCGGGTGATCTATGAATGGCTGAATGCACGGCTGGAAAAGACCGGCCGTTCCGCCTGGGTGGCGGAAGAAGTGGCGGCGCTGCAGGACCCGGCTCTCTACAAGCTCGATCCCGAGCAGGCCTGGAAGCGGCTCAAGCCCCGCACCACCAACAAGCGCTTCCTGGCGGTGCTGGCGGCCTTGGCCGCCTGGCGCGAGCGGGAGGCGCAGAGCCGCGACATTCCCCGCGGCCGGGTGCTGAAGGACGAGGCGCTGACCGAGATCGCGGCCCATCCGCCGGAGACGCCCGAAGCGCTGGACCGCATCCGTGCCGTGCCCAAGGGCTTCGCCAATTCCCGCATGGGCAAGGGCCTTTTGGAAGCCATCCACCAGGGCCTGTCGGCGCCGCCGCCTGAAGGCGCGGTGGCGGAGAACCGCCAGCAGCGCCGACGCCGCGAGCCCTCACCCGCCGTGGTCGACCTGCTCAAGACCCTGCTGCGCCTGCGCGCAGAGGCGGCCCATGTCGCGCCGCGGCTGATTGCCAATGCCGATGAGATTGAACGGCTGGCGGCGCATGAGGATGATGACTTGCCGGCCCTGCATGGCTGGCGGCACGAAGTATTCGGCAAGGATGCCATCGCCCTGCGCAAGGGCGAACTTGCCATCGCTGTCGAGAATGGCGATGCGGTGGTTGTTGAACTCGAAGAGGAGGAAAAGGAATGAAAAAGATTTTGGCGAGTGTGGTGATCCTGGCCGGCGCGACGGCCGCGAACGCCCAGACACCCCAGCCCGCGTCCTGGACCACCCTCTCCTTCAGCGCGGCGATCAACAAGCCGGCCGATGTGGCCTGGCATCGCGTGGGCGGCGATGACTGGTGCGGCATCGCCAAGTTCCTGGATGTCAAGGGCTGCACCGTCACGTCCGGCAAGGGCGAACTGGGCTCGATCCGCTCCATCGACACCGGCACCGCCACGGTGCTGGAGATCGCGGTGGCGCGCACGGCGCACTCCTACACCTATGCCCAGCCCTTCACGCCGATCTTCTATCACGGCACCATGGCGGTGGAGCCGGTGGACGCCACCCATTCGCGGCTGGTCTACACCCTGATCTGGAACGAGAACGGCTTGCCAGACGCCGCCGCCCGCACCGCGGCGCGCGATGGCCGCAAAGTCCGCTTTCAGGCGGCTGTAGACAAGATGGCGGCGGCGGCCAACGCGCCGTAACCCCTCACCCGCCGTGGTGGACCTGCTCGAGTTCCTGCTACACCTGCGCCAGCAGTGGTGAAACAAGAACATGAGGAGGAAGGTATGAAGATGATTTTGGCCGCCGCCCTGATGCTGGGCGGCGTGACGGCTGCGAACGCCCAGACGCCGCAGCCGGCGGACTGGACCATCCTGACGCTTACCGCCGACACCAACAGGCCGGCCGCTGTCACCTGGGACCGCATCGGCGGGCATGACTGGTGCGGCATCCTGCGCTTTCTGGATCGCCTGACGGGCTGCACCATCAATTCCGGCAAGGGTGAGCTGGGCTCGGTGCGCACGGTCATGGTCGGCACCACACCGACGGTGGAAATCGCGGTGGCGCGCACGCCCTTGTCATACACCTATGCCCAGCCTTACACGCCGATCTTCTACCACGGCACCATGAGCGTTGAGCCGGTGGACGCGACCCATTCGCGAATCGTCTACACCCTGATGTGGAATCAGACCCCGGTGGGCGACGCGGCAGCGCAGACGGCGGCGCGCGAAGGCCGCCGCAAGAGCTTCCAGGCGGCGGTGGACAAGATGGCTGCCGCGGCCAACGCCCCCTGAGGGGCGCGGGTCTTTTGGCCGCTCGCGCCCCATCAGGCGTGAGAGTCAGGCTTCGTCGAGGTTTGGGGAGCCGGTCGCCAGATCTTCCGGCTCCTCGCCCGTGTAGGGGTCTTCGTCCGCCGCCAATTCGTCGGACGGGTTGGGGACGTCAAAGCCGGACGGCGGCATGGCTTCCAGAAAGCCGGCGGCCTTGAGTTCGTCCAGGCCCGGCAGATGGGCGACGCTTTCTAGCCCGAACTGGACCAGGAAGGCGTCAGTGGTGCCATAGGTCACGGGACGGCCCGGGGTGCGTTTGCGGCCGCGGATCTTGATCCAGCCGATCTCCATCAGGATGTCGATGGTGCCCTTGGACATGGCGACGCCGCGAATGTCCTCAATCTCGGCCCGGGTCACCGGCTGGTGATAGGCGATGATGGCCAGGGTCTCGATCGCGGCCTTGGAGAGACGCTTCTGCTCAGGCTGTTCCTTGCGCAGCAGGAAGGCCAGATCGCTGGCGGTGCGGAACTGGTATTTTCCCGCGACACAGCAAAGGTTTACGCCACGTTTTTCATAAATCCCCTGAAGACTTTTCACCAGGCCCGGTACGTCCGCGCCTTCGGGCAAAGATGTTGACAGCGCCTTTTGGTCCAGCGGTTCGGAGGCGGCGAACAGCAGCGCTTCCACCATTCTCAGGTGCTCGGGATTGGCCGTCTGTTCGCTCTCTGCGTCCATCTTGTCTTCAATCGTGGCAATCATGTTGGCTACGCTGCTCATTCCTGATGCTCCTGGCCTTACGCCCCCGGGGCTGTCCCGTCCGCCGACCGGTCCCGCACAAAGATATCCGCGAAGGGCGCCATCTGCTGGATCTCGACCTTGCCGTCGCGGGCCAGCTCCAGGCAGGCCAGCAGGGTCGAAGCCAGCGCCGAACGCCGCCGGCTTCCGCCCGACCATTCAAAGGGCAGAAGGCGTGTCAGGGCGCTCCAGTCTGAAATCCGGCCCAGCATCCGCTCCAGCCGCTCCCGCGCCTCCTCGATGTGGAGCACGGGCGCCATCTGCGGGCGATAGGCCTTGCCGCCCAGCCGGCGCACGCGATCGGTGGCATAGGCATTGAGCAGGTCGTAGAGCGTGTCCTTGTAGGTGCGCAGCTTGATGACGTTTACCGCCTCCGGATCGCCGCGGCCGAACACGTCGCGGTCCAGGCGCTCGCGGCCCATCAGCCGGGTCGAAGCGGCGCGCATGGCGTCCAGCCGCTGCAACCGCCAGCGCAACCGCGTGGCCATCTCGTCGGCGGTGGGCTCGCCGTCCGGGCCCTTTTCCTGCGGCAGGATCAGGCGGGATTTCAGGTAGGCGAGCCAGGCCGCCATCACCAGATAGTCGGCGGCCAGTTCGAGATTCAGTTTCTTGGCCGATTCGATGAATCCGAGATACTGGTCGGCCAGCTTGAGGATGGAGATCTTGGCGATATCCACCTTCTGATTGCGGGCAAGTGTGAGCAGAAGATCCAGCGGACCTTCAAACCCGTCCACAGTCACCGTCAGCGCCTGGTCGTCGGCATAAATGGCGGTGGATTCAAATTCGTCGAAATTCTCGGCCTGTTCGGCGGTCATGCCGTGGCTCCCAAAAGCGCGGCCAGACGGGCTTCCGCGGCCTCGTGGTCGAAAGGCGTAGGAGCAGCCAGATGCGCCAGCGCATGTTCGCTGCGCTTCAGCGCCGGCCCCGTCAATTCGCTTACTCCAGCCGCCACGTGCCGCATCTCGTCCATATCGCCGTTGCAGTGAAGCGCCAGATCGCACCCCGCAAACAGGGACAGCCTGGCACGCACTGACAGAGGCCCGTCGAGCGCCTTCATGGAAAGGTCGTCCGACATCAGAAGCCCGTTAAATCCTATCTCACCGCGTATCACATCCCGAATGACTTTGGGGCTGGTGGTCGCAGGCCGCTGTGGATCAATCGACTCATAGACAACATGCGCGGTCATCGCGATCGGGCATTCCGACAGGCTGCGGAAGGTGACGAAATCGCTGGCGGAGAGTTCCTCGGCGCTGGCCGAAACCCGCGGCAGCGCCAAGTGGCTGTCGGACCCTGCCCGGCCATGCCCGGGAATATGCTTCATCACCGGCAGAACGCCGCCATCGATCAATCCTTCGATCTGGGCCTTGCCCAGCGCGATGATCGTGGCGGGATCGCGGGCGAAGGCACGGTCGCCGATCACATCATGGGCGCCCGGAATTGGGACATCGAGCACCGGCAAACAATCCACAGTGATGCCGAGACTGGCCAGGTCATGAGCGATCAGCCGGGCGTTGAGGTAACAGGCGTCCCAGCCGCGTTCCTGGTCCTGGGCATAAAGCTCCCCGAACCGGGCGGCAGGAGGCCGCGCGCGCCAGTGCGGCGGCTTCAGCCGGGTCACCCGGCCGCCTTCCTGATCGATCAGAACCGGCGCTTTGGCGTCGCCGATAGTTTCTTGCAATTCCGAAACCAAAGCCTGCACTTGCGCTGAGTCGCTAATGTTCCGTGCGAACAGAATAAAGCCCCAGGGCCTTGCCTCGCGAAAGAAGCTCTTTTCCGCTGCCGACAGACTGGTGCCGGCGCAGCCATAAATAGCCCGTGACCGCATGCAGAAAGTCCTAAATCAGGCTAGTGGCTAAGTATACAGGAGCCGCCATCGGCCTTCAGCCGGTCGCACAGCGCCACGGCCACCTCCCGGTCGCCCAAACCGCCAACCCGCAGGCGATACCAGGTGCCCTTCTCGCCCAGGTCCGCTTGCTGGACATTCTCCGAATAGCCCGCCAGCAGCGCGGCATGGCGGGCCTTGTAGGTCCTCCAGGCGGCCTCCGCGTCGGCTTGCGATTTGTAGGCGCCAATCTGCAGCACATAACCGCCAGCCGTCGCAGCGGGGCCCGGCGCCGGAACCGCGGCAATCGGCTTGGAGACGGGTGGCGCCGTGGCCAGGCCAAGCTGCCGTGGAGCGCCAGTGGCCGGACCCGGCGGCGGGACCAGCGCCTGCTTCATGGCAGGGGGCGGCGTGACCGGTTTGGGCGCCGGGAGAGGCTTGGCCGGCGGAGGCGCGGTATTGGACTGCTGGATCAGAGACGCCACCGACTTGGGGGCGGGTGCAGGGGGCGTCGGGGCCGGTTTGGCCGCGGCAGGCGGCGGAGCGGTCACAGGTTTGGGCGGGGCAGCCGCCATGGCTGTGGGCGCGGGAGCCGGTGCGACGGGAGCAGGCTTGGGCGCTGCCGGCGGCGCTTCCGCCGCAGGCGCTGGCTTGGGCGCCGCCGCCGCCGCCTGCGGCTTGGGTGCGCTGTCCACCGCATCATCGGAGGGAGCCGGCTGCTCGTAGATCTTGAAGCCCTGATAGGGAACCGAGCCACCAGGGGTGCCAGGCGGAGCCACGCGTTCGGGGCCGGCTGCCGCGGTCAATACCGGGGTTTCGCCTCGTCCGCGCGCCACGCCCTGGGTATAGGCCAGCCACACCACGCCGGCGAACATGGCCAGCACCAGCAGCGCCAACACAATCAAGAGCGGCAGGCGCGAGCCTTCGACGTCATCTTCTTCTTCGGAACCGTCAAACACGCGTACCTCGTCGCTGGGCTCGTAAACGCCGCGATCGTAATTGGACATGCAACTTCCCGAATCTGCCGGAAGTCATACTAGCACTGCAAGCCCGACGAATCACCGTTCGCGATTCGCCTTTCACATGTTTCAGAAAGCGTAAAAGCTCAGAGAGAGATTTCGGTTTTGAACACCCGCACATATTCGGCCAGGGCAAAACGATCGGTCATGCCGGCGATATAGTCCCGCGCCACCGTGCCGGGGACCGCACCCCGCGCCGCCTCGGCCCAGTCGGCCGGCAGCAGCGAGGGATCGGCGACAAAGGCTTCGTAGAGGTCCGTGACCACGGCCTTGGCGCGGATCATGGACATCTCGATCCGGGCGTGACGATACATGTTCCGCATCTGGAACGCCTTGAGGGCCTTCAGCCGTTCGAACAGCGCGGGCGAGAAGGCCGCCGTCGCCCTGCCCGCGGCCCGCACCGCGGCCGCGCTGGAAAGCCCCTCGAGATTGGCCCGGGTGGTTGTGAGCACATCTTCCATCAGCTCGCTCATCAGGGTGCGCATCAATTCACCGATGAAGCGTGACAATTCCATCTCGCCATGCCGCGCCACCACGCCTCTGACGTGATCGCCGGCCAACGGCGATGCCGTCAGATCGGCGATGGTGAAAAGGCCGGCGCGAAGACCGTCGTCTATGTCGTGGCTGACATAGGCGATGTCATCGGCCAGCGCGGCAAGCTGGGCCTCCAGTCCGGGCCAGGTGCCGAGCTCCAGCGGCCAGCGCTTGTCGAAACTGGCAATCGGTCCCGGCAGCGGCGGTTGCAGCGGGCCATTATGCTTCACGAGGCCTTCCAGCGTTTCCCAGGTCAGGTTCAGGCCATCGAAATCGGCATAGCGATGCTCCAGCTTGGTGACGAGCCTGAGCGCATGCGCATTGTGGTCGAAGCCGCCAATGTCCTTGGTGACCGCATCCAGCGCCTCCTCGCCGGCATGACCAAACGGCGTGTGGCCCAGGTCATGGGCCAATGCCACGGTCTCAGCCAGGTCTTCGTCCACCGCCAGGGTGCGCGCCAGGCTGCGCGCCAGTTGCGCCACCTCCAGCGAATGGGTCAGGCGCGTCCTGTAATAGTCGGCCTCATGTTCCACAAAGACCTGGGTCTTGTGCTTGAGGCGGCGGAAGGCGCTGGAATGGATGATGCGGTCGCGGTCGCGCGAATAGCAGGAACGGGTGGCGCTTTCGCGTTCGGGATGAAAACGGCCGCGGGAATCTTCGGGACGCGAGGCATAGGTGGCATGCAATCCCGGCGGATTTACGATGGATCCCAACAGCCGCCCGGCGGGACTAGAATCGGGGGTGTTGGTTTCAGGCATCAGCGGCACTACATAGAGGGAACGTCCCAAACCGCAAGAGCGCCATGACCGCCTTACCCGTCACCATTTCCGACCGCGCCGCCCGGCGGATCGCGGAGATCCTGAAAGGGGAAACCCAGCCCGCGGCCTTAAGGGTCGCGGTGACCGGCGGCGGTTGTTCCGGTTTCCAGTACAATTTCGCCCTGGACGATGCCCAGCTGGACGAGGACCTGGTGGTGGAAAAGGACGGCGCCAAGGTGCTGATCGACCCGGTGTCGCTTGATTTCCTGGCCGGCGCGGAGATCGATTTCACCGACGACCTGATCGGCCAGGCATTCAAGATCAACAATCCCAACGCCACCGCCTCCTGCGGCTGCGGCACGAGTTTCTCGGTTTGAAAATCGCGACCTGGAACGTCAACTCGATCAAGGCGAGGCTTGAGCCGGCGCTGGCCTGGCTGAAGGCCGCCAATCCCGATGTCGTCTGCCTGCAGGAAATCAAATGCGTGGACGAGAACTTCCCGCGCCAGACCTTCGAGGAGCTGGGCTATAATTGCGCCGTACACGGACAAAAAAGCTATAACGGCGTCGCCATCCTTTCCAAGCGCCCGATCGAAGACGTCACGCCCCGCCTGCCGGCTCCCGACCGCGTGCTGGACGATCATTCCCGCTATCTGGAGGCGGTGATCACGGGCGACAAGGGTGTGGTGCGGGTGGCATCGATCTATGCGCCCAATGGCAATCCCCAGCCCGGCCCCAAATTCGACTACAAGCTGGCCTGGCTTGAAAGACTGCGCGTCCACGCCGGAAAGCTGCTCAGGAATGAGGAAGCGGTGGTGCTGATGGGCGATTACAACATCATCCCCGAGGACAGGGACGCCGCCAAGCCGAAGAACTGGGTGAAGGACGCCCTGTTCCAGCCGGAATCCAAGGCGGCCTACCGGCGGCTTCTCAACCTGGGCTATTGCGACGCCTTCCGCGCCAGGCATCCGGAAGGCGGCCATTATACCTTCTGGGATTATTTCGGCTCCTGGGAGCGCAACAACGGCATTCGCATCGATCACATCCTGCTGTCACCGCAGGCGACCGACCGGCTGAAGGCGGTGGGCATCGACAAAGACGTGCGCGGCGCCAGCGAGAAGCCATCCGATCACGTCCCAGTCTGGGTTGACCTGAAAATCTGACCGTCTTGTTGCCGCAATCTCAGCTATAGTTTCGCCGCATGAAACTGTTTGCCCTGCTCGCCTCTCTTCTGCTTTTGTCCTCTCCCGCCCTCGCCATTGAAAAGCGCGTCTTCAAGATCGACAGCCTGATCGTCACCCGCAAAGCCGGCGTGATTCAGCTGAAGGCCAAGGGTGCGGTACAAACCGGCGGCTGGACCAAGGCGCGCTTGCATTTGCTGCACAATGACGGCCGGGTCATGACGGTGGAGTTCCTGGCGACACCGCCCTCACCGGACATGACGGTAATAGACGGACTGGTGCCTGTCGCTGCCGTTGCCGAGATCAAGATCAAGGGCCGCGCCGCGTCCGTCCATGTGCTGGCGGACCAGAATGAGATGACGTCGGAAGTGACGCGGTGATATGCAAATAGATGTGATCTCCGACACGGTCTGCCCCTGGTGCTTCATCGGCAAGCGGCGCCTGGCGCGCGCCATGGCCATGCGCCCGGCCATCACCTTCGACGTGAAATGGCGTCCCTACCGGCTGGACCCGACGATCCCCAAGGGCGGCACCGACCGGAAGGCCTATATGCGGGCCAAGTTCGGCGAGGATCCCATGAAGATCGTGGAGATGCACAAGCTGATCGCCGCGGAAGGCGCCAAGGACGGTATCGAGTTCGATTTCGGCGCCATCGAGCGCCGGCCCGACACCCTGGATTCGCACCGGCTGATCCGCTGGGCGGAAGCCACCGGCGTACAGGACGAAGTGGTGGAGCGGCTGTTCATCGCCTATTTCGAGAATGGCGAGGATATCGGCGACATCCGCGTCCTGGCCGACATTGCGGACATCAGCGGCATGGACGGCGTGGAAGTGGCGCAGATGCTGGAAGGCGATGAAGACCGGGCCCTGGTGGAGCGCGAGGACCAGATCGCCCATGAGATGGGCGTCACCGGCGTACCCGCAATGATCTTTGGCAACCGGTTGGCGGTCTCTGGCGCGCGCGAGCCCGAATTGCTGGTTTCGGTGATCGACCGCGTCACGGAGATGGCGGCGCAGCAGGCGGCCCAACCCGCCGTTGAAGCAGAGGCAGACGAAGAATAACCCGGCCTCCGCGCCGGACCAGGCAGATACGTACCATGGCCAAGCCTGTTACCCCTGATCAATGGCCAGCCGGCACCATCTTCACCGTCGGTCACTCGACCCTGCCGATCGAGCGTTTCATCGAGATTTTGAAGACCTATGGCATCGAATGCCTGCTGGATATCCGCACGGTCCCCAAATCGCGCCACAACCCGCAATTCAACGCCGATGACCTTCGAGAATCGCTGGCGCATGCCGGCATCGGCTATCGCGCCCTGCCCTCCCTAGGCGGCCTGCGCCACGCGCGAAAGGATTCACCAAACACGGGCTGGCGCAACAAAAGCTTCCGCGGTTATGCCGATTACATGCAAACGCCTGAGTTCCAGGCCGGCCTGCATGACCTGATGGAGACCGGCGCCAGCGCCCGCGTGGCGATCATGTGTGCCGAGGCGGTTCCCTGGCGCTGCCATCGCTCGCTGGTTGCGGATGCGTTGAACGCGCGCGGCATCCCGGCGGTGGAGATCCTGTCCGAAAGCGCACACCGCATGCACAAGCTCACGCCCTTTGCGCATGTGGAAGGAAATCAAGTCAGCTATCCGCCCGAGCAAGGCACCTTGCTCTAGCCGCAAAAACAAACCCCACCGGGGAGGGGCTTTCCGGTGGGGCTCATTTGCTCCATCTGCCTGCAAGAAGCAGAGCATTGGGATTGGCTGGACGATAGGTCTTTCAACCTGAACCGGGCATGAACGGAAACCGGAACCCGTAAGACCGATCCTGACGCGCGGATTTTGACGGCTGAGCAGGAGCGAGGAGCGACGCGTACAAGAGTACGTGAGCGACGAGCGACGAACTCAGACGTCAAAAGACGCCGTCAGGCGGCGTCGGCGACGACCTTATTGCGGCCGGTGCGCTTGGCGCGATACAGCGCCTGGTCGGCGCGATGCAGCAGCTTGTCGGCGCTGTCGCCTTCGCCTTCGCACTGGGCGATGCCGATGGAGATGGTGATGCTGAGCTGGCCGGGATCGCGGCTGATCTTGACCGGCGTGGTCTCGATCGACTGACGCAGACGCTCGGCGATATTGCAGGCAAAGGCCGTGTCGGTATCAGGCATCGCAACCACGAATTCCTCGCCGCCATAGCGGCAGGCGAGGTCAATGCCGCGCACATTGGCGGCGATGCGGGAGGCAAACTCCTTCAGCACCTCGTCGCCGATGTCATGACCATAGGTGTCGTTGACGTGCTTGAAGAAATCGATGTCCATGATGACGAAGGCCAGCGGCCGGCCGTTCTTCTGGGCGCCTTCCAGCAAGGTATCCAGGTGCCGCGCCATGTAGCGGCGATTGTGCAGGCCGGTGAGCTGGTCGGTGATCGCCATTTCCAGGCTAAGCTGCACATTGTGGCGCAGCCGGTCGGCATAGCGCTTCTTGCGCAGCTGGGTACGCACGCGGGCTACCAGCTCGTTCTTGTCGACGGGCCGCGTCAGATAGTCATTGACGCCCATCTCCAGGGCCTGGGTCAGCTTGCGGCGGTCGCCGTCCGACACCACCACCAGAATGGGCACATGGCGGCCTTCCGGCAGGGAGCGCAGCTGAGAGCAGAGACGCAGGCCGTCAAAGCCGCGCATGCCGAGCGAAACCACAATCAGATCGAAATCGCCACCCTTCACCCGCACCAGGGCTTCTTCGAAGGTATCGGCAGAGGCGACTTCATGCTGGGGCGAGAGCGCGCTGACGAACCAAGCGACGCTTTCGGCCCGGTCCTCGATCACCAGGACGCGGCCTGACTGGTTGCCATCCACCAGGGTCTCGGCAGGATCGATCAGGCCCATGCCCTGACCGGTGGATTCGCGCATGCGAAGCTCATCGGTCATCATCTTCAGGCGCACCAGGGACCGGACCCGGGCAAAGAGCGCCGAGTCATCCACCGGCTTGGTGAGGAAATCGTCGGCGCCGGCATCCAGGCCCGCGACGCGGTCGGAGGGCTGGTCCAGGGCGGTGACCATCACCACCGGCACATGCGCCGTCTTGGGATTGGACTTGATGCGGCGGCAGACCTCGAAGCCGTCCATGCCCGGCATCATCACATCGAGCAGCACGATGTCGGGAACGCCCTGCTCCATCTTGGCAAGGCATTCCATGCCGTTGAAGGCGGTGATGACCTCGAAATATTCCGCGGTCAGCTTGGCTTCCAGCAGCTTGACGTTCGAGAGGATATCGTCGACGACGAGAACGCGTGCCGTCATGAAAGATTACCCGATGAAGCGCCGCACGGTATCCAGAAAGCTGGTCACCGAGATGGGCTTGGAGATGTATGCCTCGCAGCCTCCCTGGCGGATGACCTCTTCATCGCCCTTCATGGCGAAAGCGGTCACGGCCACCACGGGAATCGCCTTGAGGGAATCGTCTTCCTTCAGCCACTTTGTGACTTCCAGGCCGGAAACTTCCGGCAGCTGGATGTCCATCAGGATCAGGTCTGGGTGATGTTCGCGGGCGATATCGAGAGCTTCCATTCCATCCTTGGTCTGGAGGATATGGTAGCCATGCGCGTCCAAGAGGTCGTGGAAGAGCTTCATATTGAGCTCGTTGTCCTCCACGATCAGGACCGTCTTGGTCTTAGCGTCCATGGCTCGCTTCTCCAGGCGCACTGGCGGCGCCGCCCTGCCGGCCCACCGGGACCCTGGCTGTTTGCGCCAGTATTAGGGATTATCTCTTAACGCTCCCTTGACGGTGCCCCTGCAATGACCCCTGAAAAGGCCGAAATTCTGGCTTTTGAGACCCTTGGCTGGCTGGCCGGGGAACCGGAGGATTTACAAAAATTCCTCAATCTTTCGGGTCTGGGCGTGGAAGCGCTCCGCCAAGCCGCTGGAAGCCCGGAAATGAGTGTCGCGATTCTGGACTATCTGCTCGCCAACGAGGAGCTTTTGCTGCGTTTCTGCGAGGCCGCCGAGGCCAAGCCCAGGGATTTGCATCTGGCCCGCCATGTGTTGGGAGGGATTTGATGCGGGCCACTTCCCATCCTTTTGGCATTCGTCTGGGGATAGATCTGGGCGGCACCAAGACCGAGATCGTGGCGCTGGACAGAAACGGGGCGGCGGCCCTGCGCCGGCGGGTAGAGACGCCGAAGGATTATAACACCCTGCTGCAGGCGCTGTCCGGCCTGGTGGCGGGGGCAGAAAGCCAATTGGGCGCGCGCGGCAGTATCGGCATGGCGATACCGGGCACGGAAAGCTTCGGCACTGATCTGATCAAAAACGCCAATACCACCTACCTGATCGGAAAGCCGCTGCGGCGTGATCTGGAGCAAGTGCTGGGCCGCGCGGTGCGGCTGGCCAATGACGCCAACTGTTTTGCGTTGTCGGAAGCCAGCGATGGCGCCGCGGCCGGCGCCGCCACCGTGTTCGGGGTGATTGCCGGCACCGGCGTCGGCGGCGGCGTGGTGGTGGACGGCAAGGTGCTGGGCGGCGTGCATGGTATCGGCGGAGAATGGGGGCACATTCCCCTGCCCGCGCCCAGCGTGGCAGAGGTGGAGACGGCGCCCCTCTGTTATTGCGGCAAGCGCGGTTGCCTGGAAGTCTGGTGCAGCGGGCCGGGACTCGCCGCCGATTTCAAACGCGTGACAGGGCGCGATGCCAGAGCGGAAGATATTGCCGCTTCGAGCGGCGCAGAAGAACGCGCCGCGATGGATCGCTGGGCGGACCGTTTCGCGCGGGCACTGGCAACCATGGTCAATATTCTTGACCCCCACGTGATCGTGCTGGGCGGCGGGCTGTCGAATATCGATCGCCTCTATCGCGATCTGCCGCCGCTGGTGGAGAAATACGCCTTCAATCTCGGCGCACCGCCAAACATCGTGAAAAACAAACACGGAGATTCGAGCGGAGTCCGTGGAGCTGCCTGGTTATGGTCTGAAAGCGGCGAATAATATGCACCCTCGGCGTCGCTTTTTTTGTTTTGTCGCTCCCGCTCTCGCGGACGCTCCATGGCCGGAATAAAAGACTGGCTCGCCTTCTGCCGCGACTGCCTGTCAGACGCGCGGGCGGACCAGCCCTGCCCGTCCTGCGGCTCGACGCGGGTCCTCGCCCATCCCGAACTGGACCGGCTGGCCATCGCGCATATGGATTGCGACGCCTTCTATGCCGCCATCGAGAAACGCGACGATCCTTCGCTGAACGACAAGCCGTTGATCGTGGGCGGCGAAGTGCGCGGCGTGGTCTCCACCGCCTGCTATATCGCGCGCAAATATGGCGTGCGCTCGGCCATGCCCATGTTCCAGGCCAAGAAGCTTTGTCCCCAGGCCGTGATCCTAAAACCACGCCATTCCTATTACAGCGCCGTGGCGCGCCAGATCCGCGGCTTCATGGAGGAACTGACGCCGCTAGTCGAACCGCTCTCGCTGGACGAAGCCTATCTCGATCTCTCCGGCACGACCCGCATCCATCACAAATATCCCGCTCGCACCATGGCGGCGCTGGCGCAGCGCATCGAGCGCGAGGTGGGCATCACCGTTTCCGTCGGTCTGTCCGGCAACAAGTTCCTGGCCAAGCTGGCGTCGGAGCTGGACAAGCCGCGCGGCTTTGCCGTGATCGGCATGGCGGAGGCGCGATCCTTCCTGCGCGACAAGAAGATCGGGATCATGCGCGGCGCCGGCAAGGTCACGCAGACACGACTGGAACGCGACGGCATCACCACCATCGGCCAGTTGCAGGACGCCGACCCGGCCGATCTGGCGCGGCGCTATGGCGCCACGGGCCTGTGGCTTTACCAGATGGCCAATGCCCAGGATTCACGGCCCGTGGATCCGGGGGGCGAGATGAAGACCATCTCTTCCGAAACCACCTTCGACAAAGATCTGTCACGATACGCCGAACTGGAAAGCATCTTGTGGCGTCAGGCCGAACGGGTCTCGGCCCGCGCCAAGGCCAAGGGCATCGCCGGCAAGACCATCGTGCTGAAGCTCAAGACCGCGGATTTCCGCCTGCGCACCCGCTCCGCCTCGCTGGAGGCGCCCACGCAGCTTGCCGACCGCATCTTCCGCACGGCGATGGCGTCCCTGAAACGAGAAGCCGACGGCACGCGTTTTCGTCTGCTGGGCGTGGGACTTTCCAATCTCACAGCCGCGGCGGGCGCCGATCCGGCAAGCCTGATTGACCGGGAGGGTGACAAGCGCGCCGCAGCGGAGCGCGCCATGGACAAGATCCGTGCCCGATTCGGCGGCGATTCCGTCGGCATGGGGCGCTCTTTCCGCAGCGAGCGGCCTGGAAAAAAATAGCTTCGCGCCTGCAAAAAGCCGTGCATCTGAGATAGTCTCCCGCCCGTTTCAACGAGGCCCCCATGCCCATCATCGACTCTCGCCTGAAAACGCTTGGCATCACGCTGTCACGGCCCCCCAGCCCGGTTGCCTCCTATGTGCCCTTCACAATCAGCGGCAACCAGGTGTTCATTTCCGGCCAGGTTCCGATCTCCGACGGCGCCCTCAAATATGTCGGCAAGCTGGGGGTGGATTTCAGCGTGGAAGTGGGCCAGGCGGCGGCGCAGCTCTGCGCCATCAATATCCTGTCGGTGCTGCGCGAGGCCTGTGAGGGCAACCTGGACCGCGTGGTGCGCTGCCTGAAGGTCAATGTCTTCATCAATGCGACGCCCGATTATGACAAGCAGCCGGAAGTGGCCAATGGCGCCTCCGACCTGTTCGTAGCGGTGTTCGGCGACGCGGGCCGCCACGCCCGCGCCGCGGTCGGCATGGGCTCCCTGCCGCGGGGCGTGGCGGTGGAAGTGGACGCGGTTTTCGAAATCAGTGACCTCCCATAGCGCCAGGCTGGTAACCAGCGCGGCGGAGATCGGCGCGGAACGCTGGAACGCGCTGGCCAACCCGCAGCGGGTTGCCGAGCCCCACCCCTTCACGGCCTATGAATTCTTCGCGGCGCTGGAGCAATCCGGCTCGGCCTCGCGCAAGACCGGCTGGCAGCCCGCGCATCTTCTGGGTCCGGACGGTTTGATGCCGCTCTATCTGAAGAACCATTCCCAGGGCGAATATGTCTTCGACCATGCCTGGGCCGAGGCGCTGGAGCGCGCGGGCGGCGACTATTATCCCAAGCTGCAATGTTCGGTGCCGTTCACGCCGGTGACGGGCCGGCGGCTTTTGACGGCGGATGCGGAGGCGCGCGAAAGACTGCTGAAGACGGCGGCCGGTGCGCTGCGCCAGATCAACGCTTCCTCGCTGCACATCACCTTCCTGACCGAGGAGGAGTGGCAGGCCGCCGGCAGGTGCGGATATCTGCTGCGCACCGGCCAGCAATTCCACTGGGAAAATCGCGGCTATGACTCGTTCGACCAGTTTCTGGGCGAGCTTTCCTCCGCCAAGCGCAAGACCTTGCGCAAGGAGCGCGCCAGCGTGCGGGAAGCCGGCGTCACGTTCGACTGGCTGACCGGAAGCGACATCACCGAAGCTCATTGGGATCTGTTCTTTGAATTCTACATGGACACAGGCAGCCGCAAATGGGGTTCGCCCTATCTGAACCGCGAATTCTTCTCGCGCCTGGGCCAGGGCCTGGCGGACCAGACTTTGCTGGTGATGGCGAAGAAAGACGGCCGCACCATCGCCGGCGCCCTGAACCTGTTCGGCGAAGGCGTGCTGTTCGGCCGCAACTGGGGCGCGACCGACTATGTTCCCTTCCTGCATTTTGAGACCTGCTATTACCAGGCGATCGATTTCGCCATCGCGCGCGGCCTGAAAAGGGTTGAGGCCGGGGCGCAGGGAGAGCACAAATTGCTGCGCGGCTATCTGCCGGTGACGACCTTCAGCGCCCATCTGATCGCCCATAAGGGCCTGGCCCGGGCGGTAGATGATTTTCTGGAGGCGGAGCGGGAAGCGGTGGCGGAGAGTATCGCGGAGCTGGCGCGGCACGCGCCCTTTCGAAAGGACGAATGATGGCCTACGATCAGAACAACATCTTCGCCAAAATCCTGCGCGGCGAAATTCCCTGCGTGAAGGTTTATGAAGATGACAAGACCCTCGCCTTCATGGACGTGATGCCGGAGAGCGATGGCCATGTGCTGGTCGTGCCAAAGGAGCCGGCCGAAAATATCCTGGACCTGTCGCCCGATGGGCTTGCGGCGACGATGGCCACCACCCAGAAGGTCGCCAAAGCCGTGGACAAGGCGCTGAAGCCCGGCGGTATCCTGCTCAAGCAGTACAACCGGGCCGCTGCCGGCCAGAGCGTTTTCCACATCCATTTTCACATCGTGCCGCGCCATGAAGGCGTGCCATTGGCGCCGCATGGCAAACTCATGGTACAGGCGGCGGTCCTTGAACCCATTGCCGCCAAGATACGGAGTGCACTTTGATCCTCGAACGCGCCCTGATTACCGTGAAGCCCGGCCAGGCCGAAGCCTTCAAACAGGCTTTCGCCAAAGCCCGTCCCCACATCGAAGGCTCAAAGGGCTGCCGCAAGGTCGAGATGCGCCAGGGCATCGAGCATCCCGACGACTTCCTGCTACTGGTGTGGTGGGACACCTTGGAAGACCACAATGTCGGGTTCCGTGAATCCCCGGCTTTCACCGAATGGCGCGCCATTCTGGGGCCGCTGTTCGCCGCCCCGCCCGCCGTGGTGCATCATCACGAGCCGTTATAGCGCCAGCTTTTCGCTGGTCAGGCGGGTTAATTGGGCAGAGAGCTGTCGAGAGACCGGTATTCCTTCGCCCGCGATATCAGCTCCAGAAACTGCGCCGCCGCCTTTTCGCTGTGCGTCTTGACCTGGATTCGGGTCTCTTCGTCCATCGCGGCGGAATTGGCCAGAACGAGCAGCGCTTCCTGCATCTCACCGAAGGCGGAACTCAGATTCAGGATCATTGCGTAAAGCTGCCGCTCGTGTGGGCTTTCTGCCATCGGTCACCTGCCATTTCCTGGCCAGCTTGGCAGATGACCTTTTGCTTGGCCACACGCAAAACAGAAGCGCGAAGCTGGCAGGGTTGGGGAAACATAATCGCCCCCCGGACAGCGATGACGTCCCGCGGTGCCTACCAATAACCGATCATGCGCCCTGCGGTGATCGCGGTCAGCCAGAATGTCAGCGACAGGGCCGCGCCCGCCGCCAGACGCATCTGTTCCCGCCGTGTCAGGTCACGCACCTTATGCGCGGCCCAGGCCGGCGAGCGGTGCACCAGCCAGACATTGACCAGCGCCAGCGCGATGGCGGGGAATTTGATCAGCAGGAACGGATTGCCGATGTAATCGCTGGACTTCACCGTCAGCATGGGAACCCCGCTTAACACTGCCACGCAAAAGCCCGTCATCGCCACCGTGGTGGCGGGCCGCGAGATCGCCGCCAACGGGATGGAGCGCCAGGCACCCAAAAGCCGCAGATCCAGCAGCAGGATCGCGCCGAACAGCATCACGATCCCCAGAATGTGCACCAGATTGATGATGCCGTAGCTCCACACACCCAGAGAGCGCGTGAAAACGCCAAGCTGGGAATGCTCCAGCCAGCGCAGGAAAGGCGCGCCGAAATGGGTGCCGAAAGGCAGCAAAGTCACGCGGGGTTATTCGCGGTCCGCATAGACATGATACTCGGCCGTGCCGTGCTTGACGAAGATGGTCTTCATCTCATGCCTGGCGTGGTCGAGATTGCGGTTGCCACGCACCATGACGGTGGCGCCGATCGGAATCAGGCCTTCCTTCAGGCCGGCATTGGCGGTGCGCGCTGGCGGCGCCATGGTCAGGTCCCAGACGTCGTTGCCGACCTTGATCTTCATGGTGGCGTGCGGGCCAGCCAAGGAAACGCCCTGGACCACGGTGCCAGTGAGTGAGGTGACCTGTTCTTCCTGGCCACCCCAGCCGTGATGGGCGAATGCGGGCGTGGAAATCAACAGCACCGTAGAGATGGCGCTCAACAGTCTGGTCATGGGCACCTCCTGAGTTCTTTGGCTATTTTTCGACGTCTTCCTTTGCTTTTCCGCCCTTGGGGGCACGAGGTTTTGCGTCCTTGGCCGGGATGAATTCGAACGCCAGCTTGTCCTTTTCCCGGTCCAGCAGCACCCGCACCGTACCGCCATCCTTGAGCGCGCCGAACAAGATCTCGTCCGCCAGCGGCTTCTTGATATTGTCCTGGATGACGCGGGCAAGCGGACGGGCGCCAAAGGCGTCGTCATAGCCCTTCTCACCCAGCCAGCGCGTCGCTTCCGGCGTCAGGTCAAACGTGACATCGCGGTCGGCCAGCTGGGCTTCCAGCTCCAGCACGAACTTCTCCACCACCTTGTCGATGGTGCCGCGGCTGAGCGGCGCGAAGGCGATGGTGGCATCCAGCCGGTTGCGGAATTCGGGCGTGAACAGCTTCTTGATCGCCTCTTCGTCCTCGCCTTCCCGCTTGCCGCGGCCAAAGCCGATGGCGTCCTTGGCGGCGTCGGAGGCGCCCGCATTGGTGGTCATGATCATCACCACATTGCGGAAATCGATCTTCTTGCCGTTGTGATCGGTCAGCTTGCCGTGGTCCATCACCTGCAACAGGATGTTGAACAGATCGCCATGGGCCTTTTCGATTTCGTCCAGCAGCAGTACGCAATGGGGATGCTGGTCGACGCCGTCGGTCAAAAGGCCGCCCTGGTCGAAGCCGACATAGCCGGGCGGCGCGCCGATCAGGCGTGAGACCGTGTGGCGCTCCATATATTCCGACATATCGAAGCGCAGGAATTCCACGCCCAGTATCTTGGCGAGCTGCTTGGCGACTTCGGTCTTGCCGACGCCAGTCGGCCCTGAGAAGAGATAGGAGCCGATGGGCTTTTCCGGCTGGCGCAGGCCGGCGCGCGCGAGCTTGATGGCGCTTGCCAGCGCATGAATGGCCTTATCCTGGCCATAGACGACGCGGCCGAGATCGGCTTCCAGGGTCTTGAGCGCTTCGGTGTCGTTCTTGCTGACGGACTTGGAGGGAATGCGGGCGATCTTGGCGATCACCTCCTCCACGTCCTTCACGCCCACCACCTTCTTGCGGCGGCTCTCGGGCAACAGCATCTGGCCGGCGCCCAGCTCGTCGATCACGTCGATCGCCTTGTCAGGCAGCTTGCGGTCATTGATGTACTTGGCCGACAGCTCCACCGCCGCCTTGATGGCGTCGGCGGTGTAACGGATCTTGTGGTAATTCTCGAAGTAGCTCTTGATGCCCATCAGGATCTTGATCGAATCCTCGATGGTGGGTTCGGCCACGTCGATCTTTTGGAAACGGCGCACCAGGGCGCGGTCCTTCTCGAAATACTGGCGGTATTCCTTGTAGGTGGTCGAGCCGATGCAACGCAGGGTGCCTGCGGCCAATGCCGGCTTGAGCAGGTTGGAGGCATCCATCGCCCCGCCGCTGGTGGCGCCGGCGCCGATCACGGTGTGAATCTCATCAATGAACAGGATCGCGCCTTTCAGGCTCTCCAGTTCCTTGACCACGGTCTTGAGCCGTTCCTCGAAATCGCCGCGATAGCGCGTGCCGGCAATCAGCGAGCCCATGTCCAGCGAATAGATGGTGCAGCCGCGCAGCACATCGGGCACCTCGCCGCGGATGATCTTGCGGGCCAGGCCCTCGGCGATGGCGGTCTTGCCCACGCCGGGATCGCCCACGAACAGGGGATTGTTCTTCTGGCGGCGGCAGAGAATCTGGATGGTGCGCTCCACTTCCGCGGCGCGGCCGATCAGCGGGTCCACCTTGCCGGACTTGGCCTTCTCGTTGAGGTTGATGCAATAGGCTTCCAGGGCCTCGGTGCCCTGCTTGGCCTGCTTCTCGCCCTCCTCGTCCTCGTCGGTGCCGCGCACCTGCTTGGGCTGGCTCATGCCCGGGCGCTTGGCGATGCCGTGGCTGATATAGCTCACGGCATCCAGCCGGTTCATGTTCTGCTCCTGCAGGAAATAGACGGCGTGGCTCTCCCGCTCGGTAAAGAGCGCGACCAGCACGTTGGCGCCGGTGACCTCATCGCGGCCGGAATTCTGCACATGCAGCACAGCGCGCTGAACGACGCGCTGGAAGCCGGTGGTGGGCTTGGCCTCCTCGGATTCGTCCATCACCAGGGTGGCGAGGTCCTCGTCGATATATTTCTGCACCGTCTTGCGCAGCGCATCCATGTCGACATTGCAGGCCTTCATGACTTGGCTGGCGTCGGTATCGTCCATCAGGGCCAGCAGCAGATGCTCGAGGGTGGCATATTCATGATGCCGGTCGCTGGCCAGCTTGATGGCCTGGTGCAGCGCCTGTTCCAGACTCCGTGAAAGTGAGGGCATCACTCTTTCTCCATGGTGCATTGCAGGGGGTGCTGATGCCGCCTTGAAAACTCAATGACCTGGGCGACTTTGGTCTCCGCCACCTCGAAGGTGAAGACGCCACAGATTCCCACCCCATGCCGGTGCACGTGCAGCATCACGTCCACCGCCTCCTCCCGTGTCTTGCCGAAGATCGTCTCCAGGATATGGACAACAAATTCCATCGGCGTGTAATCGTCATTCAGAAGCAGCACCTTGTAGAGCGACGGCTTTTTGGTCTTGGGGCGCGTTTTTGTGACAATGCCGGTGCCGGTGTTGCCCGCCCCCTTCTTGCCGTCGTCGTTGTCTCCCGGATCTTTCATCAGCGGCTGCTTTGCTTCGTCCTCCCCATCCTAACGCGGATTGGCCGCCTTGCCAGTGGGATTAACCTATCTGGTTACTCCGGCAGGGATTTTCAAGAAAAGGGCGCGCGGGTCAGCCGAGGCGCGCAAAGCAAAAGGGCCCCGGCGAATGCCGGAGCCCTTGGCCATGCGATAGATAACTTGCTTAAGCGGCGCGCGTGGTCTGCACGACGTCGAGCCAGGCCTGCACGCGGCCCTTGAACGGCGCGAAGCTGTTCTTGGCGGCGGCGGTGGTCAGCTCACTGAGCTTGGAAAGCTCGGCGACATAAGCTTCGAAAGCCGACTTGGCGAAGTCGGTCTGGAACTCGAACGCCTCGTGCACCGACTTGGAACCCATCACGGCCTTGGTGGCGGCGACGGTGTCTTCGATCGACTGCTTGGAATAGGCGTAGATTTCGCCGTTGATGGTCTCGACGCCCTTGCCGGCGACGGTGGCGGACTGCATCACGGCTTCAGCAGTTTCCTTGCTGTAGCCGAGGACGGCGTCATAGCCCTTCAGGGCCTTCTCGAGGCCGGTCTTGAGAGCAGCAGCGCCTGATTCGAGTGCGGTTTCAGCCGAGGCAGTTGCCTTTTCACCGGCCGTCTTTGCTTTGGTCATGTCATGTCCTCTCTGTGAGTTAGGGCACGACCGGTTGGTCCGGTGGCCTGTTGCAGTGCAACATGACCTATATGGAGGACTCCCATTTCAGCGTCAAGTGTTAATTGTGCGACGCACCATAACCCGCATCGGCGGAACTGGCGGAACCCTGCGCGTTAAGGATTGGCGGTAAACATCGGAAAGGATAGGTGATTTTCTATCATTCACCTTGCGGAACGGCTTGCTTTTTGGTCTTTTGGTGACACAGGGGCGGTCCGGTTTTTGGGGTTTTCATTGATTTCGCGGCATCGGCCTCACTTCCTGAGCGGTCTGGTTGCCCTGCTGCTGCTGGCCACAGCCATAGCCACCGCCTTTCCGGCCCTGGCGGCTGGCCACCGTCACCGCGCCGCCGCCAAACCGCCCCATGGCAGGGCCCAGATGCGGATGCTCGCCAGTCCCACCGATCCCCAAAAGGACGCCGCGCTGGTCGTGGATGGGGCCACCGGCAAAGTGCTTTATGCACGCAATGAAACGGCGGAACGCCATCCCGCTTCGCTTACCAAGATGATGACCCTGTATCTGCTCTTCGATGCATTAAAGGCAGGCAAGATCACCATGCAGTCCCAGATGCCGGTCAGCTTTCATGCTTCGGTTCAGAGGCCGACCAAACTCGCCTTGCGCCCCGGCCAGAGCATCGATGTGGATACGGCCATCCGCGCGATCGTAATTCGCAGCGCCAATGACGTGGCGGTGGTGATCGCCGAAGCGCTGGGCGGCACCGAATCGCATTTTGCGGAAATGATGACCGAGCGGGCCCGCCAGCTCGGCATGAAGGAAACCAACTTCCACAACGCTTCGGGCCTGCCCGACCCCTTGCAGATCACCACGGCCCAGGACCTGGCGGTGCTGGCGCATCATCTTGCCTACGACTATCCGCAATACTTCCCCTATTTCGGACTCTCCGGCTTCAACTACAAAGGCGCCTGGTATCCCACTCACGACAATCTGATCGGCCGCTACGACGGCGCCGATGGCATCAAGACCGGTTACACCGGCGCATCCGGCTTCAACCTGGTGAGCTCGGTCACGCGCGGCACCAACCATGTGATCGCGGTGGTGATGGGCGGGCGCACCGCCGTGCGCCGCGACCTGGAAATGGTGCGGCTGCTGGACCAGACCTTCACGCAGATCGCCGCGAACCCGACCATGGTCGCCAGCCGCACCGTGCCCTGGAGCCACGTGGCTCAGGCCTCGGCCCAGCCTAGTCTGCCGGAGGTCGCGGCGGGGCCGCAGGTGGCATCTGCGAGCCCTGTGCCTTCGACGGTGCAGACCGAGGATGAAGATGCCGCTGAACGCGTGCGCGCGCCCGACGAGAATCTCTCGTTGATCCATGCCGAGGGCGCTGCGTCCGCCACGCCGCTGGCGGCAACCCTGCCCGCCGCGGCGCCACAGCCCAAGCCGGTGCCACCCGCCTTGCCCAAGCTTGCGGCCCAGCCTGCGCCGCTCAAGCCGCTGCCGGCAGTGCCGCCGCCGGCTATCCGTTCCGTTCCGTCACAGCAGGTCGCCACGGCCCAGCGCCTCCCCACCCAAACCGTCGAAGCGCGCCGTCCCGACCCGCGGCCCGACATGCCGGCCGGCACAAGACCGGATGCCGAACTGGCCTCCGCGCAATCCCAGCTGGTCAAGGCGGCGGTCAATACGGCGACGCCGGCGGTCAATGCGCCCAGGCCCCAGATGCGTCCGGCGCTGCACGAAGATGTGGCCGAAGCCGACAACGAGCCCGTTCCCACGCCGGGGCATAACTGGACCATCCAGATCGGCGCCTATGCCGACAAGGCGCTGGCTGCCGCCCAGCTCAAGACCTATTACGGCAAGGCGCAGGACGTGCTGACACGCGCCAACCAGATCATCGCGCCCATCACCTCGGCAAAGGGGCATACCATCTACCGCGCCCGCTTTGGCCTGTTCGCCGAGCAGGAAGCGCGCGAGGTTTGCAATCGCCTCACCCAGCGCGGCCAGACCTGCTTCGCGGCTTTGCAGGTGCGCTAATGTCGCGGCTTCGAAGTTCGCCAGAAGCCGATATCATGCATGAAGCGAACTTCGAAGCCAAAGCGACATTAGCTTTTAAAAGAAGGGCTAGTGTCCTGCGCTTCCGAAATTCGCCTAGAGCCCGATATAAAGAGCGGCGCGAATTTCGGAAGCGGGACACTAGCATGTCGCAGCTTCGTAAAGCATGACGCGCACCGTCACGACAGTGACGGCTTTGCGCGCGGCACTGGAAACCCGCAGATCGGGCAGCATCGGCATGGTGCCCACCATGGGCGCGCTGCATGACGGCCACCTGTCGCTGGTCAAGGAAGCGCGCAAGGATGCCCAGACCGTGCTGGTCAGTATTTTCGTCAATCCCACCCAGTTCGCGCCCACCGAGGATTTCGGCGCCTATCCCCGTAACCTGGATCAGGATCTCGCCAAACTGTCGGGTCAGGCGGACATCGTCTTCACGCCCTCCGCGAAGGAGATGTATCCGGACGGCTTTGCCACCAGCATCACCGTCGGCGGACCGGCTATGGGGCTGGAAAGCGATTTCCGTCCGCACTTCTTCGGCGGCGTCGCCACGGTGGTGGCCCGGCTGCTGATCGCCGCCGAGCCCGATTTGGCGGTGTTCGGCGAGAAGGATTATCAGCAGCTTCTGGTGGTCAGGCGGCTGGTGCGCGATCTGGCCTTGCCGGTCGAGATCATGGCCGCGCCCACCCTACGCGAGGCCGATGGCCTGGCCATGTCGTCACGCAACGCCTATCTCAGCGCCGAAGAGCGCAAGGTCGCCGGCCAGTTGAACCTGGTCCTGAAACAGGCCGTCGCCGCGGCGCGCACCAGCGGCGATCTGCGCGCGGTCGAGGGCGCCGCCGTCGAAGCGCTGTGGAAGGCGGGATTCAGTCATGTGGATTATGTCGCCATCCGCGACGCGGTGAGCCTGGCCCACATCACCAGCCTGGAACGGCCTGCCCGCATCCTGGCCGCGGCAAAGATCGGCAAGACAAGGCTGATCGACAATATGCCTGTCTGAGCGATCCGGCGCGGCCCGTTCAGAGCAACCCCAGCGCCGCCAGCTCGCGCTGCAGCGCCTCGGGCAGGCCCTTGGCGCCTTTGGTCCGGGCCAGGTCTGCCGGGGCATCCTTGTCTTCTAGATAGCGCCAGCCCTGGAAGGCGCGGCGCGGCCGCGCCACCACCGGCACCAGCTCCTTGTCATAGACAAGGCCGCAATGAGGGATTCCGTTCTTCTTGACCTCACGGAAGGCCAGAAGCCGTTGCCGCGCCGCAATCTGCCCCTTGATCACCCAATAAAGCGAGCCGCCCGCCAGGACTTCATCGCTCCGCTTGGGGGTCATCCGGGTGACGTGAATCAATTCCGGCTTCTGTCCCTTGGCACGTTTTTCCTTCAGGCGTTTCTTTTGCCAGTCAGCCAGTTCGGTCAGGCTGTCGCAGCCGACGCAGAGTTTGATGATGTGAAGCGGCATGACAATCGCTTAACCAAGCTCGGCCTTAAACGCAATTGCAACATCCCGGCGCCCCCAAATCCGCCCGCCGCACCGGCCGATACGGAACCGACCGCGCCGGCGCAGTAAGGATTTGTCAAGGAAGATTGCCCGCTTAACAGGCAGCTCTTCACCTTCTTTCAATCCCGGAAGTTCAAGCTGGCGGTATGCGTCAGCTTCTTTATGTCAGCCATACTTCACCCGATCTCACCGTGCGTGAGCTCGACAACATGCTGACCGCATCGCGCCGGAACAACGCCATGCTGGGGATCACCGGCCTGCTGCTCTATATCGAGGGTGGCTTCCTGCAGATGCTGGAAGGCGACGAGCGGCCATTGCGCGAGCTTTATACGCGCGTCGCTGCTGACCGCCGCCACTGGGATGTCCGGCTGATGCTGGATCGCGAAATACCGGCGCGCGCCTTTGTGGGCTGGGACATGGGCTTTGAACGCCCCGCCATGGACGATCCGGAAACCGCCGGCATGTTCGGGGTGGCCCGTTCGGCGATCCACGACCGCATGTCGCCCGGCATGGGCCGCATCGTCGCCATGATGCTGCAGACGTTTTACCACGTGCAGCATAGCGATCTGCCTGTGAACCTTTACTACGCCGGCTAACTAGAGTTTCCGTATCCAGATATTCCGGTAGTGCACCGCATTGTTGTGCGCCTGGAGCATCAGTGGGCCATCGCCATGCGGCTTGTATTGCGGGATACCGCGATATTCGGTGGGACCGGTGATGGCGAAACTGCTCTGCACCAGGACGCCATTGAGGAAGACGGTAATGCGTGCCGGTTCGGCCAGGGTGTTGTCCTTGTAGAAGCGCGGCGCGTAATAGACGATGTCGTAACTCTGCCAGTTGGGCGCGCGCTTCAGCGCATTCACCAGCGGCACGGATTCCTTATAGATCGCGCCCGCCTCACCGTTGACGTAGGTGGGATTGTCGTAGCTGTCGAGCACCTGCAGCTCGTACAGCCCCTGCAGATAGACGCCGCTATTGCCCCGATCCTGACCCTTGCGGTCGGGCGGCAGCACCGGAACCATCCATTCCACATGCAACTGGCAGTCGCCGAACTTCTGTTTGGTCTGGATGGAGCCGGACTTGGGATGGATCACCATCTCGCCATTCTCCACGCCCCAGTCGGCGGGCCCGCCATTGACGCTCTCCCAGCCCGAAAGATCGCGGCCGTTGAACAACAGGGTGGCATCCGACGGCGGCTGCCCCAGCACGGCGCCCGGCTCGACCTTGGGCGGCACGGGCGACCAGAATTCGGTCAGTTCGGGCTTTGGCAATACAGGCGCTTGCGCCATCGCCGCCGCGGGCAACAGGACCAGCAGACAAACCAGCTTTCTCATTTTTCCCTCACGACGTCAGTTCCCCATGGCAGTGCTTGATCTTGCGGCCCGAGCCGCAGGGGCACAAGGCATTGCGCGGCAAACCGATCAGGTTGGGACTGCTGTCGGCGCTGTTCTTCACATGCCGGCCTTCCCCGGTATGACGGACATAGCCGCCCTCGTCCAGAATGAAGGCGCGATAGCCCCGCCGGTGATAGAAGGCGGATGCTTCCACCTCGAAGGGCAGCGCCGCGGTCGGGGTTTTGGCGATGACGTACATGGTGCGCGGCTGCTTTTCGTAACTGCCGCCCAACAGCCGGTAGTCCGACAGCCGGCGCAGGCCGGGATTGAAAGTGAAACCGTGCCAGCAATCGCAATAGCCGGTGGCCATCACGCCGAAGCTGTTGTCGGGGGCCGTATGGCTTAAGGGATGGCCGCCGGTATCGTTCCAGGCGCGCAATTGTACCAGCAGGATCTTTGGATCGCGCTCCATCAGGGCGCGGCTCTTTTCCATGAAGCCGGAACGGTAGAATTCCCAGTCATCCTCCAGATGGAAGATAAAGGGCGTTTCCACCCTGGCATAGGCCTGGTCGATCAGCTTGATCTGGCCTACGCGCTCACCGGTACGGAAATGCTCGGCGCCGAACCGGGCACAGACCGCGGAAGGATCGGCATCGCCATCCTCCGCCACCAGAATGCGCGCCACCCGGCCTTCAGTTTCATGCGCGCGGAAGCTGGCCAGGGTTTGCGCCAAAAGATCGTGGCGGTTGCACGAGGTAACGACCACGGTAATGTCGGCGGCTTGTTGCATGAGAGGCGCGAATCTACTCTTCGCGGCCGAAAGGACGCAAGACAAGGATGCCGCCACAAAATCTGTTCGCGCAAGCACTGGCGCTGCATCAGCGCGGCCAGCTGCGCGAGGCCGAAACGCTCTACATGCGCGCGCTGGCCGAGGCACCACCGGACTTCGCCACGCTCAACATGTTGGGTGTGCTGAAGGCGCAAGCGGGCGCCGCGGCGGATGGTCTTGTTTGGCTCGAGCAGGCGTTGGCGCTGCAACCGAACCATGCGGGGGCTTTGGTCAATTATGGCAATGTCCTGTCCCTGACGGGGCGCTGCGAGCAGGCTGTGGCGGCCTATGACCGCGCGCTGGCGCTGCGGCCCGATGCAGAAAGCTTCGTCAATCGCGGCCTGGCGCTGCAAAGCCTGAACCGGCAGCGGGAGGCGCTGGCCAGCTTCGAACGCGCGCTCGCGCTTGAGCCCCGCAATATCCAGGCGCTTTACCGGCGCGGGGTGACGCTGAATGAGCTCGGACGCGCCGATGAAGCGCTGGCGGCTTATGATCAGGTGCTGGCGCTGGCGCCGGGTCATGTCGAGGCGCTGAACAATCGCGGCTACATCTGGTGGCTGAACAAAAAACAATGGGCGCCCGCCATCGCCGATCTGGAAAAATCCGCGGACCTGGCGCCCGATCTTCCTTACGGCCAGGGCGCGGTGCTGCACCTGAAAATGTATGCAGCGGACTGGAGCGATTTCGACCAGCGAAAAGCCGCAGTCATTGATGCGGTGCGCCGTGGCGCGCGGGCGGCGCGGCCTTTCATGTTCCAGGCGGTTTCGGGCGATCCCGCAGACCTGCAGACTTGTGCGCGTACCTATGCCCGCGATCTTCACCCCCAAACGCCCTCCCCGCCGCATCATCCGGCCACGCGGCGAGAAAACACGAAAATCCGGATCGGTTATCTCTCGGGGGAATTCCGCGACCAGGCCACTGCCATCCTGATGGCCGGGCTTTATGAGCGCCACGACCGCAGCCGCTTCGACGTCATCGCCGTGGACAATGGCAGCGCCGATGCCAGCGCCATGACGGCGCGGCTGAAAAGGACCTTTGACGCCTGGCTGGATATCGGCGGGCTGACGGACGAAGAAGCGGCGGAGAAAATCCGCGCCGCCGGAATAGACATTCTGGTCAATCTCAACGGCTGGTTCGGCAAGCATCGCATGGGCGTGTTCGCCCGGCGTCCTGCGCCTGTTCAAGTCAATTATCTGGGCTTTCCCGGAACCTTAGGCGCGCCTTACATGGATTACATCATTGCCGATGATGTCGTGATCCCGCCCGGAGAGGAGCGCTTCTATGACGAGAAGGTCGTGCGTCTCGCTGGTAGCTATCAGGTCAATGACGATCGTGGCCGCCCCATCGGGGACATTCCGTCCCGCGCAGAAGCCGGGTTGCCTCCGCAGGGCTTCGTCTTTTGCAATTTCAATCAGGCCTACAAGCTGACGCCGGACACTTTTGCGCTCTGGATGCGCATCCTGAAACAGGTCGACGGCAGCGTGATGTGGCTGCTGGACGAAGTTGCGCCCTTTGCGGAGAATATCGCGCGCCACGCGCGTGAACAGGACGTGGCGCCCGAGCGCATCCTGTTCGCGCCTCATCTGCCACCTGAACAGCACCTGGCGCGCCTCAGCCTGGCGGGCCTTTTCCTGGACGGATTGCCCTACAATGCCCACACCACCGCCAGCGATGCGCTGTGGGCGGGGGTCCCAGTGCTGGCGCAGATCGGCACGGCCTTTCCGGGCCGGGTCGCCGCCAGCCTGCTGCGGGCAGCTGGCCTGCCCGATCTGGTGACGGAAAATGCCGGGGCGTTCGAGCGGTTGGCGGTGTCACTGGCCACAGACCTCACCGCCCTGGCCGCCGTGAAAAAGCGCCTGACCCGCAACTGTCCGTTGTTCGACACCGATTTTTTCCGCCATCAGATAGAAGCGGCCTATGAAAAGATGTGGCAGACTTGGCTGGCGGGACGGCCGGCTTCGGCCCAATAACAAGCGGGAGAGAACCATGACATCCAGGAAAACAGTTTTGATTGTGGCGGGGCTGATGCTGGGCGCCAGCCCGGCATGGTCGCAAGGGGACGGACCCGCACCGGCGCGCACCCGGCCGGCGCCGCAGACCAACTGGTGGTCCCAGGCCGCCGGGGAAAACGGCCCGACCCGCTTGGTCTGGGCGGCGCAGAAAGAGCCAGAGACAGGCTATGGCAAGATCAACAAGCCGATCTGGCATATCGCCGATGTTCTGAAGGCGCACAAAAGCCAGCCGCGTTGGGAGCAGCAGGTGCTGTTGAGCCGCGATTTCGATGGCCGCTATGTCCAGATGGCGCCGGGCGACAAATCCAAGTGCAAATTCTGGGCTGACGACCGCGCCTGGGGTTGGGTCTATAGCGGCCAGCTCAAGGTCACGATCGACGGTCAGGAGCCCAAGACCCTGCCCAAGGGCTGGGTCTTCAATGTCGCGCCGCGGCTTTCCTATTGCCTGGAGACGGTGGGGAACGAGCCGGCGGTGTTCTACATCACGACACCCGCGGGACAGGCGCCGTCCTATCCCGAAAACGAAACACCGACTCCGATGAAGGGCTACCGCTACGTCAAGGCCAAGATCAATTCGACCGGCGGCTATGACAGCTTCAACATGCCGTTCTTCAATGTCGACGAGTATGGTGCATCAACCCGCACGGGCGAACGCTTCCTCTATGACGGACACACCTCTTCCAACCTGAATATCGGTCCGCCGCTGACCCAGCTGCCGCCCGATACCAGCTGGGGCCACTTCCATGAGAACATGCAGGAAGTCTGGCTCAATGTGTATGGCAATGTCTGCGCCCTGATCTCCGGCGAAGGCGTGGTGCACGGTGAATATGGCGACCTGATCAACGCCAACGAGGAGCGCTGGCATCGCGCGACGAGCTGCCCCAATTCCGGCAGAAGCATCCGCATGGCCATCACCCCGCGCAGTAAGGAAGGTCAGGTCCACTACTTCCAGACCGACCAGCCGCCGGGGAATTAGTATTCGCGGGCGGTTGCGGATTCACCGGCATGGACATGGATCGCGCAATCGCCCGCCTCTCGCTGTTCAGCGCGGTCGTGTGGTTGGCTTTCTGGAGTTGGCGCTACGCCACGGGATGCATCCATGGCGCCAGCAAAGTGATGTTCTGTCCGAATGCCGGTGGAGAGACCTTGGTCAAAACCGACTGGCTTCACATCGCGCTGTTCTTGGCTCTGCCACCCCTGTGCGGTTTTCTGGTTTCAGTCCTTATCTTCTGCAGAAGACGGCAATAAACCCGGAGAATCTCGATGTGGAATCAAACCTCCCTGGCCGGAAAGCGCGTCCTGGTGACGGCCGGGGGCGACGGGATCGGTCTGGAAATCACGCGCGCTTTCACGGAAGCCGGCGCGAAAGTGCTGGTCTGCGACATCCGGCCCGAAATTCTCGATCGCCTCGCCAAAACCATGCCTGAGGTTCACAGCTGTATCGCCGACGTGTCTCGCGAAGCGGACGTAGCGGCGATGTTCGAACTGGTGGACCAGAAACTCGGCGGCCTGGATGTGCTGGTCAACAATGCCGGCATGGCCGGGCCCACCGGCGCGGTCGAAACCCTGTCGCTGGCCGATTGGGAACGCACCCTGGCCGTCAATATCACCGGTCAATTTCTGTGCGTCCGCCAAGCCGTGCCGCGTCTGCGCAAGGGCCGCGAGCCTTCGATCATCAACCTGGCCTCCATCGCGGGTCATCTCGGGATGGCGCGCCGCGCCCCCTATTCCGCTTCCAAATGGGCGGTTGTCGGCTTCACCAAAACGCTCGCGATCGAACTGGGCGGCGATGGCATCCGCGTCAATGCGATCTTGCCCGGCGCGGTGGATGGCCCGCGCATTCAGGCGGTTATCGCCGCCAAGGCAAAATCGCTTGGCAAATCGGTCGAAGACATGACCCAGGCTTACACCAGCCAGGCGGCGCTGGGGCGCATGGTCACTAGTCGGGATGTGGCCAACTTGGTTCTGTTTGCCGCCAGTGACTTGGCGCGCAACGTCACCGGACAGGAGCTTGTCGTGGACGGCTTCACCCAGGCGCTGAACTGACGCTTACCGTACGGGCCAAGGGGCAGGTGTTACGTAGGAACGGTTGATATCGGCGACCGTGCGCGTCCCGCAGTTGCCCATGGTCATCTTCAGCTCGGCCTGCAGGATCGCCAGGACGCGTTCCACGCCCGGCTGTCCGAAGGCGCCCAGGCCCCATAACATCGGCCGGCCGATGCCCACGGCCTTGGCGCCCAGCGCCAGGGCCTTGAACACGTCGGTGCCCCGGCGGACGCCCCCATCCACGAACACTGGGATGTGGCCGCTGACGGCCGCCACGACCTCCGGCAGAGCCTCGATCGTTGAGCGTCCGGTTTCGGTGGAACGGCCGCCATGGTTGGAAACCAGGATGCCGTCCAGCCCGTGATCCAGCGCCAGCTTCGCATCTTCAGCGGTATCGATGCCCTTGATCAGCAGCTGGCCCTTCCAGGCTTTGCGCAAGCGGTCCAGGAACGTCCACTCCATGGCGGGGTTCTGGGTATTGACCCCTGTCATGTCGATGCCGTCATACATCCGCCGCTCGCTGACCGCGGTGCCCGGCGCGGCGCCCTGGTGGCAGCTTGCGCATTGCGCCAGATTTTTGGGCCGGATCCGCATGTAGGTTTCGCTGTTGCGGCCTGTGGTGTTGTCCACGGTCAGTAGGACCACGCGGCAGCCGGCATTGGAGACGCGATCCAGGATCTTCTGGCACGCCTCCCAGGAAGACGGCGCATAAAGCTGGTACCAGACCGGACGGCCCAGCGCCTTGTTCACGTCTTCCACGCCCGTCGAGGTCGAGGTGGAGAGAATCTGCAAGGTGCCCCGCGCCTTGGCGGCACGTGCGACCCCAAGCTCGCCGTCGGGATGAAAGCTTTTCTCCCCGCCCGTGGGACAGGTGAAGATCGGGCTGTCATAGGTCGTGCCGAAAAGCTCCACCCGCATGTCCACCTTGGTGGCGTCGCGAAGCCGACGGGGGCGCAGCTCCAGATGGCTGTAGCCTTCGCGATTGGCCCTGAGGGTCACATCGCCATCCACCCCGCTGGCCATATAGGCCCAGTGCCCCGGTTGCACTTTGCGATGGGCCACTTCCTCGAAATCGAAGACATTGAGGGCATCCGCAGGCGCTGCAATCAGTCCGGCGCCCGCATCGCCCTGCGCCCAGGCCGAGGGCCCGGCCAAAGATTCAACAAGGGCGCCGGCCCATGGACTGGCCGCGGCAAAATCCAGAAATCTGCGCCGTGAAATCGCCTGAAGACGCCCCGCCATCCCAGCCTCCCCGATCGGATGTCGCTCAGGGATAGTATCATTGTGCGCGGGGCCGCCAATCCCGTCCGCGCCGTCAGATCTGTTCCCGTGACAGAGAGGCATGTGCGGCGGTCCATCGTCGCCCCCATTGCCCGGCGTCTTGCCAGATTGCGGACTTCGGGCGTTAACTTGCCAAGAGGTCTGGACGGGGATGGGGACATGGACCGGCGCTATCTGCTGAAAAATTCGCTCGCGCTGGGCGGCCTTGTGGGACTGGGTGGTTGCGCCACGCCTCCGCAAGCGCCCGCGGCGAAAGCCGTTTCAAACATTCCGATCGAAGACCGGGTGCCACACCTGGCGCCCATCCGCGCGCATACTGACCGGCTCTTCGACATCAAGGTCTGCATCCGGCCGTTCCGGACCAAGGGCCCGCGTCTGGACGTCGAGCAGATCGGCGACGCCATGGTGGTGCACAATTACGGTCATGGCGGCAGCGGCTGGTCGCTGTCCTGGGGATCGGCCAACATGGCGGTGCAGAAAGCCATGTCCGCGAGCCCCAAGCAGATCGCGGTCATCGGCTGCGGCATCATCGGCCTGACGTCTGCCCTCACCGCCCAGCGCGCGGGCGCCCAGGTCACGATCTACACCCGCGAGCTTCTGCCGCGCACCCGGTCGGTGCGCGCCAATGGCAGCTGGACACCGGATTCGCGCATCTCTCTGGCATCCGAGGCGCCGGCGAATTTCGGCGCGACCTGGGAAGAAATGGCGCGCATGTCTTGGAAGACGCTTCGGTCCTATCTGGGCCTGCCTGGCAATCCTGTCACCTTTACCGACCACTACCGGCTCTCCGATGTCTCTTTCGGCCAGCCGACACCGCGCGATCCCGCCATCCCGCCGCTGCCACCGCCAAGCTGGACCGGACTTCCGGAAAAAAGCTCCGACTTCGGCGAATATGCCGAACGCATCGCGGATCTGACGCCCAAGCCGCAAATTCTGACGGACGACAACAATCCGTTTCCAGTAAAATATGCCTCCCGCTCCACCCAGATGTTCTTCAATTTCACCGAATACGGCCATCTGCTGATGAACGATTTCTACGCCGCGGGCGGCAAGATCGTGATGCGCGATTTCCACAGCCCCGGCGAGTTGGCCGATCTGCCCGAGAAGATGATCATCAACTGCCCCGGCTTTGCGGCGCGTGACTGGTGGAAAGACAAGGCGATGGTGCCGGTGCGTGGCCAGACCGGATGGCTGATCCCCCAGCCCGAAGTCAATTACGCCATGACCTATCGCAATGTCCAAATCCTCTCCAAGAGCGACGGCATCATGGTGATCGCGCTCGAGGATGGCGACATGAAGGGTTACAACAACAGCGATGAATCGATCCGCCGCGCGGAATCGGAACGGGCTGTGCGCGTGATCGAAGAGCTCTTTTCGCGCTTTCCCACCAACCCGGCATGAAGAGCGGCATCATGCGTCACACACTGATCCTGGTTCTGATGGCATGCGCGGCGGCAAGCGGCGCCCAGGCCGGGACCTGGGACGGCGTCTATACCGACGCCCAGGCCGAGCGCGGCGGCGTTCAATTCCAGCAGCATTGCGGGCGGTGCCACGGCGCCAATCTGGCCGGCACCTTCGAGACGCCGCCGCTGGTGGGGCGCTTCAAGCCCTATTGGTCGGGCGCCACGATGGATGTGTTGTTCGACTATGTCGCCACGGCCATGCCGCTGGACCATCCTGGCTCGCTCAGCCGTGCCGCCAATGCCGATATCCTGGCCTTCATTCTGAAAGCGAACGGCTTTCCTGCCGGGGCGAAAGAGCTGAGTGCCAGCAGCGAGGATCTGAAAAACATTCGCTTCGATGCCGTCAGGCCGCCGCCTGAACCGGCGCCCAACTCCAAACGCAAGAAGGGCGCCCGCCCGCAATAGCGCGCCGGCAAACTTTACACGGATGGAACCAGCACGGCGGGCGACTTGCCGGAGAGCCGGGCGCCCCACCCGATCAGACTTGGCGCGGCACGGAGCAGTCCCAGCGCGGTGGCGCGGGTGGCGCCGTTCATCGCCAGATGGGCGAACAGGGATGCCGCCCTGATGCGGGGCGCAAAGCGCCGGGTCCAGGTGCGCGCATAATCTTCGCCGCGATGGGCAATCAGCAGCCGCGCCAGCAAGGCGCTGGACTGCATCGCCATGCTGATGCCTTCGGCGATGATGGGATGGGCCTCGCCCGCGATATTGCCGGTGAAGAAAATGCCGTCCTGATGAAGCGGGCGCATACCGGGATGGATCGGACCGGTGGAAAGGAAATCGCCCTCCTGTACAGCGCCAGACAGCGCATCATGCACGCCCCTGGTGGTGGCCATGATGTGCGCCAGCACGGCCTCTGCGGCTCTGCCCGCATAACGGGTACGAACCTCCGCCAGAACGTCGCGCCGGATGCAACAGGACAGAGAGGTGCGCCCGCCATCGCCATGCACCAGCCCGCCATAGCCGCCCGGAAAGGCCAGCAAGGGCATCAAGCCCGCCGGCAGGCGGCTGGTCTTGAAGTGGGCCTTGAACGCAAACAGATCGAACGGCGTGGGCTCAGGTGTCAAAGCGAACATGCCGCCGGCATTCCATGAGCCGCATGCGGCGATGACGATGCGGGCCTGCAGTTCGACCTGGCCGAGGATGCAGGCAAAGCGGCCCCCGTCACGCTGAAGCGATAAGAGCTTCATGGGTTGATAGAGCCTGGCGCCCGCCGCGACAGCGGCATCCCGCAACAGCAGATCAAGATGTTCGCGGCCCAGCGCCCGCCCCCAGGCTTTTTCTCCCGGAGCTGTCAGCGTGACATTGCCGGCATAAACCCCCACCCGCCGGACCTGGGGCCCCGCGGCCGCCGAGAAGGCGTCAGCCACGCCGCATGCTTTCAGGACCGGCAAGGTGGCGGCGGAGATGAACTCGCCGCACACCTTGCGGCGGGGGAATGGCGCACGCTCAACCAGCGCGACTTGCCACCCGGCCTGGGCCAGCAGCCGCGCCGCCACCGACCCGGCAGGGCCCGCGCCCACGATCAGTGCGTCATATCGCATGGGCCCTGAAGACATGGGTGAAGGGCAGCACCGAATTCTCGCTCAGATGCCAAAGCCCGATTTGCGGCCACAGGGAGGAAATATCATTGCCCTGAAAACCGGCGCGCACGCTCACCACCGCGTCATGGCGGGTCACGTCATTGGCGCCAAGCATTCCCACCAACCGCGCACCCAGCAAGGCAAACCGCCCGCGCCGCGGCTCGCAGGCCACGAAAGTCCTGGCGCGGGCCGCGATCCCCGCCAGCAATCGCGCCAACGCCAATTCATCCAGATGATGCAGAAACAGGTTGGCGGTGACGATGTCCGGCTGAATGCGGGGTAAGACCTCGAAAATATCCCCGCGCAGCACCTCGCAATGCCAGCCCAATGCGGCAAATCCGGCGCGTGTCTCGCGGCTGACAAAATCATGCTGGTCCAGGATGACGGCACGCACCCCCGGCCAGCGCTTGGCCAGCCGCCGGGCCACGCCCAACAGAAAACGCCCATCGCCGCCACCCAGATCGGCCAACATTCGCGGCGCGGGCGCGCCGGCCAGCGCGTCGGCCATAATGGCGCTCTGGCGCATGGCGGTGTTGATCCGCACAAGATCGCGGCGCGAGCCGATGGCGCGCGGGTCATCGGGACCAAGAAAATCCAGAATTTCCGGAGTCAGAATTCTTGCAGACACGTCACGCCGCCCTGTGAAACATCATGGTCTCGGCCACCAGGCCGGGACCGAAAGACATGGCGCAGCCGCGCTGCCCTCCCTCACCGCCGTTTCGCATGATGTTGTCCAGAACAAACATCACGGTGCCCGACGACATGTTGCCATAGTCGTTCAGCACCGAGCGCGAGGCGCCAAGGGCCGCGGGCGGCAGATCGAAGGCCTGCTCGACCGCATCGAGCACGGTGCGGCCGCCCGGATGCACGGCCCACAACTCGACATTATTGGCTCCCCCAAGGATCGCATCGCGCGACCCCGCCAGCGCCGTGCGGATTGCGCCCGGCACGGCGCCGGAAAGCACCATGTCGAAACCCTGCTGGCGGATATGCCAGCGGATCAGTTCGCCGGTATCGGGCACCAGCGCGGCATGAAAGGACTCCATCGCCACGCCTTTCGGGTCGGCGGAGACCAGCGCCGCGGCGCAGCCATCGGCAAACAGCAGGAAGGAAAGAATCTCCTCCATGTCGGCGGTCTCGTGCAGATGCAGGGTGCAGAGTTCGAGATTGACTGCCAGGACGCGCGCACCGGGTTCGGATCGCACGATGTGCCGCGCCAGCTTCAGGGCATTGATCGCGGCATAGCAGCCCATGAAGCCGACCATGGTGCGCTCCACCGACGGCGACAGACCACAGCGTTCCACCAGCGCCAGATCGAGGCCTGGCGCGGAAAATCCCGTGCAACTGGTGACGATGACATGGGTGATGCGCGCGCGATCCTCGCCGTCGAGCAGTTTCTCTACCGCCTCCACCGCAAGGCCGGGGGCGCAGGCCTCGAACTTGCGCATGCGCGCCGCCGTGTCGGGAAAATCGCCCAGACGATAAAAACCCTCCGTATCCACGGCGCCGCCGCCCAGAGGCTCCAGAAAGGAATAGCGATGGGTGATGCCGCTGCGATCGGCCATGCGATTGAACAGGGCCACGCCGCGCCGGTCGCCCTTCAGCATCACCTGGCCGAAGCGAAGAAAGGCGTCATGCACGTCGTGGGGAGGATTGGCTGTCGCAATGCGGTTGATGAAGGCTTCGGGCATGTCAGCTGCATCTCATGGGAGGATTGGCCACGAACCGGCGAGAAAAAAGAAGGCGGGCGGGATGCGCGAGGGGCGGGGTTGTTTCCCGCCCGCCTTCAAGAGCAGCAGGCACCAAGGGACCGGTGGCTGCTGTTCGTTCTGTCGGATCACAACCAAGCTGTGCGCATGTCATTTCGGTGCTGAGCCGCATCCATTCACCGATGACATGGGGACCCGTCAGTTTCTTCAAAGCCTAGACGCGGCGGCCGAATGGTTTATTCCCGGCTAATTGGAATCGTTTAAAAAAAAGGCGGCCAGCGAATCGCTGCAGCCCAGGAAGCCGGCGGATCGCGCATTTCTTCCCACCGGCTTTGCCGGATTACCGCGCCTTTACAGAGGCTTCGGAAGGGGTCGGACAGGACGCAACGCAGGCGCGGAATAAAATTGCTCCGCCGAACGTCTAGGGGGCTAGCGGGAGACTGAAAGACGTTAAAGTCCCCCCAACCGGCAATTCCAGAATGCATTGGGCGCAATCCCGAACCTTCCAACAAGATGAAGCAGATCCGCTTCACCAGCCAGGGCTGACTGTCCGCCAAAATGACCTCGCCTTTCGTCCTGTGGCCGCTGTGACCCGCGCCCCCGCCTTCGCCGATGCCCTGGTGGCGCAGCTTCCTGCTTTGCGCCGCTACGCCATGGCGCTGGCGGGCAATGCGGCGCTGGCTGACGATCTGGTGCAGGACTGCATCGAGCGGGCGCTGGGCCAGGAGGGCCAACTGCGTGAACAGCAGCGCCTGGCGGGATGGCTGCGGCGCATCCTGTATCACCTTTACATCGACCAGATCCGGCGCGACCGAAGACGCGGCCGGGAGCACGATATCGACGAAATGGCCGATCACCTGGAATTGAGCGCGCCCGCGCCCGACAACAGCGCGATGAAAGAGTTCACCCAGGCCGTCAACCGTCTTAGCGCCGAACACCGGCAAATTCTGCTGCTGGTGAGCGTGGAGGAGTTGAGCTATCGCGAAATCGCCGACGAACTGGAGATCCCCCTGGGGACCGTGATGTCGCGACTGGCGCGCGCGCGCGAACGGCTGCGTGAATTGATGCAATCAAGAACGGCGGAGATCATCCCCCTGCCCGAGCGAAGAGAAGCCCGTGAACGACCCGCGCCTCATAAGTGACGAAGACCTGCACGCCTATATCGACGGCGCGCTGAGCGAGGACCGCGCCCGTCTGGTGCGCGAGGCCCTGGCCGAGAATGCGGCGCTGGCCGAGCGCGTGGCGCTTTTCGAAGCCGACAAAGCCATGTTCAAAAGCGTATACGGGCCGCTGGCGGACCGTCCCCTGCCCGCCGAATGGATCACGCGCGCGCGCCAGCCGTCCCGCCCGCGCATGAATCTGCGGTTGGCCGGCGCGATCGCCGCCACCCTCGCCGTGCTGGCGGGCGCCCCGCTGGTCTGGGAATATTCCGCAGTTCTCACGGGAAAAGACGTAGTGGATGTGGCGCTGGATGCGCGCGAGGGCACCGCGCCGAAGGCGGAGCTTATCGCGACGGACGGCAGCCCGAAGGTAGAGCGTTACGACACCGCGCTTCGCCAGGCCGTCGCCTCGAATGTGCGCGTTCCCGACCTGAGCCGGATGGGATACAGGCTTGCCGGCCTGCACATCTATGACAAGGCGGCCGAGATTCTCTACCGGGGACCACAGGACCAGCTCTACACGCTCTATATACGCCGGTCGGACGGGACAGCCCGCTTCGACCAGTTCGCGCGCCGCGGCCTGCGCGTCTGCATCTGGCAGGATGACCAGATCACCACTGTCATGTCGGGGAATGTTTCCGCCGCCGCCATGCAGCGGCTGGCGACGCTCAGCTATACCGGCCTCACCTCTTAACGGTGCGCGCACGGCGCTCAGCGCACGGAACGGGCCGACAGCGCCTCGGGCGTGAACAGCGTGGCGGGATGCGGTGCGGTCACCTTGTAGGCGGAAGGCTCACCGTTAAAGGCAAAGCCGAAGGCATAACCGCCCAGCTGCAGGTCATAGACGAACTGGCTGCCTACGACGATGGCCGGCACGTCGGGCATCAGATACATGGTCGCGTGCCCGAACTTCCACAGTTTGCCCGCCTCGTCCCAGGAATCGCTGTAGACCGCCATCCAGCTGTCCTCATCGAGGTACAGGCGACGGTGCGGGGCGATGTGGTGCGCGCCGGAAGCCAGAGTGCCATCCACGACCCAGACACGGTGCAGCTCATAGCGCAGGTCGTCGGGATTGGCGTGGGTGCGGCCCAGTATCTCGCTCACCGGGCGGGTGTAGAGGCGGTTGTTGTTGTAAGGGACATACATCTCCCTCTTGCCGATGAGCTTGAAGTTGTAGCGGTCCAGGCCGCCGAAAAAGACGTAATATTCATCCAGGCTGACAAAGCCGGCCGCATCGGCGTCGGGCACGTCATAGGAAATCCCCGGCGCCTTGCGCACACGATGTTCGCGCGGCAACAGGCGCCAGGCCGCGAAGGGATTGCGCCGGATATTGATCGGCTGCCAGTTCAGGTAAGCCTCGCCCGCCCGGGCTGCCGGCGCGACAGCCAGATGCAGCGTCTTGAAATAATAGGGACCGAAGGAATCCGGCGTCGCGCTTTGAAAATAATAAGGGAAATCCGCGATTTCCTTATAGGCGCTGGCCTTCTCCACCGCGCCGCCCGACGGCACGATATAAGTGCTGACGGTCAGCTCGCGGGACGGCCCCCAGAAGGCCAGCAGATGATTCCACATCGCCTCGAAACCGTTCTTGGGAATGGGAAAGGGAATGCCGCCGGCAGCGCCTTCCACGCCATAGGCAATGCCATCGGGCGCGGCATGGGCGCGGGTGGCGTTGCGGAAGATATTTTCATAGACCCAATCCGGCGCCGCCGCGCTGCGACGGGATGGATAAATGTCCATCCTGTAGTCGGCCTGTTTGGCAAACAGGGCCTTGGCGCCTTCCGGCAGCTTGTCTTCATAGTCGTGGAAATTGCGCGACGTGATGGAAAAGAGCGACTTGTCGCCTGCGAAGACATCGGGCCGCGGCGCCCCGGAGACATAGCCGGGCGCCGAAGTGACACCGCCTGTCCATGCCGGAATGGTGCCATCGGCGTTGCCGGCCCGCTCCGCGCCAAGCGGGGTCAGGCGCGACTTCAGCTCCGCGGCGTCCTGGCTGGTGACCACTGCCAAGGCGGGCGCCAAAGCGGCGGCCCCGGCGACCATCATCAGGACACACAGAGGCAGGATGCGAGAAGGGCGCATGGTTCGTATACGGACTATGGCTTAGGGGTGACTGCTCCGTGCTATAGCCTAAACCGTGGCTTACGGCATGGCAAAAAGCTCGGCATGGCTCGCCTTCCCCTCAGTCCCGCGTTGCCTTGGGCGCTGGGATTTCTGCTGGTCTTCGGCGCGACCGCGAGGGCGGCGGAAATCTATGCCAGCGACGGTCTGGCGGTCCGCTGGGACAACACGCTGCGCACCAGTATGGCGCTGCGTCCCATGTCGCCCAGCGTCGAGTTGCTGAGCTATATCAACGGCGACGACGGCGATCGCAATTTTGCGCCCGGGCTGGTGTCAAACCGGTTCAGCCTGCTGTCGGAAGTCGACATCACGGCGGGAGATTTCGGCGTCCATGCCAGTGCCGCGGCCTGGTACGATACGGTGTATCACACCCACACCGACAACACGTCTCCGGCAACTTACAACGCCACCGTATCGGCCGGGCAGTTTGCGCCCGCAGTGAGGAATCTCGAAGGCCAGCACGCGGAGCTCAGCGACGCCTTCGCCTTCGGCAATTTTACGCTGGCCCAGGTGCCGGTGTCGTTGCGGGTGGGGCGTCAGACTTTGCTGGGGGGAGAAAGCCGCTTTTTCGATCCCAATTCCATCGCGGCCGCGATGGCGCCGACGGACTATCTCAAGACCATGACGAACCAGAGCGGCTATTCCGGAAACCTGTTCCTGCCGGTCAATCAATTGAGCGTGACCTTGCAGCCGCTCTCCTGGCTTTCGCTCTCCTTCTACAATCAGTTCGAATGGCGCGCGTCCCGCCAATTCGGCGATGGCAGCTTTCTCAGCTATCTGGACTATGTCGGCGCCGGATCGGCCCGCCTGTTTCTGACGCCGGATCGCTATCTGGTCCTCAACCCGGATTCCGGACCGTCGAGCGGCCAATATGGCTTCACCTTGCACGCCAGCGTCGCGGACATTGATCTGGGCCTCTATGCCTTGCGCTTCCGCGCCAAGGATCCCATCGCCGCCTTGGCGCCAGATCCCACCCTGGCGGGCCAGACCGGCGCGGTCGGCTATTATCGCCTGGTCTATCCTTCCAGCATCAATCTCTTCGGCGCCAGTTTCAGCACCGACATGGGCGGCAGCATTCTCGCCGGCGAGATTTCAGCACGCGAGAGCATGCCGCTGGTCAGCTACAACTCCCGCACGCCGCAGTACGGCGCCCCCACAGGAACTCCCTACTATTCCAGGGGCGACACGCTGCACGGCCAGGTTTCCATTATTACCGAACTTGCAGACACGCCCCTGTGGGACAAGGCCGATGCCACCGCGGAGGTCGCCACCGACAGTATTCTGAGCGTTGGCCCCATTGCCCCGACCGCCCCGGCTTTTTCCCGCTTCGCGATGAAGGCGCGCGCCCGGATCGAGCCCCATTACTTCCAGGTCTTGCCCAATCTGGACATGACCGGCGTGGCTGAACTGGGCCTGAACATGGCCGGTCACAGTTTCAGCTATTACGCGCAGAACAGCGGCACGGGGGACTTTCGCCTGGGAGTCACAGGCACATATCTGTCGGCCTGGAAGGCCGGGATCACCTATTTCGGCTTTCTGGGCTCATCGTCGCGTCAGCCCCTGGCGGACCGGGATTTCGTGATGCTGAGCCTGGAACGAACCTTCTAGCTGGCTGGCTGGCCAACCGGCTTTTTTGCCGATTTCCGGGAATATTGAGGCTCTTCCCTTCGTCTAAAGCACGGGACGAAGCGGGATAAACATGCCCCATCTGGCCATGCGGAATGCCCCACGGCGGTCTTTTGCCCAGACGCAGTCCCGTCCTCTTGGAGACATCATATGATCAAATTCGCCGGCGCCCTTGTCCTGTTGCTGGGCACGATGGGCGGGGCCATGGCCCAGACCGCCATCCCCGTCACAATCACGCTGACCGATTATGCCTTTACGCCCGGCACCCTCGAGCTGAAAGCCGGGTCCGCCTATCAGCTGCATTTCGCCAATAGCGGCTCCAAGGATCATAACTTCAGCGCCCCGGAATTTTTCGCGACTGCGCAAATCGCTCCGGACGATCAGGCCAAGGTCACCAAGGGCCAGGTAGGCCTGGGAGCCGGCCAAACGGTGGACATCACCGTGACGCCCAGCGGCGCCGGAACATTCGCGGTCGAATGCACCCACTTCATGCACAAAATGATGGGTATGCATGGAAATATCGTCGTCCAGTAACCCAATGTTCCAATTGCTGCACCGCTGGATCTGGCGCGACCCGGAGCGTTGCGCGCGCAAGCTGTTCACCTTCGCGGAAACCGAGGCGGATGGCGGCCGCGACCTGGTTCGCGCCGCGGAGTTGACGGACGACCCGACCTTGCGCCGACTTTTCACGGTTCATGCGGAGGACGAAGAACGGCATGCGCAGCTGTTTCGCACGCGCGGCGCGGCGCTGTTACAGTCTCTGGAGGGCCGCGCATCACCATCGTTCCAGTTGAATTGGGTGTCGCCGGGCGAACGGGGTCTTGATGACCTGCGCGTTCATGCCGAGTCCGATGCCGGCCTGTTGGCCTTTCTGCATCTGTCGGAGAAATCCGCGGCCGGGCATTTCGCGACCTATGTCGATGCCTTGAAAGACGACCCGGCGACCAGTTCGGTTTTCAAGGAAGTGCTGAAGGATGAAACGTTTCACATGAACTACACGCTTGCCCAGCTCACCCGCGTGGCGCCGCAGCGCCATGGCCTGTTCCTGTGGAAAGCGCGGCTGAGCAGGCTGTGGAAGGCGTATTTGCGCGCCGCCTCCGCCATCGCCGGGGTGATGGGGACGGTGATCCTGACCTTGCAGTATTTCATTCTGCTCCCTCCTTTCGCCCTTCTTGCCAAGCGCGCCCAGCGCCGCGAACCGCAGGGCTGGGTACCCGTACCGCCGGAAGGTGAGCGAAAAATGGAAAGCCAGTACTGACATGAAAATTCTGGGAATCTCCGCGCATTATCATGACGCCGCCGCGGCACTGGTCGTGGATGGCATGCCGGTGGCCGCGGTGCAGGAAGAGCGGCTCTCCCGGCGCAAGAACGACGCGGCCTTTCCCATGGCCGCAATCGAATGGTGCCTGGACCAGGGCGGCCTCGAACCCGAGGACCTCGACGCGGTCGTCTTCTACGAACGGCCGATGCTGAAATTCGACCGCATCCTGACCTCAGCACTGCGCGCGTTCCCGCATTCGTGGCGTTCCTTCCCTCATGCCATGAAGAACACCCTGGGCGAAAAACTGTGGGTGCGTGGCATCATCTCGTCCCAACTCGGCGTACCGCGCCAGAAAGTCCTGTTTGCCGAGCATCACCGGTCTCATGCCGCCGCCGCATTCCTCACTGCGCCGGCGCGCGAGGCAGCCATCCTCACCGCGGACGGCGTGGGTGAATGGGCGACCTTGACCGTCGGACGGGGAAAGCGCGGACCGGATGGAACCAACATCACGCTGCTGAAGGAAATCCGCTTTCCCCATTCGCTGGGGATGCTGTACTCGACCTTCACCGCCTATCTCGGTTTTCCCGTCAACGAGGGCGAATACAAGGTGATGGGCCTGGCCAGCTATGGCCGTCCGACCATGGTCGAGGCGGTTCGCAAGGTCGTTGACCGGACATCCGATGGCGCCTTCCGTCTCAATCTGGACTATTTCGATTTTCATACCAGCGCGAAGCGGTCCTTCTCCACGCGGTTCGTGGACATGTTCGGACCGCCACGCGATCCATATGAGCCGATCGATCTGGAAAGCCCGGATGGACAGCGCTTTGCCGATTGCGCCGCGAGCGTTCAGCTGGTCCTGGAGGATATTCTGGTGGACGCGGCCAAGTCGCTTCACCGCGAGACCGGCCTGCCTGACCTCTGCCTGGGTGGCGGCGTCGCGCTGAACGGGGTCGCCAACCACCGTATTCTGCAGGAATCCGGCTTTGAACGGATTTTCGTGCCCCCCGCCCCCGGAGACGCGGGCTGTGCCCTGGGCGCGGCGCTTTACGCCGACCGTATTCATTTCGGCAATCCGGATCGCGAATTTCCGGATCATCCCTTCTGGGGCCCCGCCGTGGAGGCGGACGATCTGGCCAGGCTGGCGCGGGAAGACCGCCTGCCTGCCCAGGACTATGACGATCTTGAATTGATTGAGCGTGTGGCGCTGGACCTTGCCGCCGGCCGCATCGTCGGCTGGATGGACGGCGCACTTGAACTGGGACCGCGGGCGCTCGGCCATCGCAGTATTTTGGCGGCGCCCCACTCTGTCGAAATGCGCGATCGCCTCAATCGCGACATCAAGCATCGCGAAGAGTTTCGGCCCTTTGCGCCCGTCGTGCCGGCCGAAGACGCCGACCGCTATTTCGAACTGCCTCCGGGTGGCAATCGTCTGGCGCGATTCATGTCGGGCGTGTTTCCCGTACGTCCCGAATGGCGCGAAAAGCTGGCGGCCATAACCCATGTTGACGGAACGGCGCGCGTCCAGGTTCTGGAGCCCGACATGGCGCCCCGGCTTTACGCACTCCTGAAAGCGTATGGGCGGGTGAGCGGCATTCCCATCCTGCTCAACACCTCGTTCAACCTGGCCGGCGAGCCGATCGTGAACCGGTCCGTGGAAGGCTATCTGACATTCCGCCGCTGCGGAATGGACGTGCTGGTGGCGGGGCAGACAAGGGTGACCAAGAAGATCACGGAGAAAGCGGCATGATCAGGAAAAAAGGGAAAATCCGGCGCGGGATGATCGTCATGGGCAGCGCGGCGGGTTCGATAGGCGATCTCGCTACGGGCATGTGGCACGGCGATGCGTCCAGGCGCTGGCTGCTGCCGCTGGCGGTCTTTTTGTGCGTCACGGGACTGTTGCTCGCCCTGGCGGCCAGCGTCGAAGCCCTGGCACCGTTCATCTATTCCATTTTCTGAGAATGTTTCCCGACCTGCTCGCCTGCCCCGTCTGCCGCAGCGCAATCGACCGGGAATGGAGCTGCATGGGCTGCGGCGCGCAGTACACCGCGGCGGACGGCATTCCCGACCTGCGTCTGCGCGGTGACGACTGCACCGACATGGTACGCGAATTCTACGAGCAGGCGCCGTTTCCCGGCTACCGGCCGCACGATACCTTGCAGAGCTTGCGGGCGCGCGCGGAGCGCAGCGAATTCGCGCGCCAGCTTGATGCGGCCATCCCCCTGGACGCGCGGGTGTTGGAAATCGGCTGCGGCACCGGACAAATGAGCATCTATCTGGCAAGCGCCGGCCGGACCGTGATCGGGGCCGACGCCACCCGGGCATCGCTGAAGCTCGGCGCCGCTGCCGCCAGGCGGTTCGGCGTCACAGGCGTGCAATTCCTGGAAATGGACCTTCAGCG
>Ga0268266_10000534_pt1 | contig 53027 bp, 51 predicted proteins | sample KBSS13metaG_FD_190356 | JGI IMG/M metagenome (GOLD analysis project Ga0268266, IMG submission 190356) | Switchgrass rhizosphere microbial communities from Kellogg Biological Station, Michigan, USA - KBS S1-3 metaG (SPAdes) (version 2) | ecosystem: Host-associated > Plants > Roots > Rhizosphere...
CTGCTGCCCGCAGACAAGCGCGCTGCCTATCTCGCCACACGCCGCCCCGGTCCCTTCGCGTTCTTCGAATGGTATGAACAGGTCGATCTCGACGGACCGGAAATGCGCGAGATGAACCGCACGCTCGCCGCGAAAAGGATTCCGGTGGACGCGACGCTCATCGCCTTCAATCTCGCCTTCTACGGCGACGATCACCGATACCGTGATCGTGACGTGTCCTGGGCGTATCCTGCCATGACAAAGAATTGGGCGACGGCCTTTCGCTTCGATCTGGGTTGGAAACCGGACGATTACCGGCGGGCGCAGGCGGTTTGGCCCAAGGTCCAGCGTTTCGTGCGGATGTTGCACGCAGCCGGCGTGCCACTGACGATCGGCACGGACATGAACAATCCGTTCGTCGCCCCGGGGATCAGCGTGGCGAGGGAGGCCGGGCTGCACGTGGAGGCTGGGATACCCGCCTGGGACGTGCTTCGCATGGCGACGACCAATGCGGCGGAACTCCTCAAGGTCAGCGATCGAACAGGACGGCTGCAGCCGGGCATGGAAGCCGATATCCTGTTCCTCGACGCCGATCCCTCGATCGACATCGCAGCGCTGACGCAGGTCAGGGCGGTCGTCGAGAACGGCCGCTTCCATGAGCCGGAGGCGCTCAAGGCGGAGGCGCGGTCGTGATCGTGCTGGCCGCCGCGCTACTCGCCGCATCGACCGCTGCACCTTCCCTTTGTCGGGATGGCGGTACCGCCGACAAAGCCGTGACCGCAGTCTACGATCTCGTATCCGTGCCGGCGGGTGGTTCCTGGGATTGGGGTAGAATTAGCGACCTGTTCGTCGATCAAGGATTGTTCGTGACGATGATACCCCGCGCAGGCGGGGCTGCCATGTCGAAGGCCGATCTTCCGGCGCTGCGGACGCAGACTCAGACGGCTTACGCGAAATCCGGCTTCGTCGAGCGCGAGTATCGACGCGAAGCGCGGATATTCGGCGATATCGCATCGATCTACAGCAGCTTCTATATCAGCTTGCCCCAGGCAAAGGATCGCACGCTCGCAAAGGGATTACACCATTTCCAGTTGGTGAAGGCGGAAGGATGTTGGCGGATCGTCAGCAACATATCGCAGATGGAAGGCGCGGGATGGACCCTACCACCTGCATTTGCAAGCGAACACGCCGCGCGCTGAACTCCGAGGGAGATGCACGATAGCTATAGGTTTTTCTCGTAAACGAACGGCCAACGCGACGGCCGAGGCATTCCCACGAGGAACGTGGAGCGGGAAAGCGAACTTACCAATTGGGCTGAAGGCGACGAGCGGGTTTCGCTTTCCCAAAATCTGTTCCCGATTGCTGTTTCTCGAAATCGCCGCTCGGAGATGGGAAAGCGGGAAAGATTAGGGCGACGTAAAACACATGATTCCCAGGCAGTCGTCGCATAATGCCCCAGTGATCCCGCCGCCCACGACATTGTGCAGCCATATTCCCCACCCAAATGTCCGAGAATCACTGTCGGATTGAGAAAGTGTCCGACAACGCTTGCCGAGGGGTTTTCCGTCTGGCCGTGCTCGCTCCCCTTTGGGGGCATTCCCAATCAGTGAACATGCCATTAGCTTGATTCAATGACGGCTTCCTCGCGCATAAGTTCGATCCTTCGTGCAGACCCGCTCCGCTGGCATCTTCTAGGTGTGGTCGAAGCGCTGAACTTGCCAGACTGCTGGATCGGAGCGGGCTTTGTGAGAAACGCCGTATGGGATCACCTTCATCACCGTTCGATCGCGCCGCCGGATGCAGACGTTGATGTGATCTGGTATGATCCGTATCGCACCAACGCGGCCGAAGATCGGAAATTCGAGGCCCACTTGCAGGCTTTGGAGCCTTCGATCACTTGGTCAGTAAAGAACCAAGCTCGGATGCATGGTCGGAACGGTGATGCTCCCTACGCTTCTGCCATCGACGCCATGCGCTACTGGCCGGAAACCGCGACGGCGGTTGCCGCCCGACGATGCGGATCACATGGTTGCGATATCGCGGCCCCTTTCGGATTGGACGACCTGCTCGATCTTGTTTTGCGCCCAACCTCGCGCTTTCGCGTCGAAAAGCGCACGATCTATGAGGATCGGATACGCACCAAAGGATGGCTTGAGTATTGGCCCCTTCTTACAAGGACCGAGGGCTAATTCCGCATCCCATGAGATATCGCCGCTCCTGCCTTCCGAACTCCCGAAATGAAGTGGCTTTTGACACTAGACCGGGTATTGAACGCCCTATGCTCTTCGGCATCAATCTTCGCGCCAGTGGCGACGCCACACCCTATTGGGAACTCGTCGAGCGTGCCGCTGCATTAGAGGTCGAGCCCACAATTCATGCACTTGATTATCCGCCGCACATTACGCTCGCCAAGTATGCTGATGCTGACCCTCAAGAGCTTCAGGCTGTTGTTACCGATCTGTCAGCTATGCGGCCCTTGAAGATATCTTTTGATCGTATTGGCGCGTTCGATTCGGGATCCTTGATTCTGTGGGCGTCTCCAAAACCGCACGAAGGTCTGCTGGACCTGCATAATCAAGTGCACACCCGCATTGATCCGGGTCGATGTAAGCCGCCATACCGTCCAGACAATTGGACACCTCATTGCTCGATTGCGTTGCGAGTAGCTGACCATCACCGCGAGGCCGCAAATCGGATGCGGGCAGCCGATTTCACTCCATTCGTGCTGACATTCGACGTGGTAGACTGCGTATCCTCGCCGCCGATTGCTGTCATCGCGGAACGCGCACTGACCGGATAACCGGTGAAATGCGCTACGTCCGCTTCCGACGTAACCTGTCGTTCAAGCGTTAGCATCGGAACGATGTAAGGTGGTCGACAACGGCCGCCGACTTCGGTCGTTTGAGGATGACTGTTTCACGACAGGCTCAAGGTGATAAATGCGTCGCTTCCGAATTTCACGATCCACTATGGCCGAATTTCGGGCGCAGGATCGTCGCGCCATCGCGCAACTGGTCGAGGTGATCGGACCAGTGCTGCATCATGCGGACGCGCTCTTCCCAATACTGGCCGCGCGCATAGGCCCGGCGGATGGAATTTCCGTCCGCGTGGGCAAGCTGTCGCTCGATGGCGTCGGGATTCCAGCAGCCCATTTCATTGAGCAGCGTGGCGGCCAAGGCGCGAAAGCCATGGCCGGTCATTTCGTCCTTGCCGTAGCCCAGCCGCCGGAGCGCCGCGTTGATTGTGTTGTCGGACATTGGCCGATCGACCGCACGCAGGGAGGGGAACAGGAAGGGGCTGTAACCGGAGTCGTGCTCGATCTCCGCCAATATGGCGAGCACCTGCCTGGTGAGCGGAACCGCGTGAGGGCGGCGCATCTTCATCTTGTGCCCTGGGATCGTCCAGACGCGCTTTTCGAGGTCGAATTCGGACCATTCCGCCCAACGCAATTCGCCGGGCCGGACAAACACATGCGCAAGCATTCGCAACGCCGTTCGGGTCAGAGGGTGCCCGTCATAATCGTCAATGGTGCGCAGCAGAGCGCCAGCTTCGACAGGCGTGGTGATTGCTGCCCGATGGGTGGTCTTGGGCGTGTTGAGCGCCCCCCGCAAGTCCGAGGCGATATCGCGCTCGGCCCGCGCGGTGGCTATGGCATATCTGAAAACCTGGCTGGACGCCGTGCGCGCCCGATTGGCGGTGTCATAGCGTTTCGTCGCTTCGATCTTCTTGAGCGCCAGCAGCAGCTCATGAGCCGAGATTTCGCTGATCGGACGCCGTCCAATCGCTGGATATAGCTTTGACAGAAGCCAGCGCGCTTTCTTGATCGTCATCGGCGCGGCGCCTTCGGCGGTTATCTTGTCGAGCCACTCCCTGGCCACCGCTTCGAAGGTGTGTGCCGCGGCCAGCGATTTGGCGATCTTTTCGAGCTTGGCCTGCTCGACGGGATCAATGCCCTTGGCAAGCAGGCGCCGGGCATCAAGCAGTCGCTCCCGGGCCTCTCCGAGCAGCAGTTCGGGCCACCGCCCGAAAGTTATGGTTCTCTGTCGGCCGTGGATGCGGTAATTCATCCGCCATACGCGGCCACCGCTGGGTTCCACCAGCAGATAGAGGCCGTCGCGATCGCTGAGCTTGTAAGGCTTGTCCTTGGGCTTCGCACGCGACACCCATGCCGCTGTAAGCCCGGATTTCTGCCGCTTTCCGCTCGACATGATGGTATGTCCCCATCGTGATCTCGGGGCCTACCATCAAATCGTCCATCATTTGGGTGAGATTTGATGAGACGGCCCTGAACTGACGGAGCCACTATAGCAGTTAAAAGTGCTGAAAAACAGCCACTTACGGGACACCCTCAGACACTCTGAGAGGTTGTAATGGAGGCCCGAGCCGGAATCGAACCGGCGTATACGGATTTGCAGTCCGCTGCGTCACCACTCCGCCATCGGGCCATCCGGGGCGAGCCCCGTGTCGGGGAGAAGCGCGCCTAGCAACCCTGCCGCGCCGGCGCAATGGGATTCGCCGGAATGGCCAGCGAACACTCCGAAGTTCGTTAGCGTGAAGCCGTCCGCCCGTAGAGGACGTTACCCGCCGGGTCGCTGGCGTAGCCGTCGTAGACCGCGCGCGCGATCGAGGCGATGCGCTGCTCGCGGGCCAGGCGGTTGCCCTGCCCGGTCACGTAGATGGCCACGGCGAAAGCGCGGCCGTCGGGCGTCTGGATGACACCGACGTCGCTCGAGGTGTTGGAGAGCGATCCGGTCTTGTGCGACACGGCGGCGCCGGTCGGCAACATCGCCGGGATGCGGCGTTTGCCGGTGGCGCAGCGGCTCATCGCGCCCAGCAGCACGCCGCGGCTGGAAGGGCTGAGCCAGCGGCCCTGGTAGATACCGGCGACGAGGTTCGCCATCGCCAGCGGCGTGGCGCTGTCGCGGGTGTCGATCACGGTCGCCGGATTGATCGCGCCGTCGTCCCGCACCAGGGTCGCGATGTCCCGATCGATATGCCAGTCCGAGATGCCGGCGCGGCGCACCCAGGCGTTGACCGCCTGCGGGCCGCCGACGACGCGCAGCAGAGCATCGGTCGCGAAGTTGTTGCTGCGCGTGATCATCTGCTCGATCAGCTCGCGCGCGCTCAGAACGGCTCCGGCGCGGACCGGCGCCACAGCCGTCGAGAACGGCGCCGAGGGCAGCGGCATCATCAGCGGGAACTGGTCGTTCAGGCTCCAGCGGCCCTGGTCGACTCCGTCGAGGAACGTCGCGGCGATGGCGATCTTGCTGGTGCTGGCCATCGGGAAGCGCTGGCTGCCCAGGACGTCGGTCGTGCGGCCGGTCGCCAGATCGATCGCCGCGACGCCGATCCGGCCGCGCGAAGCCTCCGCCAGATTGGCGAGCTGACGTTCGAAGCCGGAATTATAATTGCGAGGCGCTCGGACCTGCGTCCCGAACAGACTGTCAAACGCGGTCTGCACCTCGTCGATGTTCTGCGCGCTCTCACGGCTGCCCGCCTGCGAGGGCGCCAGAGGCATGAGCACGGCTGCCGCAGCGGCCATAGCCCGGAAAAATCGCGTCATAGATTGTCCCGCCAGCCCGGTCTTACTGGGCCACCCTAGTTCAGCCCACCTTGGCAAAGGCTTAACGTAGCGGCGGCAAAACGCCACGGGCTAGCGACGAAACGCCAAGTGCGTGCGGCAATTGCCGGAACTTGTATCATTATGTCGCGATCGCGACCGCTTGTTAGGCATGAAGCGGCCGGTCAGATGGCGTACTGGGCGCCCAGCTCGATCACTCGGTTGTGCGGGATGCGGTAGTAGTCGGTCGGATCGGCGGCGTTGCGGTAGAGGGTGAGGAACAGGATGTCCTGCCACAACGGCATGCCCACCTCGGCCGACATCGCGTAGTTGTTGCGGCCGATGAAGAAGCTCGCCTTGGCCGCCCCGGGAACCCGGTCGCCGGCGGCGATCAGGTCGTCGCGCACGGCTGGCGACTCCATGAAGCCATAGCGCAGCATCAGCCGGGCGAAGTTGTCGTCGATCCGCTCGATGGAAAGCCGCTCATGTGGCTCGCAGTAGGGTTTGCGCAGCGTCTTGACGGTGGCGATGTAGTTCATCCGGTGCAGGACGTGGTTGTGCTTGATGTTGTGCAGCAAGGCGTGGGGAGTCAGGTCGTTGCGCGCGGTGAGGAAGATCGCCACGCCGTCGACCCGGGCCGGTGCGCGGGCGGCGAGCGCGCGGGCCATGTCGGCGATGGGGATCGCCCCGTCGTTCTCCAGCGCGGCGACGATGCGGCGGCCGCGATTCCACGTCAGGATCAGCAGCAGCACCCCGGCGCCCACCAGCAGCGGGACCCAGCCGCCCTCGATTACGCGCAGGATGTTGGCCCCGAAGAACAGCGTGTCGATCGCCAGGAACGGCGCGATCAGCAGGGCAGCAGCGGGCAGGCTCCAGTTCCAGCGGCGGCGCAGCACCAGGAAGGCGAGGCAGCAAGTCACCACCATCGTGCCGGTCACCGCGATCCCGTAGGCCGCGGCCATCGCCGAGGAGGTGCGGAAACCGAGCGCCAACATGATGACGCCGGCGAGCAGCAGCCAGTTGACCGCGCCGATGTAGATCTGGCCCGAGTGCCCGGGCGAGGTCTGGCGGATCGCCAGGCGAGGCAGCAGGCCCAGCTGGATCGCCTGCTGCGTCAGCGAATAGGCGCCGGTGATCACCGCCTGGCTGGCGATGATCGTCGCCGCGGTCGCCAGCAGCACCATCGGCAGGCGCACAGCGTCCGGGATCATCTGGAAGAACCAGTCCTGGTTGACGAAGGCATGGCCCGAACGCTCCGCCTGCTCCAGCATGCGAATGGCGAAGGCCCCCTGGCCCAGGTAGTTGATCGCCAGCGCGGGGAAGACCAGCACGAACCAGCCGATGCGGATCGGCCGCTTGCCGAAATGGCCCATGTCGGCGGTCAGCGCCTCGGCCCCCGTCACCGTCAGGAACACCGCGCCCAGCACGAAGAGGCCGAGGATGCCGTGGCCGGCCACGAACAGCACCGCGTGCCAGGGCAGGAACGCGGCCAGGATGCCAGGTCCGTCGGCGATGTGGATCGCGCCCAGCGCGGCGAGTGCCAGGAACCAGACGATGCAGACGGGCCCGAACAGGCGCGAGACGGACTCGGTGCCGCGCGACTGAACCGCGAACAGGCCGACCAGGATGACGATGCTGATCACCAGGATACGCTCCTGCGTGACGATGTGGCTGAAGGCCGGCAGCGAGCGCAGGCCCTCGACCGCGGAGAGCACCGAGAGCGAGGGCGTGATGATGGCATCGCCATAGAACAACGCCGCGCCGATCGCGCCGAGCACCAGCACGGTGCCGCCGATGCGCGCCGACTTGCCGCTCGCCAGCGCCAGCAGCGCGAGCACGCCGCCCTCGCCTTCGTTGTCCGCGCGCATGAGGAACAGGACGTACTTGACGGTGACGATCAGGATCAGCGCCCAGAGCATCAGGCTCATGACGCCGACGATCTCCTCACGCTGGAGGCCGTCCGACGCCGCCTGGGCGAGCGCTTCGCGGAAGGCGTACAACGGGCTGGTGCCGATGTCACCGAACACGACGCCGATCGCGCCGACCGTCAATGGCAACAGCGGTCCGTGCGATAATGTCTCGGCCGGCGTATCGTCGGACGGTACGACTAGTTCCGATTCGGCGGGTAAAGACGCACTTGCCATGATGCCACGTCCTATAAGACCCGCGAGCAGCAGGCGGGGCGCTTTACGCTCGCGATGATCGCGCGCAATCCCGATAAATGCAATCAGACTTGCAGTGAGTGCAACTCAGAGGCGATCAAGTGCTTTCGCGAGGAAAGCCGCGCGTTCTAGGCGCCGACCTTGCCCCTCGGGGCATGTACTACAGCCAGCCCTCGGCACGGTACCAGTCGGCCGTGGCCTTGAGCCCGGTGCGCGTTTCGATCCGCGGCTCCCACAAGCTGGCCGGCGCTTGCGCCCCGCGATCGGCCACCCAGTCCGGATGGCTGAGATAAGCCGCGCGGTCCGCCGTCATCCTGGCGCCTTTGCCGCGCAGGAACATGTCCAGCTTCGCCGCGCGCAACAATGCCGCCTTCGACAGCCCCACCACGCGCGGCCGCCGGCCCACCGCCCAGCCGATCGCCAGCGCCAGTTCCCGGTGCGTCCACCCGCCGGGTCGCCCGTCGTCGGGCTCGAAGACCCTGCCGCCCACCGTCACGGCGGACGGCAGCAACGCCAGGAGCAGGTTCGCCAGATCGTCGACGTGGATGACCGAGGCGCTGCCCTCGCGCGGCACCGGCACAAAGCCCCACTTCGCCGCGCGGAACAGCTCGAACAATTCCTTGTCGCGCGGCCCGTAGATCGCCGGCGGACGCACGATCGTCCAATCGAGCGCACTGGCGCGCAGCACCTTCTCGCCCCGCGCCTTCGAAGCGCCATATACGGAAAGATTCGGCTCGCGCGCCGAGAGCGAGGAGACGTGGACGAAGCGCGGCACCCCCTCGTTCAGCGCCGTTTCGACGAGGTTCAGCGTGCCGGTGACGTTGCCCGCCTCGAAGCCGGCCGCGTCCGGCGCGTTCACCACCCCTGCGACGTGGACCACCGCCTCGGCCCCGCGCACCAGCTGCGCGAGGGCGCCGCGATCGGCAAGGTCGCCGCGCACCCATTCGACGCCGGGGCGCGCCACCTGCTCGGACCGGGCGAGCGCGCGCAAGCTCAGGCCCGCCGCGAGCGCACGGTCGACAAAGGCCCGGCCGACAAAGCCGGTGCCGCCGGTCAGCGCGACGATCACTTCAGGACCAACTGGTCGCGATGGATCACCGCCGGTCGCGGCGCATAGCCGAGCAACTCGGCATGCTCGCTCGAATGGTGGCCCATCAGCCGGGCGCACTCGCCGGACTCATATTCGGCCAGGCCATGCGCCAGGACACGGCCGTCCGCGGCGCAGATCGCCACCGGATCGCCCCGTTCGAAGATACCCTCGACCGCCACGATCCCCTTGGCGAGCAAGCTGGAACCCCGCGCCAACGCATCGGCCGCTCCGGCATCGACGATCAGCTCGCCCTTGAGGCGCAGGCGGCCGCCGAGCCAGGCCTTGCGCGCGCCAGCCTTGCGCCGGGGCCGGAACAGCGTGCCGATGCTCTGCTGCGTCACCCGCGTGATCGGCCGCTCATGCGTGCCATTGGCGATGACCAAGGCGATGCCCGCCAGTTCGGCGATCTCGGCCGCCTGCAGCTTGGAGGTCATCCCGCCCGAGCCCATCCCCGAGGCGGACTCGCGGCTCGCCATGGCGTGGATCTCCGGGGTGACCCCGTCCACCTCGCGGATCAGCTGCGCGCCCGCTTCCCGGGGGTTGCGGTCATAGAGGCCATCGACGTCGGACAGCAGCAGCACCGCGCTCGCCTGTGCCGCTTGCGCCACGCGCGCGGCGAGCCGGTCGTTGTCGCCGAAGCGGATCTCCTGCGTCGCCACCGAATCGTTCTCGTTGATCACGGGCACCGCGCCGGCATCGAGCAAGCGCGTGAGCGTCGCGGTCGCATTGAGGTAGCGGCGGCGGTCCTCAAGGTCGTCGAGCGTCAGCAGCAGCTGGGCCGCCGTCAGGCCCCGCGCGGCCAGCAACTCGGCCCACAACCCTGAGAGCGCGATCTGCCCGACAGCCGCCGCCGCCTGCGCATCCGCCAGGTTGCCGCGTCCGCCCTTGTCGAGCCCCAGCCGCGCCGCGCCCAAGGCAATCGCGCCCGAGGAGACGACGATCACTCGCTGCCCGCGTCCGTGCGCCGCGGCGATCTCCGCGACTAGACCTTCAAGCCAGTCGCGCCGCACACCCTCGCGCCCCACCAGCAGCGAGGAGCCCACCTTCACGACGAGCAAGGGGCAATCGGCGGCTTCTGCAAGCTGGGAGAGACGGGAAAGTGCCATGGAGGCGCCAGCCTCTAGGCGCATCGCCCCTGTCTGAAAAGCGCATCCGTTCGACAACAGGCACGCACTGTCGCGCTTGGCGGCGGTTCCGCGATCAGGCGACTTGCGCGAGCTGTCGGTGATGCCCCGGTCGCGGCATCTGCCGGCCGGCGATCTGCTTGCCGAGCCGGATGAACGGCCTTTCGACATGCCGGTGCAGGATGACGGCGACGCCGATGCTGAGCGGATAGGCGGTGGCGAAGAGTATCGCCGCCTGCGCCGGCACTCCCAGCGCGGAAAGGACGGCTTGCATCGCGTGGATGCAGATGAACTGGAACAGATAGATCGCGTAAGTCAGCCGCCCCAGCGCCGGCAACGGCCCCCAGGACAGGAAGCGCGCCGTCGGCAAGTCGCGGCGGAACCACAAGGTGGCGATGACAAAGGCCGCGCTCCAGGAGATGGCAATGTTCCACCAAGGTGATTTCGCCAGGGTGATCGAGCCGAGGTAGGCCGCCGCCATGATCGCGAGAAATGGTGCGGCGACCGCGCGCTCGCGCAGCCAGTTGCGAAACCTGCGCTGGGTCATCGCGGCATAGGAGAGCGCCGCGCCCGCACCGAGCCCCAGATACCCACGCAGGACAAAGTCGTTGCGCGGCGTCAGGGCCAGCATCACCGCGATCCCGGCCGCGCCGACGAGGGCCGTGCGCTCGGGCTTGCGCGCCGTGAGCACCAGGATCAACGGCCACGCCAGGTAAAACTTCTCCTCGATGCCCAGCGTCCAGGCATGAGTGAAGATATGGCCGACCTCGGCCGGCCGATACTCGACGCAGAACGTCACGAACCAGATCAGCGAAGCCTTGAAGTCCTCCGCCGCCCCTTCCCGCACGCCCGCGAACGACAGTGCGCCGTATGCCACGACCGTCAGGACATAGAGCGGCAGGATGCGGAACCCGCGTCGGATGAAGTAGGGCCGCAGCGCGATACACCCGCTCTCTTGCTCTTCGCGAAGCAGCAGGGTGGTGATCAGCCAGCCGCTGAGCGCGAAGAACACGTCGACGCCGACGGAGCCGTTGATCCACCGAACAGCCGGTACGTGGTTCAGGATGGTGAAGACGATGCAGAGCGCGCGAATCCCGTCGAGCTCGGGCCTGTAACGCTCCTGCGCCGCGCGGTGAGGTGCGCTGATCGGAGCGCGGCCGCGCCTATCCGCGTCGTCCGCGTGCCGATCGTTCTGCGTAGTGGATGCCAAGCTGCGCCTCTTCTTGCCGATCCGCTCCGAGGCTTGGGAAGAAACGTGGTCGCGGCAAGCGATTAGCGGGGAGCCGCACTACAGCGGCGACCAGGGGGTCTCATCCGCCTCTTCCTTTTCCCCCTGCGGGCGCTCCGTAACGGTGGCGGCGGGCAGACGGGTGATCACTGCATCGAGCAGCGCCTCCAGCCCTTCGCCGGTCGCGCCGGAGATCGCGAAGACCTGGTCCGCGCCGGCCTCGTTCAGTTCGCGGGCGAAGGCGGTGGCAAGCTCGTGGTCCGCAAGATCGATCTTGTTGAGCACGATCAGCCGCGGCTTCTCGTCCAGCCCCTGGCCATAGGCGGCGAGCTCGTCTTCGACGATCGCCATCGCCTCGGCCGGATCGGTGCCGGCGATGTCGATCAGGTGGATCAGCACGCGGCAGCGCTCGATGTGGCCCAGGAACCGGTCGCCGACGCCCGCCCCTTCCGCCGCGCCCGCGATCAGGCCGGGGATGTCCGCCAGCACGAACTCACGCCCCTTGTGGCGCACCACGCCCAGCTGCGGGTGCAGCGTCGTGAAGGGATAAGCGCCGACCTTGGCCTGCGTGTTGGTGAGTTGATTGATGAAGGTCGACTTGCCCGCGTTCGGCAGACCGACCAAGCCAACGTCCGCCAGGAGCTTGAGGCGCAGCCAGACGTAGGCCTCTTCGCCGGGCAAGCCGGGCTGATGCTGGCGCGGCGCTCGATTGGTGGAGGTCTTGTACGAGGCATTGCCGCGCCCGCCCAGGCCGCCCTCGAAGAACACCACGCGCTGGCCCGCCTCGGTCAGGTCGGCGAGCACCGTGTCGCGATCCTCGTCGTCAGCGATGATCTGGGTGCCGACCGGGACCTTGATGACCAAGTCCTTGCCGGCCGCCCCCTTGCGGTCCTTGCCCATGCCATGGCCGCCGCGCGGCGCCTTGAAATGCTGGGTATAGCGGAAGTCGATCAGCGTATTCAGCCCGGCGACCGCCTCGAACACGATGTCGCCGCCCTTGCCGCCGTCACCACCGTCGGGACCGCCGTACTCGATGTACTTCTCGCGCCGGAAGCTCACCGCGCCGGGGCCGCCCCCGCCCGCGCGGATGTAGATCTTGGCCTGGTCGAGGAAATGCATGAGCCGTCGGTCCGATACAGCAGGCGGCCGGATACGGGCCGCACAAATGCCAAAAGGCCGCACTTGGGTGCGGCCGATCGGCGTTGGGTTCAATTACTGGTGGAGCCGAGGGGGATCGAACCCCTGACCTCGTCATTGCGAACGACGCGCTCTCCCAGCTGAGCTACGGCCCCGTTCCAGCAATCGTGCGAAGCGGGTGCCCCGCGTCGCGAGCGGCCCCCTTAGCGAAGAGGTGCCGCCCATGAAAGAGCTAATTTGCCAGTTGCGGACTGGAGTTGGTGACCGGGCCTGCCGGCTTAGCGCTCGCCTGCGACGGCGCGATCACCACGATGCCGCCGTAGCGTGCCTGCCAGGCCTCGAGATCGCGGCGGTACTGCTCATAGGCGTCGAAGAAGGCCATGAACGGCGCCTCTAGCTTGGCGAGTTCGACGGGCGCGGCGGCTTCGAGCCCGCCGGCGGGGACCAGCGCCAGATCGGCGGCGACCTGCATGGCGGCATCGCAGAACGGCGCCGTCACCGGCGGCACCGCGAAGTAGTTGTAGACCTGCGTCTGGTAGGTCTCGCGCCGGCGGATCGACTCGCTGCCCCAAGTGCTCTTGAAATCGCGGCCGAGCGACGCGTTGGCGATATCGAGCGACTTGTCGTGGACCTTGAGGAACTGCTTGTACCCGGCGAGGATCGGCGCGTACTGCGGCGCGACGCAGTTGAGCGCCGCGACGTTGTACGCAGAGCGCAAGTTCCAGACCGCTTGCGCCGTCGACAGCTCGCTGTTGACCGTGCGGCGCTTGCCGTCGACCGCCACTGCGGGGATCGTCATGTTCTCCGGCGCGCCTTGCGGCGGAGTGGGACGCGGCGGGATCACCACGACAGGCGGCGGCGGCGGCGGCGGCACCTTCTTGGCGCAGCCCGCCATCACGCTGATCAGCACGACGATCGCCGCTGCCTTCAGAAAACCAGAAGTCGGCCTTTGCGACATACGACCTGTCACCAACGCTCTCCAGACTGCAAGGCTAATCCTCTAAACCGTTAACGACTCAATGCAAATGCCCGGCGGGCCGTACGCGCGCCGGGCATTGCTTTGACCTGTGGATGTTTCGCCGGCCATCCGCCGGCCGGTTGGCCGATTAGCGACGATCGCCCATGAAGCTCAGCAGGAACTGGAACATGTTGATGAAGTCCAGGTACAGGCTGAGCGCGCCCATCACCACGGCCTTGCCCGCATATTCGGTGCCAGCAAGAACGTAATACTCGTTCTTCAAGCGCTGCGTGTCATACGCCGTGAGACCCGCGAAGATCAGCACGCCCAGCACCGAGATCGCCATCGCGAGCGCGGGCATGGGGAAGAACATGTTCACCAGCATCGCGATCAGCAGGCCGACCACGCCCATGATCAGGAAAGTGCCGAAGCCCGACAGGTCCTTCTTGGTGGTGTAGCCGAACAGGCTGAGGCCCGCGAAGGCGCCGGCAGTCGCAAAGAACGTCGCGGCGATCGAGGGGCCGGTGTAAACCAGCAGCAACGAGGACAGCGACAGGCCCATCGCGATCGCAAAGCCCCAGAACAGGAGCTGCACCGTCGAGGTCTTCATGCGGTTGATGCCGAAGCTCATCGCGAAGACGAAACCGAGCGGCGCCAGCGCCACGACCCAGCGCAGCGGCGTCACGAAGACGGCCGCGGCCGCGCCGGACATGACGAACAGCAGCGCGACGATGCCCGACAGCAGAACGCCCGAGGCCATGTAATTGTAGATCGACAGCATGTGGCGGCGCAGTCCGGCGTCATAGCCGGCGCGCGAGGCCGTACGGCCGCCAAGGCTCGGAGACGCTCCGAACCCCGAGCGGGGCTGGGGATCGTTCCAGTTCGCCATTTCAAACTCCCTATCCCGGCACCGCCCGATGCGGTGGTTTCCGGACTGTTCGAATATCGGCCGTCAAGCGGGATTTTTCAAGAACAACCGACACCGCCAAATTGTGACGAAGTGTGTCACCCGCCGCGTGCTTCCCTGCCCATTTCGGCCGATCTGCGGGCCGCCGCATCCATCGCCGCGGCGACCACGCGGACCAGCGCATCGCGCCCGTCGAGCACGTCGAGCCCGGCCTGAGTCGAGCCGCCTGGCGAGGCGACGCGACGCGCCAGTTCGCCCGGCGGAACCGGCGCGGCGCGGGCGAGCAACGCCGAACCCTCGGCGGTGGCGAGCGCGAGGCGCTGCGCCTGGTCCTCAGGTATGCCGAGCGCGCTCGCCCCGGCGGCAAGCGCGTCGATGAAGCGATATACGAACGCGGGCCCGCAGCCGGTGAGCGCAGTGACCGCGTCGAACAGGTCCTCGCTCTCCAGCCACTCCGGCGTGCCGAGCGGCGCGAGCAGCTCGGTTACGCTCGCGCGGCACGCCTCGTCGAAGCCGTGGCTCACCAGCGCCAGCGGCGACTTGCCGATCGCGGCGGACAAGTTGGGCATGATCCGCACGATCCCTCCCGCCGCCGGGAAACGCTGCGCCAGGGTGGCAAGCTCGACGCCCGCGAGGATCGAGAGCAGCACCGTGCCCTCGGTGACGGCCGGGGCGACACCCGGCGCGACCGCGTCGAGGCTTTGCGGCTTCACGCCGAGCAGCACCGCATCGAACCGCTCGGCGGGCACGGTGGCAACGAGGCGCACACCCTCGGGCGCCGAAGTCATGCGTGGATCGGCGATGGTGAAGCGTCCCGGGGGCAGCCCGCCGGCCAGCCAACCTTGCAACATGGCCCCGCCCATATTGCCGCAGCCGACGATCAGGATGTTTTCGAAGTGGGTCATGCGCGCTCCCTAGACGAGACCGCTCATGGATTGAAGCGCGCGTAACGCCGCTCTGCGCCTCTGACCAAGGGCGCCGCGCGATGCGCAAGTTCGGACCGGCTGACGATCAAACCGCCGTCAGCCCCGCCAAAAGGAGATCGCCGGCTATCTCCGGCTCACCAGATCTGCATCTCGGCGTCTTCGGCGGAAATCTGCCCACGCTCGTCCATCATTTCGCGCGTGATGTGCGAGACATAGCCGCCGAGTTGAGGGGCGTAGGCAAGGTCGGCCCAGGGCACACGCACGTAGCGCGAGCCGCCCAGTCCGAAGAAGCCGCCGTCCGACACGATCACATGCGCCACCTGGCCGGTGCGCTTGTTGACCATGAAGTTGTGCACGTGGCCCAGCTTGCTGCCGTCGGTGCCGTGGACGCTCGTACCTTCGACCCGGTCAGACGCGATCAGGTCGTGATCGCCGACGGTCTCGATCGGAGCACCGGGGCCGGTGGTGTCGACTTCGCGTTCGGGCATGGATGGTCTCCTGCTTGACCCGCTGTAAACGCGCGTCACGCTCTTCGGTTCGCGTTGTCGAGAATTCGATTGAAGCCGAAACGGAAGATCCTCGCGGCTCAGCCTTCCTTCGGCTTGCGCGGCTTCTTCTTCGCGGCGGCCTTGCGGCCGGCGACGAGGCCGAGCTCAGCCCAGCGCATCATCTCCTCGGGGTAGTCGTAGACGTCGTCGGGCGCGCGGCGGTAGTTCATCGAGGCCGGATTGCCGTCGCGATCATAAGTGAACCTGTCGCAGCCGGCCGAGTCCCATTCCGCATCGGTCTCGGGGTCGCCCTTGAACCACAGCTCGCCGGCCGCGACGATCGCGAAGACCACGCCGTCGCAATAGAGCGTCTGCCCGCCCATCATGGCGCGCGCGGTGACCGTGCCGAGCGGTTCCAGGCACTCTCTTACCCAGTCGACGATCTCGGCGTGCCGCGCCTTCTGATTGGCGGTGCTCATTCCGGTTTGACCTCCTCGACGCAGTAAGCGCGCAGGCGCGGCCGTTGGCGGGTGCCCGTGAAGAGGCACCCGCCCTGAGCCAGGGCCTTACCCGACCGTGCGGTCGCGGTGGCTGACTTCGAAGACTTCCAGCTGGTCGCCCGCGCGGATGTCGTTCGTGTCGGCCAGCACCACGCCGCACTCCAGGCCGGCGCGCACTTCGTCGACATCGTCCTTGAACCGGCGCAGCGACTGGATGGTCGTGGCCGAGACGATGACGTCGTTGCGGGTGAGACGCGCGTGGATGCCCTTCTTGATGAAGCCCTCGACCACGAGCAGACCCGCGGCCTTGTCGCGCTTGCCGGCAGGGAACACCTGCTTGACCTCGGCGCGGCCAACGACCGTCTCGATGCGCTCCGGCCCCCAGATGCCGGCCATCTGCTTGGCGACTTCGGCGGTCAGCTCATAGATGATGTCGTAGTACATCATCGGCGTCTTCGTCTTCTCGATCTGCTCGCGCGCCTTGGCGTTCGGGCGGACGTTGAAGCCGACGATCGGCGCACCGCTGGCCGCGGCGAGCGTCACGTCGCTCTCGGTGATCGCACCCACGCCGGAGGACAGGACGCGCACCTTGATCTCGTCGTTCGAGAGCGCGTGCAACGCCTGGTTGATCGCCTCGACCGAGCCCTGCACGTCGGCCTTGATGACCACCGGGTACTCGATGACGTTCTGCTTGGCGGTGAGCGCCGAGAACATCGTGTCGAGGCTCGCCGGCGCGGTCGCGGTGCGCTTGGCGGTGGCCTGCTCCTGGCGATAGGCCGAGACCTCGCGGGCGCGCTGCTCACTGTCGACCACGCTCAGGGTGTCGCCCGCCATCGGCACGCCGCCCAGGCCCAGCACTTCGACCGGAAGCGACGGCGGCGCCTGCTTGATCTGGCGGCCCTTGTCGTCGAGCATCGCGCGCACGCGGCCACTCTCGGTGCCGACGACGAAGATGTCGCCGACCCGGAGCGTGCCGCGCCGGACCAGCACGGTCGCGAGCGGACCCTTGCCCTTGTCCAGCTTGGCCTCGATCACGGTCGCCTCGGCATCGCGATCGGGGTTGGCGCGCAACTCCATGAGCTCGGCCTGGAGCAGGATCTTCTCGATGAGCTCGTCGAGGCCCGCGCCGGTCTTGGCGGAGACTTCCACGTCCTGCACGTCGCCCGACATCTCCTCGACCACGATCTCGTGTTCGAGCAGGCGTTCGCGAATGCGCTGCGGGTTCGCCTCGGGCTTGTCGACCTTGTTGATCGCCACGATCATCGGCACGCCGGCGGCCTTGGTGTGATGGATGGCCTCGATCGTCTGCGGCATGATGCCGTCGTCGGCCGCGACCACCAGCACCACGATGTCGGTCACGTTGGCACCGCGCATGCGCATCTGCGTGAACGCGGCGTGGCCCGGCGTGTCAAGGAAGGTGACGAGATCGCCCCTCTTGGTGGTGATCTGGTAGGCGCCCATGTGCTGGGTGATGCCCCCTGCCTCGCCACGGACCACGTCGGTGCCACGCAACGCGTCGAGCAGCGAGGTCTTGCCGTGATCGACGTGGCCCATGATAGTGACCACCGGCGGACGCGACTTGAGGCTCTCCTCGGCATCGACGTCGAACGAGGTGTCGATGTCGACATCGCTTTCGGACACGCGCTGGAGGTTGTGGCCGAATTCGGTCACGAGCAGCTCGGCGGTGTCCTGGTCGATCGTCTGGTTGACGGTGACCATCATGCCCATCTTGAACAGCGCCTTCACCAGGTCGGCACCCTTCTCGGCCATGCGGTTGGCGAGTTCCTGGACGGTGATCGCCTCGGGCACCACGACATCGCGCACCTGCTTCTCACGCGGCTGCGACATGCCGCCGAAGTGCGCGCGGCGCTCCTTCTCGCGAGCGCGCTTCAAGGCGGCGAGGCTGCGCGCGCGGGCGCCCTCGTCCTCGTTCAGCGCGCGGCTGACGGTGAGCTTGCCCGACTGGCGGCGGTCACCACCGGCACCCTTGCGGTCACGGTCGCCGGAGCTGCTGCCCGGGCGCGCGGGCGCGGGAGCCGGACCCTTCTTGATCGGCGAGGCCGGGCGCGCAGCCGCACCTGCGCCTGCCGCTTGCGGGGCGGCGGTGGCGGCAGGTGCCGAGGCGGGCGCCGCAGCAGGCTCGGGCTTGCGCACGATCTCGGGCCGCTGGACCGGCGTGAAGCGGCGCGGAGCCGGGACGACTTCGGCAGGCTGGGCCGTTTCGGCCGGTGCGGGCTGAGCGGCGCGCGCCGTGGGCTGCTCTGCCGGAGCGGCATCCTCGACGGCAGGTGCGGGCTCGGCCGCGACCTCGACCGGCACTTCGGGCTCGGCGGCCGCAGCGGCAGCCTCCTCCTCGGCACGGCGATTCTCTTCGGCGCGGCGGCGCTCTTCCTCGATCGCCTGGAGGCGCTCCTCCTCCTCACGGCGGCGCGCTTCCTCGGCGACACGCAGGCGATCTTCCTCGGCTTCGCGCTGCAGGCGAGCGACGCGCTCCTGCGGGGTCTCGCCGGTAGGGGCGGGGCGACGCGGCGGCGCCGGCGGCGGAGCGACCGGACGCGGGGCGGGCTGCTGCGGCGCTTCGGCCACCGGCTCCGGCGCGCGCGCTTCCACGCCGCTCTCACCCGGCTTGCCGATCAGCTTGCGGCGCTTCACCTCGACCACGACCTTGTTGGTCCGGCCGTGGCTGAAGGTCTGCTTGACCTCACCTGCCTCGACCGACCGCTTGAGTCCAAGCGGCTTGCGGCCAAGGGTCGGTTTGTTGTCGGTCTCGCTCATAAGTCTCTATTCGCCCTTCGGTCTCAATTCGTCGTTGCGGCCAGAGGCCCGGTCTGCACCGGTCCCTGACCCTCACTTGCACCAGCCGCCCTGTCAGTCTCGGGAGCCTGCCCTCGGAAATGCAGCAGGCGCCGGAGCGGCGCGGCGACTCTTTCGGCCGCCGCGCCGTCTGCCAGCGCCAAGTGAACGACGTTGTCGCGGCCCAATGCCACAGACAGCGTCGCCCGGTCCAGTGGCAACACCGTGCCCCGCAACCCGCTTCCTTCCGCCTCTTTGCCCACCCGCCAGGCCTGGTCGAGCTTGCGCGAGCCGTCCTCGGCAGCGTCGCCCGCATGCGCCAGCCAATGCACCGTTCCGCCACGCGCATGCTCGGCGATTCGGTCGGACCCGAGCAGCAGGCGCCCGGCCTTCAGCTCCAGCCCGAGCCGATCGGTGAAGGCGCGAGTCAGCGCAGCCTCGATCCGGTCGGCCAGGTCATCGGGGATGGTGAGCGTGGATCCGGCAAGCGACTTGCCGAAGGCGCGCATCAGCGCTCCCTTAAGCTTGCCCTTGGCCTGTGCTTTTTCAAGGTCTTGGCGCGAAACACCGATCCACCCGCCGCGCCCGGGGGCACGCGCGTGAACATCCGGAAGCACCACGCAGGCACCGTCCGGCCCTGGCGGGGAAACCGCCAGGCGGATCAGCGCGTCACGCGGCGCCGCCTCGCCGGAGAGGATGCAAGTCCGCTCCGGTCCGGTTTCGCGATTGTCGGAGCTTACGCGATCATTGTGAGGATTCCGCATCGGCGGCCTCCTCGACTTGCGCGTCCTGCTCCGGCTCTTCGTCGAACCAGTGCGCACGCGCGGCCATGATGATCTCGTTGCCCTGCTCTTCGTTCAGGCCGTACTCGCCCAGTACACCGCCCTTGTCCTCGTCGCGCGCGCGGCGATTGACGGTGCCGTCACGCCGGCGCTGTTCCTGCCGCTTCTTGGCGATCAGTTCGTCGGTGGCGAGGTCCGCCAGATCGTCGAGCGTCTTGATGCCCGCCTTGCCGAGCGTGACCAGCATCGCCTCGGTCAGATGCGGCAGTTCGGCCAGAGCATCCTCGACACCGAGTGCGCGGCGCTGCTCGCGATACGCTTCCTCGCGGCGATCGAGCGCCTCGGATGCGCGGCTCTGCAGCTCCTGGGCCAGTTCCTCGTCGAAGCCTTCGATGGCGGCGAGTTCGTTGAGGTCGATGTAGGCGACTTCCTCAAGCTCGCTGAAGCCCTCGGCGACCAGCAGCTGCGACAGCGTCTCGTCGACGTCGAGCTCCTCCTCGAACATCTTCGAACGCTCGGTGAACTCGCGCTGACGCTTTTCCGAGCTTTCCTGCTCGGTCATGATGTCGATCTGCGAGCCGGTCAGCTGGCTGGCCAGGCGCACGTTCTGGCCGCGACGGCCGATCGCCAGGCTCAGCTGGTCGTCGGGCACCACCACTTCGATGCGGCTTTCCTCCTCGTCGATCACGACGCGGCTGACGGTCGCGGGCTGCAGCCCGTTGACGACGAACGTCGCGGTGTCCTCGCTCCAGGGGATGATGTCGATCTTCTCGCCCTGCAGCTCCTGCACGACGGCCTGCACGCGGCTGCCCTTCATGCCGACGCAGGCGCCGACCGGGTCGATCGAGTGGTCGCGGCTGATCACGCCGATCTTGGCGCGCGAGCCCGGGTCGCGGGCGGCGGCCTTGATCTCGATGATGCCGTCGTAGATCTCGGGCACTTCCTGCGCGAACAGCTTCTTCATGAAGTCGGGATGCGCGCGGCTGAGGAAGATCTGCGGCCCGCGGTTCTGGCGCTCGACCTTGAGGATCAGCGCGCGCACGCGCTCGCCGACGCGGGCGGCCTCGCGCGGGATCTGCTGGTCACGGCGGATCACGCCCTCGGCGCGACCGAGATTGACGATCACGTGGCCGAACTCGACCGACTTGATCACGCCGGTGATGATCTCGCCGGCGCGGTCCTTGAATTCCTCGTACTGGCGCTCGCGCTCGGCATCGCGGACCTTCTGGAAGATCACCTGCTTGGCCGACTGCGCATCGATGCGGCCGAGATCGACCGGGGGCAGCGGATCGACGATGAAGTCGCCGATCTTGGCGTCCTTCTGCAGCTTCTGCGCCTGGGCGAGATCGACCTGCTTGAAGTAGTCCTCGACCTCCTCGACCACCTCGACGACACGCCACAGGCGCAAGTCGCCGGTGCGCGGATCGAGCTTGGCGCGGATGTCGTTCTCAGCGCCGTAGCGGTTGCGCGCCGACTTCTGGATCGCTTCTTCCATCGCCTCGATGACGATCGCCTTGTCGATCATCTTCTCCGACGCGACCGAGTTCGCGATCGCGAGCAGCTCGGCGCGGTTGGCGGAAATCGCACTGGCCATGGGTTTAGTCTTCCTGTTCCTCTAGGATCTCGTCGGCGCCCTCGGTATCGAGCGGGCGGGTGGCGGCGATCAGCTTGTCGGTAAGGACAAGCCGCGCCGAATGCACGGTGTCGAGCGGGAAAGTGACCCGGCCCGACTTGCGGTCTTCGAACACGACCGTCTCTCCCTCCAGACCGCCAAGATCGCCTTGCAGGCTCTTGCGGTTTCCGGCAACCGGCTCGGTGAGATTGACCTTGGCCTCGTGGCCGACCCAATTCACCCAGTCCTTGGTCCGGGTCAGGGGGCGGTCGATGCCCGGCGAGCTGACTTCGAGGCGGTAGGCCTCCTCGATCAGCACTTCGCCCGCCTCTTCCAGCGAATCGATCCGGTCGGAGACACGGCGCGACAGCGCGGCGCAATCGTCGAGCACGAGCTGCCCGGTCTCGGGCCGCTCGGCCATGATCTGCAACGCGATCTCGTCGTCACCGACCTCGCTCTTGCTCAAGATCTTCACGCGCACGAGATCGAAGCCGAGGGCCTTCACCTCCGGCTCGACGATCTCGGTAATCCGCGCGATATCCGCCATGCTCGCTCCACAACCGACAGCGCCAAACAAAGCAAGGCAACGCGGACCCGTGCCAGCACCTCGCGGCGCCAGCCCGATCTTGCGTTACCAATGTCGGGATGAAGGCGCAGATAGGCCCATGCCGGGAAAAAAGCAAGGCAAAGTGCAAGCTGCCCGCCAAGAAGATGTATGCGCCCCCCCGCCCGAAGCCCGATCGCGCTTCCTCACCATTTCGCAAATGCGGTAGACAAACCCTAGGGCTTCTCCCTAAGCATCGAGCGCATGCGAACGGGGCGGCTTTCAAAAGCATCGAGCACATTGTGCATTGCACTCGCACTGAGCCTTACCGGGTGCGGCGGGGGCGATGGTGGCAGCGGCAGTCCCGCTACGCCCGGCACGCCCGTTGCAACCGGGAGCCCTGCTCCCAGCCCGGCACCGCCCGCGACACCAAGCCCAGCACCAAGCCCAGCACCAAGCGAGCCCACGGCTCCCGGCGATCCGCAGCCCGTGCCGACTGCGGCACCGCCAGCGCCATTCCCGACCTCGGCCCCAGTTTTGACGCCAACACCAACTCCGAGCCCCAGCCCGACACCCACACCCACACCCACACCCACACCTTCGACAGACCTGATCAAGGTCGCCTACTTTGGCGGCTCGATCACCCAGGGGTCCTACGCGACCAAACCTGAGAAGAGTTACGTGGGTCTGCTCACCAGCTGGCTGGGCACAATCTATCACTCGGTTCAGGCCCGCAACATGGGCTTCAGCGGCACCGGTTCGGAATTCGCAAACTACCGCCTGACCCATGACCTCGACGGGTTCGTTCCGGACATCGTGTTCCTGGAGTTCACCGTCAACGATGCAGGGAGCGGACGCGCCCACATCTTTGCACAGGTCGATGCGCTGATCTACCGGCTTCGCCAGATCAATCCGCGCACGAAGTTCATCTACATCTCGACGACGGCATCCTCGGAGGAGCCGCAGCGGCGCGCCGGGAGCCACGCCGCTTTCGTGCAGGACTCGATCGATGTCGCGGCGTTCGAGGGCATTCCCTTCATCGATGCCACCAGCGGCATGTGGGCAAAGGTGCTCGCGGGAACGGCGTCCACCACCGATTTCCTCACGGACACTGTTCATCCCAACGACGCGGGCCACGAGATCTACTTCGAGTCGATCCGCGACGGACTCGCGCCGATGCTGCCGTTACCGGTTCAGCCGAGCGTCACCGGCAGCAAGCTCATCGCCCAGAGCAAGCTGCAGAACGCGCGTTTTGAGCCGGGCACCGCCGCCGTCGGCTGCAAGCCCGCTACGCTGACCATGGGGTACATGAACGAGGCGAAGACCTGCGATCTTGGCGACACCTTCACTTATGCGTTCAATGGCACGACCGTCGGCGTCCTTCGCGCCATGACGCGAAACGGTGGTCGCATGGAATGCCTCGTCGACGGCGCCAATCCCATGAGGGTCGACTTCTACGATGCCATCGCGAACACGTGGGAGCGTCCGTTTCCTTATATGATCTACAGGGGCCTGGCCGACGCCCAGCACACGCTTTCGTGCCGCATCACGGCGGACCTGATCACTTTGCCGGAAGGAACCTCGACCGGGCACCTCGCCACGATCGGCTATTTCCTGGTCAGCAGCGAGCAGCCGGTCACGCTGCCCTGATCAAGCCGCCGGCGCGGTCAGGGTGTGTTTGCGCAGGCAGTGGCGCAGTTGGTCGTACGTGAGGCCGAGCGCTGTGGCGGCGCGGCGTTGGTTCCAGCGGTGGCGTTCGAGCGCGGAGAGCACGATCGCGCGCTCGTGTGCTTCGACGGCGGCGCGCAAGTCGGTGACCTCCTCGGTTCTCGTCGGTAGAGTCGAGGCGAGCGCCTGGGCCGAAGCAGGGACGTGGGCGGGGGCGGGCAAGGTGGCGGCGGAGGGCACAGGCTCGCGCGGCACCCATTCGCTTTCGAAGGGATCGAAGACGATGCGCCCGATTGGCCGCTCCTCGTCGTCCCAGCGGTAGACCGCGCGCTCGACCACGTTGCGCAGTTCGCGCACGTTGCCCGGCCATGCGTAAGCCTCCAGGGCATCGACTGCCCCGGCCGAGAAGCCCGGCCACGCGCCCCAGCCGATCTCGGCGGCCATGCGCCGGCCGTAGTAGTCGGCAAGCTCGGGCACGTCGCCCTCCCGCGCGCGCAACGGCGGCAGGGTGATGACCTCGAAGCTGAGCCGGTCGAGCAAATCGGCGCGGAACTTGCCCTCGCCGGCAAGGCGCGGCAGGTCGGCATTGGTCGCGCCCACGATCCGCACGTCGACCTGCACCGGCCGCGACGAGCCGATGCGCGTGACCTCGCCGTACTCGACGGCGCGCAGCAGCCGCTCCTGCGCTCCCATCGACAAAGTGCCGAGTTCGTCGAGGAACAGGGTGCCGCGGTCCGCCTCCTCGAAGCGGCCGGCGCGCTGGCGGGTGGCGCCAGTGAAGGCGCCGGCCTCGTGCCCGAACAGCTCGGCCTCGATCAGCGTCTCGGGCAGCGCCGCGCAGTTCAGCGTCACCAGCGGCTCGCCCCAGCGCGGGCTCAGGTGATGCAGACGCTGGGCGATCAGTTCCTTGCCGGTGCCGCGCTCGCCGATGACCAGGACCGGCCGGCGCATCGCCGCCGCGCGCGAGGCGCGCTCGACGGCGTCGAGGAAGGCCGTCGACTGACCGATGAATTGGACGTCCCGCTCCATTGCCAAGTGTTAGCGTAAAATCCCAATCCTTAGCAATATAGCTCAAGCCTCCAGAGGTGCCCACTGCGTCAAATGGCAGATTTCCGCCACTTCCAGCATTTGGCACACCGCTTGCGAAAGAGGACGCATCGCAGGTTAGACGATCAGCAAGGACGCCAACGATGTTCTCCCGCAACACCGCACCCGCCAGCAGCCCCCGCACCAAGCTCGACTCCGCCGTCGTGGCGAGCGTGCTGGCGATGGCCGCGCTCAACGTGCTGGTCTTCACCGGCCAGCTGGCGCCGGCCAAGGCTTACGCTGCGGCGCCGTGCAAGTGCGCCGCCGTGGGCGTGACCCTGGCATGACGCGCCTCGATGCAGAGATCGCCGACCTGCGCGGCACGGCGCGCCAGTCGAGCGGTCCGATCCCGTTGACGCTCGACGGTCTGCCCGACGAGGACGACGCGCCTCGCGACCGTGGCACACACTCGACGCGGAGGGCCAACCAGGCCTATCGTTTTCCAGCTGCCAATCGCCCCAGCATGAAGGGTCACACGAGCATGGGCATTTTCTCCCGCACCCGCGACATCATCGCCGCCAACTTCAACGACCTGCTGGAAAAGGCGGAGGACCCCGCCAAGATGATCCGGCTGATCATCCTGGAGATGGAAGAGACCCTCGTCGAGGTGCGCACCTCCAGCGCGCGCACCATCGCCGATCAGAAGGAGATGCGCCGCCACGTCGCCAAGCTCGACAAGCTGCAGGCGGATTGGGCCGACAAGGCGCAGCTCGCGCTCAGCAAGGGCCGCGAGGACCTCGCCCGCGCCGCGCTGCTCGAGAAGAAGAAGGCCGGCGACATGGTCGACCAGCTCAGGGCCGAGATCGACGTGCTCGACGATGCCCTGCGCGCCTACGAGGCCGACATCGAGAAGCTGCAGAGCCGCCTGCGCGAGGCGCGGGTCCGGCAGAACTCGATCGCGGCGCGGCTGCAAAGCGCCGAGAACCGCGTCAAGCTGCGCACCCTGCTCTCCAGCGAGCGCGTCGACGAGGCGATGGTGCGGTTTGACCAGCTCGAGCGCCGGGTCGATTATGCCGAAGGCCGCGCCGAGTCGATGAGCCTGGGTGACAGCCGGCAGCCGACGCTGTCGGAAGAGATCGCCGCCCTGGCCGACGGGGACAGCATCGAGGCGGAGCTTGCCGAGATGAAGCGCGCGATGGCGCCCAAGTCGCCGCGCGAGACACCTGCCGGCGCGCCGGACCAGGGCTGAGCGACGACAACGACCGGGCAAATACTCAGAAATCTTCCGTGAAGGGAAACAGGACAGTGGCACGCGGACATTTCTATCTCGACAAGGCGAACGCAAAGCTGGCCGGCGTGTGCTCCGGCTTGGCCGACTACACCGGGGTCGATCCGCTATGGGTGCGGATCGCGGTGGTGTTCCTCACGCTGTTCGTCTCGTTCATCACCATTCCGATCTACATCGTCACCGCGCTGGTGGCGGACAAGCGGCCGCTCTCGCTCTACAGCGAAGTCGAGGAGGAGCGCCTGCTCCGCCGCCTGGAGCGCGCGCGGCGCAAGGGCCGGGCCCGCTCCGACCTGTCGGACATCGACCGGCGCGTGGCCGAGATCGAGGCACACTACTCCACCAGCAACGCGCGGCTCGCCGCCGAAATCGACAGCCTGCGCTGACACGCGCGGGATACCGGGAACAGGGACATGGTAGACGACATCGCCGTATTCATTCCGCTCGCGCCGTTCATCCTGGGCGGCCTGGCGATCTGGACGCGCCACCAGCGCAAGATCGCGGAACTCCAGCTTCAGAACACCGCCGAGAAGGCCGCGCGGTACGCCACGCACAACCAGGAGCTGGAGGAGCGCATCCGCGTGCTGGAGCGCATCGTCACCGATGGCGGCTACGACACCGCGCTGCAGATCGAGGCGCTGCGCGACCAGCGCACCGTCGAGCGGCAGCGCAGCACCGAGCGCGACGGCACGATCAATTAGGGGGACCGACGTGAACGTGGACCTTCAACCCATCCTCGAATCGGCGATCCCGCTGGTCGCCCTCGTCACTTCCATCGGCACCGGCGGGTGGCTGCTCAACAACTGGCTGCGCATGCGCCACGGCTATCCGCTGGAGAATTCCTGGGGCAAGGCCGTCTATCCCAAGAGCGACGAGGCGCAGGCGCGCGTGCAGCTCCTGACGCAGGAAAACGCGCAGTTGCGGGCCGAGATCGGCTCGATCAAGGACCGGCTCGCCAGCGTGGAGCGCATCGTGACCGACCAGGGCTATGATATCGCGTTGCAGATCGAAGGGCTGCGCACGGCCCGCAGCGAGGTGACCACCCAATGAGCTTCGGTACTGTCGTTGTCGTCCTGTTCGCGATCGCGGCCGTCACTTGGCTGCGCGCCCAGAAGCTGCGCGATGGCGCGCCGCTTGGAGGCGTGGGATCGCGCGAGCCCGAACTGGAGCGCGAGATCCAGGAACTGCGCAAGCGCATCGCGGTGCTCGAACGCATCGCCATCGAGGAACGCGGCGGCGACAAGCTGGCGCGCGAGATCGAGGCGCTGCGGGATTGAGCATGGGCTATCCTTCCCCCTTGATGGGGGAAGGATAGCGCAGCTTGCCTTCGCAGGAGGCTAGCGGAGCTTGGATGGGGGTGCGCTCTCGTCACGGCGCGGCGTAACGACGCACCCTCATCCTCATCCAAGCTCCGCTAGCTCCTCACGGAGCAAGCTCTCGCTATCCTTCCCCCATCGAGGGGGAAGAAGATTACGACCGTTACGGCAACGCCCGCTTCAACTCCTCCAGCCACACCGCCGCGCTGGCATCGGAGGGCGCGCGCCAGTCGCCCCTAGGGCTCAGCGCACCGGCGGTCGAGACCTTCGGCCCGTTGGGGATCGCCGAGCGCTTGAACTGGCTGGTGGCGAAGAAGCGCTTGAGGAACGCCTCCAGCCACTTGGCGATCGTGGGCAGGTCGTAAGCGGCCCTCGCCTCTTCCGGCAGGCCGTGCGGCCAGGTGCCGGCCTTGGCATCGTGCCAGGCGTGCCAGGCGAGGAACGCGACCTTCGACGGCTTCTGCCCGTAGCGCATCACATGATGCAGGTAGAAGTCGTTGAGCGCGTAAGGACCGACCTTCTCCTCGGTGCTCTGGATCTCGCCGTCCTCGCCGGCCGGGACCAGTTCGGGCGAGATCTCAGTGTTGAGGATGTCGAGCAGGACTTGCCCGGTCTCCTGTTCGACTTGCGTCTGTGCGGTCCAGCGGATGAGATACTGGATGAGCGTCTTGGGCACGCCCGCGTTGACCGCGTAATGGCTCATGTGATCGCCCACGCCGTACGTGCACCAGCCCAGCGCCAGCTCCGACAAGTCGCCGGTGCCGACCACGAAGCCGTCGTGCTGGCTGGCGAGGCGAAACAGGTAGTCCGTCCGCAGCCCCGCCTGCACGTTCTCGAAGGTGACGTCGTAGACCTTCTCGCCGCGCCCGAAGGGATGGCCGATGTCCTTCAGCATCGTCGTCGCGGCGGGGCGGATGTCGATCTCCGCAGGCGTGATGCCGAGCGCGTTCATCAGCTTCCAGGCGTTGCTCCTGGTGCCCTCGCTCGTGCCGAAGCCGGGCATCGTGTAGCCGCGAATGGCGGTGCGCGGCAGGCCGAGGCGGTCGCAGGTCTTGGCCATGACGATCAGCGCGTGGGTCGAGTCCAGCCCGCCCGAGACGCCGATGATCAGGCTCCTGGCGCGGGTCGCCTCGACCCGGCGCATCAGCCCGTCGACCTGGATGTTGAACGCCTCGTAGCAGTCGGCATCGAGCTTGTCGGCGCGGTCGGGCACGAAGGGGAAGCGGCGCAAGGGTCGCTGAAGGCCGATGTCGCCCTCGGCCGGCTGATGGTCAAAGCCGATGGTGCGGAAGCTCGCTTCCGGGCTGCCCGCGGCCCGGCCGGCATCGGCATACGTCGGCAGGCGCAGGCGGTCGTTGACGATGCGCGCGCAGTCGACATCAGCCACGCACAGTTCGGGCTCGAGCGAGAAGCGCTCGGATTCGGCCAGCAAACCGCCCAGTTCGTAGATCACGCCCTGCCCGTCCCACGCGAGATCGGTCGTGCTCTCGCCATGGCCGCCGGCCGAGTAGACGTAGGCCGAATACGTCCGCGCCGACTGCGAGCTGCACAGCAAGTGGCGGTCGTCGGCCTTGCCGATGACGATGTTGGAGGCCGACAGGTTGCACAGGATCGTCGCCCCGGCCAGCGCGCCCAGCGTCGAGGGCGGGACGGGCGCCCAGAAGTCCTCGCAGATCTCCGCGTGAAAGCGGAAGTCGCGGAAACGGTTGGAGGCGAACACGAGGTCAGTGCCGAACGGCACTTCGCCATCCCCCACGCGGATCGTGCGCCCGACGACGCCGATGCCGCTGGTGAACCAGCGCTTCTCGTAGAACTCGCGGTAGTTGGGCAGGTAGGACTTGGGCACGACGCCCAGCAGCTTGCCGTCGGCGATGGCGAGCGCGCAGTTGTACAGCCGGCCCCGGTCGGCGAGCGCGGCGCCGATCAGCAGCACCGGCGACAGGCCCTGGCTCGCCGCGACGATCTCGGCGATCGCCTCCTCCACCGCCTCGATCATCGCCTGCTGCAAGTGCAGATCGTCGATCGCGTAGGAGGAGAGGCACAGCTCGGGGTAGACCAGCAAGTCGACGCCAGCATCGTGGGCGCGGCGCGCCTCGGCGATGATCGCGTCGCGATTGCACGCGACATCGGCGGTGCGCACCCGCGGCGTCGAGGTGGCCACGCGCACGAAGCCGTGGCGGTGCATGTCGTAGAACGGATGGGCCTGGGTCATGGAGCGGACGTGGCATCTCTGATTGGTGGATGCAACGCCGGGAACATGGTGGCCGCTCTCGATCCTTCCCCCCCTCGAGGGGGAAGAAGGAGCTTTGCACTTGCCCGCTCCGGCCCACCTCCTACATGCCACGCCTATGCGCAGCCTCGACGACATCCGCGAAGAATACGAATTCCTCGATGGCGACGAGCGCTATCGCCTGCTGATCGAACTCGGGCGCGAGCTCGATCCCATGCCCGACGCGCTCAAGACCGACGCCACCAAAGTGCGCGGCTGCTCGGCGAGCGTGTGGGTCTATCCGACCAAGGCGGACGACGGCGCCCTGCACTTCCTGGCCGACAGCAACGCGGCGATCACCAAGGGCATCGTCTCGCTGGTGCTCTCGGCGGTGCAGGACAAGCCCGCCGCCGAGGTGGCCGCGACCGACATCGCCGCGAAGCTCGAGCCGTTCGACCTCAAGAACCAGCTCTCGTCCAACCGCACGCAGGGCGTGCCGAACATGATAGCGCTGATCCGGGAAACGGCGGCGCGCTATGCCGGAGGCTGACGACTATCCCAAGCCCGCGACCGGCCGCGCGCGGCTGTTGTGGGCGGGTGGTGGATGGTTCTTCGTCGGGCTCGGCACCTTGGGCATCTTCCTGCCGCTGCTGCCGACGGTGGTGTTCTACCTGCTGGCGGCGTGGTGCTTTTCCAAGAGCCACCCGCACCTGGCCGAGAAACTCTACGCCCACAAGCGCTACGGCCCCCACCTCGTCGCCTGGCGCGACCGGCGGGCGATCAGCCGCAAGGGCAAGGTTTCGGCGCTGCTGGCGATGAGCGCCAGCGTGCCGTTCGTGTTCTTCACGCTCGGCTTCCCGCTGGTGCTGATCCCGCTCGCGGTGCTGGTGACCGCCGGCCCGTGGATCTGGACGCGCGCGGAGTAGGGATGCGCAAATCCTTCCCCCTCGATGGGGGAAGAATAGCGAGAGCTTGCTCCGCCACGAGCTAGCGACGCTTGGATGAGGGTGAGGCTGCGTCGTTCGGCCATCACTGAAACCGAGAGCTCACCCTCATCCAACTGCGGTCACTTCACGTCGAACCGATCCGCGTTCATCACCTTGGTCCACGCGGCGGCGAAGTCCTTCACGAACAGTTCGCCCGCGTCCGCCCCGGCATAGACCTCCGAGATCGCGCGCAGCTGCGAGTTCGAGCCGAACGCGAGATCGGTGCGGGTCGCCACCCACTTCTGGTCGCCGCTATCGCGACACGTACCCGCGAAGACCTGGTCGCTGCTTTCGTCGACCACTTTCCACGCCGTGCCCATGTCCAGCAGGTTGACGAAGAAGTCGTTGGTCAGCTGGCCCTTGCGATCGGTCAGCACGCCTTCCTCGATGTCGCCGTGGTTGGCGCCCAGCACCCGCAGGCCGCCCAGCAACACCGTCATCTCCGGCGCGCTGAGCCCCAGCAGGGCGGCGCGGTCGATCAGCAGTTCCTCCGTCGGCACACTCATGCGCGTCGGCAGATAGTTGCGGAAGCCGTCGGCCTTGGGCTCGAGCACTTCGATGTTGGTCGGGTCGGTCCACTCCTGCGTGGCATCGACGCGGCCCGGCGTGAAGTACAGCGTCACCGGATGGCCGCCGTCCGCCGCCGCCTTCTCGACCGCTGCGGTGCCGCCCAGCACGATCAGGTCGGCGATCGAGACCTTCCTGGCGGGCGTATCGAACTCCGCCTTGATCCGCTCGTACACCGCCAGAACCTTCGCCAGCTTCTCAGGCTCGTTGACGTGCCAGTCCTTCATCGGCTCCAGCCGGATGCGCGCGCCGTTGGCGCCGCCACGGTGGTCCGAGCAGCGATAGGTCGAGGCCGAGGCCCAGGCGACCGACACCAGTTCCGAGACCGTCAGGCCCGAGGCCAGGATCTTGTCCGCCAGCGCCTTCACGTCGGCCGGAGAGATCGTCGCATGGTCGGCCTTGGGCAGCGGGTCCTGCCAGATCAGGTCTTCGGCCGGCACGTCGGGCCCCAGGTAGCGCGCCTTGGGGCCCATGTCGCGGTGGCACAGCTTGAACCAGGCGCGGGCGAAGGCATCGGCGAACTGGTCGGGGTTGGCGTGGAACCGCTCGGAGATCTTGCGATATTCCGGATCGACCTTCATCGCCATGTCGGCGGTGGTCATGATCGTCGGCACCTTGACGCCCGCCGTGTGCGCCTTGGGCGCGAGCGTGTCCTGCGGATTGCCGACCGGGTGCCACTGCCAGGCGCCCGCCGGGCTCTTCTCCAGCTCGTACTCGTGATTGAGCAGGTTGTCGAAGTAGCCGTTGTCCCAGGCGATCGGATTGGTGGTCCACGCCCCCTCGATGCCGCTGGTGATGGTGTGATCGCCCATGCCGCTCTCGTGGCCCGACTGCCAGCCGAGGCCCTGCTGGGCGATGTCCGCGCCTTCGGGCTCGGCGCCGACGAGGTTCGCGTCACCCGCGCCGTGGCACTTGCCGAAGGTGTGGCCGCCGGCGGTGAGCGCCACGACTTCCTCGTCGTTCATGCCCATGCGTGCGAAAGTCTCGCGGATGTCGCGTGCCGAGCCGACCGGATCAGGTTCGCCGCCTGGCCCCTCGGGATTGACGTAGATGAGGCCCATCTGGATCGCGGCGAGCGGGTTCTCCAGCGCGAGCCCGGCCTTATCGTCGATGCGGGTCTGGCCGAGCCATTCCTCCTCGGTGCCCCAGTAGATGTCCTTCTCGGGCTCGAACACGTCGGCGCGGCCGCCGCCGAAGCCGAACACCGGCCCACCCATCGATTCGATGGCGACATTGCCGGCCAGGATCATCAGGTCCGCCCAAGACAAGTTGCGGCCGTACTTCTGCTTGATCGGCCAGAGCAGCCGGCGCGCCTTGTCGAGGTTGCCGTTGTCGGGCCAAGAGTTGAGCGGCGCGAACCGCTGCGAGCCCGACGAGGCGCCGCCGCGCCCGTCACCGGTGCGGTAGGTGCCGGCGCTATGCCAGGCCATGCGGATGAAGAACGGGCCGTAGTGGCCATAGTCCGCCGGCCACCAGGGCTGGCTGTCGGTCATCAGCGCGTGGAGGTCGGCCTTGACCGCCGCGAGGTCGAGCGACTGGAAGGCTTGCGCGTAATCGAAGTCGTCGCCGTAGGGACTGCCCGTGGCGCCCTTCTGCGGCAGGATGTCGATCGAGAGCTGGTTGGGCCACCAGTCGCGGTTGCTGCGGCCCAGCAGCTTGCGCATGGCCGCGGCCTCTTTCATCGGGCAACCGTGAAGCGGGCTGCCGCTGGTTTCTGCGTCCATGGTTCACTCTCCTGCTGGGACGTTGATCGGGGTTAATCCTAGCCACGCAAACGCGATCGGGAAAAACGAGTTCGCCAGATCAGTGCAATAGACGCGTCCGAATGAACCAAGAGGCAGTGCGTCGTCGATCCTGTCCGAATTGAAACGCATAGCCACCTCCCGCTCCTCGACTCGCGAGAGGGAACATAGCAAGAACTAACCAAATTGGCAAGCCCTTTTACCCAGGGCGGAAGCCTCAGTCCTCGACCGCCTCGCGCAGGACCGCGATGCCCGCCTTGCGCTGCGCCTTCAGGTCACGCTTCAGCAAGGCCGGATCGCGCGCGACGACGAAGCCGAAGCTGACCCCGCCCTCCTTGCCGATGGTCGCGTGGTGCAGCTTGTGCGCCTGCACCAGCCGCTTGGCGTAGCCGCGCTTGGGCACCCAGCGGAAATAGCGCTGGTGGACGAGCCCATCGTGGATCAGCGTGTAGATCACGCCGTAGACGAGGATGCCGAGGCCGATCCAAGTCCCCGGCCACCAGGCGCGCTCGCCCATGACCAGCGGCGAGCCGACGGCGAAGGCAGTGATGCTCATCGCCGCGCCGACCAGGGCATACAGGTCGTTGCGTTCGAGCAGGTTGTCGTGCGGCTCGTGGTGGTCGCGGTGCCAGGCCCAGCCGAAGCCGTGCATCACGTACTTGTGGCTGCTCCAGGCGACGAACTCCATCGCCGCCGCAGTGGCGAGCACGATCAGGACGGGCGCAAGTACAGTCATCGCCGGCGCTTCTACGCCCGACGGCGGCAAATGTCAGCCGTTGCGAGCAACCGGGCTCGCGACACTTTCGTACAATTGCGCACAGACTTGAGACGAACCTTTTAGCCGCCATTCAGTTTAGCAAGCATAAACCTGAACGGGTCGGACGAACATTCCCCCCGGGCAACACCGTTCGCAAAGAGGAGCAAAGACCAATGCGCAAGTTCACCAAGATCGTCGCCCCCGCCCTGATCGCCGCCATGGGCATCGGTGCCGCCGCTTCCGTCCCGGCCGAGGCCGCGCCCTGGAACCACAACGCCGGCCGCCCGACTCCGGCCCGCGACGCCAACATCCGCGCCGACATCAATGGCCTCAACCGCGACATCGACCGTGCGGCCGCCCGTCGCACCATCTCCCCGCGCGAAGCGAACGGCCTGCGCCGCCAGGCGGTACAGGTGCAGCGTCTCTACGCCAACTACGCCCGCAACGGGCTGACCCCGTCCGAGGTGCGCACCCTGCAGAACCGTGTCGATCAGATCCGCGTCGCCCTGCACATGGAGCGCCGGGATTGGAACAATCATCGCCGCTAATGCCCGCGAGCGGCCCTCCCCGAAAGCTGGGGAGGGCCGCTCGATGCTTGAAAACTGCGTGGGGCAGGCCTAGTCGCGCAAGATCATGACCAGCACCGGCCCCCGCACACTCTACCAGAAGATCTGGGACGCCCACGTCGTCGACACGCGCGACGATGGCACCAGCCTCGTCTACATCGACCGTCATCTCGTCCACGAAGTGACCAGCCCGCAGGCGTTCGAGGGCCTTCGCGCCGCCGGCCGAAAGGTGCGCCGCCCCGACCTCACCCTCGCCGTGCCCGACCACAACCTGCCGACCACCGCGCGGCGCGATGCGGCCGGCAACGTACTGCCCATCGCCGATGCCGAGAGCGCCAACCAGCTCGCCGCGCTGCGCCAGAACGCGCCCGAATTCGGCATCCGCTACATCGACGCGACCGACCGCGAGCAGGGCATCGTCCACGTCGTCGGTCCCGAGCAGGGCTTCTCGCTGCCCGGCGCGACGATCGTGTGCGGCGACAGCCACACCGCCTGCCACGGCGGCCTGGGAGCGCTCGCGTTCGGCATCGGCACGAGCGAGGTCGAGCACGTGCTCGCCACGCAGACGCTGCTGCTGAAGCAAGCCAAGACCATGGAAGTCCGCGTCGAGGGACAGCTCGGCCCGGGGGTGACGGCCAAGGACGTGGTGCTCCACATCATCGGCGTCACCGGCATGGGCGGCGGCACCGGCCACGTGATCGAATATCGCGGCAACGTGTTCGAGGACATGAGCATCGAGGGCCGCCTGACCGTCTGCAACATGGCGATCGAAGGCGGCGCCCGCTCCGGCCTGATCGCGCCCGACGAGAAGACGTTCGCCTACTTGAAGGGCCGCCCCTATGCGCCGACCGGCGAGGACTGGGACAAGGCCGTCGCCTGGTGGAAGAGCCTCGCCACCGATCCGGGCGCCAAGTTCGACAAGTCCTACGTCATCCGTGCCGAGGATATCCAGCCGACCGTCACCTGGGGCACCAGCCCCGAGGACACCTCGGCCATCGGCGGCTTCGTCCCCGCGCCCGAGGACTTCGCCGACGCCTCCAAGCGCGACGCGGTCAAGGTCAGCCTGGACTACATGGGCCTGACCCCGGGCACCAAGCTGACCGACGTGGAAGTGCAGAACGTCTTCATCGGCAGCTGCACCAACAGCCGCATCGAGGACATCCGCGCCGCCGCCGCCGTGCTCAAGGGCCGCAAGAAGGCCGCGAACGTCAAGTGGGCGATCGTCGTCCCCGGATCGGGCCTGGTCAAGGAACAGGCCGAGGCCGAGGGGCTCGACAGGATCATCGTCGAGGCGGGCCTGGAATGGCGCGAGCCGGGCTGCTCGGCGTGCCTGGCGATGAACCCCGACAAGGTGCCCGCGGGCGAGCGCTGCGCCTCGACCAGCAACCGCAACTTCACCGGCCGTCAGGGCCCCGGCAGCCGCACCCACCTGATGAGCCCGGCGATGGCCGCCGCCGCGGCAGTGACCGGCCATCTCACCGACGTGCGCGAATTGGTAGGATAATCGACATGGCAGACGATACCGACAACTCCATCGCCGGGCGCGCCGCGATCGCCGCGGGCGCCGCCATCGGCTCGGCCGCGGTCGCCGCGGCGCTGCTCTACGTGAAGCGGCGCAGCGCCAGGAAGAAGGCGGAGGGCGCCGCCCCGCCGCCGACCAGCACCGCGCCGCACTTCCCGCCCGAGACCGACTGAGGCACGCGCGATGGAGCCGATCAGCCACGTCGCCGGCAAGGCAATCCCGTTCGGGCGCAAGAACGTCGACACCGACGTGATCATTCCCGCGCACTGGCTCAAGACCATCACGCGCGAGGGGCTGGGTCGCGGCGCCTTCGAGGCGGTGCGCAAGGAGCCGGGCAACGTGTTCGACGATCCGGCCAATGCCGGCGCGCCGATCCTGATCGCGGGCGACAACTTCGGCTGCGGGTCCAGCCGCGAGCATGCCGCCTGGGCGCTGCTCGACATGGGCGTGACGTGCGTCATCGCGCCGAGCTTCTCCGACATCTTCTCGGGCAACGCCTTCAAGAACGGCATCCTCACCGTGGCGCTGCCGCAGGAGGCGATCGACCGGCTGATGGACGTGGCCCAGACCGACCCCATCGATATCGACCTGGAGACCCAGACGGTCACCACGCCGTTCCAGGACCGCTTCGCCTTCGAGATCGACCCGTTCCGCAAGCACTGCCTGCTGGAGGGCCTCGACGAAGTTGGCCTGACGATGGCGCAAGGCGAGACCATCGGCGCGTTCGAGTCCCGCGCGAAAGCCGAGCTGCCCTTCCTGGCGAAGACTCCGGCGACGGCCGCCTGACGCCTTCGCCGGGTCGATCGCCGTCGCCGGGTCGATCCCCGAAAGACGCCCCTACTTCACCCGGTACTTGTCGAACCACGCCAGGATCGCGCTGGCCTTCGCCGCCGATTGCGAGGGCCGCGCGGTCAGGCCGCCGTGGCTGGCGCCCGGCACTTTGACCAGCGCCGTCGGCACGCCGCGGATCTGCAGCGCGGCGTAGTACTGCTCGGCTTCGCTCACCGGCGTGCGGTAGTCTTCCGAGCCCACGACCACCAGCGTCGGCGTCTTGACGTTGCCGACCAGGCTCAGCGGCGAGCGGTTCCAATAGGCCATCGGATCTTCCCAAGGCTTCTTGTCGAACCAGTAGCGCGAGGTGAAGGTGGTCGAATCCATCGTCAGCGCCTCGCTGACCCAGTTGATCACCGGCTTCTGGCTCGCCGCCGCCTTGAAGCGGTCGGTCTTGCCGACGATCCACGCCGTCAGCACGCCGCCGCCCGAGCCGCCGGTCACGAACAGGTTGTTGGGATCGGCCACGCCGTCGGCAATCGCGGCGTCGACGGCGGCCATCAGGTCGTCGTAGTCGGTGCCGGGATAGGCGCGGTCGATCAGGTTGGCGAAACCCTCGCCATAGGACGTGCTGCCGCGCGGATTGGCGTAGAGCACCGCATAGCCATGCGCGGCGTAGAGCTGATCGTCGGTCGAGAAGGCGGGGCCATAGGCGCTGTTGGGGCCGCCATGGATCTCCAGGATCAGCGGCACGCGCTGCCCCGGCTGCAATCCGGGCGGCGTCACCAGCCAGGCGTCGATCGCCTTGCCATCGGGCGCGGTGACCGGGAGCTTGCGCACCGGCGCCATCGCCTTGGCCTGCAACCAGTTGGCGTTGAGGCTGGTCAGCCGGCGCCCGTCGACCCACAAGTCGGCCGGCGCATCGGTGCTGCCGGCGGTGTAGGCGACCTTGCCACCGCTCGATACGCTGAACTCGCCGCCGGTGTAGGGCCGGTCGTAATGCGAGCCAGCGGTCAGCCCGTCCGCTACCAGCTTGACCGAACCATCGAGCCCGACGCGCGCCACCCGCTTCTTGCCGTGATCGTCGTAGGACACGTAGAGCTGCGAATTGCCGGCCCAGCGCACTTCGTCGATCGACTGATCAAGGTTCGCCGTCAGCGAGCGGGCGCCGCTGCCGTCGGCGTTCATCACGTAGAGCTCGGTGTTCTCGTAGCTGCGGTTGACGTCGTCGTAGCCGAGATAGGCGATGCGCTTGCCGTCGGGCGAGACTTGCGCGCCATTGTCGGGGCCGGTGCGACTGGTGAGCGCGGTCACCGCCCCACTGGCGACATCGACGGCGTAGACCTCGCTGTTGTTCTCCTCGCGCTCCCAGTCGGGGCGGCGGTTGGCCGAGAACACGATGCGGCGCCCGTCGGGGCTCCACGAGAGCGGGCCGGCATCGCTCCAGTTGCCGAACGTCACCTGGCGCGGCGCGTCGCCGTCCGCCGCGACGACGAAGACGTGGTCGAAGCCGGGCTGGGCATAGCCGCCGCCGTCGGCGCGATAGGATACGCGGTCGATCACCTGCAAGTCGTCGGCCCACTTGGCGCCTTCGGGCTTGGCGGGCGCGGAGCCGAGCTTGGTCGCATCGCCCGGCACGCGCATGGTATAGGCGATCGCCTTGCCGTCGGGCGACCAGGCGAGGCTGCCGGGGCTGTCCGGCAGGCCGGTGATCCGCGCCGTGCGGCCGCTCTCGACCCACTCGACATAGAGCTGCGGCGCCCCCTCCCCGTCCGAGGAGACGTAGGCGAGCCGCTTGCCGTCCGGCGACCAGCGCGGCGACTGGTGCGAGCCCTTGCCCGCGGCGAGCGGCGTCTCGCGCCCGGTGGCGACATCGACCAGCCACACCGTGGGCACCTCGCGGTCGCTCATCACGTCGGCGCTCATGCGCACGTAGGCGACGCGGCTGCCGTCGGGCGAGATTTCCGGGTCGGTCGCGCCCGCAAGGTCGAACAAGTCCTCGCCGGTAAAGCCACGCTGGGGGCCATCGGCGGCCAAAGCGGCAGGCGCGGTCAGGACGGCGGCGGCGCCAGCGAGAAGCAGGGTCATGGTGCGGCGCAAGGGCGTGGTCTCCGGCGGCATGGCAACGATCCGCCCTGCCTAGCAACCGCCCTGCCCATCGATCCAGTGCCGTGATCGCGTGTCGTGCCAGCCGGCCACTTGGCGGGGCTGAAAATCGCCGCGAAGCTGCTATGAGCCGGCCATGGCGGACGATGAGACCCGGACAGGGATGAACAGCGGAGCAAAACGCAGGGCGAAGGCCTCCAGGCTGGAAGACGGCAGCTTCATGGTGGTCGTAGCGATCGTCACGCTGCTGTTCTGCTGGCTGATCGCACCCTATTTCGGCGCGATCCTGTGGGGTCTGGTGCTCGCCATCCTGTTCCAGCCGACCGCCGAGCGGGTGACCGCGAACGTCGGCGGCCGCAAGAACCTGGCGGCGGCATTGGTGCTGGCCATGGTGCTGGCCCTCATCATCATTCCCGCCCTCCTGATCGGCTCGAGCCTCGTGCAGGAGGCCTCGGTGCTCTACGACCGGCTGCGCGAAGGCCAGTTCGACATCAACGGCAAGCTCAACGACTTGCGAGCCGCGCTGCCCGGCCGGGTGCGGGTGTTCGTCGACCGGTTCGGCCTGTCGGACTTCGACACGCTGCGGCGCATGTTTGGGTCGGGGCTGGCGAGCGGACTGCAAGGCATCGCCTCGCGCGCGCTGATCGTCGGCCAGGGTGCGCTCAGCTTTCTCGCGGCGATGGGCGTGATGCTCTACCTCACCTTCTTCCTGCTGCGCGACGGTCGCTACTACAGCGACGTGATCCGCGCCGCGACGCCGCTGCGCGCCGAACTGCGCGACAAGCTGTTCGACCACTTCGTCGTCGTGGTGCGCGCGACGGTCAAAGGCACGGTGGTGGTCGCACTCGCGCAAGGACTGCTCGGCGGCACGATCTTCTGGGTCCTCGGCATCGAAGGCGCAGTGCTGTGGGGCACGCTGATGGGCTTCTTCTCGATGCTTCCGGCGGTCGGCACCGGAATCGTCTGGGTGCCGGTGGTGATCTACCTGCTGGCGACGGGCGCCTACGTCAAAGCCGGGATCATGATCTTCTGCGGGTTGTTCATCATCGGGCTGGTCGACAACCTGCTGCGCCCGATCCTGGTGGGCCGCGAGACGCGCATGCCCGATTTCGTGGTGCTGATCGCCACGCTGGCCGGGCTGGAGCTGTTCGGACTCAACGGGTTCATCGTCGGTCCAGTGATCGCCGCCCTGTTCATCGCGGTGTGGAGCATGGTGATCGAGGCGCGAACCTCCGCGCTGCCCCCGCCCCCGCCGAGCGCCGCGGCTCTCGTCGACCAGGCTTGAGGCGGATTGCCGAGACGTGATGCCGCGTTCGGGGCGCCACCCTTGAACGAGCGGCGCCTCCTCCTCTCAACCCGTGGCGACCTGGCCGACGACGTTCGCCTCGCGCAAGGGCCGCCGGTGGGCCGGGGCGCGGTAGCGGCGGTGGCGGTCGATCGTGTCGAACGTCGCGGTGACGGCGACATCCTCGCCCAGTTCATGCGCGAACCAGTCCATCGTCGCGCGCAGTCCGTCCTCCAGGCGCGTCGTCGGCTCCCAGCCGAGCAGCGCCTTGGCGCGATCGATATTCGGGCGACGGCGGCGCGGATCGTCCTCCGGCAACGGATCGTTGCGCAGTTCCACCGGGCGGCCGAGCATCTCGATGACGAGCTCGGCCAGCTCGCGCACGGTCAGTTCGCGCGGGTTGCCGATGTTGACCGGCTCCAGCTCGATCTGCTCGACTTCCATCAGCCGGCGCAAGGCCTCGGCGGTGTCGGTCACGTAGCAGAAGCTGCGCGTCTGGCTGCCGTCGCCATAGATCGTCACTGCCTCGCCCGAGAGCGCCTGGCAGATCACGTTGGAGACCACGCGCCCGTCGCACGGGTCCATGTTGGGGCCGTAGGTGTTGAAGATCCGCGCCACGCGCACGTCGGCGCGGCCGCTGCGCGCGAAGTCAAAGGTGAGCGTCTCGGCGGCGCGCTTGCCCTCGTCGTAACAGGCGCGCGGGCCGGTGCAGCTGACGTTGCCGCGATATTCCTCGCGCTGGGGATGCGCTTCGGGATCGCCGTAGACTTCGCTGGTGGAAGTGAGCAGGAAGCGCGCGTCCGCCGCTTCGGCGAGTCGCAGCAGCTGGTCGGTACCGACGACGCTGGTCAGCATCGTGTGCTCGGGATCGGCCTGGTAGCGCGGCGGCGAGGCGGCGCAGGCGAGGTTGTAAATGCGCGCGAACTGCCGCGTGCGCGACACGATGGTGCTGGGCAGCGGCGCGGTGATGTCCGCCTGCACGAACTCGAAGTTCTCGTACTTGGTCAGCATCGCCAGGTTCGACGAGCGCGAGGTCTGGAGATTGTCCAGGCACACGACCTGCTCGCCTGCCTCCAGCAGCATCCGGCACAAGTGCGAGCCGATGAAGCCCGCACCGCCGGCGACCAGTGTCAGTCGGTCAGATCTGTTCACAGCAAAGATCTCCTCTCGGCGCGCGAGTCACGGCCGCCTCTTCCAGGTCTCGTTCGAGTTGTTCGGCCCGCGCTTGCGCGGTGTGGCCATGCAGGACCGCGCGGCGCGCCGCCTCGCCCAGCGCCGAGGCGTCGCGGTCCAGCGCCGCGATCACGTCGTCGGTCGTATCGGCAAGGATGATCGCCTCGTCGGGCTCGAGCACGTCCTCGATCCCGTCCCACCGGTCCGAGATGATCGGCGTGCCGCATGCTCCAGCCTCGAACAGCCGCACCGACGGCGACCAGCCCGCCGCGATCATGTCGGCGCGGGTTACATTGAGCGTAAAGCGCGAGGCCGAATAGAACGCGGCGTGCTCGGCCGGCGGCAAGTGCTCGATCCGCTCGACGTTCGCCGGCCACGGGATGCTGTCGGGATACTGCGGCCCGGCGACCGCGAAGCGCTTGTCCGGGCAGCGCCGCGCGGTCTCGACCAGCAGCCGCTCCAGCGTGGGCTGGCGATCGTCGCTGTACGTGCCGAGGTAGGACAAGTCCCACGTCTTCGCGACATCGAGCGGCTTGTAGCGGCCCGCGTCGACCGAGCAGTACAGCGCCCGGGTGCGCGGCGAGCCGAAGTCGACCTTGAGCCGCGCCAGCGTCGGCCCGCCGGTGAACGAGAAGTAGATGTCGTAGCCGGGGATCAGCTCGGGCGTGAGATATTCGAAGTCGCCACGCGCCAGCTTGGCGAGCGTGACCGGCGTGTCGATGTCGTAGAAGCAGGCGACGCCTTGCGCATGGCGCTGCACGAACTCGCCGACCGCGACGCCCTCGGGCACGTACGACCCCACCATCACCGCATCGGCCTGCGCGATCGCCTCGCGCCAGCCGGCGAGATCGGCGAGGCTGTCGTAATAGGCGAGCTCGCAGAAGTCCGGGTCCGGCAAGTCGCGCGCATTGGCGTACCAGGGCTTGTCGCGTTCGAGGAACAGCACCTCGTGCCCGCGCGCCGCGAAGGCAGACAGGAGCGCTCGGAAGGTGGTGGCATGGCCGTTGCCCCACGAGGAGGACAGCGTGAGGCCGAGGACGACGAGCTTCATGCCGTCACCTGCGCCTTGGCGCGGGCGGCGCGCAGCACCGTGTCGACCTCGACGCCGCGCAGTTCGTACGTGTGCTCGGCCAGCACCCGGCGAAGCGCGGCCTGGCCGATCGCGCAGGCGCGCTCCTCGGTGAGGTTCGCGACATGCTCGGCCACGTCCTGCCCGTCGCGAGCGACGAGCACTTCCTCGTCGGGCTTGAGGAACTGTTCGATCCCCTCCCACGCGTCGGTGATCAGGCAGGCGGCGGCGCCCGCCGCCTCGAACACGCGGGTCGCGGGCGAGAAGCCGATCCGCGCCATGGAATCGCGCGCGACGTTGAGCACCGCGCGCGGCGTGCAGTTGAAGGCGTTGTGTTGGCCCGTGCCGACATGGCCGATGTCGCGCACGTTGGCGGGCATCGCCTTGTCGTGCCAGCCGTTGCCCCCGATCAGGAACTTGGCGTCGGGAAGCGCCGCGGCGGGCTTGAGGAAGAACTCCTCCACCCGCGCCTCGCGGTCGGGCAGGCGATTGGCGAGGAAGGCGAGATCGCAGGCGAACGCGGGCTCGGCGGGCACCGGGTGGTGCGTGGCCGGATCGAGCGCGTTGTAGATCGGCACGCACTGCGCCGCGCCGAAGCCCTCGTAGTCGGCGATCACCGGCGGGCCGCCGCCATAGGTCAGCACCATGTCGAGCTGTGGCAGCGCGCGGCGTACGGGATGATCGGCGTCGACCCGCATCTCGTCGAGCGTCGCGGCGGCGTCGACGTCCCAGTAGATCTTGATCGCGTCGGGACGGGCCTGCGCAATCACGCCTTCCAGCAGCTCGGTATCGAACACGCCGACCCCGTTCGCCTTGACGACGATGTCGGCATCCTTCGCTTCTGCCAGCACGCGGCGCAGCGAGGCCTCGTCGGCATCGTAGACGACCGAGCGCACCCACTCGGGCGGATCGATGTCGCGGTGCTGCTGCCGGCCGAAGGCGTCCGGCTCGTAGAAAGTGATCTCGTAGCCCTTGCCCGCCAGCGCGGAGAGGATACCGCGATAGTACGTGGCGGCGCCGTTCCAGTAGGACGACAGCAGGCTCGAACCGTAGAAAGCGATCTTCAAGCAAGTTCTCCTGCGAGGGAGGGCTGGAGCGCGCCGACGATGGCGAACAATTCGTCCACCCGGTGCGCACACGTATGGCGCGCCAGGATCGTCTCGATCCCCTTGGCGGCGAGCGAGCGCCGCAACTCGGGCTCGGTGGCGAGGGCCTTGAGCATGTCGGTCATCTCCGCGCCGTCACGCGCGACGAGGTAGTCCTCGCCGGGACGGAACAGATGCTCGGCATCGTCCCATGGCGCGCTGACGAGCGGAATGCCGCAGGCGAGCGCCTCGAACACGCGGATCGTCGGGATGCCGGGCAGGATCGTCGCGTAGTAGCGGCGCGGCACGTGAACGGTGGCGAGATGGTGGGCGAAGATGCCCGGCGCCGCCGCGTTGGCCGCCCAGCCGTGATAGTGCCCGCCGTGCCGCTGGAGCATCTGGATCGCCTCGGGCGGATAGCGCACGCCGTAGATATCGAGCGAGAGGCCAGCCATCTCGGCCGGGTGGAACAGGAACTGCTGCAGCTCGAGCGTGCGCTCTCCGTCGCCCCAGTTGCCGATCCAGACGAGGCCTTCGCGCTCGCCCTCTTCGGCCGGCGGATGGAAGCGCCGCACGTCGGCCGCCTCGTGCCAGGTCCACACCCGGTTGCCCCAGCCGCGCTCGCGATAGACCGCGCTCAGCGCCTCTCCGAAGGCGAGCACGCCGTCGTAGGAGGCGAGATCGTACGCCTCCATCTCCTGCGGGGCGCTGACTGCGCGGTGGTGGGTGTCGTGGAACAGCAGGACGTAGCCCGCCCCCTGCGCCCTCGCCTGGCCAAGCCTGGTGACGAGATCGTGCGCGTTCCACTCGTGGACGATGACGAGATCGGCACCCTCGGCCAGTTCCACGGGGTCGGCATCGGCGCCGTAGCGGGTCGAGCTCAAGCGCGGATAGGCCAAGCGGTAGGCCTCGAGCCCCTGCTCGCCATGATCGGCGACGAGGTTCGCCCGGCTCCAGGCGTCCTCGGGTTCGAAGACGGCAACCTCGTGCCCACGCGCGATCAGCTCGTCGAGCACGCCGCGCAGGAAGTGCGCGTTGCCATGGTTCCAGCAGGAGTCGAGCGAGTGGGTGAAATAGACGACCTTCATGCCGCCATCCTGTCGGCCACGAGTTCGCGGTACGTGTCGGCCATGGCGCAAGCCATGCGGTCGGGCGTGTAGCGCAGCGCCCGCGCGTACGCGGCCTCGCCCAGTGCGTCGCGCCGGTCCGGATCGCGCAGGCAACCCTCGATGGCTTGGGCGAAGCCCGCCGCATCGTGGGGTGCGACGAACAGGGCCGCATCGTCCCACAGCTCGCGAAAGGTCGGAATGTCGGACAGCACCAGCGGGCAGCGCGCGCCGGCGGCTTCGAGCACGGCCAGGCCGAACGGCTCGAAGGTCGCGGCCGAGACGAACACCGGCCGCTGCTCCAGCCTGGCCGCGAGCGCATCGGCATCGAGCCGGCCGAGCAGGCGCAGATGCCGGGATTCCACGGTCTCGCCATGCGGCGCGGTCGCCTCGCCGGCGGCGCAGAACGGGAAGGCCATGAGCCCAGCCGCCGCATCGAGCGTGCGCATGTTCTTGACCTCGTCCCACAAGCGCCCGGCGGTGAACGCGGCGTTGGTGCCCGGAACCGCACGCACGCGAGGCGGCAGGCTGCGGCCATTGTGGACGACGATCGGCGCGTTCGGCAGCGCATAGAGGCGGCGCACCGTCGCGGCGAAGCTGGCCGAAGGCGCCACCACTCGGTCGGCGGCACGCAAGCCCGCCGCCATCATCTCGCGATGCCAGCGGAACTGAGGATCGAGCGGCAAGTCCGGGCGTGCCGCATCCCACCAACTGGCGAGGCATCCATGTGCGACCGCGATCACCGGGGCGGGGAAGACCTGCCGGGCGGCGAGCGCGGGCGAATTGAGATGGACGAGGTCCACGTTCTCGCGCCGCGCGAGCGACGCGATCGCGGCCGAGGCGGCGCGGGTCGCGGCCGGCTCGCTCAGCCAGTCGAGCGGCAGGCCGGTCTCGACCAGCTTGATCCCCTTGGCGCGGCGTATCGCCAACCGCTGCTCGGGCGTGGGAGGCGGACCGAGCACGGCAAGCACCGTCTCGAAACCCAGCGGGCGCAGCGCACAGGCGAGCTCGGTGGCGTACTGCCAGACGCCGCCCACGGCATCGAGCGTCATCAGCAGCCGCACGGGAGATTGCACCATCAGCGCGCACCCGCCGCGGCGAGGGGCGCGGGTGCGGCTTCGTGGAGCGGGAGGCCGCGATGCTCGGCGAGCCAAGTCGCGAGCCGCGCCACGCCCTCGCGCCAGTCGAGCTTGCGCGGCAGGCCGAGCGCGGCGTCGATCGCGCGGGTATCGGCGACGAACCAGCGCTGGTCGCCCGGGCGCCAGTCGGACGCCGCGATCTCGATGTCGCGATCCAGCGTCTCGGCCATGTGCGCGATGAGCGTGCGCAGGCTGACTGCGTTGGCGGGGCCGCCGCCGAGGTTGAACACCTGGCCGCTCACCCGCTCGATATTCCGCCACGCGCCGAGGTAGGCCGCGACGGCATCGCCCACGTAGAGCACGTCGCGCACCTGATGGCCGTCGCCGTAAAGCGTGATCGGCTTGCCTTCGAGCGCCTGGATCAGGAAGTGCGCGACCCAGCCCTGGTCCTCGGTGCCCATCTGCCGCTCGCCGTAGACGCAGCTCATCCGCAGCACGGCGGTGGGCAGCGAGAAGCTGCGCGCATAGTCGAGCACGTACTGGTCGGCGGCGCCCTTCGAGCAGCCGTAGGGCGTATGAAAGTCGAGCGGCTGGCTCTCGGACACGCCGAGGCGCGCCAGCGCGGCGTCGGCCGGCAAGTGGCCCTCGGGCGTCTGGCGCGAGCCGAACTGGACGAGGTCGCCATAGACCTTGTTGGTCGAGGCGAAGATCACCGGGATCGGCTTCGACCCCAGGCGCGCGGCTTCCAGCAGGTTGAAGGTGCCGTTGATGTTGATGCCGAGGTCCGCCGCCGGATCGACCATGCTGGTCGTCACCGCGACTTGCGCTGCGAAGTGGAACGCGGCGTCCGCGCCCTTCGCCGCCGCGCTGAGCCTGTCGGCATCGCGGATGTCGGCGATCACCGGCTCGATGCGGTCGCCGTGGCGGTCGGTGAGCCATTCGAGATTGGCCTCGACGCCGGGCCGCGCAAGCGCGTCGTAGACCCGCACCCGGTGACCCTCGGCAGCGAGCCGGTCGGCGAGGTTGCTGCCGATGAACCCGGCCCCGCCGGTGACGAGGATCGTGCCCGTCATGCCACGAGCCCGCGCGCTTCGAGTTCCTTGCGCGCCTTTTCGACGTGATCGGTCGCAGTCTGCTCGCCCACCCATTCGGCGAGCTCGGCCAGGCCCTCCTGAAAGTCCTCGGTCGCGCGCACGCCCAGTCGCTCGGCCGCGAGCGTGGTGTCGCAGAAGCAGTGGCGGATGTCGCCGATCCGCGCCTTGCCGACGATCTCGGGCTCGAGGTTGTTGCGGCCCATCGCCTTGGCGAGCTCCTGCGCCACCTCGCGCACCGAGATGTCGCGGCCCGAGCCGACGTTGAAGGTGCCGCCTGGCGCCGCGGGATGTTCGAGCGCCTCGGCGAAAGCACGGGCGACGTCGCGCACATGCACGAAGTCGCGGCGCTGCTCGCCGTCCTCGAAGATCATCGGCGCCTGGCCATTGAGGTAGCGCGAAGCGAAGATCGCCAGCACGCCGGTATAGGGATTGGAAAGCGCCTGTCCCGCCCCATAGACGTTGAACAGGCGCAGGCAGACCCCCTCGATCCCGTAGGGCGGCGCCATGATATGCGTCGTGCGCTCCTGCACGTACTTGTTGAGCGCGTAGATCGACGACAGGTTCGGCTGCTTCCACTCCGGGGTAGCGACCGGTGTCAGCGGACGGCCCTGCTGGTCGACGGGCTCCCAGTTGGCCTGGCCATCGCGAAGCGTCGCGCGCGCCGCATCCTGGACGAGGTTGCCATCGGCGTCGCGATAGAGCCCTTCGCCGTAGATGCTCATCGACGAGGCAGTGACGACGCGGCGCACCGGATGGTCGATCAGCCGCTCGAACAGCACCGCGGTGCCGACATCGTTGGTCGAGGTGTAGCGCTCGACCTCGTACATCGATTGCCCGACACCGACTTCGGCAGCGAGATGGATCACGCTGTCGGCGCCTTTTAGCGCCTGGGCGAGCGCCTCGCCGTCGCGGACATCGCCTTCGATCAGCTCGATGTCGGGCTCCAGGAACGCCGGCCGCCCGCCGGCACCATGGACTTGCTCGATCAGGCTGTCGTACGCCCGTACGCGATAGCCGCGCCGGAGAAGTTCGCGCCCGACGTGGCAGCCGATGAAACCTGCTCCGCCCGTGATCAGCACCGTTTCGGCCATCGTATCCCCTCGCTGAAAAGCGTCCGGAGCAGAAAGCTTCTTCTACGGCATTGTTCCCGAACTCCTCCTCAACTTTGCTCACTTAACATTTGTTATGCTACGGTTTTCTTTTCACCGCGCGTGCGGCTCATCTCGTCGTTCAGGAGCACTTTGGAGGAACAAAGCTGACCCCATCACGTTCGTCCGCCCTGTACCCTGACAGCTCGCGGAGAAGAGGAGGCGACGTGACTGCTACGATCCTGCTGATCCGTCATGCAGCCCACTCGCACCTCGGCAACATCCTGAGCGGACGCTCTCCCGATATCGCCCTCAGCCCCCAGGGCCGCTCGCAGGCGGACGCGCTCGCGGCCCGGCTGCGGCACGTATCCATCGATGCCTTGCACGCGAGCCCGGTGCAGCGCGCGCAGGAGACGGCACAGGCGATCGCCCTCACCCACCCTGCCCTCGAATTGAAGACCGTCGCCGCCCTCGACGAGCTGGACTTCGGCGACTGGGCCGGCCGCGCCTTCATCGAACTGGCCGACGATCCGCGCTGGGCGACCTGGAACGAAGCCCGCTCCAGCGCCGTCGCGCCCGGCGGCGAGAGCATGGCGCAAGCGCAGGAACGCGCCTGGCACCACGTCGAGAACGCGGCGCTGCGCAACCCCGGCCACACCATCGCCATGGTCTCCCACTGCGACATCATCCGCGCGCTGGTGGCGCATGTCCTCGAGCTCTCGCTCGACGACTACTGGCGCTTCGATATCGACCCGGCCTCCGTCACCCGCCTCGCCGTGGGTGACTGGGGCGCCAAGGTCCTCAGCCTCAACGAGACCTGCCCTGAAAGCGATCACCCATGAGTAGCCGCCCCGCCAAGCTTATCGACGGCGCGAGCCGGCTGCAGGCGCAAGTCGACGCACTCGCGCCGTGGTTCCAGAACCTTGACCTCGGCCAGGGCGTGCGCACCGCGCCCGACCACTTCCTGGGCGACTACCCGCGCTTCAAGTACGAGGGTTTCGCCCACGTCATCCCGGACGACCTCACCGGCAAGAGCGTGCTCGACATCGGCTGCAACGCCGGCTTCTATTCGATGGAGATGAAGCGCCGCGGCGCCGCCCGCGTGCTCGGCGTCGACTTCGACGAGCGCTACCTCGACCAAGCGCGCTTCGCGTCCAAGGCGCTGGGCTTCGCCGACATCGAGTACCGCCAGCTCTCGGTCTACGATGTCGCGTCGCTGGGCGAGCGGTTCGATCTCGTGATCTTCATGGGCGTGCTCTATCACTTGCGCCACCCGCTGCTCGCGCTCGACCTGATCCGCGAGCACGTCGCCGGCGACCTCATGCTGTTCCAGACGATGCAGCAGGGCTCCAAGGACACGATCGAGGTGCCCGCCGAGCACCCGTTCTTCGAGCCCGGCACCTGGCGGCCCTCGCCGATCTTCGACGAGCCGGCCTATCCCAAGATGCACTTCATCGAGAAGTCGTTCGCCAACGACTGGACCAACTGGTGGGCGCCGAACGCCGCCTGCAGCGCCGCAATGCTGCGCGCCGCCGGATTTACCATCGAGGCCCAGCCCGAGCCTGAGGTCTATCTCTGCCGCGTCGCGCCGGTGCCTTATGCGGAATACGGCCCGGCGGCGGTCTATCCTGCGACAGGGGCACACACCAACACCGCAAACGAGGGGCAAACCGCGTGATCGAAGCCGCGATGATCTGGAACGAGCCGAACAACAAGTCCCACTGGGACCCCGAGCTCGATCCCGACTGGTCGATATACGGCGACCTCGTGAAGCGCGCGGGGGCCGCGATCCACGCCGCCAACGCGGACGTCCTGCGCGTGCTCGGCGGCATGTCGCCGATCGATCCATCGTGGGTGAACCGCATGCGCGGCCATGGCGCGCTCGATGCGGTCGACGTGGTCGCGGTGCACGGCTTCCCGCTCGACTGGAACCTGTGGCCGATCCACGCCTGGCCCGACAAGGTCGCCGAGATCGAGGCGGTCTGCCCCGACAAGCCGATCTGGGTCACCGAAGTCGGCGTCGGTTCGTTCGGCGCCGAGGAAGTGCAGGAGTTCGGCGTGCAAAGGACCGCCGAGCTACTGATCGGCCGCGTGGCGCGCGTCTTCTGGTACTCGCTCTACGACTTGCCGCAGGAGTGGGGCGCGACCACGCGCCACCGCGAGGCGGAAGGATCGAGCTACTACCGCCATTTCTACATGGGCCTGATCCGCGAGGACGGCACGCCCAAGCCGGGCCTCGACCACTATGCCAAAGTGGCGGGCGAGATGGGCCTGATGCAGTGGTTCCATTTCGAGGACCCCCGGCTTGACGATGCCGTCGCCTGGATGAAGCGGCTGGGCACCCGGCACTTGCGCACCGGCCTGTCGTGGGCCGACAGCTTCCGCCCGAACGCGCTCGACTGGTTCGACCGGCAGATGGAGGCGCTGGCCGACTTCGAGGTGACCGTCACCTTCTGTTTCACCCCCGAGCATCTCGGTCCGGGCGCGCATCACACCAGCCCGCCGCACGACACGCAAGGCTTCGCCGATTTCTGCGGCGAGATGATTGCCCGCTACGCGCCGGCACGCGTCTCGCCCTCTCCCACCCTTCAGCCCGCTGTTGCCTGAGGAGCCCGCCATGCTTTCCCCTCACCCGCACGGGGTCAACGTCGCCGTCGTCGGCATCGGCAATTGCGCCAGTTCGCTCGTCCAGGGCATCGAGCACTACCGCGCCGGTGCCAACGAGACGATCGGCCTGATGCACTACGAGCTCGGCGGCTACGTGCCGAGCGACATCCGCCTCGTCGCGGCCTGGGACATCGACCAGCGCAAGGTCGGCCGGGACATCGCCGAGGCCGTCTTCGCCAAGCCCAACTGCACCACCGTGTTCTGCGAGACGATCACGCCTACCGGCGCGACCGTGAAGATGGGCCGCAAGCTCGACGGCATCGCCGATCACATGGCCGACTACCCCGACGAGCGCACCTTCGTAGTCGCCGACGAACCCGAAGCCACCGAGGAAGAGGTCATCGCCACCCTGCGCGAGACCAAGACCGACGTGCTGATGAACTACCTGCCGGTCGGCTCGCAGAAGGCCACCGAGTTCTACGCCGAATGCGCGCTCAAGGCCGGCGTCGCCTTCGTGAACAACATCCCGGTGTTCATCGCCAGCGATCCGGTCTGGGCGCAGCGCTTCGCCGAAGCGAACATCCCGATCATCGGCGACGACATCAAGGCGCAGCTCGGCGCCACGATCACCCACCGCGTGCTGACCGACTTGTTCGCCAAGCGCGGCGTGAAGCTCGATCGCACTTACCAGCTCAACACCGGCGGCAACACCGACTTCCTCAACATGCTGGAGAGGAAGCGCCTCGCCTCCAAGAAGGAGAGCAAGACCGAAGCGGTACAGTCCGTCGCGGCCGAGCGGGTCGAGGACGAGAACATCCACGTCGGCCCGTCCGACTACGTCGCCTGGCAGAACGACAACAAGGTCTGCTTCCTGCGCATGGAAGGCCGCATGTTTGGCGGCGTCCCGATGAACCTGGAGCTGCGCCTCTCGGTGGAGGACAGCCCCAACTCGGCCGGCGTCGCCATCGACATGATCCGCTGCGCCAAGATCGCCAAGGAACGCGGGCTCTCCGGCCCGATCCACCCGGCCGCCGCCTACTTCTGCAAGCATCCGCCCGAGCAGATGACCGACGACGAAGCCTTCACCGCGCTCGAGGCCTTCATTGCGGGATGAGTCGGATGCGTCCCTCGTCCGCTCGGAAAGCTTCGTGACCACTTCCCGTCGCGCTGGACGCGATTCAGGCTCTCGGCGTCGCCCGGAGGCGATGATGCCAACGCCAGGCCCCTCCACTCCTGACCTGCGGTCAGCGGTCCCCCTCCCGATTCATGCGGCGCATGAACAGGGAGGATCTGGACACGACGCAGATCCGCCCTGTTCCGGCCTAGCCTTGCCGCTCCGCCAGGGCGTCGAGAACTTCCTCCGGCTCCACGTCGGCCTCGATCTCCGCCAGTTCCAGGTCCTCCACCGAGACGTCCAGCTTGCTCGCGATCCGCTCCAGCAGCATCGCAACGCGCGTGAGCTCGTGCTCCGTGAGCAGGCTGATGTGCAGATCGAGGTCCGCGTTGCGGTTCTGCCGCTCGGCCATGCGGTTCTGGCTGATCAGCACGAACGTCGACAGGAAGATCGCCTCGACCGAAGCCTCCATCGCCAGGATGACGAGGCTCGGGTCGAAGCGCGGCACGCCGGGCAGGCCGACCGTGTTGGCGAGCAGCCAGAAGCCGAACACCACCACATGAAACGCCACGAACGTCATCGAGCCGGTGAAGCGCGTGACTCGTTCGGCGATGCGGTCGCTGAGGGGCGCGGCGCTTGCCTCCTCCCGTTCGCGCGTGGTCAGCGTCTCGATGTTTTCACGAAGCGCACGGCTCATGCTCAGGGAGACATTGGGCGACGGATTGGTCGTTTCTTGCCCCGGCTCCGCCATGCGCGTCGATCCTATCCGTTAGTTCAGAGGCAAAGCGCATGAACGCCGAAAATGGTTTCCTTTCCAGCACGATGCGCGCCGCGACCGTGCTGGCGCCGGGCGAGGCGAACGTCGAGCGCGTGCCGCGCCCCGAACCCGGCCCCGGCGAAGTGCGCATCGCCATCGAAGGCTGCGGCGTCTGCGCCTCGAACCTGCTGCCATGGAAGGGCAGCGAGTGGATCGCCTACCCGCTCGATCCCGGCGGCCTCGGGCACGAAAGCTGGGGCACGATCGATGCCGTCGGCGACGGCGTGGCAGGGGGCGTGGCCGGGCTTACACCGGGCGACCGCGTCGCCTCGCTCGCGGGACGCAGCTTCGCCGAATACGACATCGCCCGTGCCGACGCGGTGGTGAAGCTCCCGCCCCAGCTGGACGGCCAACCGTTTCCCGGCGAGCCGCTCGCCTGCGCCTTCAACATCTTCCGCCGCGCCGACATCCGCACCGGCCAGACCGTGGCCATCGTCGGCATCGGCTTCCTCGGCGCGGTGCTGACCAGGCTGGCGAGCGATGCGGGCGCGCGGGTGATCGCCATTTCGCGCCGCCCCTCCTCGCTCGATCTCGGGCGCCACTACGGCGCCGCCGAGACGATCCCGATGGACGACCACTGGCGCATCATCGAACGAGTCAAGGAACTGACCGGCGAAGCTTTGTGCGAGCGGGTGATCGAATGCGTCGGCTACCAGTGGCCGCTCGATCTCGCCGGCGAACTGGTCGGCTTCGGCGGGCGGCTGGTGATCGCCGGCTACCACCAGGACGGCCCGCGCCAAGTCAACATGCAGATGTGGAACTGGAAAGGCATCGACGTGATCAACGCTCACGAGCGCGACCCGGCGGTCAGCCTGCAGGGCCTGCGCGAGGCGGTCGACGCGGTCGCCAGCGGACGGCTCGATCCCACGCCGCTCTACACCCATCGCTACCCGCTCGAACGGCTCGGCGAGGCGCTCGACGCCACGCGCGACAAGCCCGAGGGCTTCGTGAAAGCGCTGATCACCGTATGATGGACGACCTGGCCCCCACACGCGCGCCACAGAGCGCGACGCGCAAACCGCGCGTCGGCTTCCTCGGCACCGGCTGGATCGGCCGGCACCGCATGGAAGCCGCGCTGGCCACCGGTGCGATCGAGGCGGCGGCGATCTGCGATCCCTCTCCCGACTGCGCCGGTGAAGCGTCCCGGCTGGCGCCCGACGCCGTTGTCGCCGGATCGTTCGAGGCGCTGCTCGACCAGG
>Ga0268266_10000537_pt1 | contig 52878 bp, 52 predicted proteins | sample KBSS13metaG_FD_190356 | JGI IMG/M metagenome (GOLD analysis project Ga0268266, IMG submission 190356) | Switchgrass rhizosphere microbial communities from Kellogg Biological Station, Michigan, USA - KBS S1-3 metaG (SPAdes) (version 2) | ecosystem: Host-associated > Plants > Roots > Rhizosphere...
CTAGTAGTCGTCCTCGTCGTCGTAGCCCGCCACCTCGGCGAGCTGATCGCTGTAGAGCTCTTCCGCCGCCACCGGGGGCGACTGGATCGAGATGCAGGCGAAGTCCTCGGTGCCGTCGTTGCGGACGGCGTGTTCGGTTGCGGGCGGGACGAGGATCAGATCGCCCTCGGACACCGACTGGGTGTCCCCGGCGACCGACATCGATCCCTCGCCGCGGACGACCACGTAGACCTGCTCGGATTCTTCCTGGGAGCGCAACTGCTGCTCGCATCCACCGGGCAGGACGAGCCAGGTCACCGAGAGGTTCCGCGCCCCGAGTTCGCCCGCGTCCATGAGGACGTGGGTACGGAGGCGATGCCACTCCTGAACGGAACTCTCCGAGAGGCGCCTGACGAGCACGGGCCGTTTCTACCAAATACTGCCGTCGGGGGCACCCGATCGGACGCTTTGCCTACTTGGCGACCAGGTTCACGAGCTTGCCCGGGACGACGATCTCCTTGACGATTTCCTTGCCGTCGAGGAATTTCGAGACGTTCTCGTTGCCCTTGGCGAGCGCCAGGAGCTCTTCCTTGGAGCCCTCGGCGGGCGCCTCGATCCGGGCGCGCAGCTTGCCGTTCACCTGGACGATGAGCGTCACGGTGTCGCTCACCAGCATCGCCTCGTCGGCGGTCGGCCAGGGCTGCTCCCAGACCCGCTCGCCGGTCATCCGCTCGTAGGCCTCGGAGCCGAGGTGCGGCGCGAAGGGGAAGATCAGCGAGGCCGCGGTGGCGACGGCGAAGCGCAGCGCCGCCTCACCTCCCGGATCGCCGTAGAGGCCGTCCTTCAGCCGGTAGGCGTCGTTCACCAGCTCCATCACCGCCGAGATCACGGTGTTGAACTGGAAGCCGCGTTCGAAGTCCTTGGTCGCCTTGTCGATCGACCAGTGTGCCTTCGCGACCAGCGTCCGGGCGTCGCCCTCCGCCGCCGCCGGGTCGCCGCCCGCCGCGGTCCGCTCCTCGACCTCCTCGCAGAGCCGCCAGAGGCGCGAGAGGAAGCGGTTGACGCCCTCGACCCCCTCGTCGGTCCAGTCGCCGCCACGCTCAGGCGGGCCCATGAAGCAGACGTAGGTGCGGGAGGTGTCGGCGCCGTAGCGCTCGACGTACTCGGCCGGGCTCACGGTGTTGCCGCGGGACTTCGACATCTTCGCGCCGTCGCGGGTGATCATCCCCTGCGCGAAGAGGTTCGCGAACGGCTCCTGCACGTCCAGGTGGCCGAGGTCGGCGAGCGCCTTGACCACGAACCGCGCGTACATCAGGTGGAGGATCGCGTGCTCGACCCCGCCGATGTACTGGTCGACCGGCATCCAGTGGTTGGCCGCCTCGCGGTCCCACGCCGCTCCGTCGTTGCGCGGGTCGAGATAACGGACGTAGTACCAGGAGGAGTCGACGAAGGTGTCCATCGTGTCGGTCTCGCGCCGGGCCGCGCCACCGCACTTCGGGCACTCGGTCTTGACCCAGTCGGTGGCCGCCGCGAGCGGGCTCTGGCCGTGCGGCGCGTAGTCCTCGATCTCGGGCAGCTCGACCGGCAGCTGGTCCTCCGGCACCGGCACCATCCCGCACTCGTCGCAGTAGACGATCGGGATCGGCGCGCCCCAGTAGCGCTGCCGCGAGAGCAGCCAGTCGCGCAGGCGGTAGTTGACCGCGGTCTCCCCCCGCCGCTCTTCCTTCAGCCACTCGACCATCGAGGCGTAGGCGTCGCGGTTCCCCTGGCCGTCGAAGCGGCCGGAGTTCACCATCGGCCCGTCGCCGCTGTAGGGCAGGCCGTCGGCGTCTCCGGGCGCCTCTGGGTCGGTTCCCTCGATCACGCGCTTGACCGGCAGGTCGAACTTCTTGGCGAAGTCGTAGTCGCGCGAGTCGTGCCCGGGGACCGCCATGATCGCGCCGGTCCCGTACTCCATCAGCACGTAGTCGGCGACGTACATCGGGATCTCCTCGCCGTTCACCGGATTGACGACGGTGCGGCCGAGCGGCACGCCGGTCTTCTCCCGGTCCTCGGCGCCGCGTTCCTCCGCCGACTCGCGGCCGACCCGGTCGACGTAGTCGCGCACCGCCGCCTCGGCGGGGGTCCCCGCGACCAGCTTCTGCAGCTGCGGATGCTCCGGTGCCAGGACGAAGAAAGTCGCGCCGAAGAGGGTGTCGGGACGGGTGGTGAAGACCGGGAAGTCGAGGCCGACTTCCTCGTTGCGGAAGATGACTTCGGCGCCCTCGGAGCGGCCGATCCAGTTGCGCTGCATGGTGATCACGTGCTCGGGCCAGGACTCGAGCGTGCCGAAATCCTCCAGCAGGCGGTCGGCGTAGTCGGTGATCTTGAAGAACCACTGCTCGAGGCTTTTCTGGATCACCTCGGTGCCGCAACGCTCACAACGTCCGTCGACCACCTGCTCGTTGGCGAGCACCGTCGCGTCCTTCGGGCACCACTGGACCGCGGCCTCCGTGCGGTAGGCGAGCCCGCGCTCGAAGAGCCGCAGGAAGATCCACTGGGTCCACCGGTAGTACTCGGGCTGGTGGGTCGCGAGCTCGCGCTGCCAGTCGATCGAGATCCCCCAGGACTGGAACTGGCGGCGGAAGGACTCGATCGAGCGCTCGGTCGCGACTCGCGGGGGTTCGCCCGTTTTGATCGCGTTGTTCTCGGCAGGCAGGCCGAAGGAGTCGTAGCCCATCGGGTGCAGGACCTGGAAGCCCTGGCGGCGGCGAAGATGCGCGATCGCATCACCGACGGCATAGACCTTCAGGTGGCCGACGTGGGGTTCCCCTGACGGATACGGGAGCATCTCGCAGACGTAGGCCTTCGGCTTGTCCGGGTCGAAACCGGGCTGCCCCGGGTTCGGGACCTCCCAGGTGCGCTCGTCGGCCCACACCGCCTGCCACTTGCTCTCGATCGCTTTCGGTTCGTAGCCACTCATGGGCAGGCGATCTTATGTAGGCGAGGGGCCGAGCGGCGCGCTAGTGCGCGAATTGCGCGGTGAGCGAGTAGTGGTAGTCGCTGAGCGAGCGCAGGATGTGCGGCCAGACGTAGACCTCGATCGTCGCCGCCACGATCAGCATCGGCACCGCGATCGCGACCGTCACCGCCGTCGCCGCGAGCAGCTGCCTCCACTCGCCGCGACGACTGGCGATCAGCCAGGCGGCGAGCGGCAGGAACAGCGCGGTCAGCTCGATCAGCGCGTGCGGGAGGACGCTCAGGATCAGCTCGAGCCGGCTGATGTGGAGCTGGTAGGCGAGCGTCGCGCCCTGGAAGCCGAGGTAGAGCGCCTGAGTCGCGAGCGAGAAGATCGTCACCGCCGCGACGAAGAGGATCGCCAGCTCCCCCGCCTTCACGTGGATCCAGCGCGAGAACCCCGTCCTCTGCTCGGCCGCGAGCGGCATCGAGGCGCCGGCGATGAACCCGGCCACACAGGCGGTCGCGTGCAGCGCGAGCACCAGCGCGTTGCGATAGAGGATCGGAAGCAGGTCGGAGAAGTGCGACGGTTCGGTCAGCCCCGGCATCCGCCACGGCGTGATGTCCGGCGTCAGCAGCCCCGAGACGACCCAGGTCGCGGTGAGCAACGCCAGGGCGATGCACAGGCTGAGCGCGAACCATCCCCGCAGCACCCCCCAGTGGCCCGCGCGCCAGTCGGCCAGCGCCTCCCGCGTGTCCTCCATCCCATGGGACAGGACATGGTCGTCGGCGGTGCGGGCGAAGCGCATCCATCATGCATCGGCACAGGAGGTCGTGGGATTGAGGTCGAACGGGACGAGACGGGCGACCGGCCTTCCTCGACGGGTGACAACGACCTCTCCACCCGCCTCGGCGCGGCGAACGTAGTGCGCGAGCTCGGCGTGAAAGCGCTCCATCCCCACGCCGGGCATCGCGAGATCCTCGGTAGTGGAGCTGAGGGGACTCGAACCCCTGGCCTCCTCGCTGCCAGCGAGGCGCTCTTCCAGCTGAGCTACAGCCCCAGGAAACTCATATTGGGCGGCCAAGTGTACTGATGCGCGCTGGTTGTTTCGTGCTGGTCCCAGCCTGAGATAGGCAGTGGCCTTCCCGGTGAAGATCTCGATCGGCAGTAGATAAGAGCGGTCGAGATCGCCGCAATGAACGGCGATCAGATCAACTTCGTCGGCCGCATACGTCTTTACCACGTAACCACGGGTCGGCGAGTGGTACGAGGACCGAAGGCGGACTTTGATCACTTCGCCTTGTCGCGAACCCCATTTGCATTGGACCCGCAATAGCCGACCCGCGATTCCCAGGACCAGGTCGTACCGCTCGTGCTCGGTCATCGGCATCAGCACGGTCAGGCCGAGCCGGGCCGCTTCGGCGGCGATGGCCAGCTCGGCGACGTTGCCTTTGATGTTCTGATCGGCGGGCACGAACGTATGTTCGTACCTTCACCTCGCTACATCAAGGGCACTGCGTATGAATCCAGTGCCGGAAGTGAAAATCTTCCGTGACGTCGTGGGGCCGCTAGGCGGCGTGGCGCTCGGGGCCGTCCTCGTCGACGTCGAGGATCAGGTTGTCGGGCGCGGTCTGGCGGACCTTGAAGTCGATGGTCGAGAGGGCCTCGAGCTCGCGCAGAAGGTCGACCGGCTCGTCGAGGTTCATCGAAAAGGTCGCGCGGCCCTCGGAGAAGCGTTCCACCGAGATGTCGGTGGCGCCGATCTTGCCGACCGTCTCCTCGAAGCCGACCAGCTGCGAGAAGTCGCCGAGCGGGCCGATCTCGAGGCGCAGCTTGCCTTCGAAGAGCCCGGGCTCCCACGAGGTGTCCGGGTCGACGGCGACGTGGCCGTTGCCGTTGCCGTTGCCGTTCGTGCGCGCGGTGATCACCGGCTGCGGCGTGGCGGGCGCGACATCGGGAGCCGCCACCTCATCCTCGGCCTCCGCCTCGTTCACCTCCTGCACGCGCTTGCTGACCTCGACCGCCTCGCGCAGCGCTTTCATCCGGATCCGGGTGGCCTGGCCGCGGGCCTGCGCCTGCAGATCCTCCAGCCGCGCCGAGACGGCGTCGAGCGAGGCGATGCTCCGATCGTGGACGGCGTTCGCCTCCTCGAGGCGCTCGGTGAGGTCGCGGATGGTCCGCTCGCGTTCGATCACCATCGCCGACAGCGAGGAGAGGTCGGCCTCGTGGGAGGCGATCGCGCGTGCCTGGATCAAGCTCTGCGCTTCAAGCGCCGAGTTGCGCTCACCGAGCGTCGCGGCGTGCCCTTCGAGGCCGGCGATGTGGGAGTCGCGGGCGGCCACGGCGGCGTCGACTTCGTAGCGGCGGTAACCCAGTAGCGCCCATCTGAAGCTGGTCATGGGCGCGACCGTAGAACGGGGCTCGGACGTAACTTTGGTTACGTCCTCACTAGTGATTACGCGCCGGCGGCGGCGGAGGGCGCTTCCGGAGCCTCGAGGTCGAGCTCCAGGCGCGGCGCCTCGTGCCACAGGTCCTCGAGCTGGTAGCGGTCGCGCGCATCCGGCGTGAAGACGTGCAGGACCACGTCGAGGTAGTCGATGATCGTCCACCCCGCTTCGCCACCGCCGTCGACGCCGCCCGGCAACAGGCCGGAGTCTTTCTTCACCCGCACCCGCACCTCATCGACGATCGCCCGCGCCTGGCGCTCGTTGCGCGCCGTGCAGACGATCAGGAAGTCGGTGTAGGCGACGAGGCCGCGCATATCCATCGCGACGATTTCCTCGGCTTTTTTCGAATCGGCAAGCTCGGCGAGGTGCCGAGCCAGGTTCTCTGACTGGACCGGATTCAAGCGTAGATCCCCTTCTCCTCGATGAATCGAGCAACCGGCTCCGGGACGAGATAACGGAGCGGCCGGCCGGCGGCGGCGCGCTCGCGAACAGCTGAGGAAGACACACCGAACTGCGGCATCTCAAGCATCGTCGCCCGTCCCTCGGCACCGAGGCTGCGCATCACCGTCGCCACCTCCGCGTCGGAGATGCCCGAACGCCGTGCCACCGCGAGGCGCGCCACCCCGACCACCCGCTCGGGCTCACGCCAGCTCTCGAGTCCCACGGCGGCGTCGGCCCCCATCACGAATACGAGATCACTTTCGCCTCTTTCCTCAGCAAGTTGCTCCAAGGTCTCATACGTATAGGACGGCCCGTCGCGTTCGACCTCGAGGGCCGAGACGGAGAAGCGCGTGTCGTCGGCGGCGGCCAGCCGGGTCATCGTCACCCGCAGCTCTTTCCCCGGGTCGTCGGCGATCCGCTTGTGCGGGGCGACGCCGGTCGGGACGAGGACGACCTCGGCGAGGTTCAGCTGCCAGAGCGCCTCCTGGGCGAGCGCCAGGTGACCGAGGTGTGGCGGGTTGAAAGCCGACCCGAGGACCCCGATGCCTACGCCGGGAGCGTCAGCCACGAACTTGGCCGCTGCCGCGGCCGACGTACTTCGTCGTGGTCAGCTCGCGCATCCCGATCGGGCCCCGCGCGTGCAGCTTCTGGGTCGAGTTGCCGATCTCGGCGCCCATCCCGTACTCGAAGCCGTCAGTGAATCGAGTCGAAGCGTTCACATAGACGGCGGCCGCGTCGACTCCGGCGACGAAGGCGTCGGCAGCCTGTGCGTCTCCCGTGACGATCGCCTCCGAGTGGCCGGTGCCGTGCGCGTTGATGTGGTCGATCGCGTCATCCAGCGAGTCGACGACGGCGACCGCCATCTTCAGCGCCAGGTACTCGGTGTCCCAGTCCTCGGCGCTCGCCTCGCCCATCGCGACGGACCCGCCGGCGACGGCGCGGGCGCGCTCGTCCCCGATCAGCTCGACCCCTTCGGCCGCCAACGCGGCGAGGATCGTCGGCCCGTGGCTTGCCGCGACGGCCTCGTCGAGCAGCAGCTTCTCGGCCGCGTTGCAGACCCCGGGGCGCTGTACCTTCGCGTTGACCGCGATCCGCGTCGCCATCTCCAGGTCGGCATCGGAGTGCACGTAGACGTGACAATTGCCGGCCGCCGCGTACATCACCGGCACCGTCGCGACCGCCTTGATCGCCTCCTTCAAGCCCTCGCCCCCGCGCGGGATCAGCAGGTCGACGACGCCCTCCTGGGTCGCCAGCTCGGCCAGCCCGTCGCGGTCGCCCGAATCGAGCAGCAGCACCGAGTCCTCCGGCAGCCCCGCCTCGGCGAGCGCCTCGCGGATCACCGCCGCCAAGGCCGCGTTGGAGCGCTGCGCGTAGCTGGACCCGCGCAGGACGATCGCGTTGCCGCTCTTGATCGTCAGCGCCGCGCAGTCGATCGTCACGTTCGGCCGCGCCTCGTAGATCACCCCGACGACGCCGAGCGGCACGCGGATCTTCCGTAGGTCGATGCCGCTGTCGAGCGTGTGGTGGTCGAGCTCCTCGCCGACCGGGTCGTCGAGCGCGGCCACCGCGCGCACGCCCTCCGCCATCCCGGCAACGCGCTCGGGCGTCAGCGTCAGCCGGTCGCGCAGCGCCTCGCTGAGCCCCGCCGCGCGCTCGTCGGCGAGGTCGGCGGCGTTCGCCTCGAGGATCGCGTCGGTCCGCTCGTCGAGCAGCCGCGCGGTCGCCTCGAGCGCCGCGTCCTTGGCGGCGGTCGACGCGCTCGCCAGCATCCGCGCGGCCCGCCTCGCTGCGATGCAGCTCTCGGGAATCGTTCTGGTCGCTACGGCCATGACGAGAAAGGGTAACCGGCCGCTTAGGCGAGCACGAAGCGGTCCCGGTGGATGACCTCCTCCGGTAGCTCCGGGAAGTGCTCGCGCAGGTAGGAGCTGCGATGGCCGGCGGTGCGCGTGATGTCGCCGGAGGAGTACTCCGAGATCCCCTTGCCGAGCGGCTTCTCGAGCCCGCGCTCCCACACCCAGACCGCGTCGCCCGCCGCGAAGGCGCCGTCGACGGCGGTCACGCCGACGGCCAGCAGGCTCGAGCCGCTGTCGCGCAGGCGCACCGCGGCACCCGGGTCGACCAGGATCGATCCCGTGGCCTGCTTCGCGTATTTCAGCCACAGCTTGTAGGGGCTGAGCCGGCGCTCGACCCGCGCCGCCGTGAAGCGCGTCCCGACCTCGCCGCCCGCGGCCGCCGCGGCCAGCTCGTCCGCCCGCGTCCCGTTGCAGATGACCACCGGCACGCCGGACTCGCTGGCGATCCGCGCCGAGGCGATCTTCGAGTGCATCCCCCCGCGCCCGAGCGCTGAGGACTCGCCGATCTGGATCGTCTCCAGCACCTGCGTGTCCTCGATGCTCGGCACCAGCCGGGCGTCCGGGGACGTGCGCGGGTCCCCGGTGAAGACCCCGTCGGTGTTCGTCAACAGCACCAGCAGCCGCGCTTTCAGCAGCGCCGCGACGAGCGCCGCGAGGAAGTCGTTGTCGCCGAAGGTGATCTCGTCGGTCGCGGTCGTGTCGTTCTCGTTGATGACCGGGACGACGTTCCAGTCGAGCAGGCGATCGAGCGTGTTGCGGACGTTGAGGTAATGACTCCGTTCCGACACATCGGAGAGCGTCAGCAGAACCTGCGCCGCCCGCGTCCCGCCGGTCGCCAGCCGTGACTCATACGCGCGGAAGAGGTCACCCTGGCCGATCGCCGAGCAGGCCTGCAGCGCGTCCATCCCCCGCGGGCGCTCGCCGAGGTCGAGCAGCCGCATCCCGCGCGCGATCGCCCCGGAGGTGACCAGCACGACCCGCTCCCCGGCGCGCTCCAGGGCGCCCACCTGCGCGCAGACGGAGTCGAGCACGTCGGCGCGCAGCGACCCATCGTCGGCGGCGACGACCGAGCTGCCCAGCTTTACTACCAGCGTCATGGCCGGCAAGTCTACGAGCGAGCGCATGCCTTTCAGCCACTCGCTGCGCGTGCGGTACGGGGAGTGCGACGCCCAGGGCATCGTCTTCAACGCCAACTTCCTCGCCTACGTCGACGTCGTCCTCACCGAGATCTGGCGCGAGTCGATGGGCTCCTACGACCTCCTCCTGGAGACCGGCGTCGACACCGTGGTCGGTGAGGCCAACATGCGCTTCCTCGCCCCCGGCCGCTTCGACGACGTCCTCCGCATCGAAGGCGGCTTCGACGGCCTGGGAACGACGAGCACGACCCTGAAGCTCTGGTTCCGCCGCGACGCCGAGCTCCTCGTCGAAGCCGACATCCGGTACGTGTTCGTGGACCTGGAGAGCTGGCAGAAAGCCGAGATCCCGGCTGCAGTACGCGCCGGCCTCGAGCCCTTCCTGCTCTTCTGAGAGCTGGAGCATCGGGCGCGTGACGCCGGGTCGGGAGGCCTCCTGGACGAACCTCCCGCAGTTCGTGAGGGAAGGAGGCCTCCCGACCCGGCCTCCCGAGACCCCTAGACGTGCAGCTCGAACTCGTGCTCGCCGACCCGCACGTCGTCGCCGGCCTCGAAGCCGGATTTCCTCAGCGCGGAGATCACGCCCATCTCGGTGAGGCGTTGCTCCAGGTAGGCGAGGGCTTCTTCGTTTTTGGTGTCGTGGCGTTCGAAGAGGAGTTCGACTCCGCGGCCGCCGATGCGGAAGGCGCCGTCTTCCTCGCGCTCGACCCAGTAGCCGCCCTCGCCGGCGGGTCGGTAGACGCGGTGCTCGGTCTCGAACTCGGCATCGGGGACGCCGGCGGGGACCGCATCGAGAGGCTGGACCGTCGCCAGCTCGGCGAGGATGCGCCGCCGCAGATCGTCGAGACCCTGGCCGGTTGCCGAGGAGACCGACACCACGCCGAGGACCGAGTCGCCGAGGCGCTCCGTCCATTCGGCCAGCGCCGCCTCTACCGCGTCCGGTGCCAGCAGGTCGCGCTTCGAGAGGACCACCAGCTCCGGCAGTCGCTCCAACCCCGCCCCGTAGGCCTCGAGCTCGGCTCGGATCAGCTCGTAATTGCCGACCGGATCGCCTTCGAGCGGCGTCACCTCGACCAGGTGCACCAGCATCGAGCAGCGCTCGACGTGCGCCAGGAACTCGTGGCCGAGGCCGGCGCCGTCCGCCGCCCCTTCGATCAGCCCCGGGATGTCGGCGAGCACCGCCTGACGGTCCTCGCCCTCGATCGTCCCCAGCGCCGGGGAGAGCGTCGTGAAGGGATAGTCGGCGACCTTCGGCGTCGCCTTGGTGAGTCGGCTGAGCAGCGAGCTCTTGCCCGCGTTCGGCAGCCCGACCAGGCCGACGTCGGCGAGCAGCTTCAGTCGCAGCTCAATCCAGTCGGACTCCCCCTTGGTGCCTTTCTCGGCGAACCGGGGCGCCTGGCGCACCGAGGTCGTGAACCGTTTGTTGCCGTGGCCGCCGCGGCCACCGTGCGCGACCACCGCGGTCTGCCCCGGGACGACCAGGTCGACCGCGGCGCCCTCGACCGTCACCGCCTGCGTGCCGGGCGGCACCGGGATCTCGCGGGTCTCCCCACGCGCCCCGTGCCGGTTCGATCCTTCGCCGTTGCGCCCCTTCTGGGCGCGGAAGTGTTTGCTGCCCCGCAGCGCACCCAGATCGCGCCGCGACGGATCGCAGACGAGCACGATGTCCCCACCGTTCCCGCCGTCCCCACCATCGGGCCCGCCACGCGGCACATGGGCTTCACGTCGGAACGAGATGCACCCGTCCCCGCCGCGACCGCCCTCGACCCAGATTTTTGCCGTGTCGTCCACGGCTTCAAGATAGACGGCGACCGGCCGCGGGCGAGGTCCCCGAGGGGCCCCGCCCGCGTCCGCCCACCGACGGCCGCTACTTCTTGTGGTGGTGCTTGCGGCGCTTCTTCTTGTGCTTAGGCGCCGTCACCTTGATGCTCACGGTGACTGGCGCCACCGTCGCGCCATTCACCAGGGTCGTGAGCTTGTAGGTGCCCTTTTTGGCCGATTTCTTCGTCTTGATGGTCAGAGCCAAGACCGTCGAGCCACCGCTGCCCAGCCCCCCGATCGAGGCGCATTTCGGTGCGATCAGCGCCTTCTTCGCCGCTTTGGCCAGAGCCGCGCACACCGTCACCGGCATCGAGGCGATCTGACCGCCGTTGGCGAGCTGCAGCTTCACCACCGCGGCCTTGCCCGCCTTCGCGTGCGCTTTCGTGCTCTGCAGCGTGGCGGTGAGTGCCGCCGGCGCCACCGTGACGGCGGAGCTCGCCTGGGTCGCGGAACCGGTCTGATTCTTGCCGGTGACCTGGCAGGAGTAGCTGCCCCCCGCCGTCGCCGTGTAGCTCGAACCAGTCGCGCCGGAGATCGCCTGGCCGTTCAGCGTCCACTGGTAGCTGTAGGAGATCGGCGCGCCGAAGACCCCGGAGCCCTGGTAATCCTGGGACCAGCTTCCCTGCGAGCAGGACAGGGCCGCGACGTTCTGGGTCACCTGTGGCACCCCGGTGCCAGCAGGGCTCTTGAGGACCAGCGGGTACTGCGGTCCGTCGACCGGCGCGCCGACCGGGGTGATCGGACCGCCGCCGCCGGACAACGTGGTCGTGGCGAGCGCACCCAGGGCTTGTTCCCCGATCCCGAAGTTTCCCCAGTAGAGCCTCCCACCGGAGGGATCGAAGGCCAGGCCGAAGGGATCGATCAAGGTGGCACCGGGTACTGGGACCGTGCCCCCGCCCACCCCGGAGAGGTTCGCCCAGGCGATCCGCTGCGCACCTCCGTCGTCGGCCCAATACAGCCGGCCGGCGCCGGGATCGACGGCCAACCCGTCCGGTTCTTCCAAGTTCGGCGTCCCACTGAGGGTGAGGTCCCCGCCCCCGCTGTTGTCCAGGTTCGCCCACGAGAAATGGGAGCCGCCTTCTTTGTCCCGACTGATCCAGTAGAGGCGTCCGTCGGGGATGTCGAGCGCCAAGAAGATCGGGAGGACCCCCGTGGCGCCGGTGGTGTTGAGGGTGCCGCTCGCGCTCCCTTCCAGCTGGGCCCAGGCGATTTCGGCTTTCCCCGAGGCATCGTTTCCCCAGTAGAGCGTCTGGGTGCGAGGATCGACCGCGACGCCGGCCACCCCTAGGACTTTGGCCCCGTGCGTGTCCACCACCCCGGACCCGGACCCGTCCAGGCTCACCCAGAGGATCTGTTCGGCGCCGACGCTCGCGACGTAGAGTCGACCGTTGACCGGGTCGAAAGCCATCTGTTCGGCTTCGGGGTCGACAGCCGTGGGAACCGCCAAGGCCCCTCCCCCGGTGCCGTCCGTATTGGCGAAGCCGATGCTCTGTGACGGGCCCGCTTCGAAGTTGGTCCAGTAGATCCGTTCCGCGGCACGTGCTCGCGCGCCGAAGACGGGCAACGTCAGCATCAGCAAGACGGCCACCCCGACGACCAGCGCTGCACGGCGCCCACCGCCGATCGGCTCGACAGAGATTTTCACTCGAGGTCCTTTCGTTTAAGCGTCCGGTTTCGTCCGCCCTCAAAAGGATTGAGCGAACGCGCGGCGGCAGCCTAAACGAAAACCGGCGCCCGAAAGGGCGCCGGCCAGAAAGACGAGTGAATCTGCTTAGGGTTCAGCCGTCGGCGAGGACGCTGATCGTGCGGCCCTTGCGGGTCGAGTGGAAGGAGACCTTGCCTTCGCTGGTCGCGAAGATCGTGTGGTCGCGGCCGATGCCGACGCCCTCACCGGGCCAGAAGCGGGTGCCGCGCTGGCGGACGATGATCTCGCCCCCGGTGACCTGCTGGCCGGCGAAGACCTTGACGCCGAGCATGTTCGGGTTCGATTCGCGCCCGTTTCGGGACGAACCGAGACCTTTCTTATGTGCCATTAGGACTCCTCTCCGTCAGCTTTGGCGGGGGCTTTCTCCGCGGAGGCTTTGTCGGCCTCTTTTTTGGAGGAGCCGCCTTTCGCGCCTTTCAGGCTGGTCACCTCGAGCCGGGTCAGCTCGGAGCGATGGCCGGCGCGTTTGCGGTAGCCCTTCTTCGCCTTGTATTTGAAGACTTTGATCTTCGGCCCGCGCAGATGCTCGGCCACTTTGGCCTCGACTTTGACTTTCGCCAGGTCTTTCGCCCCGACGATCACGTCTCCGTCACGGAAGAGCACCGGGCGCAGGGAAATTTTGTCGCCGTCCTTGACGTCCAGCCGGTCGACGAGCAGCGTCGTGCCCTCTTCGACCTTGTACTGCTTTCCACCGCTCTCGATCACCGCGTACATGCTGTCTCGTTCCTCTTCCGATTACTCGTCCGTCGAACCTTGTTTGGCGCGCGAACGTCCCCGGCCGCCTCGGCGGCCGCGGCTGCGTTTGCGCGCGGGAGCATCGGAGTCTAGACCGTTGTCGCCCCCACTGTCGCTCCCGGCGCCGTTCCCGTTGCCGATCGGGGCCTCGTTGCCCAGCAGCGAGGCGATCGCCGCCGCCCGCTCGACCTCGTCGATCCGCACCAGCTTGCGCTCCCCCACGTAGGGGCCACCGCCGACGATGCTGACGATGTAGGAGTCGATCCGGGCCACCGCGTCGGCGTCGTTGTACATGTGGGGCTCGTCGATCTTGACCAGCACCTCCTCGCCGACCTTGAACGGCAGCGCCCGCTCCTCGATCTTCTCGCGGCTCCCGGACTCGACGACTTCGAAGGTCTCGATCGCGTTCGCGTCGCCGCCCTCGAAGTGGAAGCGCTTGCCGGTGTCGGCCTCGAGCTCGGTCAGCCCGCTGTCGGCGTCGGTCAGCGCCGCCGCGACTTTCGGGTTCACCCGGACCAAGAAAGCTTCGTCGGATTTTTCCGCCGCGATTTCGCGCATCCTCCGCAACCCGTCCAGCGCCACCGTCTCGGCCGAGAGCACCACGCCCTCGCCGTGACAGGTCGGGCAGATCTCGGTGAGGATCTCGCGCACCCCGTCGGTGACGTTCTGGCGCGTCATCTCGACCAGGCCGAGCGGCGAGACCTCGACCACGTAGCTCTTCGACTTGTCGGCGTCGAGCGCTTTGCGCATCACTTTCAGGACTTTGTCCCGGTTCGAGGCGCGCGCCATGTCGATGAAGTCGATGACGATGATCCCGCCGATGTCGCGCAGCCGCAGCTGGCGCACCGCCTCGTCCGCGGCCTCGGTGTTGACTTTGGTGATCGTCTCCTCCAGGCCGCCTTTGCCGCGCCCGGTGAAGCTGCCCGAGTTGACGTCGATGACCGTCAGCGCCTCGGTGTAGTCGATGATCAGGTAGCCGCCCGACGGCAGGTCGACCCGCCGGTTCAGGGTCGACTCGATCTCCATGTCGATCCCATATTTTTCGAACAGCGACTTTTTCTCGCCTTTGTAGAGCTCGACCCCGTCGACCAACTCCGGCGCGGTGCGCTGGAAGAAGCTCGTCACCCGCTCGAACTGCTTCTCCGAGTCGATGATCGCCTTTTCGAACTCGTTGAGGAAGATGTCACGCAGAACGCGGACCGAGAGGTCGGCCTCCTGGAAGACCAACGACGGCGCCTTCGTTTCGGAGGCGCGCCGGTCCAGCACCGAGTTCAGCTTCTGCAGGTAGGAGATCTCCCGCACGAAGTCTGATTTTTTGGCGCCGTGCGCGGCGGTGCGCACGATCAGCCCGCCCGGGCCTTTGTAGGTCCGGTCGACCATCTTGCGCAGGCGATCGCGCTCTTTGTCGGCGAGCCGGCGGCTGACGCCGACGCCCGAGCCCTGCGGCGCGAACACCAGGTAGCGCCCGGCGATCGACACGTTCATCGAAAGGCGTGCGCCCTTCGTCTTCAGCGGATCCTTGACGACCTGGACCAGGATCTCCTGGCCCGGCTTGATCAGCTCGTTGATGCGCGCGCCTTTGCCGCTGCCGCGGCCGCGTCGAGGTGCCTGCTGGCCGTCCGGCAGGACGATCTCGTCGACGTGGAGAAAGCCGTTGCGCTCGAGGCCGATGTCGACGAAGGCGGCCTCCATGCCGGGCAGGACGTTGTCGACCTTGCCCTTGTAGATGTTGCCGACGATCGAGCGGCGGCCACGACGCTCTATGTAGAGCTCGGCGACGCTGGTCTTAGCGCCTTTCGTTTTCGCCTCGAGTACGGCAACGCGGGTCTCGCCTCGCTCGGCGGACACCAGGATCGTTTTTTTCATGTGTTCAGTCTCAGTTCGGATAGGTACGCATGCGCGGATCCTCTAGAGAGGCGTCACCACGCGAACCTTCCCTGCCGGCTGAGACGCGCCTGGACGTTGATGCTCTGAAGAACTCCGATCGCCAAGAAGGTAGCGAGCACGGAGGACCCTCCGTAACTCACCATCGGCAACGGGATGCCCGTGATGGGCATGATGCCGAGGTTCATCCCGACGTTGATGAAGACTTGGAACAAGAGCTCGACGGCGATACCGCCGGCGATCAAGATTCCGTATCTGTTCTTTGAGAGCGTCACGATCCGGAGCGCCCGCCAGATGAGAAGGGCGTAAAGGGATAGGACGAACGCAGCGCCCACGAACCCGTAGCGCTCCCCGATCACCGCGAAGATGAAGTCGGTAGAGCGCTCGGGCACGAAGTCGAGCCGCGTCTGGGTGGCTTGATCGCCGCGCCCGGTCTTCTGACCGGCGCCGATGGCGACCATGGATTGGTCCTGCTGGTAGCCCGCACCGCCTGGTTCCGCGCTCGGATGCAGGAACGAGGTAAGCCTCTGCTCCTGATATCCGTGCAGCACGGGGTGGCCGACGGCCGGCGCCACCACAAGGACTAAAGCTATTACTGCGACGATTCCGCCGCTGATTACCGCAAAGTGGGTCCATGGGACTCCTCCGAAGTACATCACGGCGAGCGTTCCGACGACGAACACCATCGAGGTGCCAAGGTCGGGTTGGAGGAAGACAAGGGCAGCCGGAGCCAGTCCCAGAGCCAGATAACGGATGGTTCGGCGGATCGGAGAACCGCGTCTTGCACCGTCGATGACGAAGCCCGCGAGAGCCAGAACGAGCAGAAGCTTGCCCAGCTCCGAGGGCTGAAAGGCGAAAAACGGGAATTCGAAGGCGCGTCGCGAGCCGCGCGCGGCGAACCCGAATACGAAGACCAAGGCGATCGAGACGCAGAGGAAGGTGTAGATGCCGACCCGCAGCTCGCGGAAGCGCGAGTAGTCGATCCGGGACAGCACGAACATGCCGATCAGCCCGGCGATCCCGTAGATCGCCTGACGCTCGACGTAGTAGTTCGGGCTGCCGGGGATGTCGTGCGTGGTCGCCTGGCCGAGAGTGAGGACGCTGAAGCCGATCAGGCCGACGGCGGCGAACGTGAGCACCCAGTCCATCTGGGCGAGGCCGAGGCGTTCGACGATCGAGGGACGATCGTCGAAGAGCTCAGGTCGGGCCTGCCGCGCCCGCGTCGCGTACATCATTCGACTTCACCCGTTTCTTCGGCGCCTTCTTCGACGTACGGAACTTCTTCGTAGCCTTCTTCTTCCACCGTGGCTTCTTCGCCGGCGATTTCTTCTTCGCCGGTCGTCGTGCCGTATTCGCCTTCGTAGGCTTCTTCGGTTTCCTTCGTTTCCTTTTCGGTTTCCTTTTTCAGCGTGTCGTGGAAATACGCTTCGAGGATCTCCTTGTTGGCGGGCGCCGCCGCTTCGGCACCGAAGCCACCTTCCTCGATCGTCACCGCCGTGACGATGTTCGGGTTGGGGTATGGCGCCAGCGAGATGAACCAGGACTGGTTGCCGTGGCCCGCTCGTTCGGCCGTGCCGGTCTTTCCCGCGATCGGAATCGGGAATTCTTTGAAGACTTCGGTAGCCGTACCGCCCGGGCCGGAGGTGACGAGGTGGAGTCCTTCCATGATCAGCCGCCGGTATTCGGGGTTGATTTTCAGGTGGCGCTGCGGGCCGGGGTCGATTTCCCGAAGGACGCGACCGGCGGCGTCCAATACTTCCTTACCGAGATGCGGAGTGACAATCGTGCCGCCATTGGCAAGGGCCGCGTAGGCGATCGCCATCTCGAGCGGATCGGTCTGCAGGTACCCCTGGCCTACCGCCAGCTGGATGTTCTGGCCGGGCCCCCAGGGTTCGATGAATTCGTTCCCGTCCGCGATTTCTTCTTCGGTCCATTTCTTACTCGGCACCAGTCCTTCGGCGCCTTCCCCTAGCGGCAGGTCGATCCCGGTCGGTCGGCCGATACCAAGCTTCGCCGACCATTCCTGCAGATAGTCCGTCTTCCACATTTTGTATCCCTGCTCGTAGAAGAAGACGTCGGAGGACACTTCGATCGCGTGGACGAGCGAGATCGGGCCGTTCACCGCCCCTTCGGAGTTTTCGAACGTCTGCCCTCCGACTTCGATCTGCCCGTTGTCATCGACCACGGTGTCAGGCGTAAAGACGCCGTTTTCGAGTCCCGCCAGGGCCGTGATGATCTTGTAGGTCGACCCCGTCGGATACGCCGACGAAGTCGCCCGGTTGAAGAGCGGGTCGCCCGTTTCTTCGGACGACAGTTCTTCGTATTGCTTGTCGGAGAGCGGCTTGGTCCAGACAGAGGGATCGTAGGTCGGGGCCGAGCCCATGCCCAGGATTTCGCCCGTGTGGATGTTCATCGTGACGAAGGCACCGGGCAGCCCGCGTTCGGCAAGTGCGGCTTCGCCCGCCTTCTGCACCGCCGGGTTGATCGCCAGCTTGAGGCTGTCCCCGGGGACCGGCGGGGTCGCGGTGAGGTTGCCGCCCGGCGTCGGCTCACCCAGCGCATTGACCTGATAGCGCGAGGTCCCCGGCGTCCCCCGCAGGATCTCGTCGTAGGTGTACTCGAGGCCTTCCTTGCCGACGACTTCGCCCGGTTCGAGGCCCTTGTAGGGGCCTGCTTCGAGCTCTTCTTCAGAGACCTCACCGGTGTGGCCGAGGACCTGAGCCGCCTCGTCTTCTTCGGGATAGTTGCGGACGAAGACCTTTTCGACGTGGACGCCAGGGAACTTCCCGGGGTGTTCTTCGATGTAGTAGACGATGACGTTGCCGACGTCGTTGCGGATCGTGATCGGCGCCCCCGCGGCGACGACTTCTTCTTCTTCTTCGATCCGTTCGAGGACGCGTGGCAGTTTCAGGTGGACGAGTTCGCCGAGTTCTTTCAGCTCGGCGTTGCGGGCAGCGGTCTCTTCGGGCAGTTTCGAGAGGTCGACCTGCAGTGCCAGGCTGGTCCGGTTGTCGACCAGGACTTCGCCGTTGCGGGCGACGATCTTCCCCCGCGGGGCGACGATTTTGGTCGAGCGCGTGCGGTTGTTCTTCGCCTGGGCGAGGTTGTCGGCGCCTTCGAGGATCTGCAGGGACCAGAGGCGGAAGAAGAGGATCGCGAAGAGGACCACAGCGCAGCCGCCGACGACCGCGATCCGCAGCGCCATGCGGTTCGGGCGGGCCCTGTCCTCGGGTCGCAGGTACACCGCCCTACGCTCCCAGCACCGTCGGTCGCCGCGTGCGCCGCACCGTCGCCTCGTCCACCAGCGCCGGCCGCACCAGGCGCCGCATCCCGATGTAGATCGCCCAGCCGAGGAAGAAGGCGAAGAGACTCTTGATCAGCATGTCGCGCACCACCAGCACGCTGACGTCGGTGTCGATCCCGAACATCGCCTCGACCCCGCCGAAGCCGAGCTCGGCCAGCAGCGTGAACACCGCGCACATCAGCGGCACGACGAGGCGGCTGTGGATCTCGAACCGCTCGCGGAAGGTCCCCGCCGCGTAACCGACCGCGATCAGCACCAGCGAGGCGCCGCCGATCGGCTGGATCAGGAGGCAGTCGAGCAGGAAGCCGATCGCGAAGCCGGAGACGGCGCCGGTCAGCGACCCGCCGAGCAGGCCGAAGCAGACGACCAGCGCGGGCAGGACGTCAGGGGAGACGTGGAACAGCTCCACCCGGGAGAAGAAGGTCAGCTGCAGCAGGACGCCGAGCAGCCCGACGACCACCAGGCGGGCCGTGATTTTGGGCGTGAGGATCACTAGGGGTTTCCCCCGGTAAGCACCTGAACGGTGTTGAGGTTGCGCAGGTCGGCGTAGGGCCTGACGATCGAGCGTTCCTGGGCCTCTTGTTCGATCAGCGTCGCCTTGGTCACTTCGCCGACCGGGATGTTCGGCGGGAAGCGCGATTCGATGCCTTCGCCGTGCCACCCCGCGGTCACCACGGATTCGCCTTTGTGGATGTTCTTGTCGGAGTTGAGGAAGCCGAGGACGAGGCGTTCGGGTTCGCCGACGCTCGCCTTGACGATGCCCTGCACCCCGGCCGGGACGATCCGCACCGAGACTTTGCTCGAGTGGTCGGAGAGCAGCATGACCTTGGAGGTCGAGCCGGTCACCGCGGTCACCCGGCCGATCAGGCCGTCGCCGTTCACGACCGGGTCGCTCAGCTTCACCCCGTCGCCGGAGCCGACGTCGATCGTCACGTCGCTGAACCAGACCGTCGGCGAGAGCGCGATCACGCGCCCGGTCACCGGTTCGGTGCCTTCCGGGATCGCGGCCGATTTGTCGAGTTTCAGCAGCGCGCTCAGTTCTTTGTTTTCCGCCAGCGCCGCCTTGCCGCCGACCGCCTGTTTGCGGGCCACCTGAAGTTCTTCTTCGAGCTTGTTGTTCTTGCCCCGCGCGTCGAAGGTTTCGTCGACCCAGTTGATCAGGTCGCGAGCGGGCTTCAGCGCCCGGTCGAGGACCGAGGCGACCGGGGCGAAGACGGCGGTGACGCCGCGCTGCAGGCCGTTCGAGCCTTGCCCATAGGTCAGCGTCAGCAGGGCGAAGCTGCCGACGATCAGGAGTGCGAGCACCGCCCTACGGCGGCGTACTTGCTTGCGATACACAGTGGGGACCCAGATTCTTGGTTTTGCCTAAGGCTCGGATGAACGCCGTCGCCTCAGACACGACGATTTCCGCCCGTGCCGTTCCTGCCGCTGCGGTGGATCGTCTCGAACTCCTCGAGCGATATGCCCGAGCCGACCGCCACGCAGGTCAGCGGCGACTCTGCCAGTTGGCAGGGCATCTGGCACTCATCGTGGAGGCGCTGTTCCAGTCCTTGCAGCAGCGCGCCTCCGCCCGCCAGGGTGATGCCTCGGTCCATGATGTCACCGGCCAGCTCCGGCGGCGTCTGGTCGAGCGTCTCCTTCACCGCGGCGACGATGTGGCCGACCGGCTCCGAAAGTGCCTCGCGGACCTCCTCGGAGGTGAGTTCGATCGTCTTCGGCAGGCCGCTGACGAGGTCGCGGCCGCGGATCTCGGTCCGGATCTCGGTCGGCAGCGGCGCCGCCGAGCCCGCCTCGAGCTTGACCTCCTCGGCGGTCTGCGCGCCGATCGCGAGTTTGTAGTTGTTTTTGCAGTGGGCGACGATCGCCTCGTCGAGCTCGTCGCCGCCGACCCGGATCGACTGCGAGACGACGATGCCGCCGAGGCTGATCACCGCGACCTCGGTGGTGCCGCCGCCGATGTCGACGATCATCGAACCGGTCGGCTCGGCCACCGGCAGCCCGGCGCCGATCGCCGCCGCCATCGGCTCCTCGATCAGGTATGCCTGGCGCGCGCCGGCGGAGAGGCACGCCTCCTCGACCGCCCGCTTCTCCACTCCGGTCACGCCGGAGGGCACGCAGACGACGACGCGCGGGTGGGCGAAGCGGTTCGAGTGCACCGACTGGATGAAGTGCCGCAGCATCTGTTCGGTCACCTCGAAGTCGGCAATCACGCCGTCCTTCAGCGGGCGGATCGCGGTGATGTTGCCGGGCGTCCGCCCGATCATCCGCTTCGCTTCCACCCCGACCGCATGCACCTGCCCGGTTTTCGTGTCGATCGCGACCACCGAGGGCTCCGAGAGCACGATGCCCCGACCCCGCACGTACACGAGCGTGTTGGCGGTGCCGAGGTCCACCGCCATGTCGCGTCCGCCGAGGCGAAAGAAGCGCGTGAACCAGCTCAATTGTTCGTCCGTTCGGAGACCAGAACGCCCCATGATTCCAAACGTGTCGAGTCGAACCGGACCAGCCTCACACGACGCAGAAAATCCGTCGCTTGCAGGATTAATTTCCGCTTGTGGCCTGCTAATGCGCCGCTAAGAAGGGGGTCCCTGAGGCCACGTTCGTGGCTTTGTGAGGGCTCGATTAGAGGGTTTCGACGTTGGTAAACGCTCACGAAGTCGGGGGCGAAAAAAGGTGGAAGGGACGGGCAAGGGACGCTGGCCGTCTCGGTCACGGCCCTGGCAGGCTATGACCGTGCCCGAGACGGCCGGGTATGAAACGAGTGGAGAGACTGCGACGCCGTTGAGAGAGACGTGCGGGTATTGCCACGAACTCCAAACTTCCGCGCACGTTCCCCATGCTTCATGCGCCTTCCGTCTGACCCCGGATGTTGATGGGCCGAAAACCAACCTATATGACGGGTTTTCGGCCCATCAACCTGAGGGTGCTGGAGAAGGGTGACGGGGGTGTGGAGTTCCTGACGGAAGCGTCACGAACCTTCGGACTTCCTGGCGAAACCCTCACGTCCTGGGCGTCTCGGACACGGCCACAGCCAGCCAGGGCCGTGTCCGAGACGCCCAGGACGCAGCTAAGACTGCCGCCCCCGCTCGAACAACCCCGGAGCGAGGCGAGCGAGCAACCCCACCGGCAGCCCGACGACGTTCGACACGCTCCCCTCCAAGCGTTCGACCAGGCTGGAGCCCAGGGTCTGGATCGCGTAGCCGCCGCTGCGGCCTTCCCACTCGCCGAAGTCGACGTAGCGCTGCTTCTCGGAATCCGGGATGCGCTTGAATACGACCTCGGAGCGTTCGAGGCCGCTGCGCTCCACTCCGTCCTCGTCGAGGACGACCAGGCCGCTCATCACGGTGTGGCCGCGGCCCGACATGCGGTCCAGGTAGCGGCGGGCGTCGGCGGCGTCCCTCGGCTTGCCGAGGACCTCGCCGTCGAGGACTACGTCGGTGTCGCAGGCGATCACCATCGCGCCCGCGGGGCGATCGATGGCGCGCGCCTTGAGGCGCGCGTTCTCGATCACGAGGAATTCGGGATCCCCGGAGTCGAGCTCCTCCACTCCGGGGACGATTACGTCGAACTCGAGCCCCAGCTTGGCGAGGATCTCTCGCCGCTGGGGAGAGCCCGACGCTAGGACAACTCGGGGAACCAGATGCCGATCTCGCGCTCGGCCGACTCGTCGGAATCGGAGCCGTGGACCATGTTGAAGGTCACCTCGAGGGCGAAGTCACCGCGGATCGAGCCGGGAGCGGCCTCGACCGGGTTGGTGGCGCCGATCAGCTGGCGCGCCGCCGGGACCGCTTCGGCACCCTCGAGCACCATCGCCACCAGCGGGCCGCCGGTGATGAAGCTGACCAGCTCGCCGAAGAAGGGCTTCTCGGTGTGCTCGGCATAGTGCTGGTTCGCGATGTCCTCGGTCGCGGTGAGCAGCTTGAGGGCGGAGATCTTCAGCCCCTTACGCTCGAAGCGGGCGATCACCTCGCCGGTGAGATTGCGCTCGAAGGCGTCAGGCTTGACGAGGATCAGGGTCCGGCTCACGGCGGGGGCTCCTTTGTTTTTGTTCGGTGGTCGGCGCCTCTTTCGAGGAGGCGCTGCGGGCCGGTCCCGATTTGCGGGAGCCCGAAGATTTGGATCGCGGCGCCGGGGTGGGCGTCTCGCCGTCCGACGTGGCGGCGCTCGCGCGCTCTTTTCGTCCAGCTTTAGCCGCTTTGCGCGGACGACGGCGCTCGGCGCCGGTCTCTTCCAGCTCGCGGTCTCGTTCGCGCTCGCGCTCCTCTTCCGGGCGACGGCCGCGGCGGCGCGGCTGCGGTGAGCGCTCCCCGCCGGCGAGCGCGGTCTCGCAGTACGGGCAGAGGCCCCAGCGCGGGTCGACCGGTTCGCCGCAGGTCGGGCACGGGTCCTTCAGCCGGCGCTGGCAGTTCGGGCAGCGGAGGTAGTTTTTCTCCACCGGGTATTCGCAGTTCGGGCAGCTCTGCTCGCGCAGGTGACGCACGCGCAGCTCGGCGGCTTTGATCTCCAGTTCGCGCTCGTGCGCGTCCTCGAGGAACTCCGGCGGGCGGACGATCGTGTAGATGATCGTGCCGATGTAGGGGAAGAACGAGGCGATCGTCGCGCAGGCGACCAGGAACGGATCGGAGATCCGGCGGCGCGCGTCGAGGAACGTGTAGACGATCAACGAGAGCCACACCACGATCAGCAGGAGCAGAACGAGGGTCGCGGCCAGGTTGAGGCCAGAATTGGTTATTCCGAAGATCGCTAGTGCCATGTTTGTCTGCCCCTGTTCAGGGATCGGGGATCGCGCAGTGTATTCGCCGTACTGGCGGCTGATCCTGTTCGGCCCCCTCAAAGGGTGCCTGGTTTAGAGGAAAAGCCTCCCGAAGAGGTACCCCACGCCGAAGAAGACGAGGATAACGATCGCCACCACAGCGGCGACCAGGGCCATCATCGAAAGCAGTTCCGAGCCCGCGCTGCGGTCCATGCAGGAATCCTCGCACAGTCAGGCCCGTCCACCCCCCGCGGCGGCCGCCGCACCGATCAGATAATGCGATCCGGTGACGACGAGGATCCCCGCGAAGGCGGCGCGGGCTAGTTCCGTGGAGCGGCGCAGGGCGGCGTCGAGATCCGGCTCCGCGATCGCCTCGACGCCGTTGGCCTGGCAGAGGTCGGCGAGCTCCCGGGCCGAGCGCGAGCGAGCCCCGGGGCGCCCGTGGCCGAGCAGCGCCGCGGGCGGGATCTCGGTGCAGACGGCGCTGCGGAGCGCCGGGGCGAGCGCCGCGATCATCGCCGGCGCGTCCTTGTCGGCGAGGATCGCCAGGCAGGCGACGACCGGGCGGCCGTCGGTGATGCCGGGGAGCGCCTCGGCGAGCGCCGCCGCGCCGTCGGGGTTGTGGGCGGCGTCGACGTAGGTCGGCGGGCTCTCGGCGACCAGCTCGAGGCGACCGGGGACGAGGACGCTCGCGGCGACGGCGGCGACCCGCTCCGGGTCGAGCGGCTCGCCGAGGAAGGCCTCGACCGCAGCGGCCGCGAGGGCGAAGTTTCGGCGCTGGAAGGGGCCTGTGGCGGCCAGAGCGACCCCGGGGCCGGGGTCTTCGGGGGCGATCACGAGGGTCGCGCCGCGCCCGGCCGCGGTTCGTTCGGCCAGCTCGCGGACCGGCGCCGACACCCGTCCCAGGACCAGCGTCGAGGCGTCTTTCAGCACCGCGAGCTTCTCGGCGGCGATCTCCAGCTCGGTCTCCCCCAGCCACTCGGTGTGGTCGAGGCCGACCGAGGTGAGGACGGTGACCCGCGACTGGATCGTGTTGGTCGCGTCCAGGCGGCCGCCGAGCCCCGCCTCGATCGCCGCCGCCTTCACCCGGGCGCGGGCCAGGGCGACGAACGTCGCGGCGGTCGCGGCCTCGAACTCGGTCACCACCTCCCCCTCCTCCAGCGTGCGGTTGACGCCCTCGGAGGCCGCCGCGACCTGGGCAACGGCTTCGGCCCAGGCTTGCGGGGCGATCTCCTCGCCGCGGATCAGCGTGCGCTCGGTCCAGCGGGTCGTGTGCGGGGACAGACAGGCGCCGGAGGGAACGCAGTGGGCTTCCAGCAGCGCCGCGACCATCCGCGTCACCGAGGACTTGCCGTTGGTGCCGACGACGTGCACGGAGGCAAAGCGCTGCTGGGGGAAGCCGAGTGCGGTGGTCAGCTTCCACATCCGGTCCAGCCCGAGCTTCCAGCCGACCATCTCCAGGGATGCGAGATAAGCGTCCGGATCGAAACCGTCCGGGAGCGGTTCGGGGGGCAGCGGCACGGCGCTAGCCGAGTTCGGCGAGTTCCGAGCGGTAGCGCTCGAGCTTGCCGCGCTCTTCCTCGACCACGATCGGCGGGGCCTTGGCGACGAAGCCCTGGTTGCCGAGTTTGCGCTCGGCGCGCTGGATCTCGGACTCCAGCTCCTCGCGGCGCTTGCCGAGGCGCTCCTCGACCGCCTCCGCGTCCAGCTCATCGGAGGCGAGCACGCGCACCGGGCCGACCGAGGCGACCGGATCGGAGCCGACCCCGTCGAAGGCGAAGCGCGAGAGGCGGCCGACGAACTCCGAGGGCGCCATCCCGTCGAGCACGGCCGGCAGCACCGCTTTGGCGGGGACGCCGACGAGGTCGCGCCAGGCGCGCAGGCTGCGGGTGAGGGCGATGCCTTCGGCGATCTCCGACTCGGCGTCGTCGTCGAAGAGCGAGGCGTCGGCGGTCGGGAAGGCGTGCACGACGAGGTGGCCGTCGCGGGCCGGGTGGAAGGACCAGAGCTCCTCGGTGACGAACGGCATCGTCGGGTGCAGCAGCGCCAGGACGCGCTCCAGCGCGTAGAGGAGCGTCGCCGAGACGTCCTCCTCGCCCTCGTACAGGCGCGGCTTGACGATCTCCAGGTACCAGTCGCAAAGGTCGCCGTAGACGAAGCCGTAGCACTCCTGCACGGCGTGGGCGAAGTCGTAGGCCTCGAGCTTCTCGGTGACCGAGGCGATCGTCTTCTCCAGGCGCGAGAGCAGCCAGCGGTCCTCCAGCCGCGCCGTGCGCGGGGCGGGCTCGACCTCGGCGGCGTTCAGCAGGATCAGCCGGGAGGCGTTCCAGAGCTTGTTCGCGAGGTCGGAGCCCTGCTCCATTTTCGCGTCGGAATAGCGCACGTCCTGGGTCGAGGACATCGCCAGCAGGCCGAAGCGCAGGGCGTCGGCGCCGCGCTCGTCGATCTCCTCCAGCGGGTCGATCCCGGTGCCGAGGCTCTTCGACATCCGCCGCCCGTCGCGGGCCTGGATCACCGAGTGCACGTAGACGTCGCGGAAGGGGACGTCACCGGGGAACTCGAGGCCCATCATCACCATCCGCGCGACCCAGAGGAAGAGGATGTCGCGCGCCGTGGTGAGGACGCTGGTCGGGTAGAAGGCGCGCAGCTCGGGGGTGTCGTCGGGCCAGCCGAGCGTGGCGAACGGCCACAGCGCCGAGCTGAACCAGGTGTCGAGGACATCCTGCTCCTGGACCAGCTCTCCCCCGCACTCGCAGCGCTCCGGTTCGGCCTCGGCGACGATCGTCTCGTTGCACTCCTGGCAGTACCAGACCGGGATCTGGTGCCCCCACCAGAGCTGGCGGGAGATGCACCAGGGGCGGATCTCCTCCAGCCAGTTGAGGTAAACGCGACCCCACTGGTCCGGCTGGATCTCGACCTCGCCCTTTTCGACGACGTCCATCGCCGGGCGCGCCAGCTCGTCCATGCGGCAGAACCACTGGAGTGAGATCAGCGGCTCGATTCGCTCCCCCGAGCGGTGGGAGAAGGGCACCGAGTGGGTGTAGCTCTCCTCTTTGGCGAGCGCGCCGTCCTCGCGCAGGGCGGCGACGATGGCCCGCTGCGCCTCGGCGACGGTCTTCCCCTCGTACTCGCCCGCCTCTGCGTTCATCCGCCCGTCGGGGCCGATCACGCTGATCTCGGTGAGCCCGTGCTTGCGGCCCATCTCGAAGTCGTTCATGTCGTGGCCCGGGGTGATCTTCAGCGCGCCGGTGCCGAACTCCGGGTCGACGTGCTCGTCGGCGATGATCGGCAGGCGGCGCCCCACCAGCGGCAGGACGCAGTGCCCGCCGACCAAGTGGCCGTAGCGCTCGTCGTTCGGGTTGACCGCGACGGCGGTGTCGCCGAGCATCGTCTCCGGCCGCACCGTCGCGACGGTGAGCACCTGGTCGGAGTCCTCCACCGGGTAGTCGATGTAGTAGAGGCTGTCGGCGACGTCGCGGTTCTCCACCTCGAGGTCGGAGATCGCCGAGCGCGTCCCCGGGTCCCAGTTGACCATGTAGTTGTCGCGGTAGATGTAGCCCTTGTCGTAGAGCTGCTTGAAGACCTTGTAGACGGCGCGGACGTAGCCCTCGTCGAGGGTGAAGCGCTCGCGCTCGTAATCGCACGAGGCGCCGAGGCGCTTGTACTGCTCGACGATCTGGCTGCCGTACTCCTCTTTCCAGGCCCAGACGCGCTCGACGAAGGCCTCACGGCCGAGCTTCTGGCGCGTCTTGCCTTCGGCCCGCACCTCTTTCTCGACTTTCGCCTGCGTGGCGATGCCGGCGTGGTCGGTGCCGAGGATCCAGAGCGTGTTGCGCCCCCGCATCCGGTTGAGGCGGACCAGCGCGTCCTGGATCGACCCGTTCAGCGCGTGACCCATGTGCAGGGCGCCGGTGACGTTCGGCGGCGGGATCGCGATCGAGAAGTTCTCCTCCGGCGTGCCGGTCGCCTCGGGGTGGAAGTAGCCGCCCTCCATCCATTCGGCGAAGACGCGCCCCTCGATCTCCCCCGGCGCGTACCGGGTGTTCTGCTCGAGTTGCTGTCGCTTCGCGGAATCCATGGGGGAAGCGAGTCTAGGTGAACGATTCACAACGCAACTCATACAGTTGCGACGTCGTCAGATCGACAGGCGCGCGGCTAGCTCCCGCTTCCCAACCTCGGTCACCTCGACCGCCCGCCGCCGCTCGGTCCGCCGGACCCAATCGAGCTCGAAGAGGCGCTTGGTCAGGGCGACGCCGAGCTTGCCCGCGAGGTGCGGACGACGCTCGGACCAGTCGTTGCAGGACTTGCCGGCGCGCGGCGGCTTCTCGATCCCCAGGTCGACCAGGAACTCGGCACCGCGCGCGGTGAGCAGGAAGACCTCGCCTTCGCGCTCGACCAGGCCGCGGTCGACCAGCGCGTCGGTGATGCCGACCCCGAGCTGCCCCGCGAGGTGGCCGTAACAGGTACGCGCGGCGCCGAGCGCGCCCGCTCGGTTGGCCTGGCGCAGGCTGTGGACCTCGGAGCGCGGCGCCAGCGCGGCGAGCGCCTCGACCGCGGTCGCGACCTCGGGCCCGGCGAGGCGGTAGTAACGGTTGCGCCCGCCCCGCTCGACCGCGAGGAAGCCCGCCTTCTGCAGCTTCGCCAGGTGCTCCGACATGGTCGAGCGCGAGACGCCCGCGACTTCGGCCAGCTCGCTCGGCGGCAGCGCGCGGCCGTCGGTCAGCTCCATCAGCACGGCGGCGCGGCTCGGGTCCGCCATCAGCGCCGCGGCGGCGGCGATGTCGACCTCGCCCTGAACCTGGGTAGTCGTGGCCATGTACCCCAGATTAGGACGCCGACGATTCGGCCGGCACCGAATCGTCTGGCGCCTACGGTCGATCCATGACCGATTCCGACACCCCTCGCGGTCGCGGCCCGGCGCTTGCCGTCGCCTCGGCCGGCTACTTCTTCGTCCTCCTCGACGTGACCATCGTCAACGTGGCGCTGGCCCGCATCGGCAGCGGCCTCGGCGGCTCGCGCTCGGAGCTCCAGTGGGTGGTCGACGCCTACGCGCTGGTGCTGGCCGCCGGGATGCTCGGCGCCGGCGACCTCGCCGACCGCGCCGGGTCGCGGCGGCTGTTCCTGGCCGGGCTGGTGGCGTTCGGCGGCGCCTCGGCGCTCTGCGCGGCGGCCCCGAGCGCGACCGTCCTGATCGGCGCCCGCGCGATCCAGGGCCTGGGCGCGGCCGCGATCCTCCCGAGCTCCCTGGCGATCGTCAACCAGCTCTTCCCCGACCCGGCGGAGCGGCCGAAGGCGATCGGCGTCTGGGCCGGCCTGGGTGGCTCGGCGCTGGTCCTGGGACCGGTGCTCGGCGGGCTGCTCGTGGGGCCGCTGGGCTGGCGCGCGATCTTCTGGCTGAACGTGCCGCTGGTGATCGCGGCGGTGGTCGGTGGGCTCGCGACGCTGCCGGAAGGGTCGAGGGCGAAGGGCGCTCGCGTCGATGTGGCCGGACAGGCACTCGGGACCGCCGCCCTCGCCGCCCTCGTCTTCGCTCTTATCGAGGGCGGCGAGGGCGGCTTTGGCGCGCTGCCCGCGTTGATGGGGATCGGCTTCGCGCTCGTCGCGCTGGTGGGGTTCGTCGCGGTTGAGAGGCGGCTGTCGGCCGCTTCCGCGTCGGCCCCTGAAGAAGCGCCGGAGGACGCCGGCTCTCGACGGCCGCTTCTCGACCTCGCTTGGTTTCGTCGCCCGGAGTTCACGGGCGCCAACGCGGGCGCGGGACTGATGAACCTCGGGACGCTCGGCGGGCTCTTCGCGCTCGGTCTGTACCTACAGGAGGCCGAAGGGCTCTCGCCGCTCGAAGCCGGGCTGGCGCTGGTGCCCCTCGCCCTCCCCCTCGCCGCCCTGACGCCGTTCACCGGCCGCCTGGTCGGCCGGGTCGGCCCGCGGCTCCCCGCCGGGCTCGGCCTCGCGATGAGCGGCGCCGGCTACCTCGGCACGGCGCTCGTCGGCGCCACCGACATCGACACCCCGATCGGCTGGGCGTTCCTCGCGGTCGCCGGAGCGGGGATGGGCGTCGCGGTCCCCGGCCTCGTCGCGGGCGCCACCGAGGCCCTCGGCCCCGACCGCGCGGGCATCGCCTCCGCCGTGAACAACACCTCCCGCCAGGTCGGCGGCGCGATCGGCGTCGCCCTGATCGGCGGCCTCGCCTCGATCAGCACCTCCCTGATCTTCAGCGGCACCGCCCTCGTCCTCGGCGGTCTCCTGGCGCTCGCCCTGATGGGCCGGTCGTCGGACCCCCGAACGAACCTGCCCGCTGTTCGTGAGCGAGGGGGTCCGACGACCGGCCCCCTAACCTCCGCCCGTAGATGACCGAGCGCAAACGTGTCAGCAGCGGATCGCCTTTCGAACCGAAGATCGGCTTCGCCAGGGCTGTGCGCGTCGGGGAGCACGTCCACGTATCGGGGACCGGGCCGATCTGGGACGACGGGTCCTTCGACGAGGACGCCGGCGCACAGGCGCGGCGTTGCTTCGAGATCATCGTCGCGGCACTCGAAGAGCTCGGCGCCTCGGCAAACGACGTGGTCCGCACTCGCATGTTCATCACCGACGCGGCCGACATGGACGCGATCGGGGCCGTGCACGCGGAAATCTTCGGCGACGCGCCGCCCGCCGCCACCGCGGTCGTGGTCGTCGGCTTCCTCGACCCGCGGTGGAAGGTCGAGATCGAGGCCGACGCGCTCGTCGGTTAGGCGGTTTCCTCGCCGAGCTGCTCGTCGGCGGGGCCGATGTCCTGCTGGGCCGCCTCGGTGACGAGGGTCGGGCGGCGGCCCTGGAGGATCGTCTCACGGGTCACCACGCACTTGGTGACGTCGACCCGCGAGGGCAGCTCGAACTGGACGTCGAGCAGCGTCTCCTCGAGGATCGAGCGGAGGCCGCGGGCGCCGGTCTCGCGTTCGATCGCCTTGTCGGCGATCGCCTCGAGGCTGTCCTCGGAGAAGACCAGCTCGATGTCGTCGAACTCGAAGAAGCGCTGGAACTGGCGCGTGAGCGCGTGTTTGGGCTCGGTGAGGATCGTGGTGAGGTCGTCGCGGCTGAGCTGGTGGATCGCCGTGATCACCGGCAGGCGGCCGATGAACTCGGGGATCAGGCCGTACTCGATCAGGTCCTCGGGGAGCACCTGCTCGAACCACTCGCCGGTGTCCTTCTCGGTGCGCGAGGAGATCGCCGCGCCGAAGCCGACGCCGCGGTCGCCCACCCGCCGCTCGATGATCTGGTCGAGCGCGGCGAAGGAGCCGCCGCAGATGAAGAGGATGTTGGTGGTATCGATCGTCAGGAACTCTTGGTGGGGGTGCTTGCGCCCGCCCTGCGGCGGCACGCTCGCGGTGGTCCCCTCGAGGATCTTCAGCAGCGCCTGCTGCACGCCTTCGCCGGAGACGTCACGGGTGATCGACGGGTTGTCGGCTTTGCGCGCGATCTTGTCGATCTCGTCAATGTAGATGATCCCCGTCTCCGCCTTCTTGACGTCGAAGTCGGCGGCCTGGATCAGCTTCAGAAGGATGTTCTCGACGTCCTCGCCGACATAGCCGGCCTCGGTCAACGCGGTGGCGTCGGCGATCGCGAACGGCACGTTCAGGATCCGCGCCAGCGTCTGGGCGAGCAGCGTCTTGCCGCAGCCGGTCGGCCCCAGCATCATGATGTTCGACTTCCCCAGCTCGACGTCGTTCTCGTCGGACTGGCCGATCTGCACCCGCTTGTAGTGGTTGTAGACGGCGACCGAGAGCGAGCGCTTGGCGGCGTCCTGCCCGACCACGTACTCCTGCAGCACGTCGTAGATCTCGCGCGGTTTCGGCAGGTTCTCCAGCTCGAAGGTCGGCGGCGCGGTCAGCTCCTCATCGATGATCTCGTTGCAGAGGTCGATGCACTCGTCGCAGATGTAGACGCCCGGGCCGGCGATCAGCTTCTTGACCTGACGCTGAGACTTCCCGCAGAAGCTGCAGAGGAGCTGCTCGTTGGAGTCGGTTGGACGTGCCAGTTGAATCCCCTCCTGACGGGACGAATCTAGATCGGAGCCTGCGGGGGGCCTACAGCTTAGACAGCCCCTGCTGCGGGTTACAGGGGGTGAATTACGCGGCCCGCCCCCCGGTCCCTGCGCGTGACCGCCGCCTTGCAGGCGATAGGTTCTGCCGATGGCCGAGGGAATCGCCGTGGGACCGGTGCTGGAGGAAGAGTTCGAGACCCTCCTCCCACTGATCGCCGCCTATCAGCGCTTCTACGAAGTCGACGAGATCGACAACGACCGCAACCGCTTCTTCTTTCGCCGCTTCCTCGCCCCGAGCGAGGACGGCGAACTCCTCGCCGCCCGCGACGAGGGCGGCCTGATCCTCGGCTACGCCTGCCTCTATTGGCACTTCTCCTCGCTGGCGGCGGTGGAGACGGTGCTGATGAACGACCTCTTCGTGGCGCCCGAGGCACGCGGCCGCGGCATCGGCCGGACCCTGATCGAGGCGAGCCGCGACGTCGCCCGCGCCCGCGGCGCCGGCTGGCTCGAGTGGGCCACCGCGCCCGACAACCACACCGCCCAGCGCCTGTACGACTCGATGACCAGCGAGAAATCGACCTGGCTCGAGTACGAGCTGGACGTCTGACCGAGTCGACCGCACAGATCGAGCGGGTCCCCCGCGACGACCCAAGGGTGAGTGCGCTCTATCGCGCCTACGTCCGCGACGAGGTCCTGGGCCCGCTCGGGATGCCGGTCGACGACGAGGCACTCGCGGACGAGGCGCCGCCGCTCGACCTCGTCCCGCCCCACGGCGAGATGCTGCTGGTCACGCTCGGCGGCGCGCCGGTCGCGATCGGCGGGGTGCGCGATCTCGACACCCCGGTCGCCGAGGTCAAGAGCATGTACGTGGCGCCCGCGGGGCGCCGCCGCGGGATCGCCAGGGAACTTCTGGGACGACTGGAGGCGATCGCCGCCGAACACGGCTGCCGGGCGGTGCGACTCGACACCGCGGCGCACCTGACCGCCGCGATCGCGCTCTACCGCGCAGTCGGCTACCGCGAGATCCCCGCCTACCACAGCGGCCCGCTCGCCGACCTCTGGTTCGAACGCGAGCTCGGCTAGGGGACGCTGCCCTCTCGGCGGCGGCCCTGGCAGGCGCCGCCGAGAGGGCGGGTCTGTGGGGAGTGACGGATCCGCGGAGGTGTCGCGACGCGGGGCGCACGCGGGTCCCACCAGGATGTGACGGGACTCACATCTCGTGACGGAGAGCGTAGGAAGTCCACGCTTCCGTGCGTGTCGTCGGGAACCTCGGGAGGCGTGGTCGACTTATGGTCCGCCCCCGCCGGTGCGGTCGACCTACGGTCCGGGAGACGGACGTCAGGTCGACCGCGCCCCGTGCGCCGGACCTTAGGTCGACCACGCACTGGCCCGCGCTGGACCTGTGCCGACCTCCCGACGTTTCTCCCGGACCCCTCCCGTCCTGGGCGTCTCATCGCGGTCACAAGCCAGCCAGGACCGCGATGAGACGCCCAGGACCGATCTATGACTGCCGAAGCGGGCGGGACAACGCCCGTCGAGGAATCAGCTGACCCCAGAACCCCCGCCGAGGCGGCGGTTCAACGTCCGGCGCAGCCACCAGTAGGCGCCGAGTGAGGAGAAGGCGAAGATGATGAGGACCAGGACCATGACGCCGCGGATGCTGGAGACGAAGGCGATCAGGGCCAGGATGACGACGATGCCGACGATAGTCTGCAGTCGCATGAAGCGCAGCGTCGTCTCGATCTGACGCTGCATAGCGGCTTGTTCGGCCGTCGGGTCGGCGGGGGGCGCGGCCTCCACGGCTTCCGCGTCGGAGCCGCCTTCGGCCGCGGGACGGCCTTCGTCGTCGATCTCGTAAGGGTCGGGCACGTCCGCAGCCTAGCTTTCGCGATCCCAGCGGCGCAGTTCGGGCTCCGGATCGATCGGCTTGCCGTCCACGTGGATCTCGATGTGGAGCTGGCAACCGACGGTGCGGGCGTTGCCGGTCTTGCCGACCTCGCCGACCCTCTCCCCCGCCCAGACCCGTTCGCCCTCGTGCACGCGCGGCGGCTTCTTCATGTGCGCGTACATGTAGGTGCGGTGTTCTTCGGAGCCGTGGATGAGCAGGTAGTTGCCGTAGAGGACCGGGTCGTAGCCGACTTCCCTCACCTTGCCGGTGACAGCGCTCACCAGTTCGGTCCCACAGGCGGCAAGGATGTCGAAGCCTTCGTGGACCCGACCGCCGCTGCGCGGCACGCCGAATTCACCGACGGCGCCGCGTTCCCCATGCGGCCCGCGCACCGGGAAGACGTGCCGGAAGTATTCGATCCCACCGTCCTTCGCCCCGAGCGGGACGAAGGCAGAGGCGGACGCGGGAACGGCGAACAGCAGGAGAGCTACGAGGAGAGGCCGGAGCCGCGTCAGTGTTTCGTGATCACGCGGTCGACGATGTTGTACTCCTTCGCCTCCTCCGCGCTCATGAAGTAGTCACGTTCGGTGTCGTGCGTGACCTTCTCGAAGGTCTGCCCGGTGTGGTGGGCGATGATCTCGTCGAGCCTGCGCCGCACGTCGATGATCTCTTTGGCGTGGATCTCGATGTCGGTCGCCTGGCCCTGGAAGCCGGCCGAGACCTGGTGGATCAGGATCTTCGAGTTCGGCAGCGACATCCGCTTGCCGGCGGCGCCGCCCGCGAGCAGCAGCGCGCCCATGCTCATCGCGATCCCGACGCAGATGGTCTGCACGTCGGGCTTGATGAACTGCATCGTGTCGTAGATCGCCAGGCCCGCGTACACCGACCCGCCGGGCGAGTTGATGTAGAGGCTGATGTCCTTGTCGGGGTCCTCCGACTCCAGGTGCAGCAGCTGGGCGACGATCAGGTTGGCGATGTCATCGTTCACGGGCGTGCCGAGGAAGACGATCCGCTCGCCGAGCAGGCGCGAGTAGATGTCGAACGCGCGCTCGCCGCGCGAGGTCTGCTCGACCACCATTGGAATAAGAGGGCTCATCGTGCGAGGACTCTACTGATCACTCGTCGCCGGGCGTCCAGAGTTTCCCGGCCGGTTTGTCGTCGCCCTCGTCGGATCCCTCGGGAGCGAGCAGTTTCTCTTTCGCCTCGGCTTTGCCTTTGCGATCTTCGGCCTCGGCGAGCGGGATCGGCTTCGCCTCCTCGGCGACCAGCGCGATCGCCTTCTGCGCCGAGAGGTCTTCGCGGATCGCCGCGTCGCGACCGTTCTCGCGCAGCCGCTCCAGCAGCTTCTCCGGCGTCGTCCGTTCGTGTTCGGCGGAGTGCGCGAGCGCCTCGACCATTTCCTCGTCGGAGATCTCGATCGCCTCGGCCTCGGCGATCGCCGTCACGACAGCCTCGCGCTTCAGCTCTTTCTCCGCGTCGGGCTTCGATTCGGCGATCAGCTCCTCGCGCGTTTTGCCCTGCATCTGCAGGAACATGTTGGGGTCCATCCCCTGCTGGGCGAGCTGGCGTTCCATCCGCTCCCAGCGTTCGGTGGCCCGCGCGGTGACGATCTCGTCGGGAATCTCGACGGTCGCATTGTCGACGGCGGCATCGACGGCGGCGATGCGGAAGTCTTCCTCGGAGCGGCTGTTCAGCGCGCCGCCGACTTTCTCGCGGATGTCGGCGCGGAGCTCCTCCAGCGTCTCGAACTCGGAGGCGTCGGAGGCGAAGTCGTCATCGAGCTCGGGGAGGATTTTTTCCCGGACCTCCTTGACCTTGACTTTAAAGAGCGCGTCTTTGCCCGCCAGTTTCTCTTCCTGGTAGTCGTCCGGGAAAGTGACGTTGACCTCGACGTCGTCGCCGGGATCGGCGCCGGTCAGTTGCTCCTCGAAGTTGTCGATCAGCTGGCCCGAGCCGAGCGTCAGCAGGTAGTCGTCGGCCTTGCCGCCCTGGAAGGGCTGATCGTCGACGAAGCCCTCGAAGTCGATCAGCACCGCGTCGCCCTCTTTGGCGGCGCGCTCGACCGGCTCGAGGCGCGCGAAGCCCTCGCGGATCCGGTCCACCTCGGTGTCGATGACCTCCTCGTCGACCTCTTTGTCCTCCTTGCCGACCTCGAGCCCTTTGTACTCGCCGAGCTGCGCCACCGGGCGCACGCCGACGGTGAACTTGAAGGTGAGCGGCTCGCCTTCGGCCTCCGGGGTCGACTCGAGGTCGATGTCCGGTTCGCCGATCGGCGTCACGCCGGCGTCGAGCAGGGCGGCTTCGTACCACTCGGGGAGCGCGTCGCGGACCGCCTCGGAGAGGACGGCGGCGAAGCCCATCCGCTGGATCACGAGGTTCGGCGGCGCTTTGCCTTTGCGGAAGCCGGGGAGGCGGAGTTCGCGCGCCATCGCGCGGGCGGTGCGGTTGGCGGCGCGCTGGACGTCCTCGGCGGCAACCTCGGCCTGGACCTCCACTCGCGAGTCGGGAAGCTCTTTCAGAGTCGTCTGCATCGTCGGATGACCCTAGCGAGACCGGCGCGCCCGCAGCATCGTCCGCGCCGCGGCCGCGAAGTCGATCGCGAACGCCAGGCCGCGGCCCGGCGCCCCGGTGACGAGCCAGGCGCGGGCGCGGTCGAGGGGCGAGAGATCAGTCACCGGCGGCACCGGCGTATTCCAGCAGGGAGTCGTCGATCAGCCACTCGACCGGGGCGTGGTCGTCGGTGTAGACCTCGCCGCCGGGGAGGCGCGGACGCAGGCGGGCCGAGGCCTCCAGGGCGAGGCGGCGCAGGTCGCGCGGGAGGACCTGAGCGACCGCCTCCATCCGCGCGGCCGAGATCCCGGCGTCGCCGCCGACCAGCAGCGTGTTGACATCGGCGATCGGGTCGCGGAGCACCCGCGGGAAGGCGGTCGACATCGTCGCGCCGAGCACCCGCTCGAGGTCTTCGGAGCCCTCCGGGTGGCCGACGTTGACGATCACGACCCCGCCCGGCGCGAGCCGCTCGGCGGCGAGGCCGAAGAACTCGGCGGTGGTGAGGTAGAAGGGGATGTAGGGCTGGCGGTAGGCGTCGACGAGGATCGCGTCGTAGCCGCCCGCGGAGGACTCGAGCCAGGGGCGGGCGTCTTCGGTGAAGACGTCCATCCGCGGGTTGTCGAGGCCGAGGTACTTCCGTCCCAGGGTGGTGAGCTCACCGTCGATCTCGACCGCGTCCACCGCGGTGCGCGGGAAGTAGTGGCCGAAGGCGCGGGCGACGGTGCCGCCGGCGTTGCCGAGGATGGCGATCTTCCGCGGTTCGACGTGGCCGATCGCCGGCAGGACCACCATCCCGTCCCAGTAGTCGCCGGTCAGGTAGCTGTCGGGCTTCCACAGCGAGTGGACCGCTTGGCCCTCGTTCAGCTCCATCGCGCGGCTGCCGTCCTCGCGTTCGACGATCCGCACGTACTGCTGGACCGTCTCCCCCTCGTAGAGGACGCGCTCGTCGCCGGCCTCCTTGATCGAGCCGGGCGGGATCGCCAACGCCAGCGCCAGCGCGGCGGCGACCGGGAGCGCGCGGCGGCCGATCGCGAGGATCGCGACGACGGCGAGCGCCAGGGCGAAGGCGATAAAGGTGCGCTGGGTGCCGAGCAGCGGGATCGCGACCAGGGCCGAGACCATCGTCCCGACCAGCGAGCCGGCGGTGGAGATCGCGTACAGGCGCCCGACCGCCTCGCCGGCGCCGTGGGCGTCGTCCCCGACCGCGAGCCGCGCCGCCCAGGGCGCCACGGCGCCGAGCAGCGCCACCGGCACCGCGACCAGGATCAGGACGCCGAAGAGCGAGCCGCCGAAGGTGGCGATCGAGAGCGAGTCGAAGGCGTCGACCGAGAAGCTGAGGAAGGGGCGCGCGGCGAAGGGGACGACCGCGATCAGCCCCGCGGCGACGAGGACGAGGACGCCGAGGCGGGCGGGGTCGGGATTGCGGTCGGCGATCCGGCCGCCGAACCAGTAGCCCGCCGAGAGGGCGACGAGGACGATGCCGATCGTGTTCGCCCAGACGATAGTCGAGGCGCCGAAGTAGGGCGCGAGGAGGCGGGCGGCCGCGATCTCGACGCCGAGGCTGGCCCCGCCGACGACGAAGACGAGCGCGCCAAGGGCGGCCGGCCGGGCCATGCCGGTGCGCGCGCTCGTGCCGCCGCGCCCCTCCGTGCCTTGCCCGCTCACGCGACCGGCTCCCGGTGCTCGGCTTCGCGCCGGATCTGCTCCTCCAGCCGCGACCCGTGCCCGGCGGCGACCGCGCGCTGCGCCCGGTCGGGGTCCAGCTCCACCCCGTTCTCGAAGGCAAGGTCGATCAGCCGCTGCTTCTCGATCCCCTCGCTCGCCGCGCGGAAGAAGAACCACGCCAGCACGCCGAGGCCGAGGAAGACCCCCTCCACCATCATCACCACGCCGGCGATCGACTGATCGGTGATCGCGTCGATGTTGTGCTTCGCCTGCCCCGCCGCGTAGACGTTGTAGAGGACCTGCCCGTCCCACATCAGGACGTTGCCGAGCACGGTCGCGATCAGCCGCATCACGATCACGTAGACGACCTTCCAACCGGCGGTGAACCAGGTCGGCATCGGCAGCGGGCCGAAGACCGGCATCCACAGCAGGATGCCGGTGGCGATGAAGGTGCCGTGCTCGACGAAGTGGACGAACGAGGTGCCGTAGGCGGCGTCGTAGAGCGGCGGCGCGTGCCAGAAGAACATGAAGAAGGCCCAGACCGGCATCGCGACCAGCGGGTTGCAGAGGACGCGCAGGCGGTCGAAGAAGCGGATCGCGAGGATCGGCTGCAGCAGCGGGCCGGTCAGCCCGAGGACGATCAGCAGCGTGGCGATGTCCCCAATCGCGAGGTGCTCGATCATGTGGGCGATCACGAGTTCGTCGGCGAGGTCCGACAGCGGGGTGATCAGCGCCAGCGCGATCACCAGGAGGCCGGAGGCGAAGCAGATCTGGCGCCAGAGCGGCACCGGGCGCCCGCGGGCGGCCAGCGTCGTCGCGCGCCGGGCGTAGAGCGCGGCGGCGATCAGCATGGGGAGAAGCTCGAGCGGGCCGAAGATGCCGCTCACGTGGGCGACGGGGACGAGTTGCACCCCTACCAGCGTAACGGCGGGGGTCATGTGTCCGGTCGCACGCGCTCGACCCAGGCGGATTGCTAGCTTGCCGCGATGCCGAGCGCCCCCCTCAACCCCGACGGCTTCCCCCCGATCTCCGGCTACGGGTTCCTCTCGGACTGCCATACGTCGGCGCTGGTCTCCTTCGGCGGGGCGGTCGAGTGGCTCTGCCTGCCGCGCTTCGATTCGCCCAGCGTCTTCGGCGCGCTCCTCGATCGGGATGCCGGCCACTTCTTCCTCCGCCCCAAGGGGGTCACCACGCCGATCAGCCGCCGCTATATCCCCGGCACGCTGGTGATCGAGACCACCTGGGTCACCAAGACCGGCTGGATGGTCGTCCACGACGCGCTCTCGATCGCCTCTTGGACGCCGAGCAGCGGCACCCCGATCGTCTCCCACCAATCCGACCAGTCGCTGCTGCGGACGGTGCGCTGCATCGACGGCGAAGTCGAGGTCGAAATCGAGTGTCGGCCGAACTTCGACTACGGCCGCGCGAAGGCGCGCTGGGACACGCCGGAGGGGGGCGCGGCGATCGCCAAGGGGCGCGACGGGACCGAGATCGAGATCCGCACCGACCTCGAGATGAAGGTCCGCGGCGACACCCTCTACGGGACGAAGACCCTGAAGGACGGCGAGATCGCCTACTGCGCGCTGAACTGGGGCGAGATGGAGACGCGGGGGCCGCGGAGCGCGCCGGAGGCCCAGGAGCGGCTCGAGCTGACCGACGACTTCTGGCGCCTCTGGCTGCGCCACGGGGAATTCCCCGACCACCCCTGGCGGATCCACCTGCAGCGCTCGGCGCTGGTGCTGAAGGGGCTTACCTACAACCCGACCGGGGCGATCGTCGCCGCCGCCACCACCTCACTGCCGGAGACGCCCGGCGGCGAACGCAACTGGGACTACCGCTACACCTGGATCCGCGACTCGACCTTCAGCCTCTGGGCGCTGCACACGCTCGGCTTCGACCAGGAGGCGCGCGACTTCATGCGCTTCATCCTCACCGTGTGTCGGGACCATCCCGAACTGCAGATCATGTACGGGATCGGGCACGAGCGGGAGCTGCCGGAGTCGACCCTCGACCACCTCTCCGGCTACGACTGGGCGAAGCCGGTGCGGATCGGCAACGGGGCCTTCGACCAACGGCAGAACGACGTCTGGGGCGCCTTGATCGACTCCGTCTATCTCCACGAAAAAGCGCTCGCCGGGAGCGGCTCGGAAGCCGATCGCGAACTGATCCGCCACCAGGTGGAGAAAGCGATCCAGTGCTTCCCGCTGCCCGACCAGGGCATCTGGGAGTCGCGCGGGGAGCCGCAGCACTACGTCTCCTCCAAGGTCAGCATGTGGGTCGCGGCGGACCGCGGCGCGCGGATGGCGCGGGAGATCGGGCGCGAAGACTTCGCCGACCGCTGGGAAGCGATGGCGGACGCCTTCAAAGAGGAGATCTGCGAGAAAGGCTGTCGCGACGGGGTCTTCCGCCAGCACTACGACACCGACGCGCTCGACGCCTCCCTGCTCCTCCTCCCCCTCTACCGCTTCCTACCCGGGGACGACCCGCGGATCATCGCCACCGTCAACGCGATCGCCGACAACCTGACCGAGGAAGGCCTCGTCCTCCGCTACCGGACCGACGAGACGGACGACGGCCTCACCGGCGAGGAGGGGACCTTCCTGATCTGCTCCTTCTGGCTCGTCTCCGCCCTCTCCGAGATCGGCGAGAGCACCCGTGCCCGCGAGCTCTGCGAACGCCTCCTCGCCGCCTCCGGCTACCTCGACCTCTACGCCGAGGAGCTAGATGCCAAATCCGGCCGCCACCTGGGCAACTTCCCCCAAGCCTTCACGCACCTCGCCCTGATCAACGCCGTGTCCCACGTCATCGCCGACGAGCAGAACCCCGACCACGGCGCCCATGAAGTCTTCACCGAGATGGGCGGGGTGCACGAGGGGGTCTGAAGAGGGCTCCGGCGGGGAAAGCTGGCGCCCGGGGAAAGGGACGCGAGGCGGGGTCTGCGAGAGCGGCCGTCTCACCCACGGCCCTGGCTGGCTGTGGCCGTGGGTGAGACGGCCGAGGTATGAAAACGATGGAGAAAGTGCGACGCCGTTGCGGGAGACGTGAGGGAGACGCCACGAACTCCACACTTCCGTCCGGGTTCCTCATGGTTCGTGCGCCTTCCACAACACCCCGGATGTTGACGGGCCGAAAACTACCCCTATAGACGTAGTTTTCGGCCCATCAACCTGGGGGTGCTGGAGAAGCGTGACGAGGGTGTGGAGTTCCGGGCGGAAGCGTCACGAACCCTGCGCACATGTTCACGAACCCCTCACGTCCTGGGCGTCTCATCGCGGTCACAGCCAGCCAGGACCGCGATGAGACGCCCAGGACGCATCTAGGACTGCCGGAGCGGCCGGCACAACGGAGTCCGCCCTACCGCGGCCGCGCCATCCGATAAACCACCAGCCGCTCGCCGCTCCGGCCCGTCGTCTCGAAGTCGAACTCCATGCCCAAGGCTTTCGCTACGCCGATCGAGGCGGAGTTCGGGGGTTGGATGCGGGCGATGATGCTGGGCATCTCCAGGGCCTGGAAGGCCTCGTCGCGGAGGGCGGCGGCGCCCTCGGAGCCGAGGCCTCGGCCCCAGGCGTCCGGCTCGAGCCACCAGCCGATCTCGCGCTCGCCGGGATCGAGGCCCGCGGTGCCCTCGCCGGCGTAGTTGAGGGAGACGAGGCCGATGCCGCGGCGGGTCTCCTTGTCGATCGTGGCGCGCCAGCCGAAGCCGTGGTCTTCCCAGTGGCGGCGCTCGGCGCGGGCGACGTCTTCGGCCAGCAGTGGCGGCCAAGGTTCCCCGGTGCCGATGAAGCGCATCACCGCGGGCGTCGAGGAGAGCCGCACCAAGAGGTCGGTGTGGCGCTCGTCCCAACGCTCGAGGCGCAGGCGCTCGGTCTCGATCACGGCGGCGGCGTCGATCACTGGTGACCAGTATTACGCCGAGGCCCACCGCCTCGCCCTCGAGATCCGACGTCTGTCCTACTCCATGCGGAAGCCGAGCTTCAGCGTCACCTGCCAGTCCTTGATCTCCCCGTCGTCGCCGAGGTGACCGCGGATCTCGGTCGTCTCGAACCAGTCGAGGTTGCGCAGGGTCTTGCGCGCCCGCGCGAGCGCATTCTTGACCGCCGCCTCCACCCCATCGGGCGAGGTGCCGACGATCTCACTGACTGAGTACACGTTGTCGCTCATGCCGCCTCACCTACCCGGGCGGCCGGCCGTCAATCGACTTCCGGGAGCCAGGCCCAGAAGCGCTTCGCCCCTTCGTGGGGACGGCCGCCGGCGCGGCGGATCGCGGTCAGCGGGCGCTCGATCGAGAGGCCCTTCAGCGGCAGCGTGACGAGGCGGCCGGCCGCGAGGTCGGGTTCCAGCGCCAGCTCGGAGATCAGCGCGAAGCCACCCGCCGCGAGCGAGCGCTTCACCCCTTCGAGGCTCGCCAACGAGAGGTCGGGCTGCAGCTCGACGCCGACCTCGGCAAGGGCCGCGGTGGCGACCGCGCGCATCCCGGAGCCCGACTCGCGCGAGATCCAGCGGCCTTTGGTGAGCTCCCGGGGGTTGACGAAGCGGCGGTGCGCCCAGCGGTGGTCGGCGGCGACGGCGAGAACGATCTCGTCGCGGGAGACGACCTTGGTCTCGAGGCCGTCGAGCGGTTCGAGGCCCTCGACGAAGCCGACGTCGGCGTGCTCCTCGCGGACGGCGGCGATCGCCCCGACCGAGTTGACGACGTCGACTTGCGGGTGGACGCCGGGCAGCTCGGCGCGGAAGGCGGTGAGCCAGGTCGGCAGCAGCGCCTCGCCGATCGTGTGGCTGGCGGCGATCCGCAGCGGTCGCGCCGCACGGGCGCCGGCGACGGCCCCCTCGGCCTGGGCCAGCGCGTCGAGTCCGCGTCGCGCCTCGGGGTACAGCGCCATCCCCTCCTCGGTCGGCCGCACACCGTGACGCCCGCGTGTCAGCAGGGTCACGCCGAGCCGGCGCTCCAGTGCCTGGATGCGCTTCGTCGTCGCCGACTGGGTGAGGTCGAGCGCCTCCGAGGCGCCTTGCACGCTGCCGGTCTCCACCGCGGCGGTGAAGGCGGCGAGCTCACGCGATGAGAGCGGGTCGGGCATCGCCGGGCATTCCAGCACGGAATGTCCGCGAACCGCCGAGCGCGGTCGTCCTAAGGTCCGCCAACCGGACCGCGGTCGTCCCCAGGTCCGGCTACCGGACCAAAGGACGACCGCGGGGCGGGGACTATTTCGCGAGCTTGATCGCGACCGCCGCGCCCGGGGCGAGCACGCGGCCCGCCTTCGGGTTCTGGTGGAGGACCTTGCCGTGCTTCTTCTTCGGGCCGTTCACCTTGGTGACCTTGGCCACCTTGCAGCCGCCGTTGCGGATCGCCGCCTTGGCCGAGCCGAGGCTCTTGCCGGCGACGTTCGGGACGGTGCAACCGCGGTAGAGGAACTGGTCGGCGCGCCCGGTCGGGCTTTCGCCGGCCAGCGTCGTCGCGACGATGTCGACGGTGCCGACCTTCGCCTGCGCCGGCGCCACCGCCGTGATCTTTTCTTCGTTCACCACGGTGAAGCTCGAGGCCGGCACTTCACCGAACATCAGCGCGCTGGCGCCGTTCAGGTTGGTACCGGTGATGGTCACCTTTTCACCGCCGAGGACGGAGCCTTCGGTCCCACTCACTCCACTGATCGCCGGGGCGGGCTGGACTTCGGCGGCGAGCTCGATCTCCTGCCCGGCCTTGCTCTGGGACGGGGCCAGCGTCGCCCCTTCGAACGGCGGCGCCGAGAAGATCCCGTAGGCCGCACCCGAGGCATCGGCGACGCCGATTTCATCGGTCGGGTTGCTGGAGTCGACGGCGATCAGGTCGCCGCTGCGGATCGGCAGCTGGGTCTGGAACGTTTCGATCCCGGTCCCGTTCGGCTTCACCGACTGGCTGGCACTGACCGCGGTGAAGGCACCCGTACCGTTCGGGTGCAGCACCCGCAGCGTGAACGGGCCGCCCACCGCGCCCTGCATCTTCCAACGCACGATCGCCCCGTTGACCGGCGAGGCGAGGTTCGCCCCGGTCTCCGGCAGCGTCGTGTTGAACTGGGTACGCACACCTTCGAACGGCGTCGATTTGAACGTCGGCGGCAACACACTTCCCACCGTCACCGTCGTCGCTCCCGCGCTCACCGCGGCGATCAGAGCCCAGGCGGTGGCCAACGCCATCACCAGCATCCCGATTCGGCCGGCGCGCCGGCCCCTGCGATTTCCTACACCTCTGCGTCCGGTTGCAGACATGGTTGTTCCCTCCCTGTATGGGTCGGTTTTTCGCGCCGCCAACGTCGCGGCACCGTCAGATGCCCAAAGAACCCGTGGTCGGAAAGAAAGGTGCGGCGAAGGTCCGGAGAGTTACTCGGACTTCGACTCAAGCTCGCGTCGACGGGCCTCTTCGATGGCTCGTTCGGCGTCGCTCAAAGGGTGCCAGCCGTCGGTCTCGACCGGCTTGTCTTCAAGGTTCTTGTAGACGTTGAAGAAGTGCTCGATTTCCTGCTGGAGCTGATCCGGCACGTCCTGCAGGCCCTCGATGTGGGACCAGCGCGGATCGCGGGTCGGCACGCAGATCACCTTGTCGTCGGCGCCGGCCTCGTCGCGCATCTTGAACAGCGCGACCGGCTTCACCGGCGTGACGCATCCGGGGAAGGTCGGCTCTGAGCCGACCACGAGGCAGTCCAGCGGATCGCCGTCCTCGCCGAGATGGCCGGGCAGGAAGCCGTAGTCCGTCGGGTACACGGTCGAGCCGGACAGGAAGCGGTCGAACACCACCCGGTCAAGCCCCTCGTCGTACTCGTACTTGTTGCGGCTCCCCTTCGGGATCTCGATGAAGGCGAGTAGCTGGTTCTGCTTTACGGGCTCGTTCAAGTGGGGACGTCCAGGGACTTCTAAGGGGAAGAGGGCGCTGCTGGGGCGGCGAAGAATATGCAAGCGCGCCGCTCAGGCACCTTCTGCCTCCCCCTCACCCCGCGAACACCGCACGGCAAGTAGCTTTGCGGCGTGCCCGAGGTTTCGCTCGACCACGTCCAGATCGCCGCTCCGCCCGGCTGCGAGGCGGCGGCGCGACGCTTCTTCGGCGAGCTCGTGAGCCTGGCGGAGATCGAGAAGCCGGCACCACTCCGGGCCCGCGGCGGGGTCTGGTTCGCGCTCGGGCGCGGCCAACTCCACGTCGGCGTCGAGGCCGATTTCGAGCCCGCACGCAAGGCCCACGTCGGTCTGCGGGTGGCGCTGGTGGAGCTCGACGCGCTGGCCGAGCGCCTGGCCGCGGCAGGTTGCCCCGTCACCTGGGACGAGGCGCTCCCCGGCGAGCGTCGCTTCTACTCCGAGGATCCGTGGGGCAACCGGATCGAGTTCCTCGCGAGCGCTTGAGCCGAGGTTGAGGCGCCGTCCGTAGGGTGATCCGGGTGCGCCGCCTCCTTCCCCTCGCCCTCCTCGCCGCGACCGCCCTCCTCGTCGCGGGCTGCGGCGGTGGCGATGAAACGCTCGAATCGCTCGCCGGCACCCCGGCCGCGATCAACATCGTCAAAGACGTGGAAGCGATGGCCCACGCCTGCAAAAAGCCGAGCAAGAAGTCTCGCCAGGCGGGCGTGAAGGCCTACTCGGACCTGGCGCGGCTCACCTCGATCCACCCCAACGCCACCTTCGGACCGGGCGACGCCGAAGTGACGATGCGCCAGCTCCTGCGCCGTTCGGTCGAAAAAACCGGCCACTGCATCGGCGTCAGCGTCGATGCGAGCGGCCGGTACCACGTGGACTGAGGTTCAGCCGGTCACCCCGTGCACGGCGGGGTAGTAACCATCGGCGTGACCTGTGACCTTCGGGTGGTAGCTTTCGCCCGTCGGGCTGGAGAGGCCGTTGATCCACTCCGTCGAGGAGCCTCCGCCACCGTCACAGACAGCGTGCCCGACGAAGGCCGGGATCACGTCGCGGAAGGTGAAGTTCGACCCGGCCCGCGTCGCCGCTTCGCTGATCACGTTCTTCAGCTGGTCGGCCGTTTCGTTCAGCCTGGTCTCCTCGCTGGGACTGAACCAGGTGAGCGCGTTGCAGTCTTCGCCGTTGAACAGGTGTGGATAGTCGAGCACGATCACTTTCGCGCTCGGCGCTCGTGACTTGATCGCGTTGTTCACTTCGTCGAGCCTGCCCGGCAGGGTGTTTTTGATGATGCCCTGCGCCGTGTTGATCGCACCGGTGCAGTTAGAGGCCCATCCGGGCAGGGCACATTCGGTGATCACGCTCGAGAACCCGGCGTCGTTGCCACCGATCGTGTAGGTCACCCAGTTCGTGTCCGAGGTGACGCTGGCGACCTGCGAGCTGAGCAACGACGAGGTCGTCGCGCCCGAGCACGCCGCGTCGACGAAGGTCCAGGTCGGGTGCGCTTCGTGAAGCAGGTACGGATAGGCGTAGACGGAGCGCTGGCACGAAGGTTCGAAGAACGTCCGCGTGCCGGTCCCCGACGAGTACGAATCTCCCAACGCCACGTACTTGGTCGCCATCGCCTGCGCGGCGAAGACGAGGAACAGTGCGGCGACACAGATCGCCGCGGAGATACGGGTCAACTTCATGATTTCTCCTCCCGAGAGAATGGTTGAGCAATCAAGACTACTCGTGCAAAGAGTATCGATTACCTATTTGACCCGTGTGGGAGCCTCGGGGCATGCGTCGCTCGTGGTTCGCGCTCGTCGCAGGTAGGCGAGCGAAGTGGGTCGTCTTCGCCCTCTGGTTCCTGGCGATTTTCATAGCCGCCGGGCCGGCGAACCTGCCCGGGAAGTTCGCCGACGCGGAATCCAACGAGGCGACCTCCTACCTGCCCGAGTCGGCCGAATCGACGAAGGCGCTGGCCGCCACCGAAGAACTGCAGGACGGTGAAATCGCCCCCGCGGTGGTGGTGTTCCGGCGCGAGGCGGGCCTGACGCCGGCCGACTTCAAGGCGATCGAAGCCGACGTCGGCGAGATGACCGCGAAGCGCTTCGACGGGGTGATCGCGGACGGGGAAACCGCGGCCTCGGGCGGCAAACCCGGCGGGGAGGAGAAAGAAACGGCGGCGACCGGCCCGGCCGGCTGTGGCGACCCGACGAGCGCCGTCCCCGGCCAGCCCTCCGGCTACGCGCCGTTCGTCGGCCCGGTCTGCTCACAGGACGGCAAGGCGGCGATCGTCACCGCCTACATCAACGCCGAAGGCGAGGGCGACCGGATCGTCGACCCGGTGAAGTACTGGCGCGACGCGATCGCCGACCAGAGCGGCGGCCTGGAGGCGAAGATCACCGGCGGCGCGGGCTTCTCCGCCGACGCGATCGAAGTCTTCGAAGGCATCAACGGAACGCTCCTGCTGGCGGCGCTGGCGCTGGTGATCTTCCTGCTGATCGTCATCTATCGCTCGCCGATGTTCCTCTTCATCCCGCTGATCGCCGTCGTCTTCGCCGAGATCCTGTCGCGCTCGATCGGCTATGGCGTCTCCGAGCTCGGGGTGGCGGTCAACGGCCAGTCGAGCTCGATCATGTCGGTGCTGGTGCTCGGCGCCGGGACCGACTACGCGCTGCTGCTGGTCGCCCGCTATCGCGAGGAGCTGCACCACACCGCCGACAAGTACCAGGCGATGAGAACCGCGCTGGAATCGGCCGGCCCGGCGATCCTCGCCTCGGCGGCGACGGTGATCGCGGCGCTCCTCTGCCTGATGATCGCGAAGGTCAACGGCACCTCCGGCCTCGGCCCGATCGCGGCGATCGGCATCGCCTGCGCGGCGCTCTCGATGCTGACCCTCCTCCCCGCGCTGCTGACGATCTTCGGCCGCCGCGCCTTCTGGCCCTTCGTCCCGCACACCGAGGAGACGGCGCCGACCGCGACGCCGATCTCCGACCGCGCCCGGCGCACGATCCTCGAGGGCTCCGGGTTCGGCGCCTTCGTCCGGGTCGCCCTCGCCTGCGTCGTGGTGCTCGTCCTGCTGCCGCTGGTGCTCATCAACTGGGTTCTTCGGATGCTCAGCGGGCGACGGATCCCGTCGCTGATCGTCGGCCCGCTCGACCGCGCCGTCTTCACCCCTTACGAGATGCGGCGGCACCGCCTCGAGCACGCCAGCGACGCCACCCACGGCTTCTGGGCGCGGGTCGGCAGGCGGATCGCGATCTCCCCGCGCCGGATCATGTTCGGCACCGTCGGCGTGCTGCTGATCTGCTGCGCCGGGTTCGCCTTCTTCTCCACCGACCTGACCAGCGAAGACAGCTATCGCACGGAAGTCGAATCGGTCGAAGGCCAGCACCTGCTGGACCGCAGCTTCCCCTCCGGGGCGACGGCGCCGACCGACATCGTCGTCGCCGACCCGGCCGACGTCCCCGCGGTGAGCGCCGCGGTCGAAGGGGTGCCCGGGGTCGAGGCCGTCTCGCCGCCGGTCGCCGAAGGGCCGCCGGGGACGCTGGTCCAGGCGACGCTGGAACCGAACCCATATTCGACCACCGCCTTCGACCTGGTCGAACCGATGCGCGACGCCGCTCACGAGGCGTCCGAGGCGGTGCTGATCGGCGGCCCGACCGCGGTCGAATTCGACGTCCGCGACGCGGCGGGCTGGGACTCGAAGGTGATCCCGCCGCTGATCCTCCTCGTCGTCTTCCTGATCCTGATCGGGCTGTTGCGCGCCGTGGTCGCGCCGCTGGTCCTGATCGGCACCGTGATCCTCAGCTTCCTCGCCGCGCTCGGTGTCGGCTACTTCGTCTTCGACGTGATCTTCGGCTTCCCCGGCTCCGACCCCTCGCTGCCGCTCTTCACCTTCGTCTTCCTGGTCGCGCTGGGCGTCGACTACAACATCTTCCTCATCGCCCGCGCCCGCGAGGAGACCGAAAAGCACGGCTCCGAGCAGGGAATCCTGCGGGCCCTGGCGGTCACCGGCGGGGTCATCTCGAGCGCCGGGATCGTTCTCGCGGGCACCTTCTCGGTGCTTGCCGTGCTGCCGCTCACCTTCCTCACCGAGCTCGGCTTCGTCGTCGCCTTCGGCGTGCTGCTGGACACTTTCCTCGTCCGCAGCGTCCTCGTCCCGGCGATCGCGCTGACGCTCGGCGACCGCTTCTGGTGGCCGTCCTCCCTCTCCGACTCCAAGCCGGACGGCCCGGTCAGGAAGAAGGAGTGGGGCGCGGAAGCCCGGGAGCCCGCAGGGTCACCCTGAGGACGGCTCCGGGCTCCGCCGCCGGCCACACTTCGTACTCCACCCCTGCCTCGGTGAGGTGCTCCGGCGCGACAATCAGGGCCACCGCATCTTCGTGGGTGGCCGCCTGGACGCGCCGCGGCTCTCCTCGCTGGTCCTCCCCGCGAGCGACGACGACGAACTGGCGCGTTGAGGACACAAAGGCATCCTTACGCGGTCGCGCGGGCGCCGGAATAGGGACCGTCCCGAGTCCGTCCCCGCCCCTACCCGAGGCCGGGGGTAGGGCGAACCCGACCCCGCCGCCCCGGGGGTTTTCCCTACCGACATCGACACTGATCGCTGGGATGATCGAGCCATGGAGCGCTCCATCCTGGTGGTCGACGACGACCCTGCCTTCCGCGAGCTGGCCGGGCGGTTCCTGGCCGATCTCGGGCTGCACGTGACGGCGCAGGCCGGCACCGCCGCGGCGGCGATGGCGATGGCGCGGGAGGTGCGGCCGGACGCCGCGCTGGTCGACATGGACCTGCCCGACGGCGACGGGATCACGCTCGCGGGTGCGCTCACCGCTCTGCCCTGGAGCCCACGCGTCGTCCTCACCTCGGTCGATCCCGACGCCGCCCCGCCCGACGAGGTGCGTCGCAGCGGCGCCTACGCCTTCCTCAGCAAGGACAAGCTGGCGAACGGCGGGCTGCTGAGCCTTTTCGAGAGCGACTGACGCCCGGCGCCGGCGCAGGTACGGTAGGGCGGTGGCCGCTGCCATCCGTGTCGTGATCGGCGAGGACGATGTTCTCCTGCGCGAGGGCATCGCCCGGCTCCTCGGCGAGGCCGGCTTCGAGGTCGTCGCGCAGACCGGTGACGCCGAGGACTTCCTGCGGCGCTCCCTCGGCCTGCGCCCCGACGTCGTCGTCGTCGACATCCAGATGCCGCCGGAAAACGAGGACGACGGCCTGCGCGCCGCCCAGGAGCTGCGCCGCCGGCGACCGGAGATCGGCGTGATGGTCCTCTCCCAGTACTTCGAGGAGCACTACATGGTGGAGCTGATCGGCGACCGCCCCGAGGGCGTCGGCTACCTCCTCAAGGAGCGGGTCGGCAACGTCGAGGCCTTCACCGACGCGGTCGAGCGAGTCGCCTCCGGCGGCAGCGCCCTTGACCCCGAGGTGGTCGCCCGCATGCTCGGCCGCCGCCGCGACGACGGCCCCCTGGGCCGCCTCTCCCCCCGCGAGCTGGATGTCCTCGCCGCGATGGCCGAGGGCAAGTCCAACCGCGGCATCGCCGAGTCCCTCGTCGTCACCCAGGCCGCCGTCGAGAAGCACGTGACGGGGATCTTCCAGAAACTCGAACTGACCCCGGCCGCGGCCGAGCACCGGAGGGTGCTGGCGGTCCTGACGTACCTGCGGGAACCGCGACGGTAGGCGGGGTTCCTGGGAGGGACGGGGCCGTTTCAGACTGGCGCCCGGAGCACAAGGGACGCAAGGGGTGTCGGCGAGAGCGGCCGTCTCGGCCACGGCCCTGGCTGGCTGTGGCCGCGGCCGAGACGGCCGGGGATGTGGGGAGCGGCGGGGAGCCTTCGAGGCGTGCTCCGCGGGCGCTCCAGCGGAGGAGCGACAGAACGCTCACCGGTGTCCCACGAAAGGGTCACGAGACTCGCAAGTCGTGACGAAGAGCGTGGGAAGTCCACACTTGCGTGCGTGTGGGACAACACCGATTCTCGCGCTGCAAGCATTACCGGTGCTATAGCCCCTGTAATGCTTGCAGCGCGTTCTCGGGCCCTGATTCCGGGTCCGAAAACGGCCCGAATGTGCCCGAAGGCTGCGGGAAGTGTGGAGTTCCCGGCATCTCCCGCACGGATCTGTGTCGGGTGCGACATCTCCCGCACGCCCCTGCGACGTAAGTCCGACTCCCGCCCGAACCCGTTCCGAAAGACGCACTCCCTCCCGTCCTGGGCGTCTCATCGCGGTCACAGCCAGCCAGGACCGCGATGAGACGCCCAGGACGCATCTAGGACTGGCGCCGCGGCCGGGAGTACGCCGTCCCGCGCACCCCTCCCTCACCCCACCGGCAACCTCATGATCACCCGCGTCCCCCCGCCCCGCGGGCTCTCGATCTCCAAGTCCCCCGCCAGCGCCGCCACGCGATCCCGCAACCCCACCAGACCGCTCCCGCCCCCCGGCACCGCGCCGCCCTTGCCGTCATCGCGGATCTCCACACGCAGCACCCCCTCGCTCACCCACGCCCCGACCTGAGCCCGGGTCGCGCCCGAGTGCTTGACCACGTTGGTGAGTGCCTCGCTGACGACGAAGTAGGCGGTGGCCTCGACGCCGGGCGGGAAGCGCTCGTCGCCGATGTCGAGATCGACCGGCAGGGACATCCGCGCCACCACCGCTTCCACGCCGGCACGGAGGCCGCCGCGGGCGAGAGTCGAGGGGAGGATGCCGTGGGAGAGCTCGCGCAGGGCCTCGACCGCGCCTTCGGTGTGTTCGAGCGCCTCGTCGATCAGCTCCTCGGTCTTCGGGTCGCCGGCGTCGAGGGAGCGGCGCGCCAGCTTCAGCGTGATCAGCGCGTGGACGAGGCGCTGCTGGCCGCCGTCGTGGAGGTCGCGGCGGATGCGCCGGCGAGCCTCGTCGGCGGCGGCGACGATGCGCGCCCGCGAGGCGACCAGCTCGTCGCGGCTGTCGGCGTTGGCGACCGCGGTGGCGACGAGGTCGGTGAACTCGCCGATCTGGGACTCCGTCTCCGGCGGGAATCCCTCGGCGCGCGTCGTCGATGCCGCGATCACGCCCCAGAGCCGGCCCTCGACCACGATCGGGGAGCCGACCGAGGAGCGGATCCCGAGCGCCTGCGCCTCCTCGGCGATCGCCCCGGCGGCCTCGGCGAAGCCGTCGACCCGCATCGGCCGGGGTTCGTCGAGCACGGCGGCGGCGATGCTGGGGCCGCGCAGCTCGATGCGCATGCCGGTCGCCAGCCGCGCCGACTCGTCGCGGCTCCAGGCGGCGATCGCGGTGACCTGGGTGTCGGACTCGTAGCGCTCCAGGCGCGCCAGGTCGGCCCCGGAGAGCACGCCGACCTCACGGGTCACGATCTCGAAGACGCGCGCCGGCTCGGCGCCTTCGGCGACCAGCGTCGCGACCCGCCGCAGGGCGCCCTGTTCGAGCAGCAGGCGGTCGAGGTCGTCGCGGCTGCGCTCCAGCGAGCCCGCCATCACGTTGAAGGAGCGCTCGAGGTCGCCGATCTCCCCCACGCCCTCCTCCGGCAGGCGCGCGCCGAAGTCGCCCTCCGCCAGGCGACCCGCCATCTCAGCGGTGCGCCGGACCGGCCGGGCGACCGAGCGCAGCAGGTAGACGGCGAAGGCGGCGATCATCGCGAACGAGCCGATCAGTCCGGCGATCCCGAGCCCGATCGCCCGGCGCACGTCGGCGTCGCTCTCGTCCTGGCGCTCCCGCAGCTGCGCGCCTTCGGCCGCCGCGAAGCCGTCCAGGCGGGCGCGGATCGCGTCCACCCGGCGGCGTCCCTCGGCGGTCACGGCGACGCTCGAGGCGGCGGGGCTGCCGCGGCGGACCGCCCGGATCAGCGGGACCGAGTATTCGCCGATGTACGAGCGCGACTCGGCCACGATCCGGCGGGCGCGCGCCGTCTGCTCAGGGCCACCGGCGAGGTCTTCGAGTTCGCGGGACTGCGCCGGGAACTCCGCGAGGGCGATCCGCCACGGGCCGAGGAACCGCTCCTGCCCGGTGATCACGAAGCCGCGCGCCCCGGTCTCGAGGTCGAGCACCAGCTCCCCGACCCCGTCGGCGGCGGTCAGCGCCAGGCGCGAGCGGTCGGCGAGCCGGCCGGTCTTGCGCACGTCGTCGATCGCCACGAGGAGGAGCCCGAAAGTCGCGCCGATGATGAGCGCCAGCAACCCACTGGCGGCGGCGAGACGAAAACCGAGCCGTGAAAACAGCCGCCTCATCTGCCGACTCTACATCCGGGGTAGGGCAATCCCCACCTCGAATTCGGGTTTTTCCCTCGCCACTCTCGGGCGGGACCGTCTGTCGCGGCGGCGCCAATTGGGGAAGGGTTGCCCGATGGGATTGTTGGACCCGACGCTGCGCAAGGCCTCCTGGTTCGGCTTTGGGCTGGCGGGGTCGGTGATCGGGGCCGTGCGGCGGCGTGATGGTTCCAGGCTCCGTCGCACGCCCGATCGCCTGCTTGTCGAAGACGCATCGGGCTTCCCGGGGCCCGCCCTGGTCGGCGCGATCGCCGACTACGACGCGGTCCTCTTGCCGGACGAGATCGACCGCACGCAGGCGAAGGAACTGGCGCTCGCCGCCGGCAAGGTCGCCCTTCAAGGCGTCGCGCGGCGGCTGCGGAGAGCCCTCGCCGAGGACCGACCCGCCGACGCCGCGAAGGACGCCGCGCCCGTCGAGGCCGAGCCGCCCTCCCCCACGGCGTCCGCCGAGCGAGCCGCCTGGGAGCGCTTCGTCGTCGCCCTGGAAAAGCTCACCGACGCGCAGGCCGCCCAGGCCCTCGACCCCGACGACCTCGGCGCCGAAGAAGTGCGCTGGGCGGAGGTCGAGCTCGAAGACGCCGTCGCGGTCGCCGGCGAGTTCGAGGTCAAGAAGATCCGCTGGCTCCTCACCTAGCCCGGGAGCGATGCGGTCGGG